>Ga0137409_10000447_pt1 | contig 44884 bp, 33 predicted proteins | sample CZODoug1_16funga_FD_122059 | JGI IMG/M metagenome (GOLD analysis project Ga0137409, IMG submission 122059) | Vadose zone soil fungal communities from Angelo Coast Range Reserve, California, USA - CZODoug1_16fungal (Hybrid Assembly) | ecosystem: Environmental > Terrestrial > Soil > Vadose zone...
CCGGTGGAGAGGGAGATCATGGTCGGTAAGGGGAAGACTGGCGGCGTGGACTCAAAAGCGGAAGAGATAAGAGATTTTGACGAAAACCTGGCGGCCATCATTCAGAAAGCGATTGGGAATATGGAGGAGGTTGCCGTTGGAATCCTGAGAGAGAGTGGGATCAAGGTTCTGCAGGTTCGAATTGTAACCGACGTAGACGGCAGTGCCGGGGTGGAGAAGATAGGTGAACAGCAGGTCGGCGTTGAAGTTCTTGGTCGTTTGGAGCGAAGTGAGATTTGGGTTGGCAAGGACTGCCGCATACTGGCCGATGAAGCGAAGAGAGAGTTCACGAGTGAACTGGTAGTTCCATTTCGAGCGAATGATGTGATTGTCGAAGATGCCGGGACCCTGGTTGAGGCCGCGAAGGCGGGTGAGCAGGTAGGTGTTGTCCACGGTGAGTTTTCCCGTGGGGCGCACGGTAAGATAGAGCTGCGCATAGCTGGAGTTTGCGAGGACAGGAGGGCCAAGCGCGGGGTCGAAGTTGGTGTCCGTGCCCCAGCCAAGCTCTCCGTTTAGGGAGATCTGCTTGAAGAAGCCAGATTGAAAGAAAAAACCAGAATGATGGTGAGCATAGTCGCGATTATTAGGAAGAGCGCTGAAATCGATTGGGCGAAGGCGTTCGTGGCCGAGATTGCCGAAGAAGCCGAAAAATACCTGGCGCTGAAACTGAAAACGGTAGTTGGCGTTGGCAAACCATTCGAGACGCGTGCCCTTGTGGTCCCAGTTGTTGATGGTAAAGAGTCCTGGCCCATGCCAGACGAGATGTTTGCCTTCCGGACGAAAGCGGTAGAGAGCGAACTGGCTGAAGCGGCGGATGTCGGGGCGGCGAAAGAAACCGGTCTCGGTCTGGAATCCCTCTGAAGTGTCCTGATACAAAGCGTTGTATTCCACTTTGCGCGTGCTGTGCTCGACGTATTCCCAAAAGTCCGGCCCGCCTTTGTGGAAACCGTTGTTGAAATCGGTAGAGCTGACGAGCGCTTGCGCGGTGGCGTACCAGGTGCGGCTGAAGGTGATCTTTGCGTCGATGCCGCCGACGCGGTTGGAGCCGACGATACAGCGATTCTCAGTGCAGGCGGTGTTGGGCACGGTAGTAAGCTCGCGGTCGGTATAGATAAGACCGATGGTGGATTGCTTGCCGATATCGTGATTTACGCGAAGCACACCGAAATAGGCTTTAGCGCCAGAGAGAGGGTCAGCCGGAGCAACGGACTTGCCCGGGGACTTATCGTCTGCAAAGAAGGCGCCGATAGACCAAGGACCTTGTTTGCCAGTGAGGCGCAAGCCGTAATCGGGGTCGGCGATGCGGCGGGTAAAGACAAGGTTTATGGGAGTCGCGAAGTAGCCCGCATTTTCGAGAAAGAATGGACGCTTTTCCGGAAAGAAAACCTCGAAACGCTGGTTAACGGTGACTTGAGGCTCGTCGGATTCAACCTGGGCAAAATCAGGGTTCAAGGTGGCGTCGAAGACCAGGGAATCCTTGAGGACGATTTTGGAATCGAGGCCGGCGCGCGGTTCGAAGCTTTTCCCGCTGAACTGGGGGACGCCGCCGGGACGATCGTCCAGCCCGCGGAACGAGCGCAGAGAACCGTAGGGAACAAACTGGATGTTGCGGCCGGGAGAGATTTCTCTGAGTCCATCCGCGTGCGTTTCCTGAGTGAGCCAGCCTTGGGTATTGCTGCTGATGTGTGGGTAGAAGGAAAATTCGAAGTTGCGACGGATGTCGCGCTCAAAGAAGATGCCCCAACTCTGCTCCGGATTACGGGGAAAGCGGAGCGAACGAAACGGAATTTCGAACCAGACCACGAAACCCCGCGGCGTGATCTTACCTTGTGAATTCCAGAGCATGTCGTAGGAATAGTCCGGCTCCTGAAAATCGTTCCAGATGCCGTCCTGCTGGATCCCGAGAGGATTCACGTAGAAGAAGAGGCCGTTTTTCCGGTCGCTGAAGGTATCCAGGACGAAGCCGAACTGATCGTCGTCGTTGATTTGCTCGCGCCGGACCATGTGAGCGCGAATCTTGCCCGGTTCGGAATCAAAACAAACGCAAACGACATAGAGATTTTGATTGGTGTAACCGAGATAGACCTCGGTTTTCTGAGAGATGGGAGAGCCGTCTTTCGGATCTCGTTGGATAAAGCCTTCGACCTTGAGCATCTTGCCGGCGAAGGCGGGTGAGGGCTGCATCGTAAGAAAGTCGGCGATGGCTGGGCGGCTCTCCAAGTGGGGGATGTGGAGATTTGTGAATGGGACAGAATCCTTGGCAGGAGGATCTGCCAAGGCCGGAAGAGGAGGCCTCAGAAGGACGAGAAAAATCAGCCGCAGAGCCCAAGAATGCTTGCTGGACGGGAAATGGCGCACTGCGAGGCTCCAGGACTGTGTCTCATGCACAAAAGTCGGTCAGGGAATAGTCGGAAGACGCACTCGGGCTCAAGTCTCCTGAGTGTATTGACGACGGCGAGGGTGCAAGAGTTAGCTATGCCAACCGCGATTCTGGTTTTTTCTTGGCCGAGGAGGCGGGCAGTTCGAGAGCGCACTAGAAGTTGAAGCGGTAGCCGAGAATCAATTTGGCAAGCAAGTGATCCGTCGAGCGAGTCACGCCCACACCCAACCCAAAATTGACCTCCCACTTGGGCGAGAGATTCAGGTCGATAGCGGGGAGGATTTGCTGTTGCTGCTGGCTGACTGGATCGAAGCCCGTGACCGGACCCAGCGAGCCGTAATACTCGATGCCCCCCGCGATCTTCTTGGTGAAATCGTAGCTGAATTTGAAGTTGGGAGAGAAAACGAGACCTTGGTTGACGCCCGGGCCATGGAAGGACCGGTCAAATGTGGGATTGAAGGAGAGATACCACCGCCCGAGCTGCTTATCAATGATCGGGCGGATCTCCCACGTCCATGTGTCCGCGGAGTACCGGCGGCTCTGCCAGCCGATTTCGTTCGAAAGGCTGATGCCCACGGGCCAGTGCCACTTGGGAGGAACGCGCACGCGGGGGCGGATGTGACTGCCAACGTAATCCCAACCCTGGCCGCTCTTCGCGGAACTGAAAATGTAGAAGCCGGTTTCGAACCAATCAGTGAAGCCATGGGTGATCTCGATGGTTTCGTGCAACTGATGGTTCGTCGGCAGCGTGCCGTCATCGGTGGATTTGGAGCCCTGAAACGTGAAATTGGAATGGAGCTCCACCATCGTGTGCCGAGGCTCGACGGTTTCGTACGGATACACCTGGACTTCGTAGTTCCCTTGCGCGCTTGCGGGCAGCGGCAAGGCCCCGCACAGGAGCAAACAAAACGGGATCGAGAACGCAGTAAGGAGTCGCATCTTCACTGTTTGAAAGCTCCCCAGAGTAGCGCAGTCTTACATCTCGTCAAACTGGAATAAATGCATGAATCAGGCGTGCGGGTGCGCCTTGTCGTATATGTCCATCAGTTGGCGGATGGAAGCGTGGGTGTATTTCTGCGTGGTGGAGAGTGACTGGTGGCCGAGAAGTTCCTGAATGGCGCGGAGGTCGGCGCCGTCCGCGAGGAGGTGTGTCGCGAAGGCGTGGCGCATCGAGTGCGGGTGCAGGTCCCAATTAACGTTGGCGATGCGCACGTATTTTTTGACGATGCGCCCGACGGAGCGCTGTGTAAGCCGCCGGCCCGAATAGTTGAGGAAGACCGCTTCGCTGTACGGTGCGTCCCTGCCACTCGTCCCGTTCGTTGGCTCCAGGAGCAGTTCGCGCAGAGGCCAGTATTTTTCCAGAGCTTCCTGAGCCTTAACCCCGTAAGGAACGATGCGTTCCTTGCTGCCCTTGCCGCGGACGCGGAGAATGCGGTCCTTTTGATCCATATCGGCAAGATTGAGGCCGGTAAGTTCGCTGACGCGCAGGCCAGCGGCGTAAAGGAGTTCCAGGAGCGCCCGGTCGCGGCGAAGGAGGAAGCTTTCTTCGATTGGCACGGAAGGACTCTGCCTGCCTTGCGGTTTCACGGCGGATGCCGGCGGAAACAAAGCGCGCTTTGTGGAAGACGCGCGGCCACCTCTCGCGGCTTGTCCCGTCGCGCCCAGTTGATTGAGGAACCCGTTCATCTCTTCGGCAGAGACGACCGATGGGATGCGCTTGGGCAACTTCGGAGTGGGAACGAGACGCGCGGGGTTTTCCTTCAAGCGGCCTTCGCGCACACAGTACTTGAAGAACGAGCGCAGGGCTGCTAGTTTCCGCGCGATGGAGCTTTTCGCCAGGCCGTGATCGTGGAGATGCGCGACGAATTCACGAATCATGGGGTGGGCGACGCCCGTTAGCGCAGGCGGCCGTGCGCCGGGCGGCGATAGATACGCGAGAAATTGTTCGAGGTCCTTGCGGTAGTTCAGAATCGTATGCGGCGAGGAATTCTTCACCGACTGAAGGTATTGGAGATATTTCGCAATTGCTTCTTTCATTCGCTGCTACAGCTCCGGGGGAGAGACCCAAATACAGTATAGGCGCGGACAAATCCGCGGAAAGCGAAATCACGGCACCGTTTCCTTAGATGCAGGTGGCTCAGGACTTGGCTGCCACAGGCACGGGAGCTTCCTCCGGCTGTGCTTGCGGCTGAGCTTCGGGAACTAGCATCTCCCAGTCGCAGCCCTCCTTGAGGCAGGCGCGGACGGTGCCGATCTTGGTGCGCTTCTCGACGATGAACGGCGCGCCGCACTTCGGGCACGGTTCGGCGATGGGCATGTGGGGCGAGGTGAAATCGCAATCCGGGTAACGAGAGCAGCCGTAAAACACTCGTGGGCGGCCACGACCGCCCTTGCCCGCGCTGCCGCGGCGCACAAATTCGCCTTCGTTGCATTTCGGGCATTTAATGCCCATGGTGATCGGGCGCGTGTACTTGCACTTCGGATATCCGGAGCAGCCGATGAATTCGCCGAAGCGGCCGCTTTTCTTCACGAGATTTTTCCCGCACAACGTACACAGTTCGGCGAGCGGCTCATCGGGCTGGTGCGCGATGCGCGTGCCCTGAACGAGGCGGCGGGTGGTCTTGCAGTCCGGGTAACCGGTGCAGGCGAGGAAGGTGCCGAAGCGCCCCCGCTTGATGGCCATCTCCTTGCCGCAGTTGTCGCAATACTCGGTTTTAGGTTCGCCGCTGGTTTCTTCGGGAAGTTCAGGGGAGAGGTCCTGAATGAAATCGCATTCGGGATAGCGTGAACACCCGAGGAAGAATCCGTGGCGGCTGATGCGTTCGAGCAATTCGCCCTGGCCGCACTTTTCGCACTTCTTCCCGGTTGGTATGCCGGCTTTGTAGGAAAGCATCTCGTCCCCGGCCTTGTCGAGGTCAATGACGAATTTTTCCCAGAACTCTTTGACGGCTTCGCGCCAAGGCAGCTTGCCTTCTTCGATTTCGTCGAGTTCCTCTTCGAGCCGCGCGGTAAACGTGACGTCGAAGATGTCTTCGAAACTCTTCACCAGCAGCACGCTGACGCGCTCGCCGAGCATGGTGGGCGAGAAGCGTCCTTGGTTCTTGGTGACGTATTCGCGTTCGACGATGGTTGAAATAATCGAAGCGTAAGTCGAGGGCCGCCCGATGCCGTCTTCTTCGAGCTCCTTGACTAGCGTGGCGTCGTTGAACCGCGGCGGCGGCTCGGTGAAGTGCTGGTCAGGCCGAATCTTGTCCAGGCGGAGAGTCTGCCCTTCCGCAACCTGCGGGAGCGCGCGGCCTTCGCCTTCGTCGTCTTTTTCGTCGTCGTCGCGATCGGCGATCGACGCGGGCATCTGATAGACACGGAGGTAGCCGTCGAATTTCTGGACGGTGCCGGTAGCCCGAAAGGTGTAGTCGCCGGCAGAAATGTCGATGGTGGTCTGATCGAAGATCGCCGGAAGCATCTGTGACGCAACAAAGCGCTGCCAGATGAGTTGGTAAAGCTTGAAAAGGTCTTCGTCGAGATACTTTCGGACGTCTTCCGGAGCGCGCATGGCATCGGTGGGACGCACCGCTTCGTGGGCCTCCTGCGCATCCTTCTTCGATTTGTAATAGTTGGGCTTTTCCGGGAGATAGTTCGAGCCAAAGCGCTCGGGGATTAACTCACGTACCTGGATCAGCGCGTCGTTCGAAACATGCACGGAATCGGTACGCATGTAGGTAATCAGCGCGACCGAGCCTTCGTCACCAAGCTCCACACCCTCATAAAGTTTCTGCGCGAGGGACATCGTGCGCTTGGCGGTGTAGCGCAGCCGGTTGTAGGCGGCCTGCTGCAATTTGGAAGTCGTGAAAGGCGGAGGAGGATTGCGCTTCTTTTCTTTTTGCGTGACGCCGGCCACCTGCCACTTGGCCTTGCTCACCGTAGCGACAATCTTGTCCGCGGTCTCCTGGTTTGAGACCGCGATATCTTCGCCTTTGTGTTTGAAGAGCTTGGCTTCGAAAAGCGGCGGCTGCCCGGCATCCAGCATCGCGTGAATCGTCCAGTATTCCTGTGGAACGAAGGCGCGGATCAGCATTTCGCGCTCGACGATCAGCCGCAGCGCCACGGTCTGGACGCGCCCAGCGGAAAGCCCACGGCGCACTTTGTCCCAGAGAATCGGAGAAACCTTGTAGCCCACAATGCGATCTAGCACTCGGCGTGCCTGCTGGGCATCCACCAGATTGGTATCTACCTGCCGGGGCTTATCGAAGGCCGCGCGAATCGCCTTGGGGGTGATTTCGTTGAAAGTGACGCGAAAAATCTTTTTCGGGTCAATCGCGACGACTTCTTTTTTGGGCTCGTTCTCTTCTTCCTTCTTGACCGGCTCTTCGGGTTTTGCGTCTTTCTTCTTGAATCTCGAAACGCTCGGCTCCTGCTCAATGTACTTGGCAGGCTTGGAGAGAACCATGGCGAGATGCGCCGAAATAGCCTCCCCCTCGCGATCGGGGTCGCCCGCCAGATAGACGGCATCCGCGGTGATCGCCGCCTTGCGAAGATCATTGATGACTTTGCCCTTGCCCGCAATGATTTGCAGGGTGGGCTCAAAAATCTTGTCATCATCAATGCTAATCAGTTTCCCGGCCGCTTTCTCCTGAGCCTTTGTTTTCTTGCTTCCCTTTTTGGCTTTGCTCTTTTTCTTCTTTTTACCGCCCTCTTCTTCGCCGGGCAGACGAATGCCAATCGTTTTCTTGGGCAGGTCCATCACGTGGCCGATGGACGCTTTGACGGTGAAGTTCCGCCCCAGATACTTGTTAATCGTTTTCGCCTTTGCAGGCGATTCGACAATAACGAGCGAACGAGCCATGTTGCCTTTGTAACTCCGTAATGTATTGCAGGAAGGGCGGACCGCGCGGCGTGTGTCCTTCTCGCTACCTTAAGCGCCCAGCCCGGATCCCCACGGGGTCGCCATTTGGATGCGGCGATTGCCCTTGTGGATTCGTTCTGCTGTTAGATGCCAGCCCCAGGCCAACGATGCGGACCTCTATCTGCCTCTACAGCAAGACTTTGCTGAACTGCTTTCCCGGCAACTGCCGGATGATGCCTTTCATCTCCAGATCAAAGAGCGTAGCCAGAACTTCGGAAGAATTCAAGCCGGAGCGTTCCACAATATCATCAATGTGCACCGGCTCCTCGGCGCTGAGCAGCTCGTAGAGCTTTTTCTCCGAGCCATTCAGTGCGGCGGCGGGCCAATAGATTCCGCTGTTCGGCCTCAGGCCGCTCGGCTTGCAGGAGGGCGGCACGGATGGGCGTGGGCAGCTCTTCGATCACGTCGTCGGCGCAGGTGGCGAGCTTCGCGCCCTGCTTGATGAGTTGGTTCGGCGCGAAACTCACGGGCTGCGTCACGTTCCCCCGGCACGCCGAAGACTTCTCTGCCGAACTCCATGGCCAAGCGCGCGGTGATCAGCGACCCGCTGTATTGCGCACCTTCCACTACGACCACTCCTAGCGGCATCCCAGCAACGAAGCAGTTTCGAATGGGGAAATTTTCCGGCGCAGGGTGCGTGCGCAGCGGAAATTCGCTGATGATCGCGCCGCGCTCCAACGCGAAGCCAAGCCAGGCGTGAGCGCCAGCGCGAGCCAGGAGAGGGAAGCGTCTGACTGCATTGCGGGCCGAGCCTACGCGCAGAGTAACCGACTTGTCAAGTAGTGTGTATAGAAAAAGCAGCCCGCTGTAAGACCGCGGCTATTGAGACTTGGACTGCGATGCTGCCGCGGGATGAGGCTTGCCGAAGCCGATTTCGAGCGGCGTGTCTTTGGGAAGGACCACGTCTTGTCCGCGGGAAATGAAATTCGAGTAGATTGACGCCGAAGCCCCATAGGCGCCAAAGGCCATCGAGACCGGTGCGGACTTCACTGCAAGGCTCAACAGGGCGCCCGTCAAACGAAAGCCAGAGCCGCCGGCGGCCGTGCGCACGCCTGGATCACCGGCAGCGTCCGTCGTGCCACGTTCGCCATCCGGATGCGTTGCGGCCGCGGCCAGCAATACCGCGAGCCCGGTCGACAGATACCGGGTCTTGCTGTCGGTTGTGCGCGCCCCGCCTTCCTCGTCGAGCTTCATATGGGCGCTACGAGCCACCTCAAGACCTTCCAGGTTGCCGGCCATGGCCTGCGAACTTGCTTGAAAGTTCTCCGCTTGCGTTTGCATCTGAGACAACGCCTGAACGGCTTCTTCGGAAGTTTCAATGCGCTCGAAGATCACGCGCAGTTCCCCGTTGTGGTGCAGCTTATGCGCAGGTTTCGCTTGCAGAACTCTGCCGATCAGGCGGCTGTTCGCCGGAAGAATCAGCTGGTGCGCCGGCGAATAGAGCGGCTCGGTCAGAATGGCGGTGACCGAAGTGCCGCGCGTAGCAGTCGCTGAGCTGACTTCAGCAACCAACCGCGCTTTGAGGGTGCTGTCGGGCACCGGCGCGCCTCCCACGGCGGCGAGCTGTCCGCCGGTGCGCGTGGTTTCGCCAAAATCCAGCGGCGCGTCGAGATCCGCAACAAATCGCGTGCCCAGCTCCAGGTACTGCCGGCGATATGGTGATTGCGAAAGTAAAAACTGCTTGAGTCGGTGCATGCGCCCCGGCGCTGTCATCTTTTGCCAGGTTTCATTCACCTGATTTCTTGCTTCTTGTATTTTGCCTTTGGTTTCCTGCTTGGCGTTGTCTGCCGCGCGACCGGCCGCACTCTTCTGCTTCGCTTTATCAGGATTGCTCACCAGGTGTACGACTTCAGCGGTTCCCGATGAAACCGTAGTCTTTATCGGGAACTGCCTGCCATCGAGCAAAGTGAGCATCTCAAATGTGACCTCGTATTTGTGGAAGGGAGAAAAATTACCGTTGGCATAAGCCAGTGTGCGTTTTACCCCGGACACCGGACTAATGCTGATGATTCGGCCACTCACGATACTGCCGGATGGAATTACGGGCCGGTCGAAGGCGTAGACCGTTTCTACGACTTTGCCGTGAACCATCTCGCCGGGATGATCGACGCGCGTGCGCTGGTCGAGTGCGATGCGCAGCGGCGTGCCGTTGGGCAGGTTGAGAGAGATGCTCGCAACGAACTCGCTGGCAGGAGGAGCGGCATCCTCCTCAGAGGAGGAGGGTGGCACGCACAAGGAGACCAGGCCGTCTTCGCGCGGGGCTTCATCACAAGTTGCCTGTGTCGCATGAACGGCGGGGCGCTGAGGATTCTCCACGGGATCGGATTGCGCCAATGCTACCGGAATACAGCAGGGGATCAGCAGTATAAAAAGAGAGAGGCGCCTGATGAGAATCATGGTTGTTGTACCTGGGCACAACCTAAGGGCTGGAAGCTTGAGGCCGCACCGAGTATCGGTCTGTCAGTGTGCACGATAGCGCTTTGCCCGCAGCCTGTCTACCGTGCCAGCGCTTGAACCCTACCTGAGACGTTGGGAACAGCAAATTGGATGGCCGGCCAGTATCGCGCATTGCTTGTGACTCCTCTAGGCCGAGGCATAGTTGTTTCTTCGCGAATCCTCAGAAGGCATCTTAGAGTCTCAACGGGCCGAAGAGCGGCAAATTAGCGGCGGGGCTGCGCCGCGTCTTCTTGCAGGACGAGATCCAGCTTCTTCCGGAAGAGCTCCGCGTCCACTTCGGAGAAAACCAGCGGTGGGCGCAGTTTGATGACGTTGTGATGCGGGCCGTCGGTGCCGGCGAGAATGCCGCAATCGCGAAGGCGATTGACCACGTAGGAAACTTGCAACGGAGCAGGCTCGCGCGTTTCACGGTCGAGCACAAAATCGATCCCCAGGAACAACCCCGACCCGCGCACGTCGCCTATCAAAGCGTGGCGCGTCTGCAAAATCTTCAGGCCTTCGATAAGATGCGCGCCGACGCGCAAGGCGTGTTGCTGCAAATGCCCTTCTTGCAGGACATCCAGAACGGCCAGACCCGCGGCGCAAGCAACGGGATTGCCCCCAAACGTGCTGAAAAATTCCATCCCGTTGTTAAATGAATTGGCAATCTCCGCCGTCGTGCTAACCGCCGCCAGCGGAAAACCATTGCCGATCGGTTTGCCAAGCACGACGATGTCGGGAACCACGCCTTGCGTTTCGAATCCCCAAAAATGCGTTCCAAGACGCCCGAATCCGACCTGCACTTCGTCGGCGATACAAACCGCGCCTGCTCCGCGCACGTGACGGTAAACCTCCGCCAGATAATCCGGGGGAAAAACGATCTGGCCGCCGACGCTCGGCAGCGTTTCTGCGATAAATGCTGCGAAGCCGCGTCCATCAGCACGCGGGCGGTCGAGAATCTCCGCAACGTGACGCGCATATTTTACGCCGGCTTGCTTGTCGTCGCGGCGATACGCGCCGCGGTAATCATCTGCAAGCGGAGCAACGTGCACCCAAGGTCTTTTTCCACGGCCTCCGGGACCGTCAAATTTGTAGGGGCTGATGTCGATGAGTGTGTTGGTATGCCCATGGTAGGCGTGTTCCAGAACGACGACGTCTTCCCGGCCGGTATGCGCGCGCGCCAGCCGCAAAGCCAGCTCATTGGCTTCGCTGCCGGAGTTCACAAAAAAACACACTCGGAGCGGTTCGGGAAGCAGCCGCGTCAGCCGCTCGGCATAACGGTTGACGTTGTCGTGAAGATAGCGCGTATTGGTGTTGAGCAGCGCGAGCTGCGCCTGCGCCGCCTGGACCACACGAGGGTGGCTGTGCCCCACGAGCGGCACGTTGTTGTAAACGTCGAGATACGCTCGCCCCGTGTCGTCATACAAATACTGCATCCACCCGCGCACGATCTTCAGCGGATGCTGGTAAGAGATACTCAGATTTTTCCCCATCAGGGCTTGCCGCGCGGCAAGTGTCTCCGGGAACTCCGGCTCTTTTGCTGGAAAGCGCCCAGCTGGAATTCCGAGCAGCAGATTTGGATCAGGCGAGAGACTCGTCCATACGTAACGCTGCGAAGCAGAAGCAACACCCGGAAAATCGGCCCCCAGCTCGAGCAGATCGAGAATGATCTGAAAATGAACGTGTGGCGTCCAGCCCCCATTCTCTTGTGTTGATCCGACGTGTGCGAATGGTTGACCTCGAGCAACGCGCTGGCCCACCTCCAGGCGAGCGAGCGAATCTTTGGAGAGATGACCGTATAGTGTGAAAAATTCCTCGCCGGCGTTGGTTTCATGCCGCAGGATGACCAGCGGTCCGTAGTCCAGTGGAGCGGAATTATTCGCGACGATGTGGACCACGCCATCCAGCGGCGCGCTGAGCGGAGCGCCCGGCCCAACAAAAAGATCCATGCCGAGGTGAATTGTGCGCCGTTCGTCCGTGGGATTGCCGCCTGCGCCAAACAATGGAGAGGTGTAAACCAGTCGCGGTTCATCGTAACGGCCCACACCAACGGACGCGCCGGCGCACTTCATTGCGTGAAATATGTTTTCGGTGAGTGCGGGAGTTTCCGCAGCGCTGGGATCAGCGCCAAGAAACGTGCTGCCAGCGCTCAAATCAAAAACGAGGCTCCTGGCCGTTCGCAAATCAACATCCAAAATCGAGGCCGCGCAGCCCGCGCTCGCTTCCAGCCAGCGCTTGATCTTTTCGCCTTGCGGAACGGGTGAGAGCCCGCAAGCCGCGCGAAAAGTGTCGTGCGCGAAACGCGGGTGGATTTTTGCGAGCCGCTCCAAAGCTTCCCATGCAGACGCTTCGCTGACCGTGACGTACGGATCGTCCGGCTTTAGCGTTTTGCAGTGTGCGGAATTGGTGACGCTTACGGCCAGCCGCGCGCCGATCAAGGCATAAAGAACGGACAACTCCGGCTCATCGAGTGGAAACGCGCCATGATATCCCGCGACGATGGCAGCCGCTGCCTGCAGGGGGTCTTCTTTCCCAAGAATAGCGTAAGCGGCGGCAATCGCCGGCTCAGACGCAGTGAGCCCGTGGTGTATGTCACCAAAATCAATCACCCCTACGACCTTGCGCGGCTGCGGCCACGGATCGCTGACCAGCACGTTGTAGTCGTTCGCATCGCCGTAAATCACGCTGCGGCGCAGCCGCGGCAACACCGGAACGACTTCCACTTCGTACAACGCGAGAAATTTCTCGAGCAGCGCGCGCCGCTTCGAATCCGCAATATGCTTGACGTAGTCCTTGATCCAGCCGGCCCGGGAAGAATCCCATTTCAGCTCGCGATGCGCGGCGGCGTGCGTAAACGATTGCAGCGCCGCGTCCATCTCGCCCAAGAACCGGCCGAGATCGCCAAGAAGTTCCGGTGTGTGCGGGCGGACTTCTGCCAGAACTGTCCCATTCACAAGGGTAAGCAGCCAGACGAGCCGCGTCGAGCCGTCGGCGGCGGCAATCGAAGTAAACTGTTCACCGCTGCGATTCAGTGTGACGCGAGGCAAAGGCAATTGAGGCGCGCGTTGCGCCAGGTGGGTCAGGGCCCCGCATTGCAGATCGATGAAAGACCGCTCTCGGGCCGGATGCATTACTTTAAGCACGAACGCATGCCCGTCCGCGCTCGTCAGGTGGAAGTTGTCGTCGTATTCGCCCGGCAGCGCCCGGGCGCTTGCTTCAAGCCCGTAAAGATCGCGCGCCAAGCGAAGCGCTTCCGCTTCGGTCACAGGTTGCGCTACGCGGGCCTCCAGCAGCATGCACCAAATCTTATCTGCAAGAGCCGGAGGGCGTCCATCCCGGAGCGCTTAAGACTCCCAGCGCACCGTCCTGCAGCGCGGAATCCCAGATGCTTAGAGCTTCTCTCTCGACTCTCGGACGGAAACCGGTCCGTTCACAGTGGAGAGCCGGATCATCGCCGGTGCGTTGCCATATTCGATGCGGCGGTGATTGTCGTCCCAGGTCTTGCGAGCATTGTCGCAAATGCTCGCCTTGCAACTTACCGGCGCGTAGTTTGTTGATTCGACCACGAAGCTGGACTGATAGTCGCTCGGGACCATCAGTGTCAAAGGGCCGTTCTTTGCATCGGCGGAGAGGCCCGTGCCGCTCCACGTCTTTCCTTCCAGTGCTACGGAGATCGGCCCATTCTCTGTATGAATGCGCACGCTTCCGCTGCTGCCCTCCAGACTGATCGGGCCATTCACCGCCGTGATCTCCGCGTCGCCGGAAAAGTTCTTCAGGCTGATCGGACCGTTGTGCGCGCGCGCCGTGAGTTTGCCGTCCACGTCATACAGGGAAATGGGACCGTTCATCGTTTCCATGTCGATGGACGCGGACTTTGGCGTGCGAATGAGCAAATAAACTGTCCAACCTTCCTCATCCCCAGGACCGCTCGTCGATATCCTGCCATTTTCGATGGACATGGTGATCTGGGACAGAATTTTCTCCGCCGCATCACCCGAGCCCGCCGCGGCTTTGCACGCCGTCACGGAATAGGTCTCTTTCTCCCAGCCCACGACCTGAACGCCGCCGTTGCTGTGCGGGTGAATCTGCAGCACCGCGGCTTCGGACTTGCTCAAAGTGCGCTCCTCGGAACGCCCCATGGCATCCCGGTCGTCAAACCGGATGCGAAGGTCGGAACAATCGGTTGCTGGGTGCTTGCGCCCGTCGGAAATGTTTACGGAGTGGCGATGCCGGTTCGCTCGTGCGCTCGTAAAGCCGAGGGCGAGCAGAGCAGACAACGAAATCAGAAAAAAGAAGTTGCGTCGAGGCATGGGGTCCTCCCTGCCTCTATAGACGACACAGGACGTGATTGGTCACGTGCTATCCAGCCGAAAAATCAGTCCCAGCCATCCCAATCGTCGACCGTTCCAATGGGTGGCCCGTCCGAAGGCTCAGCCGGGGGCGTCAGGCTTACTTGCTTCGGATCTTTCTGAAACTGCTCGATTTGTTTTGCCGCGTAGAAAATATGAGCTTGATCAGAGATGACCTGCATTCCTCCCCCCGGTGAGTCGAGCCACTCCTTCAGGTCGCGGAGCTTTAAGGAGGCTGTGGCGCGGACTGCCTCGGTAGCATGCTCGTTCGCGGAAATGGCCATGAGGTCATAAAGGACAACGTTGTTCATTGCTTGAGCGATTTCTCCGTTGTAGCCTTTGGGGTGCTGGGCCTTCCAGGTGGCCTTGAGTACGGCGTCGAGAACTTCGTCCAGGTCTGGGTTTTCCGCGTTGCGAGCATGGAATTCAACGAGCCGCGCCGCCCGTTCCGGATTGAAAAGAAATTGCAGCGTGTGCTGTGCCGCGGCCTCCGCGGGAGCCAGCGCATCGAACGCCGGGCTGGTATGAATCTTAAAGTGCTCGCGCCCGCGCTCGTAATCGGGAGGACGCGGCGGGATTATTTTCAGCAGCGGCTCAGGCAGCGCCAAAACGTCGGGCTTCAGCGTTGCCAGCACGGCCGCAAGAGCGCGCCGCTGTTCCGCGGGCGCGACAATCTGCGTGGGCGTTTGTCCGTCGCCGCGCAGCGCAAATGTATAGTCCATGCCGCCGACGAGTTTGCTCGCCGCCTCCACCTGATAGCGACGAAGCATATATAGCGGCACAAGCACATCTTCCAGTGTCGCCAGCGGCGCACCTTCCCGGATGTTGTTTTCGCCGAAGCGCTTCAGCGCCGCCCCGCGAACCTGCATGAGGCGATTCAGTTCGTCGATGGCATTTGCTCCCGAATCCCACAGATGCGCCAAGCTGCTCGAAGATCCAGCGGGACGCGCGTCCTGGTCGGTCAGATATCGCAGCCCTCGGCCGTACGCATCCAGGAGGATTTTATTCCGCGCTGCTTCTTCGTTCGTCCCCGGCGCAAAATCCTGATAGCCAAACGCGATGGATACCTTGTCCCACTCCCCGATTCCCGTCGCGTAAGCCGCGGAAACGTCCGGCAGGCCGTCCGCCGCGAGCTTCAAGTACGGCGGCGGATAGTCCATCACGGAAGAACGGTTGACCGTGCTCGCGGAATAATTGTGCATCAGTCCCAGCGTGTGCCCCACCTCGTGCGCCGCCAGCTGCCGCAGCCGCGCCAGCGCCATCTCCTGCATCTTCGGCGAGGCTGGTTTGCCTTTTTCGTAGGGCGCCAGGAGACTTTCCGCAATCAGAAGATCCTGCCGCACCCGCAACGACCCGAGCGTCACGTGGCCCTTGATGATTTCGCCCGTGCGCGGATCAATCACCCCCGCGCCATATGACCAGCCCCGCGTCGCGCGATGCACCCACTGAATCACGTTGTAGCGCAGGTCCATCGAATCCGCGCCTTCGGGCATGAGCTCCACTCGAAAAGCGTTCTTGTAGCCGGCTGCTTCAAATGCCTGATTCCACCAGCGCGCGCCTTCGAGCAGCGCGGAGCGAATCGGTTCGGGCGCCCCGCGGTCGAGGTAGTACACGATGGGCTGGACGGGCTCGCTGACCGCCTTCGGATCTTTTTTCTCCAGGCGATGCCGTGCGATGAAGCGCTTCACGAGCGGTTCGCTGATGGGCGTTGCGTAATCCATGTAGCTGATGCCGTAGAAGCTCGCGCGCGGATCGTACCCGCGCGGCTTGTAACCCGGCGGCGGAAGCTGCACGAACGAATGATGTTCGCGCACAGTGATTGATTCGGGAGAAGGCGTCACGTCGCGAACCCACCGGCCCGGTTCCTCTCCCGCAAAGGTAAGCGTGGCCTCCACTTCCGTATTCAGCGGAAAATTCTTCGTTTGCGGAAGGTAGATGGCGCAGCGCGTCGCATCCAGATGATAAGCGCCCTGCTTCGTCCGGTGGAGCGCTGCGGGAATGCCGTGAGCATCGCGCAGGAAAAAATCCGTGGCGTCCACCAGTGCATGGTCCTTCTCCTCCGCAGCCACCGTGAATCCCCACAACGCCGATTCCGCGAATGAATCGTGAACCGCACGCCGTTCGTCGGGGTCGTTGCTCACCGCGCGATAATCGAAGTTTTCCTGGATAAGCAGCACCTTCGGACCGCTGCGCTCAAAGCGCACGATGCGCGTCGCGCCAAGTTGCCCGCGGTCCAGCCCAATGTCGTTCGAACCGATCCCCGCCGGAAGCCCGCTCTGGTAAAGAAATTCGCTACTCCACTTATCGATCTCCAGCCACAGCTTGCCCTGCTTGGCATCCCAGTAAAGGTTGAAATAACCAGGAAGTTTCTGCGCTCCCGCGGTTTTCTCAGCGATCGTGGACGTTTGCGGCGTTTCGGGCCGAGCAGCCGCTACACCGGACGCCGCAGAAACCATGAGAATGAGGAAAAACCAGCGCGAAAGCTTCAACATATTCAAACCCTCCAAAGGCGATGAAACGTTTTATAACAGATGATGTCTACCGTGCAGGAAATTCGCGTCTGCTATACTAAGCGTCTAAGCGAGCCCAACCGTGAACAAACTTCGCATCTCCATCGTTCAATACCTGAACACCGCGCCGCTCGTCTGGGGCTTCACCAACGGCCCGCTGCACGGCAAATATGATTTGTCCTTCACCGTGCCATCGCAGTGCGCCGAACAGTTGCGCACCGGCCAGGCGGATGTCGCGATTATCCCGGCCATCGAATACCAGCGCATCGATGATTTGGTGATCCTGCCGGACATGGCCATTGCCTCGAAGAAGCAGGTGCGCAGCCTGCTGATCATTGCCAAGAAACCCATCCAACAGGTGAAGAGCTTTGCGCTGGATGGCAGTTCGCGCAGCACCCAGACGCTTACGCGCATCCTGTGCGCCGAAAAATGGAAGATCGCACCGAAATTCTTTGAAGCCCCGCCGGACTTGGGCGCCATGTTGCAGCAAGCGGACGCGGCGTTGCTGATCGGTGATCCGGCTTTGCGAATTGCCGTAGGAATAGAAAAGGATAGTTGGCCCGGCGCGCAAGGCCAAACGGTATGCCCGGCGGCCACGCTCGGGATTAGTAGCTCGGAATTACTCTACGTCCATGACGTAGTGGGCGAATGGCGGAGTTTGACCGGATTGCCAGCGGTGCTGGCGGTCTGGGCGGCCAGGCGAGACATCACCACTGCTGAAGTGGCTGCGGATTTCCTCATCTCCCGGGATTTCGGTTTGTCGCGCCTCCCGGAAATCAGCTTCGACGCGGCGCGCGACCTGGAATTGCCGCAGCCCACGCTCGAATCGTACCTGCGCCATAACATTGATTTCTCTCTCGACGCGGAAAATCGACGCGGCCTGGAGTCGTACTTCGATCATGCCGAAAAGCTAGGCCTGATCCCGCAAGCGAAACCGCTCGAATGGGCCACCGCGAAAGCAGAGGCCGTGAAGTTGTAGGGCCCGCCTTCTGAGGCGGGCCGCGGGGCTGCCTCGTAAATTCGAGTTTGCGCGATGCCTTGGTTACAATCGAACCGAGCAAGCGATAAGGAAACGTCTTGGCACTGACCAAACAACAAGCTCTCGAAATGCTCGAATCCGATGACCTCGTGGGCCTCGGCATGGCCGCGCACCAAATGCGCCTGAAGAAAAATGACCCCCGCGTCGTGACCTACCAGATCGACCGCAACATTAATTACACGAATTTCTGCACCGAGTATTGTTCCTTCTGCGCGTTCTACCGGCCGCTCGGCGCCAAGGACGGCTACATCTTGTCGTTCGAGGAAATCTACAAGAAAATCGACGAAATGCTGGAACTCGGCGGCACCGGCATTTTGCTCCAGGGCGGGCTGCACCCGGATTTGCAGATCGGCTATTACGAAAATCTACTGCGCTCTCTGAAGGCGCGCTATCCGCAAGTGCATCTGCATTGCTTTTCGGCGCCCGAAATTCTGTGCATCGCGGAAGTTTCTGAAATCAGCATCCGCGAAACCATCCAGCGGCTGATGGACGCAGGTCTGCAATCCATTCCCGGCGGCGGCGCGGAAATTCTCGACGATGAAGTCCGCGCGAAAATTGCGCGGCTGAAGTGCACCAGCGACGACTGGGAAGAAATGCACCGCGTGGCCCATTCGCTGGGACTGCGCACCACCGCCACCATGATGTTCGGCTGCGGCGAAGAGTTGCGCCACCGCATCAACCATCTCGAAAGGCTGCGGCGAATTCAGGAAGACACCGGCGGGTTCACTGCCTTCATTCCGTGGATGTTTGCCGCCGAAAATACCGCGCTTGGAAAAAAAGTGCAGGAAGCCACCGCGGTCGATTATCTGAAAACGCTTGCCGTCAGCCGCCTGTACCTCGACAATATCGACCATATCCAGTCGAGCTGGCTCACGCCGGGAATCAAAGTCTGCCAGGTCGGTTTGCAATTCGGCGCCGACGACGTCGGCAGCATCCTCATTGAAGAAAACGTCGTCTTTGCCGCCGGCGTGAAAAACCGCACCAACGAAGGCGAACTCCGCCGCATCATCTCCGACGCCGGCTTCATCCCCGCCCAGCGCGACACGCTATATCGCAGTTATGTGCTGAAATAATTTCAGCCGCTGCAGAGCTATCCACTACAGCCAGGCTAACCTAAAGGTTTTGGGCGCACGTGGATCGAAACATCGACGACCATGCCGTCGGGCAACTCGACATCTTCAAGGAGATAAAGAACACCTCCACGGAAACGCGCCTGGATTTTCCGAGGTTCGGGTTTGGAGCTGGATTCGGATTTAACGCCAGATTCGGATTTGGCGCTAGTTTCGGATTTAGTGCTTGATGCGGATTTTGGTGCTGCGGGCAATTTGGGCTTTCCTCCCTCGGTTTCATCGAGCGCTTCGTTGGCGAGGGCGTCGGCCTCGCGATTCTGCTCGCGATACACGTGCTCGATGCGGAAGGAATCGAAGGCCTTCGACATTTTTTGGGCGCGCTCGAAAAGCGGGCGCAGATCCTCACTCTTCACTTTGTACTGCCCGCGCATTTGCTTGACCAGCAGCTCGGAATCGCTCTCGACGCGAATCGCGCGAACGCCGTGCGATTCCGCATAGTCCAGCGCGGCGATCAGCCCGTAATATTCGGCGACGTTGTTGGTCATGCGGCCGATGTATTTCTTCAGTTTGGCGGCGATCTCGCCGCGTCCATCGTGGATGAGCACGCCGTAAGCAGCGGGCCCGGGATTGCCTCGAGAGGCGCCGTCAATGTTGGCGCGATACGCCGCCGCAGCCGGCTTGGGCTCCGAAGGAGCCTCGCCGAAGAGGCCTTTTCCACGGGGAGTTGGCGGGCGGCGCGGCATCAGGAATTTGTCGAAGCCGTGGAGGATGTGCCGGTGGAACCAACTGCAGGACTCGCGATAGGAATTGGTTCCAGGGTGTAGAGGATGAGGCCGCAGCTTTCGCAGCGATAAACCTCCTCGTTGTTTTCCGTGCGCAGTTCCTGAAGGATATGCGGCAAGACGCGCATGCCGCAGCCGCGGCATTGCCCGTCGCGGGCTTCGGCCATGGCGGTGCCGTTGTGCCGCTTGGCGATGCGCGCGTAGAGCTCACGCAAATCTTCCGGCACCGGAGCAATGATTTTTTCACGTTCGGCGGTGGCGGCTTCAAGTTGTCTTTTCTTCTCCGCACCTTGCAGCTGAATTTCTTTTCGTTCCGCTGCGACGGCCTGTTCGGCCTCTTTCAGTCGGGACTCCGCGATTTTTACCCGGCGTTCGACTTCTTCCGCGCCCATCATCACTTCGAGCTGGCGGTCATCGGCCTTGGCCACTTCGGCTTCGGCATTGGCGATTTCGTGCTGTAATGCTTTGTAAGCTTCATTGGTTTTCACGGCCCCGCTCTGATCGCGGTATTTGCGCGCGCGGTCTTTCCATTGCTGCCCGTCGAACTCGAACTTCTTACGTTCCGCCACGGCTTGGGCGTGGGCCTCTTTCGCGGCGGCGACCTCGGCGCGCGCGCTGCCGAGTTTGGCTTCCGCTTCGCGCATACGTTTCGGAAATCCATCCAGTTCCGCGCGCAAAACCGCGATCTGGTGGTCAACGCGTTGCAGCTCAATAAGGTGAGGAATCGCCGGATGCATGGGTAGGTAATTCTAACACAGGGACGCCGCAGGCTTTGCGGGAACTGCGGCGGTGGATAGAATGCCTGCGTTTGCATGCAAGTTATCGGGAGTCGCTCGTTCTAAGGAGGAGTGAACATGCCGCACGTGCAAATTACCTGGGTGGAAGGTCGGTCGCCGGAGCAAAAACGGAAAATCGCAGAACGCGTCACGGCCGTTCTGGTCGAAGATGGCAAGGCCAAACGCGAGAATACTCACGTGTCGTTTCACGATGTTCCATCGACGAATTACGCCGAAGCCGGCGTGCTGGTGGTGGACCAGAAGCGCACGCCATGAGCAATTGCGATGCGAGACAATTCAAGGCGGGCCACCTTTCTCACGAGCTCCGGCAAGCCCGCCCCATGGCGTGCTAAACCGTTTAGCTCGATGCGTGCGAGTCGCGCCGAATCATGGACCAGTCGACGAAGTAACCGACACCGACCGCGAGAGGAATGATGCCTAGCGCGGCAGCCGTCCAGATGTCACGATCCGCTTGGATGCTCGCAATCAATCCAAAAGTAGCGATGTAGCCGAGGGCGCCGCTGACCAGCAGGATGCCCGCACGGCGGGAGCGCGCCGCCTGGTTCAATTCGGGCTCCATCGGAATGTCGACTCCGCGGGCAATCGCCGCGAGCCGCTCTTCGCTGCGCAGCTTGCGGACCCGGTAATAGGTATACAGTGCGCCGAGGGGAACTCCCATCCCCAGAATCACGGCCACCAATCCAATCAATTCTCCACCCATGGTGTGCTCCTTCTCTCTTTGAGGCGCCGGTGAGGCGCGTTTTATTTGGGGGAACCGCTTTCAATAGAAAGTACGCGGAGCAGGCAGAAAAAGTTCCCGGAATTTAGGAAGAAGTCTCTCGAAGCGCTCCGCTCGCGGGGAACAGCCATACCTCGCCGAAGCATCAGTTGATTTCGTGAACCTGCATGGTCGCGTCGATGGCGAGATTGGGATAGCGAATGGGAGAGCCCGCCGGCGCGGGCAGATGCCGCGCCGCAGCGGTGAAATCACCGCCCGAACATTCGAGCGTGTAGGAATATCCGTCGCGCTCGGAGCGGGTCATGGAAAGAGAATTGGAGGAGATCAGTTCGTCGAGAGAAGCGCAGTGGCCGTTCGTGGCGATGTAGCCACGTTCCGCCTGGGCGATCTGGAGGAGGTCGCTTCGAACGCCCGTCAGGCTGATGGCTTGCGTCGGGGCCGTACCTTCATCCGTGGTGGGCATTCTCTTCAAATAGAAGTGATACACGACAAAGAGAAGGGCGGCACCGACCAAGACGCCGACAAGAGAGCGCATGAAAGAATTGTGGCCCCGCCCACGGTGCGCGGCAAGCGAAACGCACGACGACGTGCGTTAGGAAACAACGTCCCCCATTTTCGTTCTGAATCGCGCGCGCTCGGTTAGACTTTTGTCTACCGCCGAATTTCCCTCTCCGGTGTAGCGCTTCCCCTTCGGACAGACGAATGAACGCGACTGCGCCGCCGCTCGAACTGCACGCCCTCGAAAAACTGAGAGAAGAAGAGCTCGAAGAAGCTCGCGCGATCCAGAGCGTGATGCTGCCCGCGGAATCGCTGCGCGCCGGCGCGGTGATGATCGCGCACGAATTTCAGCCGGTGGCCGCGGTGGGCGGCGATTTTCTGGACTATTTCGAGCTGACCGACGGGAGCGTCGGGCTTTAGGGCCTCCCGGCGGCGCTGTATGCCGCGCTGGCGGTGGGAACATTGCGCGGCGTACACAAGACGGGCACCTCGCCGCACGATGTGCTTGCGACTTTGAACCGGCGGCTGATGATTCGCGGCATGCCCCGGCGGTACACGGCCATCCAGTATGCGGTTTTCAACCCGCACAACCATGAACTGCAAATTTCCAGCGCGGGCATGCCCGGGCCATTTCATCTCTCCGCCAGCGGCTGCTGCAACCTGAAACTCTGCGGGATCCCCCCGGGCTTATTCGCCGCGGCGAACTACGAGACGCTGACCCTGCGATTGCTGGCAGGTGATGCGGTGCTCTTCTGCACGGATGGCATCTCGGATGCATTTAATCGAAAGGAAGAACAATTCGGAATCGAACGGCTGCAAGAGATTTGCGACGCCCAGCAGTTCGCCTCGCCCTCCGAGCTCCTAGCACGGGTCTTCACCGCTGTCGAGAATTTTCCCGCAGACGGGAACAGCAAGACGATATGGCTGCGGCACTCTTTCATTTTTGCAGTTGAGCGATGCCGGTGGGTGTGCTCACAAGAGCATATAGAGAGTGGGCAAACTGCTCCCCGTTTGGCGTTGACAGGTCCGGCGCTCTCCAGTAACTACAATAGATACAGGCTGTAACATCAGGAGAGTCTTCGATGAAGACGAAGTCCTCGTATGCCTTCGGGCTGGCTTTATGGCTTTCGTTCCTAATCTCGATTCCAGCAGACGTTTGGGCCGCGCCCCAAGCGACGGGACAGCGCGCCGGTGAAGTCTCCCGCGTGATTCCGGCGGTGAACATAGCTCGCAGCGGGAAAACCATCACCGCCTCGGCGAAGACCGCGGTCGATTGGCAAGACCTGGTGAATACACAGGTGAATGCGCGCGCGCGCATCGCGCTGGACGACGGTTCGGTGCTGAACGTGGGTTCGGAATCGTCCATGAAGGTGGTCAAGCACGACGCGGGAGCGCAGCAGACCGAGCTGGAGCTGACCTACGGGAAACTTAGGACGCAGGCGCAAAAGATCGCCAAACCGGACGGGAAATTCGAGGTGCGCACACCGGCGGGCGTCGCAGGCGTGGTGGGAACCGATTTTTTTGTGGAATATGCGAACGGCACGATGAATGTGATCGCGTTCGAAGGACTGGTGAAGGTCTGCAACCTGGCCGGAGTTTGCGTGCTCCTCAAGGCCGGGCAGATGACCAGCGTGCGCAGCGGAGACAATTCCGGGCCGCTGCCGCCGCAGCAGGCGACGCTGGATTTGCTGGTGGCTTCCAGCAAGGATACGGATCCAGGAGCCCTGTCGGGCGTGACCGGGGCAGGGGCCCACCTTGGTGTTTGGGGGACGATCGGAATCGTCGCGGGAGCCGTCGGAGTTGGTTTGGGTGTTGGGTTGACGCGTGGAGGGGGTACCAGGGTGATAGTGCCGCCAAAGGGCTGCACGGCGAACTGCGGCTGATAGCCGCGTAGTTCAGCGAAATTGCGCTGGTCATAAGCGCTGGCAATTCGAACCGCCTAGGCCTTCCGTTCTTGCGCCGGTGCAACGTTCCGTACGGTCAGACCGTCTAACAACTGTTGTTCGAATCGCGACTCCCCAACGTGCCGCGCTTGGTACGCCGCTGTGCGGTGGCGTACACTGAATGTTTAGCGGTCCCGTCAAATTGTAAGTGAGGCTTCCTTTGACCCATTCGAATGGTAATCGCTCAGTTCCAACCATCTGCGGGCTTATTTTGCTCGCCACCCTGGCCTCGGTGCAAGCGGCGCACGCGGCGCCGCCGGATGCGCAGGCGAAGCGCTCGCCGCTGCTCGCGGCACTGCAAGCGGAGCTGGAACGCTCGATGAAAACGTTGGGCGCGCTGGACCCTCCGGCCTACTACATGGGCTACACGATCACGGAGACGCAGCGCGCGGATGTGTCCGGTTCGAACGGGGCATTGCTCAACAGCAACGAAGCGCGCAACCGCTGGCTGGAGGTTTCGCTTCGAACGGGAAAGTACGAGCTGGACAATTCGCACAAGGTCGGTGAGCGGCAGATGGCAAGCGGCGGGCCGGGCACGTCCGTGCCCATCGACGATGACGCCGAAGTGGTGCGCCGGGCAATTTGGCTGGAGACTGACAAGCAATACCGGGCGGCGTCCGAGGCCCTGATCAAGATCAAGACGGGCAAAGAAATAAAAGTAGAAACGGCGGAAGGGCGCGCACCGGACTTTTCGCGGGAAGAGGCTCACACCTTCATCGGACCGCAGGCTTCCCTGGCCGTGGACCGCAAGCCGTGGGAGGAAAGGGTCCGCGCCTATACAAAGGCCTTTCGCGAATCGCCGGCGATCATCAATTCCATCGTGACGTTCTCAGCGCAAGCGCAAAACGCATATCAGGTGACCAGTGAAGGGACGCAACTGCAATTCGGGCAGATTCGCTACCGGCTGGAGCTGTTCATACAGGGCAAGGCGCCGGACGGCATGGACATCGACCGCTACTACAATTTCGATTGGGTCGACCCCAAGGACGCGCCGGACGACAAAGCGGTCTATGCAGCGGAAGCAACGATGCGCAAGGAATTGGAAGGACTGGTCGCCGCGCCCATCAACGACCCGACCGTAGGGCCGGCCTTGCTGACCGGGCGCGCCGCGGCGGTGTTTTTCCACGAAGTCTTCGGCCATCGCGCCGAAGGCCACCGCCAAAAAGACGTGAGCGAGGGACAAACGTTTTCGAAAAAAGTAGGCGAGCAGATCCTGCCGGACTTTCTGAGCATCACCGACGACACGACCATGAAAAAGCTCGGAAAGCAGGACCTTCTAGGCTACTACCAGTTCGATGATGAAGGCGTGCCGGCGCAGCGCGTAGCGCTGGTGGATCACGGTGTGCTGAAGAATTTCGAGATGTCCCGGTCGCCGCTGGTCGGGTTTCCCCGTTCGAACGGCCATGGCAGGCGGCAACTCGGCGCAACGCCCGTTTCGCGGCAGGGCAACCTGATCGTGCAAAGCAGCAAGACAGTAACGAACGCGCAGCTCCGCGCCAAGCTGATTGAATTGATCAAAGCACAGGGCAAGCCGTTTGGGTTATTGATCGACGACATCGCCGGCGGATTTACGTTCACCGGACGCGGGCAGCCGCAGGCGTTCCAGGTATTGCCTCTGGTGGTCTACAAGGTCTATGCCGACGGGCGGCCTGATGAATTGGTGCGGGGAGTGGATATTGTCGGCACGCCGCTGGCCGCGCTGACGAAGATCGTCGCGACCGGCGATACAGCGGAGGTTTTTAACGGCTATTGCGGCGCGGAATCGGGATCCGTTCCCGTGGCCGCCGCGTCGCCAGCGATTTTGACTTCGGAATTGGAAGTACAGAAAAAAGAAAGCTCGACGGACCGGCCGCCGATTCTGCCGCCGCCCGCGCACGATGTATTCAAGACCGGGGGGATGCAGTGAAGCGAGCTGAGAGAATAGCAGGACTGATTTTGCTCTTGGCGGCGATGGGGTCTGGAGCGGCCGCGGGGGCGCAGGTTCCGCAGGATAACGACCACACGCTGCAAGCCATGCGCGATGAGATGGCGCGCGCGAAGACGCGCCTGGAACTGAAAATTCCTAACGTCGACCAGCCGGTGCGGCCGTACTACGTCGAATATCGATTGCTCGATCTTGAGGTGCGCGAAGTTGTCGCCGAATTCGGCACATTGTTCTCCAGCACGCATACGCGGAACCGCTTCATGGACGTGGAAGCGCGTGTCGGGAGCTACAAGCTGGACAGCTCGAATTTTGTAAGCGACGACGGCTTCCGCGGTTTCATCGGACCGACCGGCTCCGTGGGAATCGATCGCGATTACGATTCGCTGAGGCAGGACTTGTGGATCGCGACCGATCAGGCTTTCAAAGAAGCGGTGGAGACTTATTCGCGGAAGCAAGCGTATCTCAGCAGCCTGGCGAGGCAATCGGACATCGACGATTTCGCGAAGGCCGAGCCGGTGCAACTCATCGAACCGCTGGAGACGGCGGACTGGACCAGCCGCAACTGGGACCAGGAAGCGCGCGAGACGTCGGCAGCGCTGCGGGCGTTTTCCGAGATTCACGAATCGCGCGTGACCTATTACCTGGTCTACGCGACGGAATATCTGCTAACCAGCGAAGGAACAGAAATCCGCCAGAATCGTCATTTTGCAGCGATCGAAGCAGGAATGAGCGCCCTGGCCGACGATGGCGTGCCGCTGAACCATTTTTATGCGGCGTACACGGCGCGGCCGGCCGAGCTGCCCGGCGTTGAGACGGTGCGCAAGGGATTGAACGTTGCCGGTACCGAACTCATGGCTCTGCGAGCCGCGCCTCCGGCGCAGGACTATACCGGTCCCGTTCTTTTCGAGGCGCGCGCTGCGGCGCCGATGGTCGCGCAAGTGCTTGGTCCTGCATTGAACGGCGCGCGGCCTCCAATTTCCTTCAGCCCCGTGATGGAACAAATGCTCAGTGGTTTGGGAGGGAAGAGCGACTGGGTGTCGCGGCTAGGGGCGCGCGTATTGCCCTCCGGCGTGTCCGTGGTGGACGATCCGGGCGCAAAGGATTTCAACGGCACGCCGCTGATCGGCGGCTACACCGTGGACAATGAGGGTGTGCGCCATCAGAAAGTCACTCTGGTGGAGAACGGCAACCTGAAGAGCGAGCTGATGTCCCGCAGGCCCGGGCCGGACTCCAACGAGTCCAACGGACACGGCCGCGCCGCGTTCCTAAACGATGCCAAGCCGACGATGAGCAATCTGTTCTTTTCCTCGGCGGAAACACTTTCCGCGGAAGAGATGAAGAAGAAATTTCTGGACACGTGCCGCGCGGAAAAGCTGGCCTATTGTCTGGTCGTGCGCGAAATGGACAATCCCGCGCTGAGCCTGCTGCACCAGGAAGATTTCTCCGAACTTCTGGCAAGTTACGGCGGCGGCGCGGGGACAGGCGATCGCCTGCCGCTGGTCGTTTACCGAATCTATCCGGAAACCGGACGGGAAGAGATGATCCGCGGCTCGCGCATCATTGGATTGAACTCGCGCGCGTTGCGAAACCTCGCCGGAATCGGTAACGATAGTTTCGTTTACAACTACATGCAGAGCCAGATGAACGGATTTGCCGGCACGGCGCTGGGGGCGTTTGGCTCGGCACAACTTGGCTTACCGGCCTCGGTGGTGGCGCCCTCGCTGCTGTTCGAGGAATTGGAAGTGCGCGGGGCGCGCGGAGAAGCCAAGCGGCTGCCGCTTTTGCCTCCGCCCCCGATGAGCGCAAAGAAATAAGTTTTTTTACGAATCTCCGCTATGAATGAAATCACGAGACGCGGACTTATCTTTGGCGCGGCCACGGCAGCAGCGTACGGCGTGCTGACGGGCGTGGAGCGGGTTTGCCTTTCGGCTTTCGCCGAGAACGCCGAGCTGGAAGACGATCCGGGACCGGTCAAGATCGTGAAATTCGCAGACGATGGCGCGAGGCTGGGGATTTATTCGCTGGCGAAAGTGCGGAAGAGCGAGTCCGAATGGAAGAAACAGCTCACGCCGTTGCAATACGACGTGACGCGCCGTGCGGCGACCGAATTCGCTTTTTCCGGTGAGCTCTGCAATCAACATGCGCCGGGGCTATACCGCTGCGTCGATTGCAACAACGCATCGTTCGATTCAAGAGCGAAATTCGACTCCGGCACGGGCTGGCCGAGCTTTTGGGAAGCAATCGCCGCGGAAAATGTGCGTGAGAAAAAAGATTTCAGCGCGGGCGTGCTGCGAACGGAAGTCAAATGCACGCTGTGCGACGCGCATTTGGGTCATGTCTTCCCAGACGGACCCGAGCCGACCGGCTTGCGCTACTGCATGAACTCCGCCGCGCTGCTCTTTGTTCCCCGAAAAAGCTAGCTTGCGCAAAATGCCTTAGGAACGGCTGCCGCTCCGCTCACGGATGCAGGCGCGTCTGAAATGCGCTTTTTCATGTGCCAGCGAACAAACCTGAATCTGAGGTAGTCTAGGCGGGCGATGGCGGCGATCAACCAAATCGAGGAAGGACGGGAGAAGAAGCGGGCCGCGCTCTTGAGCGTTGGCTCGGCTCTGTTGTTGGTCTCCCTCAAGACGTTTTTGGTCGTTCGGACGGGAAGCTTGGGCGTCCTTTCGGAGGCGCTGCACTCCGGTCTTGACTTGCTTGCCGCGATCATCACGTTTCTCTCCGTTCGAATGTCCGACCAGCCGGCGGATGAGAAGCATCCCTACGGGCATGGGAAGTTTGAGAACTTCTCCGCATTCGTCGAGACCGGGCTGCTGGCGCTGACGGCTCTCTACATCGTCTATGAGGCGTTTGACCGGCTGTTCTTCCGCAGCGTGCACATCCAGCCGAGCCTCACGGCGATGCTGGTGCTGCTGGTTGCTTTGTCGATCGACGTAACGCGGGCGCGAGCCCTGGGACGTGTCGCGCGAAAATATTCCAGCGACGCCCTGGAGGCCGACGCACTGCATTTTTCTACGGATGTGTGGAGCACCATCGTAGTTATCGCCGGCATCGGGCTGGTGTGGGCCGGTGAAACGTGGAACTTGCCCTGGCTGAATTACGCCGATGCGTTGGCGGGCCTGACGGTTGCGGCCGTCATTTTGTGGGTGGGCGCGCAGCTCGGCAGACGCACGCTGGATGCCTTGCTGGACGCGGCGCCGCAAGGGTTGCAGCAGGAAATAGCCAAGACTGTGGCGCGCATGGATGGCGTGCTGGATGTCGATCGCGTGCGGGTGCGGCGCGCCGGGAATCGCCACTTTGTCGACGCGACGGTGAGCGTGGCGAGGACGGCAAGCCTCGAGCAAGTGCATGCCTTGAGCGACGCCATCGAAAAACGCATTGGCGAGATCGTTCCCGCCGATGTGATGGTGCACGCGGAACCACGCGCACCTCAGGGCGAGCACCTATTCGAAGCGATTCGCGCGGTGGCACAAAGTTTGGGCCTCGCCGTTCACGACCTGACGGCCGTGCAGCAAGCCGGGCAGCTGTTTATCGAACTGCACCTGGAAGTGGATGAGAATTTGAGCCTCCGCGAAGCACACCGTCAGGCCACGGGACTGGAGGAGAAAATTCGCGAATTGCGCGACGGGCCGATTGAGGTGAACATTCACATCGAACCGCTGGGAAGGCACATCGCAACACCCGACGCGGGTATTGGGGAGATGAAACAGCTTTCGATGGCGATCGCGGAGTTTCTCAACCGCTTGCCCTTGGAATTCGACGAACTGGTGAACTGCCACGACGTCCGAGCCCGGCAAGTCGAACACCACATCCTGGTGTCCTGCCACGGCACAATGAAAGGCGATCTGCCGATTACGCAGATACACGACGTGACCGCGGCATTGGAAGATCGAGTGAAGGAAAAGTTTCCGCAGATCTATCGCGTGACAATTCACCCTGAACCATTCGGGGAAAAGTAGCGGCACAAACCCCAGTCCGTGCTACTGGCCCTCGGAACGGCGGACGAAGACCTGCGCGCCTAGCGCGAACAATGCGGGAAAACAAACTAGGACATAGCGTGGCTCGGGCGTTTCCAGCGTGGTCAGGAAGGCCGTGCGAAGCACCATGAATAGCGCCAGGAAGGCGACCGCGGGCCGGGCCGCTGGATTGGAACGCCAAAGCCGCGCCGCGCCCCAGACGCCTAGCCCTACATAAAACAAATTCAAAACAAAAAACAGGCTCGTGACTTCCTGATCGACAGGGTCATCCTCGCGCATTTGCGCAACAGGAAAAACGTGTCCTGAGACCGGCAGCAATTCAATGCGCGGCGTGAACCAGATGGCCACGGCGCGAGCAGCGGGCAACCAGACGTACGTCCGCAAGGGCTGGCGCGAGGTGCGCTCCCGCGCGAGTTTCGAGAACTCCGCATCCTCTTCCGGCGTCAGGGTTAAATCATTGTTGTATTGTTCGAGAATGGCGGCGACGCGCTGTTTTTCTTCCGGGGTGTCAAAGGCGCGCGCCGGAATGTCATCCACAGAGATGGATTCTTCGTTCAGCTTCCACGGCACCAGGTAGCAATCGCGGAAGCGGAAGAGCCAGGTTTTTTCCCAGGCCATGAAACCGTACGGAACCAGTTCCCCCGGGAGATTTGAGTTTTTCGGAGCGAGGAATTGCGGTTCGCCCAGCGTCACCCGGTTGCGCAAGGCCCACGGAGAGAGGACCACCAAGCAACCGAGTACCATTGCAAGGCTATTCGAAAACCAGCGCCTCATGCTCCCGAGGGTAAGAAAAAGCACTCCCAACACGATGGACGCAGCGACCAGGAGAATGGGCGCTTCAGGGCGAAACAACGTTCCCATGCCAACAACGCAGCCCCCCGCAAAGGAAGTGTAATTTACGCTCCTCTGAAGAGGCAGCTGTGAACTCTTCGGCAGAAAATCCGGCCTTGCGACTCGCCGAAGTGCAAGCACAAGGAAATTGCAGGCGAGCCCCGTCCACAGAACAGCGAAAACTTCGGTCAGGGGAACCGCCGCGTAGTTCGCGGTGAAGGGACACAAAACAGCGAGCCAGAGCGCGACGGAATACACGCGCTTGGCCGGCGCGGAGTCTTCGGAGGCGCAAGCCAAAAGCGCCGCCAAACGGGCGATCACTAGGCAGGAAAGAAGATCCACGCCGATCTGCGCCACCATCACCCAGAGGCGCGCGTCCGCGCCCGTGCGTCCGGTGAGCGCATACATGAGGACAAGAAACGCAGGGTAGCCGGGCATGCGCAGATCGACGGGCGTGATAGCGCCACCCACGTCCATGCCATAGACGTGGTGCTTGAGCCAGTTCGTGGCGATCTGCTCGTAAAGAACCGTGTCACCGGAATTGGCGGGGAACTTCAGCACGAAAAACAGCCGCAGGCAGAGGCCCGCGATTAACACGACAAGGGGGTTCGAGAAAACTCGCTTCATCAACGCCCGCATCTTACAATAGAGCAGACGGAATCGCGCAGACGGACTCAGCCCCAGCCTGATGTATATTTGCCTGCCGTGCCGCCGGGTTGAAGGGTGACATGAAGGAACGCGGTCCAATCTTTTACGACGCGGAGCGTGTCCGCTGGGGCCGCACGCGGCGCGTGATGGAAATCACGGGCGCGCTTCTGACGATACTGCTGGCCTATTTTTTCGTGACTATCGCCATCAGCGTGGAGTTGCCTGCTGGACTGCTGCCAGACGCCAAGCCCGCATACCGTGCCCTGAAATCGAAAAAGAAGCCTGTGCCTGCGCGAGAAGGCCAGCATCGCCGCGTTGCAAGTATCGGAACCGTGCCGGCGAGTTACGATCCATTGCGCGCGGCGTTTTTCGTGAGCTGGGATGCCAACAGCCTCGCTTCCCTGAAGAAACATTACAAGGACATCGACCTTCTGATTCCCGAGCAACTGCACGCGGTCACGCCGGATGGCGCGCTGACGGTCGTGGATTACGAACACGGGCAGAACACCGTCAAAGCTTCGCCCGCGGAAGCTATCGCACTGCTGAAGGACGACAAGCTGCACCAGTGGATGAAGTCTTTCAATCCGCCCATCGAGCTGCCCATGATGGGTCTCGTCAACAACTACGACGGGGTGGAATGGCGCATCAAGGAAATGGCTCAGTCTCTTGGGAGCCCCGCGGCGCGCCAGAACCTCACGCGGGACATTGTCGAATACGCAGTGGAATCGCACGAGGCCGGCATTGTCGTGGACTTTGAAGAAGTGCCCGACGCGAGCCAGGCGCACTTCCGCGCTTTCATCGGCGGGCTGGCACCGGCACTGCATTCCGTGGGGTTGAAATTAATGATCGCGTTGCCCGCACGCGACGATGCCTACGATTACGAGTATTTCGGCAAGAAGTGCGACGCGATTGTGCTGATGAATTACGACCAGCACTGGCTGACCTCCCCGCCGGGCCCCATCGCGGCGCAGGACTGGTTCGTTGAGAATTTGCGTCAGGTACTCGAGGTTGTTCCCGCGCAGAAGATCGTCGTGGGCATTGCGAATTATGCCTACGACTGGTCCACCGCACCGAAGAAAGAGAATGAGCCGGCCGCCGAGTTCGACATTCAGGGAGCGCTATTGCACGTCAAGGAATCGGAGACGGACGTCGAGTTTGATAGCGATTCGCTGAATCCGCACTATTCCTATTACGACGAGCACAACCATGTGCATCAGGTGTGGATGCTGGACGCCGTCACGGCCTACAACCAATTGCGCGCCAGCGAAAGGCTCGGAGTTCAGGGCACGGCGCTATGGCGGCTGGGATCCGCGGACACCTCTCTCTGGCCGATTTGGGATGCCGCGCACGCGGACGACGCGGCCCGGCAAAAATTGACCGACCTAGCGCCTGGTCCCGACCTGATCCTCGAAGGCGACGGCGACTTCTGGCATATCGCGGATACTCCCAAGCACGGCCGGCGCTCCTTCGAATACGACGCAGCAACAGACCTTTTCACCGACGAAACCTACGAAGCCATCCCGCTCTCCTTCAACATTGACCAGTTCGGCGCCGCAAATAAAAAAATCGCCCTTTCCTTTGATGATGGCCCCGATCCGAAATGGACCCCGAAGATCCTGGACGTTCTGAAGCAGAAGAACGTGCCGGGCGTGTTCTTCGTGATCGGCAACATGGCCAACCAGCGGCCGGATATTCTGAAGCGCGAGTACGCCGAAGGCCATGAAATTGGAAATCATACCTTCACGCATCCAAAGTTCGACGACACCATTTCACGCACGGAAATCCGCTGGCAGTTGAATTTGACGGAGCGCCTGATTGAAAGCACGCTCGGGGCAAAGTCCATCATGTTCCGCCCGCCTTACGGCATTGATCACCAGCCGGAATATGCCGAGGAAGTGGCGCAACTTCCCTATCCCCAGGAGCTCGGATACCTGATTGTCGGCCAGCGCATCGATCCGGATGACTGGAGCCTGCAGGACGGCAAGCCGATTCCCGCTAAAGAGATTGTTGACCGCGTTCTGAGGCAAGCGAACAAAGGCAATATTATTCTTCTGCACGACGGCGGCGGGGATCGCAGCCAGACCCTTGCCGCGCTGCCGCAGATCATCGACGCGCTTCGCGAAAAGGGCTACCAGTTCGTTTCGGCTTCGGACCTGATCGGGAAAACCCGCGCGCAGGTGATGCTGCCTCTATCCGCCGAAGAACAGTTTGAAGCTCGAGCCGACGGATTCATCTTCGGGATTTTTCAATACTTCCGTTTCTTCATTGGCATCATCTTCGTCCTCGGTATCTTTTTGGTAAGTGGACGCACTTTGGTGATCGGCCTGCTGGCGCTGATCGAGAAGCTGCGGCCGGACCATACAGTAATGTCAAATCCTCCGCCGAGCGTGACGGTACTGATCCCGGCGCACAACGAAGAAAGCGTCATCGTGCAGACCATCACATCGGTCCTTCTCTCGGATCTCCAGGACTTGCGGATCATCGTTGTGAACGATGGCTCAGCCGACAAAACCGGCGAGTTGCTGGATGCGAACTTTTCGCATGAGCCGCGCGTCCGCATCATTCATCAGGTGAATCGTGGAAAAGCGGCGGCGCTGAGCCACGCCATGTCCCTGGCGGATACCGAAATTGTGGTGACCATCGACGCGGACACGGAAATTGAGCCGGACGCCATTCGCAACCTGATCCGCCACTTTTCGGATCCCCAGGTTGGCGCGGTCGCGGGCAATGTGAAGGTCGGCAACCGCTCGCGCTGGCTCACGCGCTGGCAAGCGCTTGAGTACATCACCAGCCAGAACATGGAGAAGCGCGCGTTCGACCTCTTGAATTGCATTACCGTTGTGCCCGGAGCGCTCGGCGCGTGGCGCAAGAAAGCCATTGAAGCCGCGGGCGGCATCACTTCGGACACCGTGGCCGAAGACGCCGATCTGACCATCGCTATCCGCCGCCTCGGTTGGCGGGTAAGCTACGACGAAGAGGCCATCGCCTGGACGGAAGCCCCAGAAACAGCAGGGCAATTGATTCGCCAGCGTTTCCGCTGGACCTTCGGCACGTTGCAATCCTTCTGGAAGCATGGCGACACGCTTCTGCGGCCAAAATACGGAACGCTCGGCTGGATCGCGCTTCCGAACATCTTTGTATTTCAGCTGGTGTTGCCACTGATTTCGCCGATCATCGACCTCATGTTCTTTGGCTCGCTGTTTCTCTGGGTCCTGGCACAGTTCCGCGTCACGCGGCTGCCTCAACTGTGGACCACCGCGGACGTGGAAAAATCGGTGCTCTTCTTCCTGGGCTTTCTGCTCATCGACATACTCACGTGCATGGTGGCCTTCGCCTTGGAGCACAAGGAAGATTGGACGCTGCTGATCCCCGTCTTGTTGCAGCGCTTCTACTACCGCCAGTTGATGTACGTGGTGCTTTTCCGATCTGTGAAGGAAGCGGTGAGCGGGCGTCCCGTGGGCTGGCGCGGGGTCGAATCGGAAGCTCCGCCACCGGCACCCAAAGCCCCGCCCAAGCCCGCCCCCGCTGAGGGAAACTGAGCTTGCTCACGCCTCCGGATGCCGGGCGTCTGATTTGCTGGGTGCCGTACACTTGCCCTCAAATGTCACACGCCGCAATTTCCTGAAGACTTCCGTCGCGGCCAGCGCCAGCCTGGTCTTGCCGCTGTATCTTCCCGTTCAGCGAGATCTTCATAGCGACGCAGGTCACTCCGCAAACCACTCCTTTTCGCCCAACGCGTGGCTCGAAATATCGCCGGACGGCGAGGTGAAGATCTGGTGCGGCAAGTCCGAGATGGGACAAGGCGTTCGCACGGCGCTCCCGACGATCGTGGCCGAGGAACTTTGCTGCGATTGGCGTCGCGTGCAGGTCGTCCAAGCTGATCTCGACCCGAAATATGGAGATCAACTCACCGGCGGCAGCCTCAGCGTTCGCACTTCCTATGACAATCTGCGTAAAGCCGGCGCTACCGCCCGTGAGATGCTCCTCTCTGCCGCCGCCGCGCAATGGAACGTTTCCCGTTCCGAATGTCGCGCCGAATCCAGCTTCGTCACCCACGCATCCACCCAGCGTAGGCTGGCCTTCGAACAACTCCTGGCAGCCGCTTCCGCTCTTCAGCCTCCTGCCGATCCGCCGTTGAAGAATCCCTCCGACTTTGCGCTCATCGGCAAGCCCACCCGCCGCACCGACTTGCTCGCCAAAGTAACCGGCGCCGCCAAGTTCGGCCTGGACACGCGACTTCCCGGAATGCTCATCGCCTCAGTGGAGCGCAGTCCCGTCTACGGCGGTACGCCGCGCCGCTTCAATGCGGACGAGGTCAAATCCTCTCCGCACGTCCGCGCAGTTTTTGAAGTCAAGTCCGCCCACCTCACACATCAATTCGGAGAAACCTCAGGACCCGGCAGCCGCAATTACACCTGCTCGGGCGTTGCCGTTGTTGCCGATTCCACGTGGGCCGCCATGCAAGCCCGAAAACTTCTCAAGGTTGCATGGAACGAAACACCATTGGCAGCCGAAAGCACCGCCGCCCTCCGGGAAAGAATGCTCCATCTGGCTTCCGAGCCTTGTCCCATCGTGCGCAACGACGGCGATTTCGAAAAGGCACAAGCCACCGCAGCCAAGCAAATCGAAGCCGTTTATGAAGTTCCTTTCCTGGCGCACGCCACCATGGAGCCCATGAACTGTACGGCCCACGTCCGCGATGGCGAGTGTGAGCTCTGGGCTCCGACGCAAGTTCCAGGGGCAGCCGCGGAATCCGTGGCCCAAGCGCTGGGTATTCCGCGCGAGCGCGTCAAAGTGCACATCACGTTTATCGGGGGAGGCTTTGGCCGCCGTCTAATTCAGGACTACGCCGTCGAAGCGGCCCTCATCTCCCGCGATGCCGGCGCGCCCGTGCAGGTCGTCTGGTCCCGGGAAGACGACATGCGTCATGATTTCTACCGCCCGGCGGCCTGTCACCTCTTGCAAGCCGGCCTGGACGCTGAAGGCAAATTGCTCTCCTGGCGGCACCGCGGCTCTTCGGCATCCATCGAAACCTTTTACAACGGCACTGGCATTTCACCTCAAGCCGCGGCCCAGGTCGATTCCCTCGACTTTCCTGCTCTCTTTATTCCAAATTTCCGGCTGGAGTTCGCTGTCGCCGAATCCGGCATGCCCCTCGGTTACTGGCGCTCCGTTGATGCCTCCGGCAACCAGTTCGTTCTCTCGAGTTTCTTTGATGAAGCCGCGCATGCCGCCGGTCGCGACCCCCTTGAATTTCTGCTCGCCACGTTTGGCCCTTCGCGAAAGATCGACTTGGGAAATCAGCAAAGCCTTGACGTTGGCCGCCGCCGCGGTGTCATCGAGTTGGCCGCGGAAAAGTCTGGTTGGCACAAACCGCTGACGGCGGGCCGTGGCCGCGGAATCGCCGCCGCGTTTGGCTGGGGCAGTTACGTCGCGCAGGTTGCGGAAGTCACCTGTGACGCCAAGAAAGGCGCACTTCGCGTCGATCGCGTGGTTTGTGCCGTGGATTGTGGCACAGCCGTCAATCCTCTCAGCGTGAGGGCGCAAATGGAAGGCGCGATCAATTTCGGCTTAGCGCAAGCCCTGAAAAGCGCGATCACCATTTCCGGTGGACGAGTGGAGCAAAGCAATTTCCACGACTACGAGGTGCTGCGCATGAGCGACGCCCCGCCCGTCATCGAAGTCCACATCGTGCCCAGCGCCGCGCCGCCGGGCGGCTGCGGCGAACCCGGCGTTCCACCGGCGGCCCCCGCGGTTGCCAACGCCATTTTCGCGGCGACCGGAAAACGACTGCGGCGGCTGCCAATCCGCGCCGCCGATCTGCGCTCGGCTTAAATGAGTTTCCGCGGATTTTCATCTTGACCGCTAGTTGTTGTAGGATATCGTTCTGCTGGAGGGAGGTTTCCATGGCCATCAGTTTCACCTTGAACGGCAAAGCCCAATCCGTCGACGTCAGCCCGGACATGCCGCTGCTCTGGGTCTTGCGCGACACCCTGAACATGACCGGCACGAAATTCGGCTGCGGCATGGCGCTCTGCGGGGCTTGCACCGTGCACGTCAACGGCGAAGTAACGCGTTCCTGCATCACTCCGGTCTCGAGCGTCGCCGGCAAGAAAATAACCACCATCGAAGGTCTCTCCGCCGATGGCAGCCACCCGGTGCAACAAGCCTGGATGGAAGAAGACGTTCCGCAGTGCGGCTACTGCCAGTCCGGACAAATCATGTCGGCGGTAGCGCTGCTTTCGAAGAAACCCAACCCCACCGACATCGACATCGACGATGCCATGAGCGGCAACATCTGCCGCTGCGGCACCTACCAGCGAATCCGTAAGGCCATTCACCGGGCTGCGTCCATGCAGGCGGGGAAGGCGAAGTCGGCCGCTTAAGCCATCTTTAACCGCAGTTGCCGCAACACGTCACGAGGTGTCCCATGGCCAATGCTTCCGTTGTAAACCGTCGCGATTTCCTGAAGACCGGTGCCGCAGGAGGTGTGGCGCTGGTCATCGGCTTCCATCTCTCTCTGAACGCTTTTGCCGATCAAGCGGAGGAGCAGGAAAAGAAAACTCCCAATCCTTTTGATGCGTGGGTGCGCGTCACTCCGGACAACAACGTCACGCTGATTCTTGGCAAGTCCGAGATGGGCCAAGGAATCATGACGGCACTCCCCATGATCCTGGCGGAGGAGCTGTGCCTGGATTGGAAACGCGTGAAGATCGAGCAAGCGCCGACCAATCCCAAGATTTATGACCACGGCACCGGCGGCAGCGGCAGCGTCTCTGGCTCCTGGATGCCGATGCGCCGGGCAGGCGCGGCGGCGCGCGAAATGTTCGTTTCTGCCGCGGCGGCACGCTGGAACGTCAGTCGCGACACTTGCAAAGCCCAGGACGGTGGCATTCTCCACGGCGCGCGCAAGAATTTCCTGACCTACGGTGAACTTGTCTCGGACGCAGCGAAACTCCCTGTGCCGGACTTCAACACCGTCCCGCTCAAGAATCCCAACGATTTCACCATCATCGGCCATGACACGCGGCGTTTTGAAGGCCGCGACAAGGCTACCGGAGGCGCAATATTCGGTCTTGATTCACGCGTGCCCGGCATGCTGTTCGCGGTTATCGCGCGCGCTCCGGTTTTCGGCGGAAAAGTAAAGTCTTTTGACGCCACAAAAGCCAAAGCCGTGCCTGGCGTCCGGGAAGTCTTCGCCATCGATCCTGTGGGGCAAGGTGCATTCACCGCAGGCGGCGTGGCTGTCCTCGCAGATAATTCCTGGGCGGCTATTCAGGGCCGCAAAGCCCTCCAGGTTGCCTGGGACGAAGGCCCGGCCGCATCGGAATCCTCCGCGTCGCTCCGGCAGCAGTTTCTTGACAATGCCGCCAAGCCAGGCAAGGTGGTCCGCAACGAGGGCGATGCCGGGGCGGCTCTTGCTGGGGCCACAAAAAAAATTGAAGCCATTTACGAATTCCCTTTTGCGGCTCACGCCACCATGGAGCCCATGAACTGTACCGTGCATATCCGGCCTGACGGTGCGGAAGCGTGGGTGCCGACGCAGGCCCCGCAATGGGCGCAGCAGGTCATCGCTCAGACCGCAAAACTGCCTCCCGAGAAAGTGATCGTGCATACCACGCTGATGGGCGGGGGCTTTGGCCGGCGCTATCAGGCGGACTTCGTTATGGAAGCGGCGCAAGTGGCAAAGGTTTCCGGCAAGCCGGTCATGGTATTTTGGACCCGCGAAGACGACATGCAGCACGGTTTCTATCGTCCCGCCTCCTATCACCATTTTTCGGGCGCTCTCGATGCGAAGGGCAATCTCGCCGCCTGGAAACATTTCCAGACTTCCACGTCTATCGAAGCGATGTGGAACCCCAAGGGCGAAGAGAATCCGGAAAAGTCCGAATTCGCCACCGCCGCGTTCATTCCCTATCAAACACCGAATTACCGTGTTGAATACACGCTCGCAAAATCGTCCGTGCCGCGCGCCTGGTGGCGCTCCGTCGAGCATTCCACCAGCGGCTTCGTGGTCGAATCATTTGTGGACGAAGTCGCTGCTGCGGCCGGCGCCGACCCGCTGGAATTTCGCCTGCGCCTCATCGGAGAGGATCGCAAAATACCCGATTTCACCAACCCGAAGGAAGGCAAGCCTCTCGACACCGCTCGCCTTAAGGGTGTGTTGCGCCTCGCGGCGGAGAAAGCCGGTTGGGGCAAGCCGCTCCCCAAGGGCATTTCTCGCGGCATCGCCGGATATTATTCCTTTGAGAGCTACACGGCTGCTGTCGTTGAAGTCAGCGTGAAAGACGGCGCCGTGAAAGTGCAACGTATCGTTTACGCCGTGGATTGCGGCCGGCCCATTAATCCGGAAGGCGTTCGCGCGCAAGTCGAGAGCGCCGCCATTTACGGCCTTTCAGCCGCTTTGCACGATGCTATCACCATCAGCGGGGGCCGCGTGGAGCAGTCCAATTTCCACAACTACCAGATGCCGCGGATTGGCGAGACGCCGAAAACCGAAGTTCACGTGGTCATGAGCCAGGAAGAGCCGACCGGCATCGGCGAACCCGGATTGCCGGTAGTCGCCCCGGCCATGTGCAACGCGATTTTCGCAGCGACGGGAAAAAGAATCCGGCGCCTTCCCATTCGCACGGAAGATCTGGCATAGCGTTCCGTTCCCGCCTATTGCAGAATAGCGCGTGCCCCTGTCACCGACTTTTCTCGCCGCGATTCCGCTAGCGATCTGGGTTTATCTTCTCGTGGCCCGCGGATATTTCTGGCGCGTGAGCGAAGACAGTTTTGGGCCAAAACGTCTGGAAGACTGGCCGCGTGTTGTTGCCATTGTTCCCGCACGCAACGAAGCCCGGACCATTTCCGAAGCGGTTTCCTCGCTAGCCAAGCAAGACTACCCTGGCGAGTTCTCGATCATCGTCATCGATGATCACAGCGAAGACGGCAGCGCTGCGCTCGCGCAACAAGCCGCAAATGAATTTGGCGCATCGCAGCGCGTGAAAATTCACGTCGCGTCCCCACTCGCGCCAGGCTGGACCGGAAAGCTTTGGGCGCTGAACGAAGGCATTCAACTTGCCGCAAATTATTCGGCGGAATTTTTTTGGTTCACCGACGCTGATATCGAACATGCGCCGGATACCTTGCGGCGTTTGGTCTCACGCGCGGAAAAAGAATCGCTCGATCTCGTTTCATTGATGGTGTTGCTTCAGGCGAAGACGCTTCCCGAGCGCCTGTTGATTCCACCGTTTCTATATTTTTTTCTGATGCTCTATCCGCCACGATGGATCGCCGACCCGAACGCAAGCACAGCCGGAGCCGCGGGCGGATGTATTTTGTTGCGGCGAAACGTGCTCGCGCCCATCGGCGGGATTGCCTCAATTCGCGCGGAGGTGATTGACGATTGCGCGCTGGCCCGAGCCGTGAAGCGGAGGGGCGGAAAAATCTGGATGGGGCTGACGCGCGCGAGCGTGAGCTTGCGGAGTTACGGAACCTTCGCGGAAATTCGCGACCTGATTGCCCGCACCGCTTTCACCCAATTGCACTATTCCTTCCTGCTGCTCATTGTGACTTTGATCGGCTTGTGTGCAACTTACTTGCTGGCGTGGATTGCCTTTTTCACTCTGGAAGATCCGGGATGGTTGCTGGCGAGCACAGCCATCTCCATCATGACCGCGACCTACGGCGCAACGGTCAGATTCTATGGCCTCCCCTGGCTCTGGGCGTTGACCTTGCCTTTCGCCGCGGTGTTCTACGGCTATGCAACTTTCCTTTCCGCACTACGCTACTGGCTCGGCCGCGGCGGCCAATGGAAAGGCCGCGCCCAAGCACAGAACAGATGAGGCAGTCGCAAACGCCTTACGAGCGGCCTCACTTGGTTTTCACTTGGTTACCTTGACGGCGGCCACAGCGCCGCATACTATCAGCCGGGGAACATGAGTCAGGATCCACTCATTGGCCAGTCACTTCTGCATTACAAGATTCTCCGCAAGCTGGGCGCGGGTGGTATGGGCGTGGTGTACGAAGCGGAGGATTCGCAGCTCGGCCGCCGCGTGGCCCTAAAGTTTCTTCCCCCTGAAATGGCCCAGGACAGCCAGTTGCTGGAGCGCTTCCAGCGTGAGGCACGCGCCGCTTCTTCCCTCAATCACCCCAACATCTGCACCATCCACGCGATTGAGCAGCACGAACGCCGGCACTTCATCGTCATGGAGCTGCTAGAAGGGGGCACGCTGGCGCAGAGGATGACCCGGCAGCCGATGGAAATAGAAAAGCTGCTGCCGCTGGCTATTCAGATCGCCGACGCACTTGAATCGGCCCATGCCAAGGGCATCGTGCACCGAGACATCAAGCCAGCAAATCTCTTTCTCACCGAGCGCGGGCAGTTGAAGATTCTGGACTTCGGCCTTGCCAAGATGAACGGGGGCGCGGCCGTGCAGGGAGGTTCGGCCGTGCAGGGGGAGACCGTGATTTCCAGTCACGAACTCACTTCGCCGGGCGCAGCCGTCGGCACAGTCTCCTACATGTCCCCGGAGCAGGCCCGCGGACAACTCGTGGACGCCCGCACGGACCTCTTTTCCACCAGCACGGTCCTCTACCAGATGGCTACCGGAGCGCTCCCCTTCCAGGGGGACACTTCGGCGGTCATCTTCGACGCTATCCTGAACCGCGATCCCAGGCCGGCCGCGGAGCTGAATCCCTCCCTGCCCGCCGATTTTGTGCGCATCCTGGAGAAGAGCCTTGAGAAGGACCGCAATCTGCGCTGCCAGACGGCCACCGAACTGAAAACCGACCTCAGCCGCCTGAAGCGCGATCTGGAATCGGGAAAACGGCGCGCGAAGGAGAAGGCCGATTCGGATCCCGGGGTCCAGAAGCAGGCAGGAAAATCTGTAGCTGTTCTCTACTTCGAAAATCTAAGCGGCGCCAAGGAAGACGAATACCTGCGCGACGGCATCACCGAGGACATCATTACCGAGCTCTCCAAGATCCGGGGACTGAACACTTTTTCGCGCCCCACCGTTCTGGCTTGGCGTGACAAACCGGTGACTCCCGCGCAGGTCGGCCAGCAGCTCGGCGCAGCCTATGTCCTCACCGGCACCTTGCGGCGCGCCGGCGCCCGCCTGCGCATCAACGCCCAACTTGTGGACGCACACACCGATTTTCCGCTCTGGTCGGAGCGCTTCGACCGCGAGATGAAGGACGTTTTCGAAATACAAGACGAAATGGCCCGCAAGATCGCCGAGGCCTTGCGCGTGACGCTTTCCCCGCAGGAGTTGGAGGCCCTGGCCGCCAAGCCCACGGAAAACCTGCAGGCCTACGACCTATACCTGCGCGGGAAAAGATACGCGCGGCGGCAGACCCGCCAGGACATCGAGTTCGCCCTCCAAATGTTCGAAAACGCAGTGGCCATGGACCCTAGCTTCGCCCTGGCCTATGCCGCCTGCGCCAACGCTTGCGCCATGTACTACTCCACCTTCAGCCGCGATCAGGTGTGGGTCGAACGCGCGCGGGAGGCTTCCGGCAGGGCCGTGGCGCTGCGCTGGGACCTGCCCGAAGTGCAGGTCAGCCAGGCTTGGGTCCTCTACGCCGCCGAACTCCATGATGAAGCCGTGCGCATGGTCAAAAAGGCTATCGACCGCAAGCGCGACTGCGAGGGCGCCTATTACCTGTTCTGCCGCTCCCTGTTCGCCGCGGGACGCTACCAGGAAGTTCTGGACATCGCGGAAGCCGCCATAGAAGCAAGCGGTGAAGACTACAACGTTTATGTGCCCATCATGAACTCTCTCGGCGCCATGGGCAAAGAAGAAGCCAGGCGCAACATGGCCCAGAGGTTCATCGCCGCGCTCGAGAACCACTTGAAACATGTGCCCGAGGATGCGCGAGCGCGCATCCTGATGAGCAACTACTATGCCGAATTGGATCGAGTGGACGACGCCTTGCGCGAGCTCAATCTGGCCGTCACCTTGCGCGCCAACGAGGCCTCGATTCTCTACAACGCGGCTTGCGTGTACTGCGCCCTGAAGAGAAAGCCGGAAGCCCTGGATACCCTGCACAAAGCCTGGGAAGCGGGATACCGGGATTCGGTGTGGACTCGCCGCGACCCAGACCTTACCCTCCTTCATGGCGACCCGGAGTTTGAGCGCTTGTACCCGGAGAAGCCCGCCTCAGCTCCCGCTTCCGGTTCCCACTAGTTGGGCGTCTTTCGGAATCCATAGCTTCGTGCGGGGGGAAAGTGTCTCACTAGGGAGCATCGAAAATTCTGGTGATTTGCATTCGAATTTGTTATTCTTGATGAGCATTAGGTACAGGGCTGTATCTCGATTTAAGGGAACGGCACCGGAGGCCACCATGAGCGTTGTCCCCAATTCCGGGAACGGAAAAATCACCGTGCCCGATCTCCTGCGGCGTAAGACCCAGGCTGCAGGCTCCGATTCCAACTTCCAGAAAATCACTTGCCTGACGGCGTATGACTATCCGACCGCGCGGCTGCTCGACGAAGCCGGTGTGGACGTGATTCTTGTCGGCGATTCCCTTGGCATGGTCGTGCTGGGGCATGAGAGTACTCTGCCGGTCACGATTGACGAGATGCTGCACCATACTCGTGCCGTGCGCCGCGGAACGCGCCGCGCGCTTCTGGTGGCGGACATGCCTTACGGCAGCTATCACACCGACTTGGGTGAGTCGCTGCACAATGCCATGCGCTTCGTGAAGGAAGCGGGAGCTGAGGCCGTAAAGGTAGAGGGCGGAGAACGCCGCTTGGAATTAATTTCGCGGCTGACGGAAGCGGAGATTCCGGTGATGGGGCACGTGGGGTTGACGCCGCAATCGGTGAATACGCTGGGCGGATACCGCGTGCAGGGGAAAACAGCGGACGCGGCGGAGCAGGTGATTCGTGATGCGCGCGCAGTGGAAGCGGCCGGCGCTTTCGCGGTTGTTTTGGAAGCGGTGCCTCGCGAACTGGCGGCGCAGATTTCGCAGGAATTGCGCATTCCGACGATCGGAATCGGCGCTGGGCCGGACTGTGACGGGCAGATTCTCGTCGTGCATGATCTGCTGGGCCTGACGTTTGGGCAGACTCCGAAATTTGCGCGGCAGTATGCGAACGTCGGGCAGATCATTTCCAAGGCTGTGCGGGAATATTGCGAGGATGTACGCAAGGGCGGGTTTCCTTCGGACGCCGAGTCGTATCACGCACCGCAATTCACCAAAGATCGCAAGAGCATTTTCATCGACACCTGAGCCGAGCCATCCGCAAATCTTAGAAACCCGCAGGAGTGAGAGATGACGCCACAAGAGATGCGCGTGCTGTACGACTACAATGCGTGGGCGAATCACCGGGCGCTCGAGGCAGCTTCAGCACTCACGGTCGAGAAATTGCTTCAGCCGATTGGCTCGAGTTTTGGCTCGGTGCGCGATACGCTTGGACATATTTGCGGCGCGGAATGGATTTGGCTGGAACGGTTTCAGGGGCGCTCGCCATCGTCCTTGCCTGATGCGTCCCAGTTTGCGGATGTTCCGAGCCTGCGGGCCCATTGGGACGAACTCGAGACCCGCTTGCTGAAATATGTTCATGGGCTTGCACAGGAAGATCTCGACCGTGTTCTGGAAGTTGCTCGGCGCCTCACCGACAACCTGGGCGATCACGCTCTTGTAGCTGTGCACCGACGTCAGGTGATACAGCCTCAGCAGTTCGTAGAACTTGGTGATGGCGGTCTGAGCCTCGATCTCGGCACCTTTTACAACGGCGGGCTTACCCAGCCAGTAGACGAAATTCAAAATTCCGTCTGTCTCTTTCACGCGCAGGTGATCCGTCTCGCTCACATTCACGAATACATACGAGTTGAACAAGGGCTCGAGTATTGTCTTCTTTCGATCTGACCATTGCCGTATGGATTTCTGAAGCGGGCAATAGTTGTCGATGTTCTTTCGATTTAGCAATTCGGCTACTTTTTTTTCCCATTTAGGACGGGTGTACACGGCATACCAATTTTTCCCAGAATTCATAGTGTTTGTTTTATGTTAGTATAGGCAAGGCTTCGCTTATGCAGGTCA
>Ga0137409_10000449_pt1 | contig 44873 bp, 34 predicted proteins | sample CZODoug1_16funga_FD_122059 | JGI IMG/M metagenome (GOLD analysis project Ga0137409, IMG submission 122059) | Vadose zone soil fungal communities from Angelo Coast Range Reserve, California, USA - CZODoug1_16fungal (Hybrid Assembly) | ecosystem: Environmental > Terrestrial > Soil > Vadose zone...
AAGCTGTCGCCGCAGCCGATCATCGCCATCAACAAATCGGGCGGCGCGGGCGCGGAGGTCTTCCTCTACGTCAAGGAGAAGAAGGGCGACGCGCACACCATCGTGATCACGCTCTCGAACCTGTTCACCACGCCGCTGCACACGGGCGTGCCGTTCAACTGGCGCGACCTGACGCCCGTCGCGCGGATCGCGCTCGACCAGTTCATCCTCTGGGTCAACGCCGAGACGCCCTACAAGACCGCGAAGGACTACATCGCGGCGGTCAAGGAGCGTTCCGGCGGCGCGGACCGGATGAAGATGGGCGGCACCGGTTCGGCGCAAGAGGACCAGATCATCACCATTCAACTCGAACAGGCGCTGGGCGTGAAGTTCACCTACGTCCCGTTCAAGGGCGGCGGCGAGGTCTGTGTCAACCTGGTCGGCAAGCACATCGACTCCACCGTCAACAACCCCATCGAGTGCGTGAGCCACTGGAAGGCGGAGCGCGTCCGGCCCCTGGCGGTGTTCGACACCGCCCGCATCCCGGACCCCACCTGGAAGGACATCCCCACCGTCAAGGAAGCGCTGGGGACCGACATCCATTACCAGATGCTGCGCGGGATCTTCGGTCCTCCGGGGATGCCGAAGGAGGCCGTCGAGTGGTACGTGGACCTCCTCAGGAAAGTGTACGAGACGCCGGACTTCAAGAAGTACCTGCAGGACGGAGCGCTGAAGCCCGCCTTCATCACCGGCGCCGAGTACGCCAAGTGGGTGGAGGAGAACGAGAAGCTGCACAAGGACCTGATGGCGAAGGGCGGCCTGCTCAAGTAACCGGATGCGCGCCGCCGACATCGCCACCGCATCCTTCCTGATGCTCCTCGGCGCGGTCGTCCTCTTCGACGCCGTGAGGCTGGGATTCCGCTGGGGGTCCGATGGTCCCCAGAGCGGTTTCTTTCCCTTCTGGCTGGCCGTCGTGGTGATCGCGCACAGCGCCGGCATCGTGGTGCAGGCGGTGAGGAAGCATTCCACCGAGGCGTTCGCCAGCCGCGAGCAGCTGCGCATGGTGCTCACGGTGGCCTGCCCGGCGGCGGCCTTGGTTCTCTTCACCTATCTCATCGGGCTGTACGTCGCCGGGGCCATCTATCTCTTCTTCTACATGCGGCTGGTGGGGCGTCACTCCTGGGCGTCGGTGGTCGCGCTCTCGCTCTCCATTCCGTTGGCGACCTTCTTGGTCTTCGAGAAGTGGTTCCTGGTGCCGCTGCCCAAGGGACCGCTCGAAGCGTGGCTCGGTTACTGACCCATGGGCATCGACAACCTCCTCCTCGGCTTCCAGGTCGCGATCACCCCGTTCAACCTGATGGTGGCGGTGATCGGGATCTCGCTGGGGACCGTCATCGGCGTGCTGCCCGGCCTGGGAGGAGCGAACGGCGTCGCCATCCTGCTGCCGCTGACGTTCCGCATGCCACCGACGTCGGCCATCATCCTCCTCACCTCTCTGTACTGGGGAGCGCTATTCGGCGGCGCGATCACGTCGATCCTCTTCAACATCCCCGGCGAGCCATGGTCGGTGGCCACCACCTTCGACGGCTATCCGCTGGCGAAGAAGGGACTGGGCGGCCAGGCCCTCACCGCGGCGTTCTCTTCGTCCTTCGTGGGTGCGCTCTTCGCGACCATCCTGATCACGCTGTTCGCCCCGCTGCTGGCCGAGATCGCGCTCAAGTTCGGGCCGCCGGAGTTCTTCGCCATCCAGATGCTCACCTTCTCGAGCTTCGTGGGGCTGGGGGGATCGGACCCGCTCAAGTCCATCGTCTCCATCGCGCTCGGCTTCATCCTGGCCGCCGTGGGGCTCGACATCGTCACCGGACAGCTCCGCCTTACTTTTGGCATGACTCCCCTGATGAGCGGCTTCGACTTCATCGTCGCCGTCATCGGGCTGTTCGGGATCGGCGAGATCCTCATCAGCGTCGAGGAGGGGCTCAAGTTCGAGGGCGCGAAGACGAAGATCAACCTCCGGGTCGTCCTCGACACCTGGAAGATGCTGGGACAGTACTGGCGCACGTTCCTGCGCAGCTGCTTCATCGGCTTCTGGATGGGCTTCAAGCCGGGAGGCGCGACCCCGGCCTCGTTCATGAGCTACGCGTTCGCCCGGCGGGCCTCGAAGAACCCGGAGCGGTTCGGCACCGGCGAGTTGGAGGGAGTCGTCGCGCCGGAGACTGCCGCGCATGCGGCGGGCGTGGCCGCCATGCTGCCGATGCTCACCCTGGGCATCCCCGGCTCGCCCACCGCGGCGGTGATGTTCGGCGGGCTGATCATCTGGGGCCTCCAGCCGGGTCCCCTGCTCTTCAAGGAGCAGCCGGAGTTCGTCTGGGGACTCATCGCCAGCATGTACACCGGAAATCTTTTAGGCGTGCTGATGGTGCTGGCGTTCGTGCCGCTGTTCGCGGCGATCCTGCGCATCCCGTTCGCCATCCTGACCCCGTTCATCGTCCTCATCTGCGCGATCGGCTCCTATGCCGTGCACAACAACATGATCGACATCTGGTACATGATCATCTTCGGCGTCGTCGGTTACGTGTTCAAGAAGCTCCACTATCCGCTGGCGCCCCTGGTGCTCGCGCTGGTGCTGGGCGACCTGGCCGAGAACGCGCTCCGGCAGAGCTTGATCATGTCGCAAGGCTCCCCGCTCATCTTCCTGAACCGGCCGATCGCGGGCGTGATCACCGCCGTCGCGGCCTTCTTCTTCGTGCTCCCGGCCGTCAACTACTGGCGGCATCGGGGAAAGCCGCACCTCGCGCAGATCTCCGGCGATTCGACATCCTGAATCGCGGAACACGGATCCGACCAATGGCCAACCTCCTCGCACTCGTAGCTGCCGCTCTGCTCGCCCTCCAGTGGGTCTTCCTCCGGCTGGCAGGCGTCCATCTCCCTCACCTGTGGACGGCCGTCCTCGCGGGAATCGCCATCTTCGGAGCCGCCATCCTCCTCTCCTGGGCGGCGGAGGTCGCCCAACTGGACGTCCCCCAGAGCCTGGCATTGGCACTCCTGGCGCTGATCGCCGTGCTGCCGGAGTACGCGGTGGACATGTACTTCGCGTGGACGGCCGGCAAGGACCCGACGTACGCGCAGTACGCCACCGCCAACATGACGGGCGCCAACCGGCTGCTGATCGGTTTCGGCTGGACCGCGGTGGTGATCGTCTACTGGCTGAAGACGCGCAAGCGGGCGGTGGAGCTTCTTCCCGCCCGCTCGATCGAGATCTCCTATCTCACCGTCGCAACCGTCTATTCGTTCCTCATCCCGCTCAAGAGCACCTTGTCGCTGGTCGACACCGCGGTGCTGCTGACCATCTTCGGCTTCTACGTCGTCTCGGCGTCGCGCGCCGGGATGGAGGAACCGGAGCTCGGCGGCCCTTCGGAAATCCTCGGGAGCTTGCCGAAGGTGCCGCGCCGCCTCTGCACCATCGGCCTCTTCATCATCGCCGGCCTGGCCATCTTCCTCGCCGCCGAGCCGTTCGCGGAGAGCCTGCTCGCCACGGGCCGCGCGTACGGCGTGGAGGAATTCATCCTGGTCCAGTGGATCGCCCCGCTGGCTTCCGAGTCCCCGGAATTCATCGTGGCGATCCTCTTCGCTCTGCGGGGAAATCCCGGCGCGAGCATCGGGACCCTCATCTCCTCCAAGGTGAACCAGTGGACGCTGCTCATCGGGATGCTCCCGCTGGCCTACTCGGCGTCGTCCGGCCGCGTCGCCGTGATGCAACTCGACCAGCGCCAGGTGGAAGAGGTCCTGCTCACCGCCGCGCAGTCGCTCTTCGGCGTGGCGGTGATCGCCAACATGCGGTTTTCCATCGTGGAAGCGGCGGTCGTGGCCGCGTTGTTCGCCAGCCAGCTCCTCTTCACTTCGCCGATCGTCCGGTACGGGTACGCCATCGCCTACGTAGTTCTCACCATCCTGCTGCTCGCAACCAACCGCGAGATCCGCCACGGGTTTTTCGACGTCCGCCGACTCCGGCCCGGCGCTCGCGCCGCGGATGCCGCGCACCGCCAGGGCTAGGGAGTGAACGGCGGCAAGAATGCGGGAGGCTGCGTTAGAAAGCTCTTGCGCAGCGCGCAAAGAATGGGCATCTCCCAGGATCCGCAATGGAGACGATCGCCGATCTGCTGCAGCGGGGCGCCGACGATGCAGCGGCGATCGGCGCTCCGGAAGGCCTGGCGCCGCTGCGCTACCGCGACTTGCGCGCGCTCGTTCGCCGGACGGTCGCCGACCTGAATTCCTTCGGCATCGGCCGTGGCGACCGCGTCGTGCTGGTGCTCCCCAACGGGCCGGAGGCGGCTGCGGCCTTCGTCTCGGTTGGTGCGGGGGCCACCACCGCCCCGCTCAGCCGCGGCCTCACCGCGGACGAATTCGAGTTCAACCTGACCGACCTGCGGGCGAAGGCTCTGCTGGTCGAGGCGGGCCTGGACTCGCCCGCGCGGGCGGTCGCGAGCAGGCTGCGCATCCCCACGATCGAGCTCGTCCCGCACCGCGATCAGGGGGCCGGGGCGTTTTCGCTGCGCCTGCTCCTCAAGAACGGCGCCGGTCCGTTCGAGGGAGGCCTCGCCCAGCCCGACGACGAGGCATTGGTGCTGCACACCTCGGGATCGACCTCGCGTCCGAAGATCGTCCCGCTGTTGCAGCGCAACGTGACCGCCTCCGCGCGGAACATCATGACGGCGCTGCAGCTCACGCCCGACGACGTCTGCTTGAACATCATGCCGCTCTTCCACATCCACGGCCTGATGGCGGCCGTGCTCTCGTCGCTCGCCGCGGGCGCGCAGGTGCATTGCTCGCCCGGGTTCAACGCCCTGCGCTTCTTCCACTGGCTCGACGAGGTGCGGCCCACCTGGTACACGGCCGTCCCCACCATGCACCAGGCGATCGTCTCCCGCGCATCGCGCCACGCGGAGGAGCTCGGCCGCATGCGCCTGCGGCTCATCCGGTCTTCGTCCTCCTCGCTCCTGCCACAAGTCATGGAGGATCTCGAGCGGACCTTCGGCTGCCCGGTGATCGAGGCGTACGGCATGACGGAGGCCGCCCACCAGATGACCTCGAATCCGCTGCCGCCTCGCGAGCGCAAGGCGGGCTCGGTCGGCGTCCCCGCCGGCCCCGAGGTCGCCATCATGGACGAGGAGGGGAAGATCCTGCCCCGCGGACAGACCGGCGAGGTGGTCATCCGGGGCGCGAACGTGACGCCGGGGTACGAGGCGAATCCGGAGGCGAACGAGAGCGCGTTCCTCGACGACTGGTTCCGCACCGGCGACCAGGGATTCATCGACCGCGACGGGTACCTGCGCCTCACCGGCCGGCTCAAGGAGCTGATCAACCGGGGCGGGGAGAAGATCGCGCCGATCGAGATCGACGTGGTGCTGATGGACCACCCCGCCGTGCAGCAGTGCGTCGCGTTCGCCATCCCGCACCACAAGCTGGGCGAGGACATCGCCGCGGCGGTGGTGCTGCGCGAGGGACACACCTGCACCGACCGCGAGCTGCGCGAGTTCGCGGCGCGGCGGCTGGAGCACTGGAAGGTGCCGCGCACGTTCGTCTTCGTGCGCGAGATCCCGAAGGGCCGGACCGGCAAGTTGCAGCGCATCGGCCTGGCTGCGAAGCTCGGCCTGGGCGGATGAAGATCACCGTCTTCGGCGCGGGCGCGATCGGCGGCTTCATGGGCGCGAAGCTCGCGCTCGCGGGGCAGGACGTGACTTTGATCGCCCGGGGCCCGCACCTCGCCGCGATGCGCGAACGCGGGCTCAAGCTGATCAGCGAGGGAGAGACCCAGGTGGTCCGGCCGCGCTGCACCGACGATCCACGCCAGGTCGGGCCGCAGGACTACGTGATCCTGAGCGTCAAGGCGCACGCCCTGCCCGGCATCGCCGAGGCCGTGCAGCCGCTGCTCGGCCCGAAGACAACGCTGGTGCCCGCGGTGAACGGCGTCCCCTGGTGGTACTTCCACGAGCACGGCGGGCCGTACGAGGGGACGCGCCTGCGGACGGTCGATCCAGGTGGCGTGCTCTGGGACAAGCTGCCCCCCAGCCGGGTGGTCGGATGCATCGTCTACCCGGCGACCGAGGTGGTGGAGCCGGGCGTGATCGAGCACACCTATTCGAACCGCTTCGACATCGGCGAGCCGGAGGGCTCGAAGAGCGAGCGTGCGCAGGCGTTCTCGCGGGCCATGATCGAGGCCGGCTTGCGCTGCCCGGTGCGGGCGCGCATCCGCGACAACCTGTGGATCAAGCTGTGGGGGAACCTCTCCTTCAACATGGTCTGCGCGCTCACCATGAGCGGCTTGGAGAGCGTCACGGCGGACCCGGGAACGCGCGCGGTCGCGCGGCAGATGATGCTGGAGGCCCAGGCGGTGGCTGAGAAGCTCGGCGTGCAGTTCCCGCTCGACGTGGACGCGCGCATCGCCGGCGCGGCCGAAGTCGGGGTGCACAAGCCTTCCACCCTCGTCGATCTGGAGCGCGGCCGTCCGATGGAGATCGATCCGCTGCTGGGCGCGGTAGTCGAGATGGGCCGGCTGGTGGGACTCCCCACCCCGACCTGCGACGTGGTGCTCTCGCTGGTGCGCCTCCGCGCCCGCACCGCTGGCCTCTACGCCCCTCCGGCGTAGCCGCCCCGCAGCCTCCCTCGAAAAAATAATTATTTTTTTTCCTGCGGCGGGCGCGGGGCCCCCCCACCCCTGGTACATTCGGCGGGGCGATGCGCCTGCACCTGGTCGACGGCACCTACGAGCTCTTCCGCGCCCACTACTCCAAGCGGCCGCCGCACCGCGCGCCGGACGGCAGCGACAGGAAGGCGACCCTCGCGCTGACCTCCGCCATGCTGGCCCTGCTGCACGACGAGGGAGAGGCGGTGACCCACGTCGCCGTGGCCTTCGACAATCCCATCCGCAGCTTCCGGAACGACCTCTTCGAGGGCTACAAGACCGAAGAGGGCGTCCCGCCGGAGCTACTCGCGCAGTTCGACTCCGCCGAGGACGCGGTGCGCGCGCTGGGCATGGCGGTGTGGTCGATGCGCGACTTCGAGGCGGACGACGCGCTCGCCACGGGAGCCGCGCGGTTCGCGAGCCAGGTGGAGCAGGTCCGGATCCTCACGCCCGACAAGGACCTGGGGCAGTGCCTGCGCGGCACGCACGTGGTGCAGGTCGACTGGCGCGCGAAGTCGGTGGTGGACGAGGAGGCCCTGCTGCGCCGGCGCGGCGTCCGCCCGCCGAGCGTTCCCGACCTGCTCGCGCTCACGGGAGACGACGCGGACGGCATTCCCGGGCTACCGGGGTTCGGCGAGAAGAGCGCCTCGGCCCTGCTGGCGAAGTTCATCCACCTCGAGCAAATCCCCGCGGACCCGGCGGCCTGGCCCCCGGTCCGGCAGGCTCCGCGGCTCGCGGCCACCCTGGAGGCGCAGCGGGATGACGCGCTGCTCTACCGCCGCCTGGCGACGCTCCGCACCGATGCGCCCATCGGCACTCTCGAGGAGGCCCGATTCGACGGCGTCCCGCGCGAGAGCTTCCTGGCGCTCTGCGACGCGCTGGGCACCGGCGACCTGCGCCAGCGCCCCCGCCGCTGGGCTCCTTGACGGGCCGCGGAGCGCGGCGCACCCTCGACAGTGCGCCCGCTCGGCGCGAGGCAGACGGGGATGGGCCAGTCCACCAGGACGCTTTCGCGGGAGGTGAGGCGCGGAACCGCCGCGCGCGCGGGCGTGCCTCACCTGTTCGTGGTGCTGAGCTGCGACCGCCCTTCGGCGCCCGCCATGCGGTGCTCCCTCGAGCACGTCGACGAGGTGATGCTCGGCCGCGCGGATCGCCGGCAAGCATCGCGGGTGGACGGCTCGGGCGTGCCCCGGCTCACCATCGGCGTCGACGACGCATGGATGTCCGGCTCGCACGCGCTGCTGCGCAGGGTGCTGGGCTCCTGGACCATCGAGGACCTCGGCTCCAAGAACGGCACGCTGGTCGGCGGCCGCCGCTGCCAGCGCGCCGAGCTCGAGGACGGGGACCTGATCGAGCTGGGGCACACCTTCTTCCTCTTCCGCACGCGCGTGCCCCCGAGCGGCGATGTCCTCGAGTCGGGCGCGCTGGCCCCCGCTGCGGCTGGCTTCGCCACGCTGGTGCCCTCGCTGGCCGGAGCGCTGGCGTGCGCGCAGGCCGTCGCCCGCTCGACCGTTCCGGTGGCCGTCCGGGGAGAGAGCGGCACCGGCAAGGAAGTGGTCGCCTCCGCCATCCACGCGCTCTCGGGGCGTGCCGGGCCCTTCCAGGCGGTGAACTGCGGCGCCCTTCCGCCGACGCTGGTCGACTCCGAGCTGCTCGGGTACCGCAAGGGGGCGTTCACGGGCGCCGACGAGGATCGCGCCGGCCTGGTCCGAAGCGCGCACGGCGGCACCCTGTTCCTCGACGAGATCGGCGACCTGCCGCTCACCGGCCAGGCGGCCCTCCTGCGCGTCCTGCAGGAAGGCGAGGTGAAGCCGATCGGCGCCACGCGTCCCGTCAAGGTCGACGTGCGGCTCGTCTCGGCCACGCACCGCGACCTCGAGGCGCTGGCGGCGGAGGAAAAGTTCCGCCCGGATCTGCTCGCCCGCCTGGGAGGCGTGACCATCGCGCTCCCCCCGCTGCGCGAGCGGCGGGAGGACCTGGGGCTGCTCGCGGCCACGCTGCTGCGCCGGCACTTCCCCGGCCGCGAGATCGCGCTCTCCTGCGAGGCGGCCCGCGCCCTGCTCGTCTATGGGTGGCCGCTCAACGTCCGCGAGCTGGAGCGCTGCCTCCAGGCCGCGGTCGTCCTGGCCGGCGAAGGCGCGGTCGAGCTGCGACACCTCCCTCCGGCCGTCGCCGCCAGCCTGGCGGAGGACGCGGCGCCGACCGGCGCGGGCGCGCCGGAAGGGCTGGCGGAACCGGACCGCCGCCGCCGCGAGGAGCTCGTCGCCGCGCTCCGCCAAAGCGGCGGGAACGTGACCGCCGCCGCCCGGGTGCTGGGCAAGGCGCGCGTCCAGCTGCAGCGCTGGATCAAGCGGTACCGGATCGACCGGGGCGAGTTCCACCGCTGACCCCGGAGGCGCCGCGGTGGCGCCACGGGGTCTCGACGACGGCGGCTGCCCTGGCGTCGCCATTTCCCCGCGAAAAGCCGCATCGCCGCCTGGCACGCCCGGTGCTTCTGCGCCATCCGGGAGGCGTGCCATGGAACGGATCCGGATGTGGCTGTTCCCGGTCGCCCTCCTCGTCGGATGGCTCGCCGGGTTCGCGTACGCTCTGGCCCGCCTCGGCGAGCTGCATGCGACCCTTGCCGCGCACCAGCAGCCGGCGACGGTAGAGCAACCGGTCAGCGATGCGCACCGACTGGCCAGGCGTTGAGGGGGAGCGCCGCGGCGCGGTGGGATGGGCGGAAGCTGGAGCCTGTCCGCCGCGCCGCGGTGACTTGACTCTGCGTGCGCGCGGCGTCACGGTGGGCGCGGCGCAGCCTGCATTGCGCCGGAGACGGGGGCAAGTGGTCCAGGCCCTCCACGGTCCGGAACAGGCCGGCGGCGCCGGAGCGCTCGCCATCGCCGACGCCTGCCCGGCCGAGCAACTCGAAGCCCCACCGGCGCACGCCTTGTTCGGCGAGCGCTACTCGATCGAGAAGGAAATCGGCCGCGGCGGCATGGGGCGGGTCTTCGCCGCGCTCGATCTCCGGCTGGGCAGGAAGGTGGCGGTCAAGGTCCTCGCGCCGGGCGTGCACGGCGACGAGCAGCTGCGAAGGTTCCAGGCCGAGGCGCGGGCGGCCGCGTCCCTGCAGCAGGACAACATCCTCGACGTCTACGACGTGGGCGTCGACGCCGGCGAGCCGTACATCGTCTCGGAGCTGCTCGAAGGCACGACGCTGCGGGAGCGGCTCTCCGCCGGCCCTCTGGCGCCCGCCGAGGCCCTGCGCTGCGCCCGGCAGCTCGCCGCCGGCCTGGCCGCGGCGCACGCAAGCGGAGTGGTGCACCGCGATCTCAAGCCCGAAAATCTGTTCATCACCCGGGACGACCGCCTCAAGATCCTCGACTTCGGCATCGCCAAGCTGCTCCCGTCCGGTGCGCCGGGCCTGCCCGCCCAGTCTTCGTCGACCGCTTCCGGCGCGATCGTCGGAACGACCGCGTACATGTCTCCGGAACAGGTCCGCGGCGCGCCCGTGGATCACCGGTCCGACCTGTTCAGCTTCGGCGCCATCCTGCACGAGATGCTGTCCGGCGCTCCGGCGTTCGGAGGAGGGTCGGCCGTCGAAACCGGGTATGCCGTGCTCTCGTCGGCCGCGCCAGCGCTCCCCAGGAGCGTGCCGCGCGAGCTGGCCAGCATCGTGGCGCGCTGCCTCGAGAAGGATCCTGCCGCGCGATACGGCGATGCGGCGTCCCTGGCAAAGGATCTCGATGGCGCGTCCGCAGCCGGGCCCGCGGTGCGGCGGTGGCACACGCCCCGCGCGCTCCCGTGGGTGGTGGCCTGCGCCGCCCTGGCCGCCGTCTTCGCACTCTACTGGCCGCGGCGTCCGGTCGCGATGGCCGCGGATCGGCAGCTGGCGGTCCTCCCGTTCCGGAGCGTCGGCGGCGGCGCGCCGCAGGACGCCTTCGCCGCCGGACTGAGCGAGCTCCTCACCAACAAGCTGCGGCAGATCGAGCAGTTCCAGGGCACGCTGGCGGTGGTCTCGGCGACCGAGGTGGTGAAGGAGAAAGTCTCCGGCGCGCGCGGGGCGCGGGACGCGTTCGGGGCCACCATCGTGCTGGGCGGCAGCGTCCACTGGTCGGACACCACCGCCCTGGTCGCGCTCGACCTGGTGGAGACCAGCAACCAGCTCGTCTTGGCGGCGCGGGACGTGGAAGTGCCGAAGGACCAGCTGTCGAATCTCCAGACGCTGCTCGTCCAGCGGGCCGCCGAGATGCTCGATCTCCAGCTGCAGCCCGGGGCACGGCGCGCGCTCGGCGGCGATGCCACCTCCGCGGCCGCCGCGTACGAGTTCTACCTGCAAGGACGCGGCTACCTGCAGCGCTACGACCGCGTCGAGAACTTGGAGAACGCCGTCCGCGTGTTCGACCAGGCGATCGGCATCGACGGCACCTACGCCCTCGCGCAGGCCGGCAAGGCCGAGGCGCTGCTGCGGCTCTTCCAGATCACGCGCGATCCCGGCACCATCGGGCGCGCGGCCGACAGCGCGCGGCGAGCGGTGGAGCTGAACGGTCAGCTCGCGCCGGTGCACGTCACCTTGGGCCTGGTACAGACAGCGCGCGGGCGGCACGCGGATGCGATCGGAAGCCTTCAGCAGGCCGTCGCACTCGAGCCACGGAACGGCGACGCCCTGCGCGAGCTGGCCAACGCGTACGAGGCGGGCGGCCGGTACGCAGAGGCGGAGGCGACCTTCCGGCGCGCGATCGAGCTGCGGCAGAACTCGTGGGCGGCCTACAAGGATCTGGGCGTCTTCCTCAACCAGCGCGGCCGACTGGCCGAGGCGGTGCCCTCTCTCGAGCGGGTCGTTGCCCTCACGCCCGACAGCTACTCCGGATACAACAACCTGGGCGGCATCTATCTGCGGCTCGGGCGCACGGACGAAGCCGAGCGGATGCTGCGGAAGTCCCTCTCGCTCCGGCCGACCGCCAACGCGTACTACAACCTCGGATCGCTGGCCTACTACATGCGGCACGACTACGGTTCGGCGAGCAAGATGTACCTCAAGGCCATCGAGCTGAACGCGACCGACGACCGGCTGTGGGGCGCGCTGGCGGACTCGTACCGCTGGATCCCTGGACGGACGGCCGAGGCACTCGCGGCGTTCCGGCGCGCGCTGTCCCTGACCGATCAGCAGGTCTCGGTCGATCCCGCCGAGGCGCAACTCCGGTCGAGGCGAGCGTTGTACTGGTCAGCCGTGGGCGAGCACGCGCGAGCGCGGCAGGAAATCGCCCGGGCACTGGGCCTTGCCCCGGGGAACGGCCAGGTGCTCTTCCGCGCCGCGATCGTGCACGAACAGGCGGGCCGCAGGGACGAGGCGCTCCGCGCCCTGGAGTCCGCGCTGCGGGCAGGATTTTCGCTGAACGAGATCGTCAACGCGCCGCCGCTGCGCGCACTGCGGGAAGACCCCGCGGGCGCCCGGCTCATCGCAGAACACAGCGCGGGCTTGGCGGCCCCGCGCCAGTGATGATGGAGGGAGGGCCAGATGGATCCGTCGAACCCCGAGTACAGGGCATTCAGCGATGACCTGATGAAGAAGCTGCAATCGCTTTCGAATCCGATTCAGGCGCTGGGAAGTTTCATTTCCCGCATCCCTCCGAACACTCTGGCGAGCCTGTTCGGGCAAGTCACCGAGGCGCTGTACGGTGCAACCGTCCAGAAAGGAGGACGACCGAGCACCGTGCAGATCATCGTCCACAAGCCGCCCCCGTCCGGTTACGAGCCGGACATCACGTTCATGCCCACCGAGATCATGTTGAAAGGCGGAGATCCGGTCGAGTGGCGAATGGCGGGCGGCGGGACGAGATGCGAGGTCGAATTCCACGCCTCGCCCTTCAAGAGCGGGGCCACCGTCGTGAGCAGCGGGAATCAGGAGACGATCCGGGCGGACCTTCCACCATACTCTGGGTGGAAATACAGGTTGACGGCGTTGGACGGCACTCCGTTCAAGTGGCCTGGTGGCGCCCGCTGTCCCGAGATCATCATACAGAAGTGATCCGCTTCCCGGAGCAGGACGCATCTGGTATCCCGGACAGTGTTCCTCGTCGGGTAGGTCGGCGGTCTGTATCTGTATCAGACTAAAGTCTCATACAGAGCTTACGCCGCGCGCCGCCTTGACTAGACGAACGTCCGTGCGCCTACCGTCTCGGCGCCGGAGCAAGAGGGCCCCGGCCCAACTGCTCGTCTCCCACAAGCCTGGAAGGAGAGTCGCATGACGCGATTTCTCGTGAGATGCGCTTCGCTCGCATTCGCCATGGGGTTGCTCGTCGTCGGTGCCGGGAGGGCCGACGCCCACGACGAAGAAGACGGCGATCGTGCCGAAGCGAGAAACATGAAGCTGGTCGGGTTCAACGACCTGCAGGCGCGCTCGGCCTATCAGCCGATCGTGCACGAGCAGGGCGGCCGGTCGATCGCGTACGTTGGCCACCACGGCGGAGAGGCGCTCAACACGCTGAACAACACGGTCGAGAAGAACGGCACCTCTATCGTCGACGTGACCAACCCGCGCCGCCCGAAGTACCTCTTCCACATCGCGGGCCCGTCCGGCGTCGGCGAGGCGGGTGGCGCCCAGATGGTTCGAGCCTGTAGCGCCAAGGACCTCCCGAACGCCAACCTGAACGCCGATCCGAACCGCAGCAAGCACTACATACTCCGGGCGACGGCCAGCTCGCACGAAGTGTACGACGTCACCAACCCGAGCACGCCAGTCCTGGTGAAGACGGTCGTCGGCAACCTGAGAAATACGCACAAGAGCTGGTGGCAGTGCGACTCGGGAATTGCGTATCTGGTCTCGGACGGCACGGACCTCGTGCACGCCAGTCCCTCGTCCCCAAATTGGCGCACCACCCGCATGACGCAGATCTTCGACCTGAGCAACCCGGTCAATCCGAAGTTCATCCGCAACTATGGGCTCGTCGGGCAGCAGCCGGGCGTAACAACCGGTCCGAACCCCACCGGCGTGCACGGCATGATCGAGCTCGGCGATAAACTGTACTTCGGCCACGGCACCGGTTCGAACGGCATCATGCAGATCGTCGACCGGGCGAAGCTGCTCGATCAGACGAAGTGCCCGACGGCGACTTGCGGGCTCAATCCCACCGAAGCCGATCTCTTGTTCCCCCAACTGGGACGGCTGGACACCGTACCCACCATGGGTGCGCACACCACGTTCCCCGTGATCCAGCAGCCAGTGCCTGACTTCGCCGCCAGCCCGAACAGGGTGCGGGACTTCGTCGTCCTGGTGAACGAGGCGGGCGGAAACAAGTGCTCGGACAACCGGCAGATGGTCTACATCGTGGACATCACGACTCCCTCCAAGCCGACGGGCATCGCCAACCACCATGTTCCGGCCGCGAGCGGTAACTTCTGCGCCCGGGGTGGTCGTTTCGGTTCCCACTCCAGCAACGAGTCGTTCACCAGCGTCTTCTACGGCAAGCTGGTGTTTGCCTCCTGGTTCAACGCCGGCGTGCGGGCGATCGACATCCGTGAGCCGTTCAGCCCACGCGAGGTGGGCTTCTTCATCCCGCGCACGACGGCAAGAACCGATCCCCGACCCGAGGGCTGCAAGCTCGGCGTCGATAATCCCTGCGACGTGGTGATCCAGACGAACAACGTGGAAGTGGATGGGCGTGGTCTCGTCTACATCGTCGACCGCGCCAATACGGGCATGCACATCCTGAGCTTGACCGGCGAGGCGGCGAGGATCGCCGGCCTGCGCAACGGGGACGACGACTAGAGCAAGAATCGCTGCGGTCCTTCGAGGGGGCGCCAGCACCAGCGGCGCCCCCTCGCTGTTTGTCGGTGAGCCGATCGTCCGATCGACAATGGTCCGATAATCGATCGCTCGCTTGCGCCGCGCGCCTTGACTTGACGATCGTGCACGCGCCTAGCGTCTCGGTGCCGGAGCAAGAGGGCCCCGGCCCGGGTCCACCTCTCGACACACGTAAAGGAGAATCGCATGGCGCGATTTCTCGTGAGATGCGCTTCGATCGCGATCGTGACGGCGTTGCTCGTCGTCGGTGCTTGGAGGGCCGACGCCCGCGACGACGGTGACCGCGATGCCCAGTCGAAGAACATGAAGCTGGTCGGGTTCAGCGATCTCCAGGCGCGGTCGACGTATCAGCCGACTTTGCACAAGCAGGTCGTCAACGGGCAAGTCCGCTACGTCATCTACGCCGGCCACCATGCGCTCGCGGGGCCCGGCGAAGGCCAAGCCCCGGCAGGAACGCCGGCCCTGTCGTCGTTCAATCCTCTCACCGGAAGAAACGAGGAGAACGGCACGTCGATCATCGACGTCACGGACGTGCGACGCCCGCGCTACCTCTTCCACTTGCCCGTGCCGACGGGCGCCGGCGGCGGGGCGCAGATGGTGCGCGTCTGCAACCGGAACGGCCGCGAGTACATGCTGCGCAGCTACGCGAACGCCGCTCACGAGATCTGGGACGTCACCAATCCGAGCAGTCCGCAGCCCGTTCATACCGTCAACAGGCCCGATGGGTCCGGTGGGTTCGTCTTGAACACCGATCCGGCCACGGGTCCGTTCATCGGTGCCCAGGTCGGCACGGCCGGTGCGTTGGCAGGGACGCACAAGAACTGGTGGGAGTGCGACACGGGTATCGCCTACATCGTCGGCCGGCGCGGCACCGATACCGCCGCGGGGTGGAGAGCCGGCAACCACATCATGATCTACGACCTGAGCAATCCAGCTTCTCCCAAGTTCATTCGCGATTGGGCGATGGACGGGCAGCAGCCAGGCAGCAAGCTCCAGCCCCACTTCACCACCGCGCCCTCGATTCATGGACCCATCTCGACTGGTCCGGCCGGCGGTCCCCTCTCCGCCATCCCCGGCGTGGTCGCCAACCGGGTTTACTTCGCCTACGGCACCAGCTCGACAGGCATCATGCAGATCGTGGATCGCAGCAAGCTCCTCGATACTTCGATTCCGACAACCGACTTCACCACTGCCGAGCTCGGACACGTGGTGATGAACCCTGACAATGGCGCCCACACCAGCTTCCCCATCGGCCAGCTCACGGTCCAGGACTTCGTGACCGACACCGGAAACGACGTCGGGACGGTGCGGGAGTTCGTGGTGCTCGTCTCGGAGGCGACGGCAAACTTCTGCGACAGCAATCAGGTCCGCCACCTGACGTTCCTCGTCGACATCAGCGACCCGGGCAGGCCGCAGTCGGTCTCGACCTTCCAGGTACCCGCAGCAAGCGGAGCCTTCTGCGACCGTGGAGGACGGTTCGGACCGCACGCGTCCAACGAGGAGTTCGGGCCGCCGTTCTACCAGAAGCTGACCTTCGTCTCGTACTTCAACGGCGGCGTGCGCGCCATCGACGTCCGTGACCCGTACAACCCCAAGGACGCGGCGTTCTTCATTCCGGCTGTGAACGCCAACACGGATCTCCGGTGCGGTCCATTCAAGGGCACCCCGAACGTGTGCGTCCCCGCCGTCCAGACGAACAACGTGGCCACCGACGATCGGGGCTTCGTCTTCATCGTCGACCGCGCCAACAGCGGGATGCACATTCTGCGGCTGACCGGCGAGGCGGCTCGCATCGCCGGGCTGCGCGGGGGTGACGACGACTAGGGAGCCCTTCTTTTTCGTGCAGCGGACGTACCCCCCCCGGTACGCCCGCTGCACGAATGGTGAAGAGTCGTTGATGGAATTCGCTACTCGAACTCGACACTCGATTCCTTCGTCTCCGGCTTGATGTCGAGTCTTCTGCCCATGCTGGGCACGCCATTCCGGTCGACGACGAAGAGCAGGTAAATCCCCGGCGTCGCCTGCGCGGGCACTTTCGGCGAGATCACCCGCAGCTCGCCCTCGCGTTCGTCGCCTCGCTGCTCGCCCTTGCGCTCGTCGCCCTTCCGCTGGAACGCGAGCTTCACGTAGCGGTCACCCGCGGTGAGGCTATGTGTGTTGTGGTCGCTCCGCAGGAGTGCGACCGATGCGATCTGATCCGGAGAGCCGGCGACCTCGATATCGAATTTGCCTCCGTATGAGATCTCTTCAGGCGAGTCCGTGATCACCGGCCGCACCGCCGTTCCTCCGCCCTGTTTGAACAGATACGGCGGGCGGAAGACCTGGCCCACGGGGACGCCTTGGTCGGGATCCCCCGCCGGGAGCAACCCGGCATAGGAGGTCAACAGCGGAAACGACGGATCGTTGGCTTGAACCAGAGCTTCCCGATTCTCGCCGGCGAAGAACACAGTTCCATCCGGCAGCAGCGTGGCGGTGCCGTGCAAGCCTCGCGACACCGTCGTCCTGGCCAGCGGAGTCACTGCGCCGGTGGCCGGATCGTACATGTGGAAGCGCAAACCCTCGCGCCGCTCGAAATCGAGGAGCGGATCGCCGACGCTGGCCAGCCCACGGTTCAGTCCCTGGCCGAGCAACACCTTGCCGTCGGGCAGCACGACCGCCTTCCGTGTCGTGAGCGGATACGCCAGCTGGCCAGCCGGCGTCCAGCGTGGGCTCGGTGCGGCGAAATCGATCGCCTCGATCGTGGCCGTCGGTCGGCCGGCTGCATCCTGGCCCGAGAACATGAACCACTTGTGCGACACCGTATGCCCGCTCCGGTCGATCTCGACGACGCTCGCGGTCGGGCAGCAGTAGGGACGGACCTCCCGGGCCGTGTCGAGGAGCGCCCAGTGGTTCTTGGCAGGAATGTTCCGGTTCCGATCCTTCAGCGCGCCGAGGACGTCCAGGCACCAGGTCGTGCCCTTCGTGAAATCTGGCGCGCCGCCGCCGACGCCGAACTTCGCGCCGCCCGGGATCGCCTCGGAGCCGTACTCGGTCTCGCCGTTGAACGTGCACACCTTCCAATCGTCCCTTCCGGGGCCCGTTTGGACGACTACGAGCTGCGGGTACAGGGGGAAGGCCATCCGCGCGTTCTCGAGCGCGATGTTTCGATCGGTCTCCGGGTCGTACACTTCGGGCACGACCTGGTTGACCCTGGAGGCCGTGAAGGCGGCATCGTTCTGGACCACGTTTGCCCGGCCCTTGGCAACCCGGTCGGGATCGGGCCCGACGGAATTGTCTTGGTCGAAGCCGCCGATGACGAGCACCTTGTCGTTTGGCAGCGGTATCGCCGACGGGTACCAACGCGAGTACCTCTGGTCAGACGGATCCGATGGCTGGGTGCTCTGCTGGTCGCGCGGATCGCAGCTGTCGTAGAAGGGTGCATTCGGGTTGCGCGCGAACAGGCTGCGGCCGAACGGGTCCCTCGTCCAATTGCGACGCGTACACGGCTCGCTTCGCTTCACCCAGCTTTCGCTCTCGGGGTCGAAGATGTTGACCTTGCGCAACCCGTTGTCGCTCTGCATGTCGTGGCCGCCGAACACGTAGACCCGCCCATCGGAGAGCGTCACGCGCGCGTTGCAATAGGTGTTGTAGAACATGCCGCTCGCGTGGCCCACCTCCTTGAACGCCGCCCGGTTCAGTGCGAAGTCTGCCTGGTCGAGAAGCGACGTGTGCAGCTTGCCGCTGTTCTTGAACGCGTCGGGATGGCTGAGGTCGAACAGCAGTTGCCGTTCCATCGTGCGGTTCGCGGTGATGCGCGTCGGTACGCTCTGGCTCAGCCCCTGTCGCAACCGATAGCCGCCGTAGGTGAGTCGCTGGAATGAGTCGTCGGCCGAGCGATTGGGCCCCAGACCCAGGAATGGATCGAAGCCGTGCAGGACGTCCCGCAGCGTCGCATCGAACTGGCGCCCTGGTGTAGTGAACGCTCCACGAGCGATGGCCAGGTCGGTCAGCGCAGGATCGGCCACGTCGTTCGGCGTGTATTCGGGGAACCTCCCGTGGAACAGGATCTTCGGGTTTCCAGACTCCTTCCACACGAGACCCATGTGTACTGCTTCCGCGCTCTGCATCGGAACGAGGGGCGACACCTGGCCGCATTCCGAAGGAGGGCAACTGGCGTTGGGATCCGGGAACAAAGCCTGCGCGGAGGCGCCTGACGAGAGAAAGAGAGCTAGCCACGCGGCAGCGCACGCGCCGATCGTCTTCCTGTCCATCGGTAGATCTCCTTTCTGGAGCTCGCCGGCGCTCCCCGGAGGCAGCCACAGCCCGGCGAAAGCCCAAGGGATTGCGATACACCGTCCCCGAAAGCCTCCCTTCTTCCGGAAACTCCGGATCGTAAGAGCGGTCGTTTTTACTTCCTTGTGAAGCGCACCGCGCCTACAGGGCAAAGCTCCGCGCCCTGAAGATGATCAGCGGCTGCCCGAACCTGAACGCAATGAATCAATCCTTGTCGGAACCACCGCTGGCACGGATCTGGCCGCGGATCTCGCCCGTGGGATGCAGCGGCGTGTGCATGTTGGCATAGCCGAAGCCGGCGCGGATCATCTGCAGGATGCCCGCCAGATTGCCTGGGGCGATGCCTTGGGCGGCCGGCCCGAGCACGTCGGCCGCGACGACGGTGCCGGTCACCATGCCGGAGGTCGAGGCGGGGCACGCCGGCTTTCCGCCGCCGCCGCAGAGGAAGAAGCTGACGCCGCCGTTCACGCTCCGCTGACCGAAGTGGACATGCGCGACGAGCGGCGGGGCCGTGAGCTGCTCGTAAGTGAGCTCGAACTCGATGCGCGTGTCGTTGTCCAGGACGCGCGCCTCGAAGATGGCGCTCCCCGGGCGGAAGAGGGCAGGCACCTCTTGGGTGCTCACCAGGGCGGCGCTGAGGCGCGTATCCTCGTCAGCCGCGGTGGCGAAGGCGATGCAAAGCAACAGAGCCGCGTGACGGAGCGCTTTCATGGGATTCCCCTTTTCGCATGCGCTGCTACAGATTTTCCCCTGCTTTTCGTGCTTGCGCGCACCTTGCTGGACCCCGGCGTTGGCGATGTCAAGACGCGGCGAGTCTCACCGGGCTCGGCGCCGGCAGCCTGGAGCCGTGGCGCTGCTGGGTGTCGAGCAGCGCTTCTGCCGGACGCGCTAGTGCGACGCGGCCTGTCGCCCGTGCTGCCGAAGCGAAGCTGCGAATCCTTCCCGCTGCCGAGTACTGGCAGTGGCGTAGCGGGTCGGTTATTCTCGGTCCGTGCCGCGGCGTGCCGCCTCGTTTCTTGCTCTGCTCGCCGTCATCGCCGCTCCGGCGGTGACGAGTACGCGGCTCTTCTGCCAGTACACGGGCGAAGAGATCGTCGGGTGCGCGGATTCAGGCGTGCCGCAGCACACGCAAGTGCGCGGCGAGCAGTGCTGCCAGCAACGGACGTTCCACGCGCTCGATGGCGTGCGGCTGGTCGAGGATCAGCGCCAGCAGGTCCCTGCGCCCGTTGTCATCGATGCTGCACCGTTGCTCGTCGCAGACGTATTCGCGGTGGCATCGTCCGCGTTGCGGCTCACGGTAGCGCCACCAGTCGGGCCACCTGCATTCCTCAGTCATCGAGCCTTGCTGATCTGAGCCTCGGGTGAATCGTCGCACCGGGCATGTCCGTGCCCGGGTCGTGCGCGTTCGTCCACCCCAAGCCGCTGCATTCCAGCGGGAGGCAAGCAATGCTCGCAATGCTGCTGTCAATGGCGCTTGCCGCGCCAGTCCCCCTCCGACTCGTGGACCTGCTCCGCGAGGCGAGGGAGAAGAATCCGGATCTCAAGAGCGCGACGGCTCGGGTACGTGCCACACAGAGTGCGATCTCGCCAGCGGGCGCGCTCGACGACCCGATGCTGATGGTCCAGCTCTGGAATGCTCCGGTGGACTTCTCCACGGTGCCGCTCATGGTGCAGCTCAGCCAGAACATCCCGCTCGGTGGGAAACGCGGAGCGCGGACGGACATGGCGAGAGCGGACGCCGCGATGGCTGACGCGGACCTTGGTCAGAAGCAATTCGACGTCGAGACGCAGGTCGCTTCCGCGTACTTCGATCTCTTCCTGGCGGATCGCACGCAGGAGATCGACGACGAGCTGGAGGCCATCTTGAACCTCGTGCTGCGCGCGGCCGAGGCTCGCGTCTCGACGGGCAAAGCAGAGCAGGTCGAGCTGCTGCGCGCGCAGGGAGCGCTCGTCCAGCTGCGCTCGGAGCGGGAGACTGCCGTCGATCACCGCCGATCCTCCTGGGCACGGCTGAGCGCGCTGCTCGATCGCGATCCCGCTGCGCCGCCGGGTACGACCACGCGGCCGGGCGTGCTCGGCACGCTGCCGGACGTCGCGGCGCTGACCGAAGGCGCGCTACGAGACCGCCCCGAGCTGGCCGGATCGAGGGCAACGATCCAAGGCGCGCACGCCCAGGAACGGCTGGCGCGCGCGAACCGGGTCCCGGATCTGGGCCTGTTCGCCGCGGAGATGCACACCTTTCGCAACCCGATGGGCGTCTCGGATTTCCTCTTCGCCGGCTTCCAGGTGAACCTCCCCATCTTCCTCGGCAGCAAAAACGAGCCGCGAATCGCCGGCGCGCAGGCGCAGGTCGTCGCGGCGCAGGAGGCCGCGCGCGCTCTCCGCAACCGCGTCGCCGCAGAGGTGGCCGAGGGCTACGCGCACGTCCTGGCCGAGATGCACCAGATCGACTTGCACCACCAGCTCATTCCCATCGCACGCCAGGCAGTGCGGAGCGGGGAAGCGAGCTATGGGGCGGGCAGGTCGGATTTCACCATGGTGCTCGACAGCGCGCGCGAGCTGCGCATGCACGAGATGAACGAGGCGATGCACCTCGCCGCCTATGAGCAGCGGCTCGCGGAGCTGCAGCGGGCGGTCGGCGGCGATCTCGGATTGGCACAAGCGGCGGAGGCCGGTCATGAAGAGCGTCACTAGCCTGGTCGCCGTACTGCTTGCGCTGCTCGCGGCCTGCAGCAAGTCGAAAACGACCTCGGCCGACGCGCTCCGCGCCGGCGATCTTCTCGTCGAGATCGCCCTCGATCCCGATCCGCCTCGCGCGGGCGACAACGTGCTCCACGTGACCGTGAAGGACGCGCAGGGCAAGCCGGTGGACGGCGCGCACGTGGGGTTGGTCTACGACATGCCGGCAATGGGCGCGATGCCCGAAATGAAGGGCAATGGAGAGTCCAAGGCTCTCGGAGGCGGCAAGTACGACGTGAGCTACAGCCTCTCGATGCTGGGCGACTGGTCCATCACGCTTGGCATCGAGGCGCCCGGACATCCGCCGGCCGAGCTGCGCTTCAAGGTCTCGCCACCGCGCAAGGGGTACACGGTCGAGTCTCGCGGTGCCGGCGGAGCAGCCCGCGAAGGCGGCCCGCAGCTGCTGGAGGTGACCCCGGAACGCCAGCAGCTCATCGGCGTCGTGTACGCCAAGGTGGAGCGCCGGCCGCTCTCACTGTCGCTGCGCGCGCACGGCCGGGTGGAAGTGGACGAGACGCAGGTCGCGGACGTCGTGCTCAAGTACGACGCCTACGTGGAGAAGCTGTTCGTCAGCCAGACCGGCCAGCCGGTCAAGGCGGGCCAGCCGCTGCTCGCCCTCTACAGCCCTGATCTCTTGTCCAGTGAGCGGGACTATCTGGTCGCGATCCACAGCGAGGGCGTCCCGGGGCGAGAACAGCTCGTCCGCGCTGCCGAGGAGCGCTTGCGGCTGTGGGGACTCTCGAGCGAGCAGATGGCGGACCTGCGCAAACGCGGCAAAGCCGAGCCGCGCATCACCATCCACAGCCCGGCGAGCGGCGTCGTGCTGGAGAAGAACGTGGTGGCGGGTACGCGGGCCATGGCCGGAAACGTCCTCTACCGGATCGGCAACCTGGGTCGCATCTGGGTCCTGGCCGACCTCTTCGAGTCAGACGCCCCGTACCTGCAGGCGGGCCAGCCCGCGACGATGAGCTTGCCCTGGGCGAGCGGCGTCACATGGAAGGGCGTCGTGCAATTCGTCTATCCGACCGTCGACGAGAAAACGCGGGCGGTGCGGGCGCGACTCGCGTTCCCCAACGCGGAGCTTTCGTTCAAGCCAGGGATGTTCGTCGATGTGAACGTGCAGGTGCCGCTCGGCAACCGACTCGCGGTTCCTGACAACGCCCTGCTCGCTTCCGGGGAACACAGATACGCGTTCGTCAAGCGAGGAGAGGGGCGGCTGCAGGCGACAGAGGTGAAGGTCGGGGCAATGGCGGGCGATTATCACGAGGTGCTGGCGGGCCTCAGCGAGGGCGAGGAGGTCGCGACCCAGGCAACGTTCCTGCTCTCCAGCGAGGCACAGCTGCGCAGCGCACTCCCGCGGTGGGGTGCGCCATGATCGCGCGGATCATCGCCTTGTGCGCCAAGAACCGTCTGGCGACGCTCCTGCTCGTCGGGCTCGCAACCGCATGGGGCGTCCTGTCATTGCGCAACACGGCCCTCGACGCCGTCCCTGACCTCTCGGACGTGCAGGTGATCGTCTTCTCGGAATGGATGGGTCGCGCGCCCGACCTCGTCGAGGACAACATCACCTATCCCGTCGTGAGCTCGATGCTCGGATCTCCGCGCGTCACGGCCGTCCGTGGACAGTCCATGTTCGGGATGTCGTTCGTGAACGTCATCTTCGAGGACGGGACCGACATGTACTGGGCGCGCAGCCGCGTGCTGGAGAAGCTGTCGACCATCTCGAACAAGCTGCCGCAGGGCGTGACGCCCATCCTCGGTCCGGACGCGACCGGGGTTGGTTGGGTGTTCGAGTACGCCCTGATCGACAAGACTGGCCACACCACCCTGCAACAGCTTCAGTCCCTGCAGGACTGGAACATCCGCTACGCGCTGCAGGCCGTGCCCGGCGTAGCCGAGGTGGCGAGCGTCGGCGGCTTCGTGAAGGAGTACCAGGTCGACGTCGATCCAGATCGCCTCGCGGCGCTCGGGATCCCGCTCTCCAAGGTGGTGGAGGCGGTGAAGATGTCGAATGCCGACGTCGGCGGGCGCATCCTCGAGGTGAGCGGCACCGAGCACTACGTTCGAGGCCGCGGGTACGTGAAGAACACGCACGATCTGGAGAAGGTGGTGCTCGGCGCCCACATGGGAACGCCCGTGCTGCTACGGGACGTGGGTGCGGTGCGGATCGGCCCTGCGCAGCGCCGGGGTCTCGCGGATCTCGACGGTGAAGGTGAGGTGGTCGGCGGCGTGGTCGTCGCGCGCTCCGGCACCAATGCCCTTCAAGTCATCGATGCGGTGAAGGCGCGCATCGAGGAGCTCAAGCCGACGCTTCCCCAGGGGGTCCAGATCGTCCCGACCTACGATCGTTCGACGCTCATCCGCGCCAGCATCGAGACGCTCACGCATACGCTGATCGAGGAGCTGATCGTCGTCACCCTCGTGATCCTCCTCTTCCTGCTGCACTTCCGATCCACGCTTGTCCCGGCCCTGCTCCTGCCCATCGCGGTCCTGCTTGCGTTCATCCCGATGAAGCAGATGGGCCTCACGGCCAACATCATGTCGCTGGGCGGGATCGCCATCGCGATCGGCGCCATGGTCGACGCCGCCATCATCGTGGTGGAGAACGTGCACAAGAAGCTCGAGGCCTGGGAAACCTCTGGGAAGAAGGAGGCGCGGGCCGAGATCGTCGTTTCGGCGCTGCAGGAAGTCGGCCGCCCGATCTTCTTCTCGCTCCTCGTCATCACCGTCGGATTCCTGCCGGTCTTCACGCTGGAGGGGACCGAGGGACGCCTGTTCTCGCCTCTCGCGTGGACGAAGACGTTCTCGATGGGGTTCGCGGCGATCTTGTCCGTGACGCTGGTTCCCGCCATCGCGACCACCTTCATCCGAGGGCACATCCGTCCGGAGGAGCGGAATCCGATCTCGCGCGTGCTCTCGCGGCTCTACGATCCAGTCTGTAGGTTTGCGCTGCGGTTCCGCTGGCAGGTCATCATTGGCGCATTCGTGCTCATGGTGGTGACGCTGCCCATCGTCCGTGCCTTGGGGAGCGAGTTCATGCCGCCCCTCAACGAAGGGACGTTGCTGTACATGCCGACCAGCGTCCCCGGGATGAGCGATGCAACCGCTAGCGACGTGCTGCAGCGGCAGGACCAGGTGCTGCGGCAGTTCCCCGAGGTCGAGCGGGTCTTCGGCAAGGCTGGTCGATTCGACTCGCCCACCGACCCCGCGCCGCTCTCCATGTTCGAGACCGTGGTGACCTTGAAGGACCCGAAGCTGTGGCCGAAAGGAGAAGACTGGGACGCCCTGGTCCGCAAGCTCGACGGCGCGATGCAGTTCGCGGGCATGCCCAACGTCTGGTGGATGCCTATCCAAACCCGCACGGAGATGCTCGCAACGGGCGTCCGCAGCCCCTTAGGCGTGCTGGTCCTCGGGCCTGACACCAAGGAGATCGATCGCATCGGGGCGCAGATCGAGGCGGCCTTGCGCGACGTGCCGGGGACGCGCAGCGCGTTTTCCGAGCGCATCGGCGGCGGATACTTCCTCGACTTCGACGTGGACCGGGATCGAGCCGCACGGTACGGGCTGAACGTGGGCGACGTCGAGGACGTCGTCGAGACCGCGGTCGGCGGGCTGACCGTCTCCACCACGGTCGAAGGCCGCGAGAGGTACCCCGTCACCGTCCGGTACGCGAGGGACTTCCGATCCGATCTGAACGCTCTGGGGCGCGTCCGCGTCGCGACGATGGACGGAGCGCAGATCTCCCTCGGCCAGGTCGCGAACCTCCGGCTGCGCTCCGGCCCTTCGATGCTGCGGGACGAAAACGGTCAGCTGGCCGGGTATGTGTTCGCCGACACCGCGCGTCCGATCGACGACTACGTGCGCGACGCGAAGAAGGCGGTCGCGGACAAGGTGCAGATCCCTCCGGGGTATCGCCTCGACTGGGCCGGCCAGTACCGCTATCTCGAACGCGCCAAGGCTCGACTCGGGATCGTGGTCCCGGTCACGCTGGCGATCATCTTCATGCTCTTGTTCTTCAACTCAGGCAGCGCCGTCGAGGCGCTGCTGGTGATGCTCGCCGTCCCCTTCTCCCTGGTGGGCGCCTTCTGGCTCCTGTGGCTGCTCGGCTACAACATGTCGGTCGCCGTCTGGGTCGGGCTCATCGCGCTCGCCGGCCTCGACGCCGAGACCGGCATCGTGATGCTCTTGTACCTGGACCTCGCCTGGAAGGAGAAACGTCCCGCCACACGCGAGGAGGCGCGCGAAGCGGTGGTTGCGGGCGCGGTCAAGCGCATCCGTCCAAAGATCATGACCGTCGCGACCATCCTCGCCGGCCTCCTCCCCGTGCTGTGGTCGACAGGCACGGGCGCCGACGTGATGAAGCGCATCGCCGCGCCGATGGTGGGCGGCGTCGTCACCTCCGCCCTGCTCGAGCTGGTCGTTTATCCGGCGCTGTACCTGGTCTGGAAGGGACGGACGCTCCCCGGCTGAGCGGACGCTACCGATCGAGCCTGACGAACTCCGCGGCGGCGTGCACGATGCGGCCGCCGACGACGGTGAGCACGGAGGTGAGACCACGGATATCGTCGGTCGGAACGGTGAAGTAATCCTCGCTCAGGACGATCAGGTCGGCATGCTTGCCGACCTCGAGTGATCCCACCCGCCCCTCCTGCACCAGGTTCCAGGCGCAGCCGGCGGTCTTGGCCCGGAGCGCCTCCTCTCGAGTCAGCCGCTGTTCGGGCGGAACGCCGGGCACCGCCGGATTGAACGACTTCCCGCTGATGACGTACCAGAGGTCAACGAAGGGTGGATACGGCGCGACGTTCATTGCGTCCGTCGACAGGCAGAGATGAATGCCGCTGTCGAACATACTTTTGAAGCGCGGTGTACGGCCGCTCCCGAGCGCCCCACTGGTGCTCGGCGTCATTCCGATGCCGAGCGCTTTCACGCGCGAAAGCGTTGCATCCGTCGGGCTGACGCCGTCGTTGCCCGGATGGGCGATCGACCAGTGGAGGTCCACAATTGGATGGACCTTGTTCGCTTGCTCCCAGAAGCTGAGCACCGCCGCTTGAGTCGCGTCGGTGCTCGCGTGGTTCTCGAAGCTCATGCGGTTGGCGGCCAGGAAGTTCGCGATGGCCTGGTACTCCGCAGGCGTGGGGGCCGGTTGATCTCCGGGACAGAGCACCTCCTCGCCGACGCCGAGGTACCGGAGCATGTCGTCGCCCATGAAGCCCAGCGGATGGCGGTGGTCCGGAAGGACCTGTGCCAGCCCGGAGAAGTTGTTCATCAGGTGGAAGACGATCCGCGCGTTCAGCCGCCCGTCCCTCCGAAGCTGAATCACGGCCTGGTGATCGTGCTGCCCGACGGCGAATTCCAGGCAGCTGCCGGCCGGATTGAATGGCTGCTGGTTGCCCTCGGGGTCGTTCCAGGCAGTGAGGCCGAGCGAGTTGGCGGCGCGGATGAAGTCCGCCAGACAATTGGCTTGCTCGTCGATCGAATGCGCGTCGAATTGCGCGATGACCGCAGCGCCCGCTGCCGCTTGGGCGGAGCCCGTGAGTCGTCCCGTCGGGTTGGACGCGAGGAGTCCGAGCAACTGCAGCGCCCGCGTGTTCACCTGCGCGCCAGCGGCGCCCGAGCCCACGATGAAGACCGGGTTCGCGGGAAGGGCCGCGTCTAGCTCGGCCAGCGTGAACATCCCCGGCCGATCGAGTTGCGCCACCGTCCACCCGGCGGTCGTGAAGATCCAGGTATTCGCGGCGAGTTGTCGCCCCTTCGCCGCGTACAGCCCGAGCGCCTGGGCGCGCGAGAATACGTTGTCGAGCCGCACCGTCTGCGTGAAGCAGTGGTAGCCGTTGCGGAGACCGTGCAGGTGGCCGTCGATCAGCCCGGGCAGCACGCGCCGCCGATTGAGGTCGATGACCTGCGTATTGCGCCGGGCCAGTTCCCGGACGCGCCCGTTCCTGCCTGTGGCGACGATCTCGCCATTCTTGATGGCTATCGCCTCGACCGTGGAGTTCTTCGCGTCGACGGTCGAGATCCGCCCGTTGTGAAGCACGAGGTCCGGCCCCGCGTTCTCTTCGGCTTCCCCATCGTCGTCCCTTTCGTGGGGCGCGGCGCCGGGAGCGACGCTGAGAGCAGCCACCACGAGAAAGGCCTGGAACCAGCCCTGCCTGCTGAACGCAAGAGCTTTCATGATTCCCCCCTTCAACGGCTCAGGAGCGCGTTCTGACTTTGAGCTTTGCGGGACGGACGTCCTTCCCTGCTACTCAGCGTCGTTCGCTTGGGCGCCTGCCGGGCGTATAGGCACCGCTGCGGAAGTCGGTCAAGAGAGCGTAAGCCGTGAGCGAGAACGCTTCTGCCCGACGTCACCACCCCGGGGCTGGGTGCGATCTTTTGACCGCGTGGACTTCTCGGCGGCGGGTTCTGCTTGCGCGGCAGGAGGTGAGCGCGCAAGATTCCCGGCCGATGCGACGGCTGCTCGCAGTGCTGTCTGCGACCTGGATGCTCGTCGGAGCTTTCGCTCCGGCCGCGTTGGCAGCGTCCTGCGACCGACCTGCTCCCACTGCGTGTTGCGAGTCGGATCGTTCCGGCGCGCCGGCTACGCAGATCGCGGGCTGTGTCCCGTGCTGCGCGTGCGACGAGTTGCGTACCGCGCCCTCCGCTCCGGCGACCGTGCCGGAGCGGCTGTCCGCGTCAGGAACGGTTGCCGTCCTCACCAGCATCGTCCCTGCGTTACCCGTCTCGAGTGGCGCCCTCGGAGCCGACCTTCAGCCGCGTCCGCCCGACCTGCCCAGCGCGCTGGGCCCACCCTTGCGCCTGCGGATCTAGACAGAACGCGCCCTGATCGAGGCCCGCGCGTTTCGCGCGCGCCGGCGTATCTCTGCTGACGGCAGCGGTCGCCGGAGCTGTTCTGTCCCGTCGTAAGCGCAAGGATCAGCCACATGAAGCGTATGAAGCCGGCCGCATTGGCGCTGGCGCTGTCGAGCGTGACCGTGCTCGGCTGCGTCTCGCTTCCTCCCCCGCTGCCTCCGGGCAGCGACCCCGCCAATCCGCGCGCGCCGGAAGCGCCGGCAGTCGCCCTATCCCCCGTGCTCGGGTCCGACCCTCCGCCGGCCACGGCGCTCCAGCCACCTGCCGCAGGAGGAGGAATGCAGATGGGCCACGAGTCGATGCAGCACGACGGTCACGGAGGCATGCAGCAGGAACAAGACGCCGGCATGCGGCACGAGAACGATGCTGGCATGCAGCACGATCACATGCGTCACGGTACGAGCGGGCCAGGCGATGCGGGCTCGACCATGCCGGAGCAGCCTCACCAACATCAGGGAGCGCAACCGGCAGCTCCGGCCGAAGCGCGCGATGGGGGTTCGCCATGAAGATGACCCACCTCACGGTCGCGGCCCTGACCGTCGCCGGATGTGCGTCCACTTCGCCGCGCCCGAGCTTCGAGGAGACGTCGAAGCTCGTCGAGGATCGCGGAGGCAAGCGACTCTATTGGGACCAGGGCACGCCGGCCGACGCCCAGGTGCAAGCTCATGTCCGCGATCTGCTGCGCGGCACTTTGACGCCGGAGGGCGCCTTGGAGGTCGCCTTGCTGCGCAACCAGGGACTCGTCGCCACCTACGAGGAGCTCGGGGTCGCTCAGGCGGACCTCGTCCAGGCAGGACTGCTGCGCAACCCGACTTTCGGCGCGCGAGTGCGCTTCCCGACTGGGGCGGGGTTGACCGCCACGGAGTTCTCCGTCGCGGAAGACTTCCTCGGCATCTTCACCTTGCCCATGCGCAAGCGCGTCGCCGCCGCGCAGCTCGATGCCGCGAAGGCCCGCGTGGGCAGTGCGGTGCTGGACCTCACCGCCGAAGTGCGCGGGGCATTCGTCGGACTTCAGGCCACGCAGGCGACCGCGAAGGTCCGCCAACTCGTGCTCGATGCGCAGCAAGCCGCTGCCGAGTTGCGGCGCCGCCAGCACGCGGCGGGAAACGTCGGTGACCTGGAGCTGGTGCAAGAGGAGGCGTTCTACCAGCAGGCGAAGCTCGACATCGCCCGTGCGCAGACACAGGTCTTGGAACAGCGGGAGCGGGTGAACCGCTTGCTGGGGCTCTGGGGCGAGGAGAGCACCTCGTGGAAAGTCGCGGACGAGCTGCCCGCACTGCCCGCTGCAGAACCGGCGCTGGAGCACCTCGAGTCCCTCGCCGTGGCGCGCCGCCTCGACCTGGCCGCGGCGCACGGCGAGGCGCTGGCTCTGGAGCAGGCTGCGTCCGCGGCGGGCATCACCCGTTTCATCCCCGCGCTCGAGGTCGGCGTCTCCACCGAGCGCGACGCCGAGGGAACGCACGTGACTGGCCCTTCGGTGACGGTGGAGCTGCCCCTCTTCGACCAGGGACAGGGGCGCGTGGCGCGGCTCGCCGCCCAGGTCCGACAAGCGCGTGCGAGGGAGGCCGAGCTGGCGGTCAACGTGCGCGCAGAAGTACGCGCACTCCGGACCCGGCTCCTCGCGACGCGCGGCGTGGTCGAGCACTACCGCACCGTGCTGCTTCCGCTCCGCGAGCGCGTCGTGCAGCACGCGCAGCTCCGCTACAACTCGATGCTGCTCGGTGTGTTCCAGCTCCTCCTCGCACGCCGCGAGCAAATCGACGCCTACCGCGAATACCTCGATACGGTTCGCGATTACTGGACTGCGCGCGCCGATCTCGAGCGCGCCGCAGGCGGGTCGCTCACCGCAACTCTTGCTCAGGAGAACAAGCCATGACTCGCACCCTCGTCCGCGCCGCTGTCACGGCCGTGCTCCTCATCCCTGCGCTTGCCCGGGCGCAGGGCAAGCTGCCGTATCTGCCGGTGGTGACGCCGAACGGGAAGTCGCTGCCCTTCGTCATGGACCGCGGTGTGAAGGTCTTCCATCTCGTGGCGGAGCAGGTGAAACGCGAGCTGGCCCCCGGCATGGTCATCAACGCCTGGGGCTACAACGGCCAGACGCCTGGTCCCACGATCGAGGCGGTCGAGGGTGACCGCGTCCGGATCCTCGTGACGAACCACCTGCCTGAGGACACCTCGGTCCACTGGCACGGGGTGCTGCTGCCCAATGGCATGGACGGAGTGCAGGGGCTGAACCAGCCGCACATCAACCCCGGCGAAACGTTCGCCTACGAGTTCACGCTGCGCCAGAGCGGTACGCAGATGTACCACCCTCACGCGGACGAGACGCTCCAGATGGCGCTTGGCATGGAGGGCTTCTTCATCATCCACCCGAAGAAGGAGCGGCAGCGCATCGACCGCGACTTCGCCATCTTCCTCCACGAGTGGGACGTGCCCTTCGGCAGCGCGACGCCCAACCCGGCTACGATGACCGACTTCAACCTGTTCAGCTTCAACGGCCGCGTCTTCCCCGGCACCGCACCCCTGATCGTCAGGAGGGGACAGCGCGTGCGCGTGCGGCTAGCCAACCTGAGCATGGACAGCCACCCGATCCACATCCACGGGGTCCATTTCGTGGAGACGGGCACGGACGGCGGGCCCTCGCCTGTCTCGGCGCAGATCCGGGAGACGACCGTGAACGTCCCGCCCGGAACCACGCGCGACATCGAGTTCGTCGCCGACCTGCCAGGCGACTGGGCCATGCACTGCCACAAGAACCATCACACGATGAATCAGATGGCCCATGACCTTCCCAACCTCATCAACGTCGATCAGTCCGGCATCGAGGAGAAGGTGCGCGCTCTGCTGCCCGGCTACATGGCGATGGGCCAGACCGGCATGGGCGAGATGGCCAATATGCAGATGGGAGGCCCGCGCAACACGCTGCCGATGATGACAGGACAGGGACAGTTCGGCGCCATCGAGATGGGCGGCATGTTCACGGTGATGAAGGTGCGCGAAGGCATCACCAGCTACCAGGACCCCGGCCCCTACAAGTACCCGCCCGGCACCGTGGCCCACAAGGTTGGCGACGAGACCGGCCAACCGAAGCGCCAGATGGAGCACCATCGCCATCCCGGAGGCGCCCCATGAGCGATGACGTGCTCCCAGGCGATCCCGACGAGAAGAGCAGAATCTGAAGAAGCTCTGCATAGCGCTTGCCGTACTCGTCGTCCTGGTGCTTGGCGCGACCGTCGGTGGCCTCGCCTTGCTGCTGCGCGGTGGTATCAGCGCACGGGTCGAGCCGACGGGCGTCGAGGCGGCCGTGGCAAGCAAGTTGCGGCAGGTCGGCATCCCGGGTTCTTTCCGGCAGCTTCGCAACCCGGTGCCCTCCTCGAACGAGGCGCGGGCTGCTGGCCGTGCCCACTTCGCGGACCATTGCGCCCTCTGCCACGCGAACGACGGGAGCGGGCAGACGGAGATGGGCCGCAACCTCTATCCACGGACGCCGGATCTGCGGCTGCCGCAGACGCAGCAACTCACCGACGGTGAGCTGTTCTACCTGATCGAGAACGGCGTTCGGCTCACCGGGATGCCCGCCTGGGGAGACGGCAGCGAGGAGAGCAAGCGCGCGACTTGGCACCTGGTCACGTTCATCCGCCACCTCCCGCAGCTCACCCCAGAGGAGAAGCTGGAGATGGAACGCCTCAACCCGAAGAGCCCGGAGGAATGGCGCGAGATGCAGGAGGACGAGGAGTTCCTCGAGGGCAACGCGCCTTCGGGCCAGGGCCACAAAGAGCCACGCCACCACTAGACGAGGGACACCAAGATGAAGGTCGCGTCGATGTTGCTCGCGCTCGCACTCTGCTCCGCTCCTGTCGCTGCCCACGAGGGCGGGCACGACGTACGCGGGGTCGTCACGTCCGTCGGTCCGCAGGAGCTGACCGTCAAGACGAGTCATCGCGAGGAAACGTTCGTCCTGACGCCTGAGACGCAGTTCGTGAAAGACGGGTCGCCCGCGACCGCGCAGGATCTCAAGGCATCAAACCGCGTCGTGGTCCATGCGAAGAAGAAGGTCGGGCGCCTCGAGGCGGTGAAGGTGCAGTTCAAGTCGGCGGAGGGCCCGAAGAAGCGATGAGAGAGCGGCCCCCTCTGTAAGAACTTCGTTCGCCGTCCGTCAGCAGGGCAGGAGGTACAGGTGGAATCGCACCAGCACGAAACGGCGTCCAGTCCGCGCACTGGCATCGATCCGGTCTGCGGCATGACCGTGGATCTGGATCACCCGCCCGGCGGAAAGGTGACCTACCAAGGTCGCGAGATCGGCTTCTGCAGCCCGTCATGCAGAGCGAAGTTCGAGGCCGACCCTCAGCGGTTCCTTGGCAACGGCAAGGGCGCGCCGTCGTCCGCGCCGCCCGGCGCGAAGTGGGTGTGCCCGATGGACCCCGAGGTCGAGGCCGACAAACCAGGCCCCTGCCCGAAATGTGGGATGGCACTCGAGCCCACGTCTCCTGCTCCTGCTACTCGGGTCGAGTGGACCTGCCCGATGCACCCGCAAATCGTGCGCACCGAGCCGGGCTTCTGCCCCATTTGCGGCATGGCGCTCGAGCCACGGACCGTGTCGATCGAGGAGCAGAACCCGGAACTGGAAGACATGAGCCGCCGGTTCTGGGTGAGCCTCGTCTTCACGGTGCCGGTGTTCCTGCTCGGTATGTCCGAATTCTTCCCCGGGATGCCGGTGCAGCGCGCGCTCGGCCGCTGGATGCCGTGGATCGAGCTTTTGCTGGCGACCCCGGTGGTGCTCTGGGCGGGATGGCCGCTGTTCGAGCGCGGCTGGGCCTCCGTGGTCAACCGCAGCCTGAACATGTTCACGCTGATCGCGCTCGGAACGGGCGTTGCGTACGTCTTCAGCGTCGTGGCAACCGTGGCGCCGGGGCTCTTCCCGGAGACGATGCGGCAGCACGGCGCCGTACCGGTCTACTTCGAGCCTGCGGCGTTCATCGTTTCGCTCGTGTTGCTCGGCCAGGTCCTCGAGTTGCGCGCTCGAGCGCGGACGCGCGGAGCGCTCAGGGCGCTGCTCGGCCTGGCTCCGAAGACGGCGCGCCGCATCGAGAAGGACGGGTCAGAACGCGACGTGCCTCTCGCACAGGTGCAGCCGGGCGACCTGCTGCGGGTTCGGCCCGGCGAGAAGGTCCCGGTCGACGGAGTGGTGATCGAGGGCCGGAGCAGCGTGGACGAATCCATGATCACGGGCGAGCCGATGCCAGTCGAGAAGGCACCGGGAAGCAAGGTCACCGGCGGAACCGTGAACGGCACCGGCAGCTTCGTCATGCGCGCCGAGCGCGTCGGCGAGGCCACCCTGCTCGCCCAGATCGTGCGGATGGTGGGCGAGGCGCAGCGGAGCCGCGCTCCCATTCAGCGGGTCGCCGACAAGGTCGCGGCCTGGTTCGTCCCTACCGTCATCGCGGTGGCGATCGTGACGTTCATCGTCTGGCTGCTGGTCGGGCCCGAGCCGCGCCTCGCTCATGCGATCGTCAACGCGGTCGCAGTGCTCATCATCGCCTGCCCGTGCGCGCTCGGCCTCGCCACGCCGATGAGCATCATGGTGGGCACCGGCCGCGGAGCCACCGCCGGGGTCCTCGTACGCAATGCGAGGGCGCTCGAGACGATGGAGAAGGTAGACACCCTGCTCGTGGACAAGACAGGCACTTTGACCGAGGGAAAGCCACGCCTCGTGACGGTAGAGGCACTCGCGGGCTTCTCGGATGCAGATGTACTGCGCTTGGCCGCGAGCCTGGAACGTGCCAGCGAGCATCCGCTGGCCCAGGCGATCGTCGAGGGCGCGCGCGAGCGAGGAGTCGCGCTCGCTCCACTCAGCGAATTCACCTCGGAGACGGGCGGCGGGGTGAAGGGGCGCGTGGACGGACGTCAGGTGTGGGTCGGAAGCGCCCGGTTCCTGGAGAGTCTCCGGGTAACGATGGAGGCAGCGAGAGAGCGCGCTGAAAAGTTGCGCGCCGAGGCACAGACGACGCTGTTCGTCGCTGTGAATGGCCAACTCGCCGGCCTGATCGGGGTCGCGGATCCCATCCGGCCGTCAACGACCGATGCGCTTCGCATGTTGCGCCAGGAGCGCATCCGCGTGGTCATGGTCACCGGGGATAGCCGGACCACGGCGAACGCTGTAGCCAGGATGCTCGGCATCGACGAGGTCCATGCCGAGGTCCTGCCGGCGCAGAAGAGTGAGATCGTCACCAGATTGCGCACCGAGGGCCGCATCGTCGCGATGGCCGGGGACGGCATCAACGATGCGCCCGCACTCGCGGCGGCGGACGTCGGCATCGCCATGGGCACAGGCACGGACGTGGCGATGGAGAGCGCCGACGTCGTGCTGGTGAAAGGCGACCTCCAAGGCATCGTGCGGGCGCGGCGGTTGAGCCGCGCGACCATGCGGAACATCCGCCAGAATCTGTTCTGGGCGTTCGGCTACAACGTGCTCGGCGTGCCGATCGCTGCGGGCGCGCTCTATCCCGTCTGGGGCATGCTCTTGAGCCCGATGATCGCCAGCGCGGCGATGAGCTTCAGCTCCGTCTCGGTCATCGGGAACGCGCTCCGTTTGCGGCGCGCACCTCTATAGCCGTGGCATCAGCCCTTCAGCTTCGCGATGCTCCAGTCGAGCATCGTGATTTTCCACACGCCTTCTCTCTTCTCGAGGATGTAGACGGACCAGAGCAAGTGACTCGCCTTCTGAGCACCTTTGCCGCCCGCGAACATCTCGGTCCGGCTGTATCCCCACGCCATCGCCGGGCTCGCGACGACCTTGACGAGCTGCGAGCTCATCGGCGGCGCGGCCTCCTTCATCTCCGGGACGAGGTGGTTGTCCCTGAAGTCCTTCCATCCATCGTTGCGGTGCCCGTTCTCGAAGACCACGATGTCCTCCGCGACAATCTCCGCCACTCCTGCCAGGTTACGCGCCTGCAGGGCTCGCTCGAATCGCGTGATGGTCGCGCTGACTTCCTGCTCAGCAGGAATGGCGCGCGAGTCCTCTCCCCATCCAGCAGCAGCGAACAGGCAGATTCCCGCCATCGCGATGGCTCGCGCTCTCATGACCAGATCCCTTCCTCGTCGAGTACATCCGAAAGCGCCCCGACACCGGACTGGCAGATGCTCCTGAAGCTTGTCGAAAGGACCTCGCGTTTCGTCAGTCGGGTCAGCGGGGCACCAGTCGGAACTGGTATACGCCGGTCTCTTGCTTCACGCCTTGAATGAGGGAGTTCAGGAACGGGCTGTGGACGTCCCAGGTGAAAACGCCGTTCGAGGGGGACCCCTGCAGGAGCTGCGAGAAATCCACCAGGTCGAACCAGTGAGTCGGATCGACGCGCAGCTCGAGCGCCTGCGGGGCGGCGGTGAAATCGAGGTCCACGACCGCGCCGCGCACCCGCTGCAGCGCGATCAGCGGCGTTTGCGGGGTGACCAGGTTCGTATCGATCGTCAAGGGGCCCCTGAACGCTACGGTCGTGCTGCCCTTGGTGGCCGTGCCTGCAACGAGGCCGACGTTGCCGCCCAGCTGGGAACGCACCGATGAAGGCTGCGTCGAGTCCGGCGGGAAGAGACCGATCTCCACCACGACAGAGCGACCAGTCTCCCCGTCAGCCCCGTCCGCGACGTCGTGCAGCGACGGATCGAGCGCATCGACCACCACCTGCCGCGTCACCTGGACGATCACCAGCCCGTTGCGGAACGTCTCCGTCGAGGGCGGAACGTTGTTGAAGTAGAAAGGCCCCAACGCGATCTTCGCCGTCTGCAACGTGACCGCCCATCCGCCGGCGGTGGCGAACGTCAGCGGTCCACCGGCCTGCTGCCCGCCGGCGCGGAATGGCAGCGTTATCAGGGCGCCGCCCGTCGAACCGCAAGACGTCGCGGCGGCGAGCAGCAGGACCGCGGTGAAGCGATGGCTCGCGCGCATGTCAGTCCCCTTCCCGATCCAGCGCGACCTCGACGGTGAAGAGCACGATCCGCGGGGCCGCGGCAGTGAAATGGCCGGTGGGAGCGAGCGTCGCGTACGGACGGCTGTGGAAATCGGACGCGTAGAAGAACTGGCTGAGGGGGAACCTCCGGTCGGTGAGGTTGGTGACCGCCACCCCGAGCTTCAGCCACTTCCAGCGCACGTTGGCGGAGGCGTCGATCTGCAGCGTCGGATCGGAGAACTGGCCGAAAGGCAGCGACCGCTTGCCGATGTAGCCCACGCCGAGTCCCAAGCTGCCCAGCAGCGGACTGTCGGCCGGACGGAACCACGGGAGCGGGCCGAACACGGCGGTATCGGAGCGTCCAACGACGAGCGGCGTATACGGCACCAGGTTGCCTGTGTCATCGAACACCGGGTGAACGGTGGTGAACGAAGCTGCCTCGTCCAGCCAGCGCGACGTCGCGCGCGCCGCGACGACCACTCCGCTGCGCGTCGTCGCGCTCGTCGTCGTCGCTCGCCCCAGGTTCGGGTCCAGGACCTGATCGCGGTCCGCCTTCGTCTGATATCCCACCGCCCGGGCGACCCAATCGAACCCCACGGCGTTCCCCTTCGCGAGCAGACCTGCTTCGAGCCCCCTCAACTTCACGAACGGCGCGTTCTCGTCCTGCGCAATGCTGACCGGATCCAGCGAGGTGGCTCCGATGCCGTAGCTGCCGGTCAGCGTCAGTCCCCATGGCAGCGCGACGAGCGCCGTCACCTTGGGGGCGAGGAGCTGGCCGGTGGCCGTCACTCGCCGGGTCGGGGATCGCGGACCCGATCGGTCGTACGGGGGGCAGTTCACGTCGAGCGGTTGCCCGAGCTTGAAGTTTCCCCGGGTGAAGCAGTTGTCGAGGATGTCGTATTCGTAGAACTCGTCGCGCAATCCTCCGCGCAAGGTGAGGAACGGCAGCGGCCGCAGGTCGGCGTCCACGTATCCGGCGAGATTCACCACGTCGGTCTGCAGGTCGAGATCGTCCAGGTACGGGTCCTGGGTGCTGAACCGGAGACGCTGGACGAGCGGCCTCGTGTGATCGTAACGGGCGTAGTAACCCGCCTCGATGCCCTGCTCCCGATCGAAGAGCCGGAAGCGCAGGCGGTAGCTGCCGCGCGAGCCGAGGGTCAGGGCATTGTAGTCCTTCTCCACCGCGTCGCCGCGCTGCGGGTGCAGCGACTGACCCGGCTCCTGGTTGTCGAGGAGGAACCCGGTGAAGTTCTCCACGATGCGCAGCGTGCGCGCGGTCAGGAAGAGCTGTGCCGCGGCGACGCCGTCGCCGAGGGGAGACTCGAGCTCGAAGGAAAGCGTGTGCCTGGCGGCATCGGTTCCTTGGCTGGGGTCCTGCGTGCCGAAGAAATCGATGCGCCCTGCGTCCACGTCATCCTTGCGCACCGCGCCGGCCGACTTGCAATGCGCCGCGTAGCTGGTGGCGAACACGCGGAAGAGCCCCCGCTGTCCCAGCTCGCCTTCGTACTGCGCCATGGCGCTCGCGCTGCTGCCGGCGCGGTTCACGCCGAATCCGGCCGTCTCGCTGAACTGCGCGGCTGCGAAAGTCCCTTCGCGCTCGCCTTTCGGCGCCCAGAGCGCGAGGTAGCGACGGGTATCGAACGATCCGGCCGTGCCCGCGAACCGCAGACCGCGGTCGCGGACGCCCAACTCGTACCGCGCGCTGCCCGCCTTGGCGAAATCCCCCTGGCGCGGATCGAACGGGCCTTCGGTGACCTGCAAGTTCTTGATCAGCTCGGGGATGATGAAGTGCGTGTCCGCATAGCCGTGGCTGTCGGGGTTGTTGACCTCGTTGATCGGCACCCCGTTCACGCTGAACTCGATCGCCTGCCCCTGCTCTGCGTTGAAGCCGCGCAGGAACACTTGATCTGCGTGGCACTCCCCGCCCTCGTTGGCGATGAAGATTCCCGGCGCCAGCTCCAGCAGGTTCTGGGCGGTCTTGCGCGGCACCACGGCGAGCTGCCCGATGTCGATCACGAAGTCGCTGGCGCCGTGCTCCACCTTGCGCTGGTAGCCGCGCACGTTCACCTCCTCGATTCGCTCGCCTCCAGCGGCCGTCGGCGGGGGTGGTGGCGGTTGCGGCGGGGCGGGCTGCGTCGGCGCGGCGCCCGGCACCGGAACCTGCGCGGCCCCCTGCGGGGACGGCACGGGCGGAGCAGCCGCCTCGAATCGGAACGGGATGCGGACCCGCGCCTCGAAAGGCTGACCGTCGCGAAGCGCCGGCTTGAACTTCCAGCGCAGGAGGGCGGCGATGGCGGCCGCATCCAGCTCCGGTCCGGCCGATTGCGCGACCGAAACGTCCCTCACGGAACCGTCGGCACCGATGGTGACGAGCAGGACCACGGTGGCCGCTTGATTCCCGCCCTCAGGCGCTACCGCCGGCGGCGTTTCGACCGGCTGCGGGGGGGTGATCTGCTGCGCGTGGGCCGGGGCCACGAGGGCCACGGCGGCTGCGAGGAGAAGGAGTCGGCTCATCCGCGTTGAAAATTCACGTTGATGAGTCGGGTGTCGCCGGCGGTCGGCTGGCCATGCACGTCGAAGGCCACCTGGTACCGCTCGGCTTCGGCGCAGCGGCGCGCGGCTTCGGCGAAGCCTCCGGGCGGCGCGCTCAGGACCGCAACCTTCGCTGCGAACCCGTCGCGGGTCACGCTGACGCGGATGGTGACGCGCGCATAGCGTACCTCGCTGTCCTGCAACTCCTCGGGCCAGGGGCACGACCAATCGCGCCGCAGAGGCGAGGCCGGACGCGACAGGTCGGATGGAGGGGCGTCAGGCACGCCGCCGATCTTCGCGTTGGGGTCGCCGACCGCATTCCGGCTGGTGCCCTGGGCCGAGCTGAAGCCGCCCGCGTACGATTCTCCTTGTCCCACGACCAGATCGAACCCGGTCAGATCCGCCGGGCCAGAGGGCACCGGAGCTTGCGCGATCACGCGGCCGACTTGCGCTGGGGCGGGCGGGACCCGCGACGGACGCGGCGCCCGCGCAGCTACCGGAGGTCGGACGGGAGGAGGCTCCGGCGGCGGGCGCGGAGGGAGGGGCGGTGCGGCACGTTGCAAGGTTGCCTCGATGGGCCGGCGTGGAGCGGGCGGCGTTGGATGGGCTCCCGTCTCGTGTTGCAGCGCGGCGGCACCACCCAAGGCCGCATGCGCGCCGAGCGCCACCAGCACCGTAGCGAGATGCCGCCGCCAATGCCCACCCGCGTCGAGATGCTCCAGCGCGGCGAACGGCGCCTCGCCGTCCGCGAGGCTTCCCCGCGCGATGACGAGCCGCCGGCGACGTCCGCGATGCAAAGGAAAGTTCACGGAGCAGGGGGCCCCTGTGGGGCGTTCGAGAGATCCACCGCGAAGGCGATGTTGCTGACGTGCGCTTGCGAAAGCAGATCCATCACGTGGATCACGCGCCGGTGCGGCACCTCGCCGTCCGCCTGGATCACCGCGCGAAGATCAGGATGCTGCGCCAGCTCCTGGTCCGCCTGCGCCTTGATCGCGTCGTCGTCGGTGACGGCATGCCCGTTCACGTAGCTCCCGCCTTGCCTGGTGAGCTGCACCGAAAAGATGACCTGCACGGCGTCGCCGGTCGCGGCCTTGGGGAGCTGCACTCCGAGCGCGCTGGTGGGCGCCACGACCAGCTTGGCCGTCACCATGAAGATGATGAGCAGCACCAGCATGATGTCCACCAACGGCGTGACGTTGATGCCGTTGATCATCCCGCTGCTGCCGTTGCCTGCCCCACCGGCCATCATGCGCCTCCTTGTGGAGCCGGCGCCGGCAAGGCGCCCGCGTCGAGCGGCACCTCCGCGGCGAGATGAGCGAGGAGGACGTTGCTGAGGGCCTCCGTGTTCGCGCCCACTGTCTGGATGCGACGCTGGTACCAGTTGAATGCGGCTACCGCCGGAATCGCCACGAAGAGGCCGACCGCCGTCGCCACCAGGGCCTCCGCGATCGACGACATGATCGCCTGCGGCGCGAGCGCGGACGCCGCTTGCGCCGCGGCGGCCGCCACGTCCGCCGGCCGGCCGAGGATCTCGAACGCCTCGATGACGCCGATGACGGTGCCCAGAAGACCCAGGAAAGGAGCGTTGTTGCCGACGGTTCCGAGGACCGCCAACCCGCGCTCCAACCGGACCCGTTGCAGCGCCTGAGCACCGGCCATCGCCTTCTCGGCCGAGGCCGGGCCGAGATCGGAGTGGCGGAGGCCGGCGACCACCACCGCCGCCTCCGCCGATCTCGACGCCTTCATCCGATCCAAGGCCTCGCGCACGCGGCCGGCCCGGAGCAGCGCGTCCAGCTCCGCTGCCAGCTTGGGCACATCGTCCCGGATGGAGCGCAGGAACAACGCGCGCTCGATGATGATGATGAGGTCCACCACCGAGAGCCCGAGGAGGATCCACATCACCCACGATGCCTTGAGGTCCAGCAAGGCATGCTTGAGCAGCTCAATCAGCGACGTCCGCATCACGGGATTGCCGGCACGAAGAAGGGGTCGGGCGCGTGCTGCCCGACGTCGTAGCAGAGGCCGTCCGCGTTCAGGTGCATCTGGGACTGCGCGCTGAACGCCATGAAGTTGGCCAGCCCGGCAACATTGCCTGCCGGCACGCCGTTCAGGTTCATCGTCACCTGCGCACAGGGCCGCGTCCCGCCGCAGGTGTAGCCCGCCGTCTCGAACGGGCCGCGGTCCGGCAAGGGAGTGCCGTCGGAGAAAGTCGCCGCGATCGGCTTCGTCCCCAGGGTACGGAGGTCGAAGGGATTGGCTGCGGTGGTGTTCGCCGGCGCCCATGCCGCGACGGGATCGAAACGCAGCTTCACGTCGTTGTGCTCCTTGAGGATGTCCCAGAAGACGTGGTCCACGTGCAGCGTGGCCTGCGCGATCACGGCGCCGTTGCTGCTCGGTTGCACGCCTCGATTCGCGAGATCCGTTCCGGCGCCGAAATCGGGATTGATGCAGTTGACGTGGCCTCCCGCATCGTTCCAACCGAAGACGAAATGGACGGTGGACGGCAGCGCGGCGAATTTCGCCTGCACCGTTGCGTCCGGAGTATACGTGCCGGTGCCGGAATAGGTCGCCGTGCCGCGGTAGAGCTTGCTCCAGCCGTTCTGCACCATCAGGGCGTAATCGGCGAACTGATCGGGCGTGAGGTTCACCTGCGTCGCTGGATATGTCGCTCTCTTGCTGTCGTAGCTGAACGCGTATCGCGTATTGTTGTCGAACGCGCGGCCGCTGTCGTCCGTGTCCCACTTGAAGATGCCGCCCGCCGGCTCGGAGCCGTCTTTCCCGAGGAACCCGGTCGGCTTGTGCATGTCGACGACGTAGGGACCTGGCATCGTGGCCACCGGCGTTCCCGCTTGCGACTGATCGGTCGACTGCGTAGCGCCAGGCGCAAGCCGGAAGTTGCCCAGCACGACGAGCAGCTCGTCGAACGTCACGCTCCATCCATCGACGAAGACGGGGTCACCTGGGGTTCCGGGGAACGGCAAGCCAGTCTCTCCAAACTTCTCGCCGGAGAAGGTCACCTGGATTGTGCCGGGCTTGTTGGGCGCGGTCTGCGAGAACCCCGGATCGCAGCTCGCGTTCAACGTGGTCCCGCTTCCGGGCTGGCACTTCGGGTTCTGGTTCGGGGTGGTGGAGCTGCTGCTGCCGCAGGCGCACGCCAGCAGCAAGGAAAACGCAAGTGTCTTTTTCACTGGTCCGTCTCCGAATCGAAGCGGCGCGCGCGGCGCCGCAAAGGTTGGCAAGGCACATCGCTGCGTGACTGCGAGGCGCGTTTGCGCCTCGCGAACTGCGTCACGCGAGCGGCGGCGATGCCTTCGGAGCGAGACGGTAGAGGGCGAGGCCGCGGAGACTCGGCGGCTCCTGCGAAACGGACACCACCGGGGCTGCGTCGGCAGCCGTGACGACAAAGGGCTTGCGCGATTGCTCGCGGGCTCGGAGATGCGCCTGTAACACGACGGCGCAATGGTCGTGATCCTGCCCCGCTCGGCGCGGACCGGCGGGATCGCGCTCGGCGAACAGCTCCTGACCGTCGCCGGCTGCCTGCCGGTGCTGGTGCGCCACCTGCGGCGGCGCGTCGATCAGCTCCCCGTCCTCGGGGCAGGTGACGTGCCGGACCGCCGCCTCATGGAACGAGCCGAGCAGCGGCGATAGGAATGTGAGCAGGGCGAGAGCGGCACCGACCCCGCGGTGAACGAACGCTACACGGTGCACGCGGGCGCGGATCACGGTCTCGCCTTGGACGTCGCCGCTGGGACTGGCATTCAGCACCCTCAGCTCATCTCACGCAAGCCCGCACGATCTCGGTCGATTATTCGGCCGACTCGACGACGCTGTGGTCTACCGGACCGCTTTCCTGGGTCACAATTTGACGAGCAGGGCGAAGGTGATCCGGTTCTCCGAGGTTCGGAGGTCGGGCGTGAAGCCGGCCACCTCCGAGCCGAGGGGACCGGTATTGCCACGAAGCGGTGTGACTCCTCCGGATCCGGCGAAGTACGGCACGTTTGACTCCCGGTGATTGCCCTCCAGGCGGAACGTCACGAACTGGTTCGGCATCCAGTCGAAGGTGACCGACCCGTCCCACGCTTTGTACGAGTCACCGGGATTGATCGTGAAGAAGGGCGTCCCCGAGGCAGCGGTCGCGCCATTGATGGGTGGCAACAGCACGAGATACCGGCCGGGGTTCGTGATCGCGCCACCGCCGAGCGTCAAAGCGAACATGTCCTTGTGGAACCAGAAGCGGTTGTACGCCATGAACCCGAGGAAGTACTGCGACGGGCTAGCCGGAGAGCCGCCGGTGCAGCTCACTCCGCCGCCGTACTCGCATCCTGCATCGAAGGTGAACGTGAACGCAGCCTTGCTGAAGAACGACTCCGGGCTGTCGTAGTACTTGACCTGGATGCTGTCGTCGGTGTGGATGCGAATCCGGTCCGGGTTCCCCAGGGTGTCCCTGCCCCAATACTGGTTCCCCAGAAGGGAGATGGAGCCGTTCGGGCGCCACAAGATCTGAAGGCCGAGACCCGGCGATTGATTGAACCTCCCGTAGGACTGCCATCCATTGACGATCCAGGGCTCGATTTTCAGCCTGTCGCTGAGGAAGATCTGGATGCGCACGCCGTTGAAGAACCACGGCGTGTTCGAGGAGACATACGACGGCTGGTACGCCCAGTTGTCGAACTGATAGTAGCTGAAGAGACCTATGTACGACATGAAGATTCCTGCGTCGACATTGATCCCGTTCAGCACGTCGAAGTGGTACCCGCCATAGGCTTCAGCGACGTAGCGGTACGCGTCGGCGAGGCTCCACTGACCGCGAGCCGGGCTGGCGTCGTTCCTCGGCGTGGTTTGCGAATACAACCCGAACTGGGTCATCAGCCTTGCGCGGACGTTCTGGTAATGGAAGTCCCCTCCGACGCCGAATTGCGTCAGCTGGACTTCGCTGGCGCGGAAGACCTCGCTGGACCCCACGATCGTATCGTCCCGCGGATGATTGAAGTCATAGACGTAGTCGACATCGACCCTCAACTCGCCCGTGAAGATCGCCGTACCCAGAGGCGACTCCTTCGTCCGGGCATTGCCGGTCAACCAGGTGAAGTCCGCGAAGGCGAACGGCTCTGCTGGCGGAGCCTTCGGTTCTTCCGGCGCAGCCTTCGACTCCCCGGGGGCGACATCCGACGTCGATGCGCTCCCCTGCGCGAGCACGCGACTCGATGTGCCACACACCACGATGAAGGCTGCCAACCTGGCGGAAGACGGCATCAGCGAACACTCCTCGGGTCATTGGTCCGGCCGGCAACAAGAGCAATCGCCGTGCCGCTGCAGTCCCGAAGACTCCAGCCTGCTGCCGAAGCGCGCGTGCATTCAAGGTTTCTCGCGCGGTTCTGCTCGCCAGATTGCAATCCGCGAGGTCTGGGGCAAACGCATGCGACGCTGGGCGCCCCGCAAGACGCAACCCAGTCGGCAGATACGCTCGTGTAATTCGCAATGCGCCGGCGCGCGGACTCGTCCCGGCTCAGACCGGCGGCTTGTCCTCGTCGAGCTGCTTCCGGAAGGGGATGACGCCGGGGATGACCCACTTGTCCCACATCTCGTCGATCTTGCTCTGGAAGTAGTCGAGATCGTCGTTGGTGAAGTGGGCGAAGCGACCCTGCCGGAGCAGGTAGTCCTTGACCGGGAGGCGCTTCACGCGGCCATCGGCGATGTCGCGCGTCTTGCCGACCAGCTTGAGGACGCTGTTCTCCACCTCGTACAGCGGCCAGATGCCGGTGAGGACGGCCAGCTCGCCCAGTTCGTGCGACTGCATCGGGTCGTAGTCCCAGCCCTTGGGGCACGGATCGAGCGAGTGGATGAACGTCGGACCGCCGATGCTGAGCCCCTTGCGCACCGCGTTCATCGCGTGGACCGGATAGGACATGCAGACCGTCGCGACGAACTTGCAGGTGGGGTGACCGGCCGCGAGCATGCCCGCCATGTTCTTCTTCCAGCGGTGATGCATGATGCGCTTGACCTTCCCGGGAGGGCTGAAGGTCGTGTGCGCGCCGTAGGGCGTCGAGCCCGAGAGCTGGATGTCGGTGTTGGCGTACGACTCGTTGTCGTACATCAGGAT
>Ga0137409_10000450_pt1 | contig 44868 bp, 45 predicted proteins | sample CZODoug1_16funga_FD_122059 | JGI IMG/M metagenome (GOLD analysis project Ga0137409, IMG submission 122059) | Vadose zone soil fungal communities from Angelo Coast Range Reserve, California, USA - CZODoug1_16fungal (Hybrid Assembly) | ecosystem: Environmental > Terrestrial > Soil > Vadose zone...
CGAGCGCTGTTGAAGCGCTCCATCGCGCCGCCCCATCACGGCGCCCTTATCGTTCATCACGCCGTCTTATTCCGTTCATATGAGCGACATCTGCGCGTGCAATCCTGCGCGGCGGCGGTTGAAGCTAAAACAACGACCGTCCGTTCTCATTCTCAATTTCAGGAGACAACACCATGCGAACACTCTTATTGGCGTCGATGGCGGGCCTCAGCCTGCTCGCCGGCGCCGCCGCGGCGGACGGCGATGGTTTCCGGGACTTCGGCTCGTTCCGGGACCAACTGCTGCGCGCACAATCGATAAAACTCTTCGGCGTGGACGAGCCGCTTGCCGCGTCCTCCAGGGAAAGCATCACCGCGGCCGTAGCGAACGCGGATCCGACCCGGCTCGTCACGCTCGCCCGAGGCTTGCACGCGCGAGTGGTCAGCGCGGCGATCAATCTTGGCGCAAACGTCGACATGATGGCGCCCTGGCCCGACGACCGTAACCCCACGCACCTGATCGTCTGCAACGAGCAGGGCGTGGCCAACCCGGGTGTGCAGCGCGTGCGTCTTGCCGACGGCTCGGCCGAGACAATCCTGACCGGAACCACCTCGTGCGACCCCGTTCACCGCACTCCCTGGGGAACGATCATCGTGGGAGAAGAGGCGACCGACGGCAATATCATCGAAATCATCAACCCGCTGGCAACCACCAACGTGAGCTTCAACCGCGTGACGGAAACGACCTCCGGCGGCGTAGGGGCTGCAAACGTAGTCACGCGGCCGGCGGTCGGACGCCTCGCGTTCGAAGGGATCGCGCTCTACCCGAACGGCGTGATGTACTACGGCGACGAGAATCGCCCATTGAACGGCACGGCCGGCGGCGCCTATTTCAAGTTCATTCCGGCCAACCCCTGGGCAGGCGGTCCGCCGATCACCAGCCTCGCCGACTCGCCGCTCGCCTCTGGCACGGTCTTCGGCCTGCGTCTGGGCAAGCGCGGGGGCAACACGGACTACGGCCAGGGCTCGAACACCGGGCTCGGGACCTGGATCGAGATCTCCGACGCGGGAGACCCGGCCACGCGCCTGCGCACCGAGGCCGCGACCAGCAAGCTGACCGGCTACTACCGGCCCGAGGATATCGACATCGACGCGAAGGCGCTCGCCGAGGGCAAGGTGCGCTTTTGCGGCGTCAACACCGGCAATGAGAGCGAAGACCGCAACTGGGGCGAGGTGGTGTGCTTCACCGATGGAACGCTCGACCAGGCGCTTGCCAACACCGCTATTCCGGAGGCGCAACTGTTCGTGGCCGGCAATCCGGAGCAGGCGATGATGGACAACGTGGCGTATCAGCCCGGCAGCGGCAACTGGATCTTTCACGAGGACGGCGACGGTCCGGAAGTAGGACGCAACAACGACCTGTGGTCATGCCTGGAGGACGGCGCCGATGACGACCGGCTTTCCGACGGGTGCGTGCGCATCGCCACGCTCAACGACCTGAACGCAGAATGGACCGGCGGCATCTTCGATGCTTCCGGCCAACGCTTCTTCGTGAGCGTCCAGCACAACGTCACCGGCCACGGCGTGATCCTCGAGATCACCGGCTGGCAGCAGCGCCGCGAAAATTAGTGACGACGACGCTCGACGTCGAACGCTTCGAGCGCAACGCGGCAGGGCACGGGGGACTCCCCGTGCCCTTTTTTGATCACCATATCGGCTCGCAGCGCCGCAACGCCAGACGCGGAGGATGCCCGGCGATTTTCCAGGCCGCCCAGTCCTGAGGTAATCTACCGGCCTTAGGCATGATCTCCACAATCGAACCTCATGAACCTCGAGCGCATCACCATTGAATACCACGCCGAGGAAGACCGCCTGATAGTGCGGGTCTTCTTCGACAAGACATCGGAAATCCAGTTCTGGTTGACGCGGCGCCTGGTCAAGCGCATCTGGCCGGCGCTGCTGCAGATGGCGCAGGCAAGGCCGGAGATCCAGTTGCAGCCCAGCCCCGAGGCGCGCAAGGCGTTGCTGGGATTCCAGCACGAGAAGGCCTTGCAGGAGGTCAAGTTCTCCCAGGCAACGCAGGAACCAGGCCGCCAGCACCCGCTGGGAAGCGCCCCGATGCTGGTAAGCAAGGTGCGCGCGCGCCGCAACCAGAAAGGGCAGACCGTTCTGTCGATGTCGCCGCGCGAAGGCAACGGCGTGGATCTCGCGCTCGGCGATACGCTGCTGCACGGCTTCCTGAAGCTCATGCAGGACACCGCGTCGAAGGCGGAATGGGACCTCGCGCTCACGATCCCGGCTCTGGCGCCCGCCGCCGAGGAAGAAGCCAAGCGCACGGTCAACTGAGACGCGGCTGCGGCGTTCTCGCTGGCACGAACCCCGTTGATCGCGCCCTTGTCCTCTTTCCCCGTCATCAAACGCAACCTGCCTGCCCTGCTGTTGATTCCGACGTTGTGCGGATGCGCCACGTTCCGCAGCTACGACGCGGAGATGAACCACACCATCGGGCTGGCGGCGAGCGGCAACGTAGACGGTGCGATCAAGCTGCTGGAGCGCACCAACAAGCTCGGCAGGAAGGACCTGCTCTATTACTTCGAGCTGGGCGAACTGGAACGCCTGAGGAACCGTTACGACGAAAGCCGGAAGGCCTGGATGGAGGCGGACGCGCGGGTGCAAGCGTGGGAAAGTACGGTGGCCACCAACCCTGAAAAGCTCATCGGCAACGTGGCAAGCGTTTTGATCAACGACAAGGCGCGCCCCTATGAAGGCCACGACTACGAGAAAGTCATGCTGACCACGCGGCTCGCGCTCGATCACCTGGCCCGCGGCGATTTCGATACCGCGCGCGTGGACATCAAGAGGACCCATGAGCGCGAGGCGGTCATCGCCGCGCTGCGGGACAAGGAGCTGCGCAAGACCGAGGAGGAAGCGAAAAAACACGGCGTGCAGACCAGCTTCAAGGAACTGAACGGCTATCCGGTGCAGTCCATCGACAATCCGGAAGTGAACGCGCTGCGGAACAGCTACCAGAGCGCGTTCAGCCACTACCTCGCCGGCTTCGTTTACGAGGCGCTGGGTGAACCGAGCCTGGCCGCAGCCGGCTACCGGCAGGCGATCGAACTGCAACCGAACCACGCGCTGCTGGAACAGGCGCTCGCCGGGCTGGACGCGCGCACCGGCGCCAGGGACGAGGGCAACACCGACGTGCTGTTCGTGGTCGAGTCGGGCACGGCCCCGGAGCGCAAGTCGCAGCAGTTCAGTCTGCCCTTTCCGCAAAGAAACAGGGTACTGATCGTGCCGGTATCTTTCCCGGTTATTGTGCCGGCGCAGCCCGCCTCTATGCCGGCACAGTTGCAGATCGAAGGCGAAAGCCCGATCGACGTCGTCGCCGTCACGAGCATCGACCTGATGGCGCGCAAGGCGCTGCAGGAAGAGATGCCGGGAATCCTGCTCAGAGGTATCATTCGCTCGACCGCCAAGGCGGTTGCACAGAGCCAGGCCGGGAAGAAGGATGAATCCGGGCTGGCTGCGCTCGCGATTGCGATCGGCTCGATGATCACGGAGTCGGCCGACGAACGGGGATGGCGTTCGCTGCCGGCGCAGATTGCAATCGCCCGGGCGCGCATTCCGTCAGGTATGCACACGGTCGGTTTCGGCGCCGCGCCCGGCCGGCAGGGGATACGCTTCAGCGTCTCCGGCCGTTATGCAGTGGTCGGGATCAGGCTGATGAACGGCGCCACGTTCACCATGCTGCCGCCGCAGCCGAAACCAGCGCCGCCCGCCGCGCCGGCGCAGCCCGGCACGGAGGCATCAGCCGCGCCACACGCCGTCATCCGGTCAACGGCCGTGGCGGCGGGAACGTTTTGACGAACACGCTGGATTACATTAGGAGCGAACCATGAACGTGCGCCTGCTCACCCTTTTACTCGCCGCAATGTTTGCGCTCGCCGGCTGTGGCGGCAGCAAATTCGAACGGCCCGGTTACGTCTTTGGCTGCCCCACCGGCGGCAACAAGAAGATCAAGGACAAGGAAAGCCTGATCGTGGCCAAAGTGGAAAGATCCGGAAAAACCGACGATATCGAGATTGCCGACCTGCGTTGCAGCGAACGCAGCAGCCTGCTGCGCATCGACGTCGACCTGAAGAACGACGGCAAGGACGTGCGCCGCATAGCCTACCGCTTCCGCTGGCTGGACAAGGAAGGCATGCGCGCCTGGGACGACGAATCCTGGAAGCCGCTGCTGCTCTATGCCAACACCAACTACACGGTGACGACGCTGTCGCCCTCGCACGAGGCGACCGACTTCCGCATCGTGCTGCTGAACCAGGACAAGTGACCAACCGCCGGAACAATCCCGTAACGGGAAGGAGAAACACCATGATGAAGAGCGCTTCCATCCGCCTGATCGCCGCCGCGGGCCTTTGCAGCCTGCTCGTCCTCGCCGGCTGCGCCAAGGACAAGGTCCGCTATGGCGACGCGCGCGGGGTGGAGACCGTGACCAACGAATTCGGCTCCACCGACCTGCAGATGATCGCCGAATCCATGACCCGCTCGATGCTCGGCGCGCCGGTGGTGGCCGGGAGCAACCTGCCGATCGTCACCGTGCAGGAAGTGAAGAACAAGACCAGCGAATACATCGATACCCGTGCCATCACCGACAGCATCCGCGCCGAACTGCAGAAAAGCGGCAGGGTGCGGTTTGCGGTGGACGCGGCGGCGATGCAGCAACAGGTAGAGGAGCTGGAACGCCAGCAGAGCCAGTACTACGACCCGAAGAAGTCCACCGAAGTCGGCAAGATGGTCGGCGCCGCCTTCCGCCTGGAAGGCAACATCACTTCGATCGTGAAACAAGTGAAGAAGGTGAAGGACGTGTACTACAAGTTCAATCTCCAGCTCTGGAACGTCCAGAATGGTCTGCTGGAATGGACCGACGAGAAGGAAATCCGCAAGACCACGACCAAGGGTTGAGTTGCAGCGACGCCACGGTTGATGGATTCAGCGCGCAAAATCGCCGCCAATCAAGGAGGGGATGATGGGAAGTGGTGACGCACGTACGCGCCGCGGCAAGCTGTTCCGCGGCAGCCATGGCAAGACCCGCCCGAAGGGCAAGAAAAAAAGAAAGCCGCTGAAGGTCACGGCGGCAAGAGCGGGCCGCGGCAAGGCGCACTGAAGGCATTCCGGCGCAAGCCATGAAATGACGCCCGGCAGAGATCCGCCGGGCGTTTTCTTTTTGCACGGCTCTCGCAAGCCGCGGGTGCGCTGGATCTCGATGGCGCAAACACCTATGCAAGCGGCCCCAGCGCCGCGGCATAACGTTCGACGCATTGCAGCCCGAACGCATCCGCGGCGAGCGCGGGCATGCGCTCATGCACCGCACCCAATCCGAGCCGTCGGGCCGCCAGACGCTTGCCGTAACAGTGCAGCGTGTCCAGTGACTGCATGACGAACACGATCGCCGGCAGCACTTCGCCGTAAATCGACTCGGCCTCGGCTTCCCTGCCCGCCTCGATCAGATCGAAAATGCGCGCCTGCCGGTCAAAGGTATCCGCAGCCGGAATCATTCCGGCGCAGCCCGCGCGCAGGTTATCGGTGAGTTCCAGTCCGCCGCGGCCGTTGAACACCGTTACCCGACCGCCAGTTTCCTCAATCATCCGTCGGATCGTGAGCGCCGGCCCCTCGCCCTTGAGGATGCGGAAATTCGCGTGAGTGCGCGCAAGCGTGTCGATGCCTGCGGCGGTGAGGCCCACGCCGAGATACTCGGGCGCATTCTGGATGGCGACCGGAATGTCGAGACGGTCGGCCACCGCACCGAAGAAACGGACGAAGAACTGCTCCGGAACTCCTCGATCGGGAGGCGGCTGCAGAATCACCCAGGATGCGCCGTGCGCCTGCGCGAATTCTGCGAACTCGACTTGCGAGTCGACGGTGGGCGCGTTCACCGTGACTGCCAGCGGCAGCCGCCCCGCCAGGTCCTCTGCCACCCATTCCACCAGTTGCCGCCGCTCCGCGTCCGAGAGCTTGTTCACTTCGGTGCCCAGCCCAAGCATCGCCATGCCGTGGGCGCCGTTATCCACGAACGCCTGTACCTGGCGCCGTGTCGCATTGCGGTCCAGGCCGCCTTGCGCCGTGAAAAAGGCGTAAAGCATCGGGTAGATGCCGCGCGGTGGCGCTTTACTGTCCATCCGTTCCCGACTCCTCAAAAATTTGCCCATCATAGGCGCTGCCGGAGCGCGGCTCAAATTGCGCCCTTGCGGCGAGTTTCATTCGGATTTGGGGCACCCGGCTGCATGCGACCCGGCCGGGGTTGATCTATAGTTGGGAAATGAACCGCGGTTGCAGATGGGGACAATGATGGAGCTCACGGACGAAGAGGCCAGGCTCATCCGCGGGAAAATCGAGGCCTTGAAGGTCGAGCATCGCGATCTCGACGACATCATCGAGCGCCTGTCCCGCGACCCGAACCTGGACGAATTACAGCTGCGGCGCCTTAAACGGCGCAAGCTGCTGTTGAAGGACCAGATCGCGCTGCTGGAGGGCCAGTTGGTCCCGGACATTCCGGCCTGACAACGATCCGGGGTCAGCACGCTTCCGGGCATGCCAGCCTGTAGAACTTCGAGGCAATGTAGATTGAACCTGGCGCCGGCCCGGCTGGTCTATCAGGCAGGACACTGCCGATGATTTTCACGACGTTTCGCGGGTCCAGCGGGATTTCCAGGAACGTGGCGGCTCTTCTTTGCCTCGCCCTGCTCGCCGGCTGTGCCGGCATGCAGCACCGCCCGCCGCCCACGCTGGAGCAGGTCGTGGAGATGAGCCAGGCCGGCAAGCCCGCGGAAGAGATCATCCGCGAGCTGCAGGAAACGCGCGCGGTCTATCCCCTGACCGGATCGCAAATCGCCAAGTTGCATGACCGGGGCGTAGCCGACGCGGTGCTGGATTATCTGCAGAACACCTACGCTGAAAGCATCCGCTGGGATGCCCGGCTGCGCTACGAGAACTCTTTCCTCTGGCAGGACTGTTTCTATTGCTATCACCGTCCTGTCATCGTCGTTCCCAGATGAGCGTTACTGCGACTATCGGGCGCGGCGGGCGTGCCCGCGTCTGCCATGGAAGGAGGGCGAGAATGTTGCCCAAGAATTTTTCAGGTTCTCCCTGTACGCCTGGCCTGCTGCCGGCCCTGTTCGCGGCATTCCTGCTTGGCGCCTGCTCGATACTTTCCCCCCGTCCGGTCATGCCCATCTCCGAAGTCGTGAACTTGAAGGGAACTCCACCGGAGCAGGTCGTCAGCCGCGTCCGCTCGTCGCGGACAACCTACGCGTTGCGCGGTTCCGACTTCGGCAAACTCGCCGACGCCGGCGTTCCGCCTGCAGTGCTCGACCACTTGCAGCAATCATTCTATGACGATGTGGATCTGCTGACCCGTTATTGGATACTGGGTGAATCGCTGGGCGGCTGTACGTGGTGCTATCCGCAACCCGTGGACCTTTCGACCCTGGCCCAGGGTGGCAACGGCATGGCGCCGCTGGGCAGAACATTCAGCTACAACACCTTTTCCCGCCCGCAAGGCTTGCCCGATTGGGTAACCGCGGTCCCCGGCAAAATAAGTGCGCCGCCAATCACGGTCGATCAGGTTGTGCAGATGGTCAAGGACGGAAAATCCGCCGACGAAATCGTCGCAGCCATCGAGAACGCGCGCTTTCACGACTTCCTCGACACCAGCGGAGGGATCACGAATATCGCCACCCACTTCCGGGTGGGTTTGACCGGGTCGATGCTTGCACAACTGCACGCGAACGGCGTACCCGATCCCGCGCTCGATTCCCTGCAGAAAAAAGCGCTTGCGGAATTCATCGAGTTCCACCGCCAACGTTACCAGAGCTGGGGCAAGGGCAGCAGCGACCACAAATGAGTGCCCGCTCCGATCCGGGAAGACCGGGATCGTTCATTCGCAGACGCTGACTCCGGCGAAGATCGTCGCTCGTCCGGGCGCCGCGAGGAGACCTTCAACAAAACACTCACCGCAGAGGACGCGGAGGACGCGGAGGAAAAACAAGAACGAGGAAAGGCATCTAGTAGTTAAAAGCAGGCACAGTACCGAAATGACCGCCGATACCAGGTTTTTACTCTCGAGTTTTTTTGCTTTTGTCCTTCCTCTGCGTCCTCCGCGTCCTCTGCGGTGAGCGCTAATCAAGCCTTGGACCACGCCACCACTTTTGCCAACGGAAAAGTCTGTAGGACCTATTTTTTCTCGTCGAACAGTCGCAGATCCGTCACCGCGCCGATCGATGCGGTGGACACCAGGTGCGTGTACTTCGCCAGCAGGCCGCGGTCGAAACGCGGCCTGGGCTGCTTCCAGGCGGCGCGGCGCTTGGCCAGTTCATCATCGGGCACATTGAGCTGGATCAGTTGCTTGTGCGCGTCGATGGTGATCGAGTCGCCCTCCTTCACCAGCGCGATCGTGCCGCCGACGAAGGCCTCCGGCGCGACGTGGCCGACCACCATGCCCCAGGTCGCACCGGAGAAGCGGCCATCGGTGAGAAGGCCGACCGAGTCGCCGAGTCCCTGGCCGATCAGCGCCGAAGTCGGCGACAGCATTTCCTGCATGCCCGGCCCGCCCTTCGGACCCTCATAGCGGATCACCACCACGTCGCCGGCCTTGATCTTCTTGGCCATGATCGCCCCCATGGTCTCTTTCTCGGAGTCGAACACGCGCGCCGGCCCGGTGATGACCGGATTCTTCAGCCCGGTGATCTTGGCTACGCAGCCCTCCGGCGCCAGATTGCCCCTGAGAATGGCGAGATGGCCCTGCTTGTACAACGGCGCGCTGAAGGGACGGATCACGTCCTGATCCTTCCTCGGCTCCGCGGGGATCTTCTCCAGTTCCTCGCCGATGGTGCGACCGGTGACGGTCATGCAGTCGCCGTGCAGCAGCCCGTTGACCAGCAGCATCTTCAGCACTTGCGGCACGCCTCCGGCTTTGTGAAAGTCCACCGCGACATATTTTCCGGAAGGCTTGAGGTCGCACAACACCGGCACTTTGCGGCGAATGCGCTCGAAATCATCGATGGTCCATTCGACCTCCGCGGCCGACGCAATCGCCAGGTAATGCAGCACCGCATTGGTCGAACCGCCGGTGGCCATCACCAGGCTGACGACGTTCTCGATGGACTTGCGGGTGATGATGTCGCGCGGGCGGATGTTCTTTTTGATTGCGTTCACCAGCACGCGCGCCGAGTCGGCGGCGGAGTCGGCTTTTTGCGGGTCGATTGCCGCTAGTTGCGAGGAGCCCAGCAGGCTCAGCCCGAGGGCCTCGAACGAGGACGACATCGTATTGGCGGTAAACATGCCGCCGCACGCGCCCACGGTCGGACAGGCGTTCCTCTCGATGCCGTCGAAGTCCTCCTGGCTCAGCTTGCCGGCGGTAAACGCGCCCACCGCCTCGAAGGCGCTGGCGATGGTCAGCGCCTGACCCTTCCAGTTGCCCGGCTTGATGGTGCCGCCGTAGACATAAATCGCCGGCACGTTCATACGCGCCATCGCCATCATTCCGCCGGGCATGTTCTTGTCGCAGGCGCCGATCACCAGGGCTCCATCCATCATCTGCCCATTGACCGCGGTTTCAATCGCGTCCGCGATCACCTCGCGCGATACCAGCGAGTATTTCATGCCGTCGGTGCCCATGCCGATGCCGTCCGTGACTGTGGGCGTGCCGAAAACCTGCGGCATGGCTCCTGCCTCTCGCAGTGCCCGCATGGCGCGATCCACCAAAGGCTGGATACCGGCATTGCAGGGGTTCATGTTGGAGTGCCCGTTGGCCACGCCGACGATCGGTTTTTCGAAATCACCGTCATTGAAATCGACGGCGCGAAGCATCGCGCGGTTGGGCGAGCGGGCAACGCCCGCGGTGATCAAATTGCTGCGCCAGTTATCTGCCATGTTCTCCCCCGGTACTGTGGAATGCGGCTTGCGGATTGCCGTACCCGGGCCGCAGACGCGGCCCGGGCACGGATGAAGGCCGCAAGTTTGGACGCGCCGCCCACAGGTGTCTAATATATTATTTGAGGACTTTTGATACTAATCGCGAATCAAATGGAACTGCGCCACCTGCGCTATTTCGTCATGGTCGCCGAGGAACTGCACTTCGGCCGGGCCGCCGAGAAACTGCATATCTCGCAGCCGCCGCTGTCGATGCAGATTCGTTCGCTCGAGGAGGAACTGGGCGTAACGCTGCTGCATCGCACCCAAAGGCATGTGTCGCTCACCCAGGCCGGGCATGCATTTCTGCAGGAAGCACGGCAGATCCTGGCGCGGCTCGAGCAGGCGGTGTTGATGACGCGGCGCGCCGGGCGCGGTGAAATCGGCGAACTCGCGGTCGGTTTCATCAGCGTAGCGGATTACAACGTGCTGCCGGTGGTACTGCGCGAATTCCGCCAGCGATTCCCGCTGGTGAACCTGACCCTGCGCGAATCCACCACCGACGCCCAGATCAGGGATCTGCTCGGCGGCCGCATCGACGTGGGCTTTGTGCTGCCGCCGATCGATGAACCGGCGCTGCAGTCGGTCTGCATAGTGCGCGAGCCTCTGGTGGCAGCGCTGCCGGATCGCCATCCGCTGGCGCGACGTCCCGGCAAGCTGGCGCTGGCCAATCTGAAGGACGCACCTTTCATCCTGTTCCCCCGGCCGATGGCGCCGGGACTGTACGACGACGTGGTGAGCTTCTGCCGAGCCGCCGGATTCAGCCCGCGCGTGGAACAGGAAGCGATCCAGATGCAGACGATCGTCAGCCTCGTCTCGGCCGAACTTGGCGTGGCGCTGATCCCGGCGTCGCTGACCAACTTGCGTCGCACCGGCGTCACCTACAAGGCGCTCAGGGAGGCAAGCCCACTCACCGAAATCCATCTCGCCTGGCGGCGTGGTGACGAACTTCCGGCGCTGCGCGTATTCGTTGACCTGGCGCTGCAGGCCGCCGGTTCCAGGGCAGCGGCAAAATCGAAGAGGTCAACAGCGTGAACAGCGCTGCCGTTGAGCTTTCAGCGTTCCTGCCCGACGAGGCGGCCACGCTTGGTTTCGGAGAAATGCTGGCGCAGATACTGCGGCCCGGATTGTTCGTTGCGCTCTCGGGCGAGCTGGGAAGCGGCAAAACCACGCTGGCCCGCGGGATCCTGCGTGGTCTCGGATACGAGGGGAAAGTGAAAAGTCCAACCTATACACTTGTTGAACTTTATAAACTTTCTAAGTTAAACTTATATCACTTTGATTTATATCGATTCAACAATTCGCATGAGTTGCTGGAGGCAGGCTTCCGGGACGACTTCGATTCCCGCAACGTCTGCCTGATCGAATGGCCCGAACGGGCGCAGGATCTGCTGCCCACCGCAGACCTGAGCGTTTCGCTTGTCGAAGAGCGCGGCGGACGGCGTGTCCGGATCGCCGCACAAACGGAGCTGGGAAAAAATTGTCTGGCACGGATCGCATCCTGAAGCAGTGGAACGCTGGCCCGGGTAAGAACTGCGGGCGCCAGCGATCCTGCCGGCGCGTCGTCTTGCTCGCCACGGCACTGGCCGCTTTTCTGGCGGCACTGTCCGGCGCTCATGGCGCCACGCAGGTAAGTTCCGCGCGCATATGGCCGGCGCAGGAGTACACGCGCATCACGCTGGAATCGGGAGCGCCGATCGCGCACAACGTCTTCACCATCGCCAATCCCTACCGCCTGGTGCTCGACCTCGAGAACGTGGAATCCAGCACGGCTCTCGATGTGCTGTCCACCAAGATTTCGCCGGACGATCCCTATGTAAGCGGCGTGCGTATCGGCCGCTTCAAGCCCGGCGTCATCCGCCTGGTGCTGGACCTGAAGGCACAGGTCAAGCCGCAGGTCTTCACACTCACGCCGGTCGGGGACTATGGCCATCGGCTGGTGCTGGACGTCTATCCGGTCGAACCGGTGGACCCGATTCTCGCCCTGCTCGAGAAAAACATCGTCCCCGCGCCGGCCGCCGGAAGCGCAAAGCCGGCAACACAGCCGGACCAGCCCGCAAGCGGTGCAACCCGGGCGCCGGCCGTGCCGGGCGCCAAAAAGCCGGAGGTATTGCGCCTGGTCACCGTCGCGGTTGACGCCGGACACGGCGGCGAGGATCCGGGCGCAAAGGGCCGCAGCGGCACCTACGAGAAGCACGTCACGCTGGCAATCGCGAAGAAACTGAAAGCGCTCATCGACGACGAGGCGAACATGCGCGGCGTGTTGATCCGTGACGGCGACTACTACATTCCGCTCGCCAATCGCGTCGTCAAGGCGCGCAAGGTCCAGGCGGACCTGTTCGTCTCGATCCATGCCGATGCCTACATCAAACCCCACGCCCGCGGCTCTTCGGTGTTCGCGCTGTCGGAACGCGGCGCGACCTCGGCCGCCGCCGGCTGGCTGGCAAAGAAGGAAAACGAGGCCGACCTGATCGGCGGTGTCAATATCGACGTCGACGACCCGACCCTGAAGCAGGTACTGCTCGATCTTTCGCAGACCGCCACCATCAACTACAGCCTGAAACTCGCCCGGGCAGTGCTGGGCGAGATCGGCGGCATCAACAACTTGCACAGAGCGCACGTCGAGCAGGCCGGCTTCGCGGTGCTCAAAGCCCCGGACATCCCCTCCATCCTGGTCGAGACCGCCTTCCTCACCAACCCCGACGAGGAAAGTAGACTCAAGGACGAAAAGTATCAGGACAGGATGGCGCAGGCGATTCTGGTGGGCATCCGCAAATACTTCGCTGCGAATCCGCCGCTGGCTCGTTCCAAGCTGGCGCAGAACTGAGAGCAAGGATGAAGGATGAAGGCGGAAGGGTGAGGGGGAAAAACGAAAGGCAGGAAGACGGCGTGCGCTCCGCGCACTCATAACTTCATCCTTCATCCTTCCGCCTTCATCCTTGCCCTTTCCCCTTCATCCTTGACGGTCACCGGAATACTCCTCGCCGCGGGCAGCGGCAGCCGCTTCGGCGGCGCCAAGCTGCTCCATCGGCTCCGTGACGGCACGCCGATCGGCGTGGCTTCGCTGCGAAATCTCAGGAAGGCGCTGCCCGACGTCATCGCCGTGGTGCGCGCCGGGGATGATGAACTGTCAAATTTGCTGGAGAGCGAGGGCATTGTCGTGAAAGACTGCGAGGACGCATACCTGGGTATGGCGCACAGCCTGGTCTGCGCGATCCGCGCCAGCATGAGCGCTAGTGCCTGGGTGATTGCGCTGGGAGACATGCCCTACGTCGCACCGGCAACCATCAGCACGGTCGCCCGACACGTCGCGCAACCGGGCGGCATCGTCGTGCCCGCTTACCGGGGCAAACGCGGCCACCCGGTCGGTTTCGGCAGCAGCTTCCGTGCCGAGTTGCTCGGCCTGGAAGGAGACGAAGGCGCACGCTCCGTGGTCGAGCGTCACGCGCAGACTGTCGAGACCATCGACTGCGACGATCCCGGGATCCTGCGCGATATCGACACGCCGGGCGACGCGCTCTGAGGCCGATCAATTCGGTTTGAGGACGATGGCCTTGAGATTGCCGTCGACGATGAAGTTGCCGCGGATCTGCGCCGCCTGCGATCTCAGTTCGACGAATACGCGCCCGTGTACTTCCTTGTTCGGCAATACTTCGAGGCCGGCGGTTGCCGAGAGCAGCCCTGAGGCGAGCTTTAAATTGCGATACTGGTAGCGGCCACCGGCGACAGTGAGCGCGCCGGAGATTTCCTCGAACCGGGTCGCCCCACCCTGCACGTTTTGCCTCCCCCCCATCTGCAGCGCGCGCACCAGGTCCACACCGTCCAGGTCTCCCTTCCTGGTTACGAACGTACCTTCAATCCTGGGCGTATCGAACAGCGTGACGAGGTCGGGAGCGGCCAGCGAGTAACGCAGTGTGGCTTCCAGGTGCCCGGTTGACTTCGCATCCCGCGTGAACACCGACATCAATTCCTGAAGCGCGACGCGCTCTGAATTTACCTGGCCCTCGATCGACCACGGCCCGCCCCAATTGATCAATGCCGAACCGTTCGCGGCGCCGCCGTAAAGGAGGGCCCGGAATTCGGCGACCCGGATCTGATGGCCCGAGGCCACTGCCTTGGCCGAGAAATCGGTGAACTCGATCTGTGGGCCGATCGGAGGCACCCAGCCCTTGCCGGCCGAGACCGCGATATCGAGTTCCTCGCCGCGCGGCGTGATCTGCACTGAAAGCTTGCCGTCGGTCGTTTCCAATGCCGCTTTCCGGACGGCGCCCTCCGGGGAAAGATCGAGCTCCGCATCGAAGTTCGGCACCTTCACCGTACGCGATTCCAGCTTCACGCCTTTGAATACCACACGCTTGACCTGCAAGTTCTTGTCGGTAACCGCCGCCTCCATCCACTTGGGCAAACGCGGCAGCACCTCCTGAGCCACGCTGGCCGACTCGACCGTGACGTTCCTGATGATCTTGACTTCATCGAACACCGACCCGAGATCCAGCGACAGATCGACCTTGTCGATCTTGACGTCCTGCGTGGTGCCGAGCTTTACGTTGTCGAGGCTCATCGAGAATCCACCGAGCACCGATACACGCACCGAGCCGATTGTTACCGGTTCCCCGATATGGCCGGACGCCAGTCTCTCGATCGACGGAATATAGGTGTTCATCGGTATCAACTGGATACCGCCGACCACCAGTGCGACGACGACGACGACTGCTATGATGGCCGGCCTGAAGCGCTCCAGGGGCGTGCGAATCCCCTTGTGCTTTTTCAGGGATTGGACTTCGGCGCGCTTGCGATCGCGTTCGTCCTGTTCCTTGCGCCGGCGCGCCAACTCCTCCTCGCGCGCCCTGCGATCGGATTCGATCTTGGCCTGCTCCTGGCGTTCGCGCTCCAGCCCGGCCTTGACCTTGCGCTCTTCCTGCTCCTTGATCCGGAGCTCTTTCTCTTCGTTGCGCTTGCGCTCGCGCTCTTCCCGGTCCTGGCGTTCGCGCTCCATGCGCCCGCGCCGCTCACGGTCCTCGGCTTCACGCCGTTCCGCCTCCAGCCTCGCTTCTTCTTCGCGCTCGGCACGCTCGATTGCGTGACGCGACTCTTCCTGCTCGCGGTTACGAGTCTCTTCTTCCTGCTCGCGGCGGCGCAATTCTTCCTGCTGCTTCTCGAACTCCGAGGCAATCTGGCTTTCCATCGATCTCAGGCCCGAGAGGTCGAATTCCGGAAGATCGTTTTTCGCGGCCGCCTCGCTGCGCGCACGCTCCTCGTCCTCACGCCGCTTGCGCTCTTCTTCCTCGCGTCTGCGCCGTTGGTCTTCTTCCGCGCGCCTGCGGTCCTCCTCTTCGCGGCGCAGGCGCCGCTCCTCCTCTTCGCGCCTGCCGCGTTGTTCCTCTTCTTCCCGTTTCTTGCGTTCTTCTTCTTCGCGGCGCTTGCGTTGCTCTTCCTCCTTGAGTTTGCGTTCCTCTTCCGCACGTCGCTTGCGCTCTTCTTCCTCCTTGCGCTTGCGTTCCTCTTCGTCCCTGCGCTTGCGCTCTTCTTCCTCGCGGCGACGCCGTTCCTCGTCTACTTTGCGCCGGCCCTCCTCCTCTTCCTTGCGCTTACGCTCCTCTTCTTCGCGGCCGCGGTGTTCTTCGACCTCGCGAGTCTTGTGTTCCTCTTCTTCCCTGCGCTGGCGTTGCGCGTCCTCGCGATTGCGCCGCTCGGCATTCTCCTGCGCGTCGCGCTCGAATGCCTCCTGTTTTGTCCGATCGGACTGTTCCAGTGCCTTGCGCTCGGCTTCGAGGATCTTTCCCAGGTCCCGTTGCGTCTGCGCCAACGCCTCGGCTTCGAGCTTTGCCTTGCGCTCCGCTTCCTCGCGCAATTTGAGCGCGGCGGCTTCCTTGGCCTTGCGCTCGGCCTCGACCTTGGCAAGGCGCGCCGCTTCGTCGCGGGCCTGGCGCAGCGCCTGCTCTTTTTTCAGGCGCTCCTCTTCCTCGCGCTTCTTTTTGGCTTCCTCCTCCGCCTTGACGCGATCGGCGGACTCGCGCTGGCGGAATTCGGTCTGCGCCGACTGGTAGGGATTCTTTCCCGGAGCCAGCGAGGAGGTGAAGTCGAGATCGTCGACGTACGAGCTTTCCAGTGGGGTGCTGGATGCGCTGCCGGAGGTGTTGGAAAACTCCTTGATATACCCGCCGGTGGTCAACTGCAACAGCGAGCGATCTATGTCGGCATCGCTGAGTTTGGACTTGGCGATGAGCTCTGCGACAGTGGACTTGCCGTCGATCAGCGTCAGGACCTTGACGAGGTCCCTGGCAAGCTTGCCGGCTTTGTTCTTGATCTCCAGTACCCCTTTGCCGGTCTTGGAGTAGATCGTCTTCTTGTCCATCCTGTTCTTTCTCAGTCCCCGGGAATGAAGAAATACAACAACGGACTCATAGACCAGACATCGAGCGGGGAAGCCTGGAACGGCGAGGCGGCAAAAACAACAACGACTCTCCCCCAAGAAATACCGTTGTTTCGGTAATTATTAGGCCTGACGGCGCGCGCGTCTAGTGTCCTGTTCTGCTGATTCGTGGGATAACTCGTGAACCTTGGACGTTAGTCCCATGATCTGTTTGACAGCAATCCATCATCGATCGGAAAACCCGCGAATTAGCGGAACAGGACACCAAGGTCAAATCGCCTTGACGATGTCCTCCACGACCTTCTTGGCGTCCCCGAAGACCATCATGGTCTTGTCCATGTAGAAGAGGTCGTTGTCGAGGCCGGCGTAGCCCGCCGCCATGCTGCGCTTGACCACCAGCACCGTACGCGCCCTGTGTACTTCCAGAATGGGCATTCCGTATATCGGGCTGCCGGGCACGTTGGCGGCCGGGTTGACCACGTCGTTGGCGCCCAGGACCAGTACCACGTCGGTGGTCGGGAATTCGTTGTTGATCTCTTCCATCTCGAATACCTGGTCGTAGGGAATTTCCGCTTCCGCCAGCAGCACGTTCATGTGTCCGGGCATGCGTCCGGCCACCGGGTGGATTGCAAAACGGACTTTCACGCCCTTTTCGTGCAGCTTTTCCGCCATTTCCTTCACCGCGTGCTGGGCGCGGGCCACTGCCAGTCCGTAGCCCGGAACGATGATGACCGACTCGGCGTTGCCCAGCAGGAAAGCCGCGTCCTCCGGGCTGCCGCTGCGATGAGTCTTCTGCGCCACGTCGCCGGTCGCTGCCGCGGTATCGCCGCCGCCGAAGCCACCGAGAATCACGTTGAAGAACGACCTATTCATCGCCTTGCACATGATGTAGGACAGGATCGCGCCGGAGCTTCCCACCAGCGAACCGGAAATGATCAACATCGGATTGTTGAGCGAAAAACCGATGCCGGCCGCCGCCCAGCCGGAATAGCTGTTGAGCATCGAAATCACCACCGGCATGTCTGCCCCGCCGATCGGGATGATGATCAGCACGCCCAGCACGAACGCGATCGCGGTCATGATCGCGAACGGCGTCCAGCTTTGATTGAACATGAAGGCGACGCCAAAAGCGATCATGACGATTGCCAGCACCAGATTGACCCAGTGCTGTCCGCCGAACACCACCGGGGCGCTGCGTATCCTGCCGGAGAGCTTGCCGAAGGCGATCACGGAGCCGCTGAAGGTGATGGCTCCGACGAAGGTGCCGATGAAAAGTTCAAGCCGGTTTCCGCGTGGAATGACGCCGTCAGCGGTCAGGATTCCGTAGGCTCCGGGATTATGGACCGCGGCGAAGGCGATCAGCACCGCGGCCAGACCCACCAGCGAGTGCATCGCCGCCACCAGCTCCGGCATCGCCGTCATCTGGATGCGCCGCGCGACGACCGCGCCGACGCTACCACCTACCGCAACACCGAGCACAATCAGCATCCAGTTCTGCGTGACCGACAGCGTGGTGAGCACGGCGATCACCATGCCGATAATGCCGAACAGATTGCCCCTGCGCGCCATCAGCGGTGACGACAGTCCCTTGAGCGACAGGACGAAAAACACCGACGCGACCAGGTATGCCAGCGCCACTAGATTTGCAGACATTCAGTTCTCCGGGACGGGTTCGTTTCCGTGGATCTTCTTGTGGCTACGACGTAACGCGCCCATGGCGCATCAGTCTCCGCCGCAAGCTCACCTAGGTTCGCTTGTCTTTTTTCTTGAACATCTCCAGCATGCGCTGGGTCACCAGGAATCCGCCGAAAACGTTGACGCTTGCGAGCACCACGGCGACGAAGCCCAGCACCGTGCCCCAGTCGATCGGTTGCGGGCCGGCCGCCAGCATGGCGCCGACAATGATGATGCCGGAGATGGCATTGGTCACCGACATGAGTGGCGTATGCAGCGCCGGAGTCACGGTCCACACCACGTGATAGCCGACGAAAATGGCCAGCACGAACACGGTCAGATGGCTAACGATCGGATCAATGGCTTCCATATCTCTCTCCAATGGTGAGGCGTGAGGTGAAAGGCGTGAGGCGAGAGGGCCGCGATGCGGCGATATTCCCCTTCACCGTTCACCCTTCACTCTTTACTGTTTCTTGACCGGCTCCCCGCCGATACACACCAGCGATCCGGCGATGATCTCGTCCTCGCGGTTCAGTTGCAGCTGCCCGGTCTTGGGGTCCAGCAACAGGTTGAGGAAGTTCAGCAGGTTGCGCGCGTACAGCGCGCTGGCATCCGCAGGCACCAGCGCCGGCAAATTGGCGATGCCGATGATTTGCACGCCGTGTTTGACCACGGTCTTGTCCAGTTCCGAGAGCGGGCAGTTGCCGCCCTGCTCCACCGCCATGTCCACGATCACCGAGCCCGGCTTCATGGTCTTGACCATATCCTCGGTGACCAGCAGGGGCGCGGGACGGCCGGGAATCAGTGCAGTGGTGATCACAATGTCCGCCTGCTTGATGCGTTCCGCGATCAGGGCCGCCTGGCGCTTCTTGTAGTCATCGCCCATCTCGCGCGCATAACCGCCCTGGCCCTTTGCCAGTTCTTTCTCGGCCTCGGTAAGCGGCACCTCGACGAATTTGGCGCCCAGCGACTCGACCTGTTCCTTGGTCTCGGGCCGCACGTCGGTGGCTTCCACTACTGCGCCCAGGCGCTTGGCGGTCGCAATCGCCTGCAGGCCCGCCACACCCACGCCCATGATCACCACCCGCGCCGCCTTGATCGTGCCGGCAGCAGTCATCATCATCGGCATCAGGCGCTGGTAGGCGTTCGCGGCCAGCATCACTGCCTTGTAGCCGCCGACGTTGGCCTGCGAGGACAGCACATCCATGCTTTGTGCCCGCGAAATCCGCGGCAGCGATTCCATTGCAAACGCGGTGACGCCGGTCCTGGCGATGGCTTCGATCCCCTCCTTCTTGTAAGGCGCGAGCAGCGCGATCAGGACGCCGCCGGACTTGAGCATGGCGAGTTCGCCCGGTTCGGGACCACGTACTTTCAGCACGATGTCGCAACCATAGGCCTCGGCCGCACTGTGCGCCACGGCAGCACCGGCGGCCGCGAACTCGGAGTCAGGTATCGAACAGCCGGCGCCCGCGCCGCTCTGGACCAGCAACTTATGATGGCCGGAGCCGGCAAGTTTCTTGACGGTTTCCGGGGTCACGGCGACCCGCGTTTCGCCCGCGCGGATTTCCGCCGGTATGCCGATCTGCATGGATGGAAAAACCTCCCTGTCGAGCTGGCCTCCGGCGGAACGATGCGCTCGTCATGGAGGCCAAGGTGGGTGTCACAAAAGTGCGCAATTATAAGTGATAGGCGAGACGCGAGGCGAGGCACATCGCGGCAACACACCGATCGGCCACCGGGTCACGCCCGCCAGGGCCTGACTCGGGCGTGCGCCCCGAACCCAAATGCCCGGGGCTCCGAGCCGGGGCCTGCGGCTATAATCGCTCTGACCCCACAGACCTGCATCGATGCCCGCCATCCACCTGCTTCCGGACCTCCTGATCAGCCAGATCGCGGCTGGGGAAGTGGTCGATCGCCCCGCCTCCGCGCTCAAGGAGTTGCTGGAAAACAGCCTGGACTCGGGCGCTACCGACGTGACTGTGCAGCTTGCCGAAGGCGGCATCAGGCAGATCCGCGTCGCGGACAACGGCGCAGGCATCGGCAAGGACGACCTGGCGCTCGCGCTTGCCCGACACGCCACCAGCAAAATCGCTTCGCTCGAGGAGCTGGAGCGCGTTGCCAGCCTGGGATTCCGCGGCGAAGCGCTGGCCAGCATTGCGGCCGTTTCCCATCTCAGCCTGCTGAGCCGGACCAGCGACAGCCCGCATGCCTGGAGGTTGGATGCGAGCGGCGGCGCGTTGTCCGCAGCCGAGCCCGCCGCCGCGGTTGCCGGCACCACGGTCGAAGTGCGCGACCTTTACTTCAACACTCCTGCCCGGCGCAAATTCCTCAGGAGTCCCGCAACCGAATTTGCCCACAGCGAAGAGAGTTTCTGGCGCATCGCTCTGTCGCGCCCGGATGTACGCTTCACGCTCACGCACAACGGCCGCGCGCAGTCGCACCTGCATCCAGCAGGCTCCGAGGAGCGCATACACGCAGTACTGGGAGAGGCCTTCCGCGAAGCAGCGATCCCGGTCCAGGCAGAGGCCGGCAGCTTTCGCCTGCGCGGTCTGGTCGCCCAACCGACCTACTCTCGCGGGGCCCGCGACGCGCAGTACTTCTTCGTCAACGGCCGTTACGTTCGGGACAAGTTGCTGGCGCACGCGGTGCGCCAGGCCTATCACGACGTGCTTCATCACGAGCGCCATCCTGCCTACGTGCTGTTTATCGACCTGGACCCGGCGCTGGTGGATGCGAATGTTCACCCTACGAAGATCGAGGTGCGTTTCAGGGATTCGCGCGGCATACACCAGTTCGTTTTTCACGCTCTCGAGAAGGCGCTGGCCGGGACCCGTGCGGGAAATCCACCTGCGCAGGAGGTCGGCGCCGCGATGGCCTTTCCGCGCGCGGGCACATCCGCCTTTCGCCAGTCGGGAATGGACCTGCGCGCCGCGCAACCGGCGGCGTTCTATGCAACGCTGTTCGGAGCGGGCCAGGCCACACTGGAGGCACCGGCACGCGCACCTGCGGCGCTGCCGCAGGATGCGCCGCATCCGCTTGGATTCGCCCTGGCGCAGCTGGCCGGAATCTACATCCTGGCGCAGAACGACGAGGGCCTGGTGGTTGTGGACATGCATGCCGCCCACGAGCGCATCGTTTACGAGCAGCTCAAGAGCGCGCTCGACGTTGACCGCATCCCGACGCAGCAGTTGCTGATTCCGGCCACCTTGACGGCGAGCGCGCTCGAGGTGGCCACTGTCGAAGACCACGCGCAGACCTTGTCCAGGCTGGGCTTCGATCTCGCGGCCATCGCACCAAATGCGATCGCGGTACGCGCGGTACCGATGACGCTTGCCCAGGCCGACTCCGCTGAACTCGCCCGCGACGTGCTGAGGGAAATCGCGCAATTCGGCGGCAGCCGGGTGCTCGCCGAGCGTCAGAACGAAATGCTTTCCACCATGGCCTGCCACGCTGCAGTCCGGGCCAACCGTTCGCTCACCGTGGCCGAGATGAACGCACTGCTGCGTGACATGGAAGCGACCGAGCGCTCCGGCCAGTGCAACCACGGGCGGCCGACCTGGTTCCAGGTCACGATAGGTGAACTGGACAGGATGTTCATGAGAGGGAAATGACAAGGACGAGGGACGAGGGACGAGGGACGAGTAAAACCGCTGGAAGCCAGCCGCCGTAGTTTCAATGCCTCGCCCCTCGTCCCTCGCCCCTCGAACCTCGACAGTATTGCCTCCGGCAATTCTGTTGATGGGCCCCACCGCCAGCGGCAAGACCGGGGTGGCGCTGGAACTGGCGCGGCATTTTCCGGTGGAGATCGTCAGCGTCGATTCGGCGCTGGTGTACCGCCGCATGGACATCGGCACCGCCAAGCCGGATCTGGCGACCCGGCTCGAGGTGCCGCACCATCTGATCGACATCATCGATCCCACCGGCAATTATTCGGCGGCGCAGTTTTGCGATGACGCGCTGGAGGCGATGCGCGGCATCGTCGAACGCAACCGCGTGCCGCTGCTCACCGGCGGCACCATGCTCTATTTCAAGGCGCTGCAGGAGGGGCTTTCCGACCTGCCGGCGGCGGATGCGGATATCCGCATGGTGATCGACGCGATGGCCGTGAAGGCCGGCTGGCCCGCCATACATCGCGAGCTCGAGCGCATCGATCCGGCCACCGCCGAACGGCTCGACCCGAACGATGCGCAGCGCATCCAGCGCGCGATGGAGATTTTTTACCTGACCGGCAAGCCGATGTCCGAGCTGATCGCCGCGGGCAGGAGCGCAAGCCTGCCCTATCGCATGATTCCGATCGCGCTGATTCCGGGGGACCGCGCGGCTCTGCATCGACGCATCGCCGCGCGTTTCGAAGAGATGCTGGAACTGGGGTTGATCAACGAGGTGCGCGCACTGCGCGAGGACTACGACCTCAAGCCCTCACTGCCGTCGATGCGTTGCGTAGGCTACCGGCAGGTGTGGCAATACCTCGATGGCGAATTCGGCCTGGCGGCGTTGCGCGACAAGGCTGTTGCCGCGACGCGGCAACTGGCGAAACGCCAGCTCACCTGGCTGCGTGCAATGCCGGGGGTCAAAGCGTTTGACGGTCTGGACGAGGGGTTGAAGGGGCACATCGAGGCCTGGCTTCCGGAACAACTCGGGCGGTAAGGACCGGGAGCGTTGCGCACGCTCCCGGTAAACCGGAAATCAGTTGGCGAGCGAATCCGCGCCGGCCTTCGCGATCTGGCCGTCCTCGGTGGATTTCACGCCGCTTACGCCGATGGCGCCGACCAGTTGCCCACCAACCATGATCGGCAGGCCGCCTTCCAACGGCAAGGCTCCATGCAATGCGATCAACGCATTGCGGCCGCCGGCAATCGCATCTTCGAATACCTTGGTCGGGCGCTTGAAAGCCTGCGCGGTGCGCGCCTTCTGGATGGCCACCTCGATGCTGCCGGTTTGAGTGCCGTCGATGCGTTGCAGATAGACCAGATGTCCACCGTCGTCCACCACGGCGATGACTACGTTCCAGTTGTTCTTCCTGGCCTCGGCTTCCGCAGCCGCGGCGATTTTCTTCGCACCTTCGAGTGTAAGAACCTTTTTGTCGGCAAGCTGGGCGTTCGCGTTCATCGACAGCGCCGCAAACACGGCCAAAGCGACCAGGGAAAGCATTCTCTTCACGAGCGACATAACTCCTCCTCATTATTGATCTGGTTGATTGATCCTGCCCGGCTACGGCGGTCGAGCACAGGCAGGCTTGCTCGACAGGCGAATAATGGCTGCCGTGCTAAAGATACCCCTTCCCTCCCGCATGCCGCAATCAGTCCACGTCTTCCTTGCTCTCGACGCGCGCCAGGGCGGTGCCGCGCGCAAACGCCAGACGCAGCCGTTCACTGGTCTGCACCTCAGCCGCCGAGCGCACGATACGGCCGTCAACCTTGGCGACGATGCTGTAGCCACGCTCTAGGACCGACCGCGGATTGAGGTGCTCGAGGTTTGCACCCAGCCTGCGCAGCCGCACTTCGTGAAGCTCCAGCAGGCGGGCGTAACCGAGTTTCAGGCGCCGCGCCAGTTCCCGATGCTGCAGTGCAGCCGCAACGAGATCCGGCCGCGTCGTACGCAATCTGCCCAGGAGATCGGCAACACGCCAAGACGCCGTGTCCAGCACTTTCATCATGGACAATTTGAGCCGTGTCGCCAGATGCGCGAGATGCCGGGCCTGGTCGCGGATGCGCTGCCCCGGGTGAACCAGACGTTTCCCCAGATAGTCGAGCTGCTGCATGCGCGCTTCCAGCAGCCGATCGGCACTGTGTTTCAATTGCCGGTACAGCGCGCCGAGGCGTACCAGCAACTCTTCCCGGTTAGGGCTCGCCAGCTCTGCGGCAGCGGTCGGCGTCGGCGCCCGCGCGTCGGCAACAAAATCGGCGATGGTGAAATCGGTTTCGTGCCCGATTCCCGCTATGACCGGGAGCGCGCAATCGGCGATCGCGCGCGCCACCACTTCCTCGTTGAACGCCCACAAGTCTTCGATGCTGCCGCCACCGCGGCAGATGATCAATACGTCCGCATCCGCGCGCGCCGAGGCGGAGCGGATGGCCTGCGCGATCCTCTCGCCCGCGCCCTCGCCCTGCACCGGCGCCGGATACAGCACGATGCGAATCGCCGGCATGCGCCGCGCAAGCGTGGTAAGCACGTCGCGAAGCGCCGCCGCTTTGGGAGAGGTAACGATGCCGATGACCAGGGGGAAAGCGGGAATCGGCTTCTTGCGGGAAGTCTCGAACAGGCCCTCCTGCTCGAGTTTTTTCTTCAGCCGTTCGAACGCCTCGAACAGGGCACCCAGCCCGGAGCGGCGCATGGTCTCGACGTTGAGCTGAAAATCTCCGCGCGCCTCGTACAGCGTGGGAGCCGCGCGCACTTCGACCTGCATGCCGTTCTCGGGCTGCCAGTCCAGCGCCGAGGCCTTGTGGCGGAAGAACACGCAGCGGGCCTGCGCCTGTGCGTCCTTCAGAAGGAAATAGCAATGGCCGGAGGTCGCGCGCGTGAAGTTCGAGATTTCGCCGGCGACCCAGAGGAGCGGAAAACCGGACTCGACCAGCGTGCGCGCGCGCCGGTTGAGTTCCGAGACGCTGATGACGATGTTCGCCGGATCCTGCGAGATCATGTACCGCATTCTATGCGAGCAGGGCTGATCCGTAGAGTTCTGCCCGGCGCATACTTCGGTGCGCCTGCCGTTTCGTCGGAAATTTTTCTCGCCGATTCAGCCTGTTTTCGACTCTCGACAACGCGCGCCGGGCACCGCTGTTCATTCACAATGGTCACAAAACGGTCACGCGAGTACCCCGGAAACCGCGCAACCACGCGGCCCTCGAATACAAGCCGTTGAATAAAATACGGAAAACGGGGCGCATATTTTTTAATCGCCGAACAAAAAATGCTTTCGCCAACTCCACTTACCTTCTCTTTGTGCAAACCATCCACAGTGTTATCCACAAAGATTGTGGACAGTTTTTCGCGCCGTGAATGCGCGCTTTACCGAAGCTGTAGAGTGCGATGAGGCAAACTTGCCCGTGATGGCGATGCAGTTTAAAGTGTCGCGATTTTTCTGACGCAATGGAGACTACGTGCTAGCCATCATCGAAGCAGCCGGTTGGCCAATCTGGCCCATCATCCTGTGCTCGGTCGTCGCGGTCGGCATCATCGGCGAGCGCTTCTGGTCCTTGCGCCAGGACATTGTCGCGCCGCGTGGACTGCTGGCGCAGGTGGTGCAGGAATACCGCCAGAAGGGTGTGTCGCCGGAGATGCTGGACCGGCTTGCCTTGTCGTCGTTGATGGGCAGGATCCTGGCCGCGGCGCTGCGCAACGTCGGCAGCACGCGCGAGATCATGCGCGAATCGATCGAAGAGGCGGGACGCGCCGCCGCACATGACCTCGAGCGTTTTCTCACGACGCTCGGCACCATCGCCACCATGTCGCCGCTGCTCGGACTGCTCGGCACCATCATCGGCATGATCGAGATCTTCGGAGTCCAGGGCCCGACCGGGATGGCCAATCCAGCCCAACTCGCGCACGGCATTTCAATTGCGTTGTACAACGCCGCGTTCGGCATCATCGTCGCCGTCCCCAGCCTGGTGTTCTACCGCCACTTCCGCGCGCGGGTGGATTCGCTGGTGGTGGAAATGGAAATCCAGGCCGTCAAGCTGGTCGAGATCATCCAGGGCGAGCGCAAGGCCTGAGCTGACAAGGGAGGCACGCGATGAACTTCCGCCGTGGTTCGTTCCAGGAAGAGCCCGAAATCAATCTGGTGCCCTTCATCGACGTACTGATCGTCATCGTCATCTTCCTCGCCGTCACCACGACGTATTCCAAGTATTCGGAACTGCAGATCAACCTGCCCACGGCCGATGCCAATCGGCCGGCCGAACGTCCAAACCAGGTCAACGTCGGCGTATCGGCCTCAGGCCAGTACATGGTCAATCGCACACCGGTGACGTTCACGACCCGGGAGGCATTCGCCAACGAGTTGCGGCGCGCCGCCAGCGGCAATCCCGATCCGGTGATCATCATCAACGCCGACGCCAACGCCACGCATCAGTCGGTGATCCATGTCATGGAAGCCGCACAGATGGCGGGCTTCGGCAAAATCACCTTTACCGCGCAGTTGCCGCGCTGACCTCAGGCTCATATTACGCACCGCGGTACCATTGCACCTGATCTCCGGGGAGCTCGCGTGCCCTTTTCCGATCGCCATTGGTATCGCCTGTCCTGGCTTTCCGTCGCCCTGTTGCCGCTTGCGGCACTGTTCCGGCTCTCGGCGAGTTTGCGCAGGCTCGCCTACAGGATCGGCGTACTGCGCTCGGAGCGTCTGCCGGTGCCGGTCATCGTGGTCGGCAATATCACCGCCGGCGGCACCGGCAAGACGCCGCTGACGCTGTGGCTGTGCGGCATCCTCCGGCAACAGGGATTCAAGCCCGGCATCGTCAGCCGTGGCTACGGCGGGCTCGCCAGGCTGCAGGCCGTAACCGCGGACTCCGATCCGGCCGCCGCCGGTGACGAGCCGGTGCTGCTGGCTCGCCGCAGCCGCTGCCCGGTCTGGATCGGGCGCGACAGGGTTGCCGCGGCGCGCGCGCTGCTGGCCGCAAATCCCGAGTGCGACGTGATCGTCTGCGACGACGGGCTGCAGCACTACCGCTTGCGGCGCGACATCGAGGTTGTCGTCCTCGACGGCAGCCGAGGTCTGGGCAACGGGCTGCCGCTCCCGGCCGGCCCGCTGCGCGAAGGCGCGGCGCGGCTGCGATCGGTGGATGCGGTTGTGATCAACGGGCCGGGCGGTTTCGGTGTGCGCGTCGGGTCGCGTTTCGACATGTCCCTCGAAGGCAGCTACTTCCACAACCTGCTCAATCCCGGCCATACCGCAGCCGCGTCGGAATTCCACGGCAGGCGCCTCCATGCCGTGGCCGGCATCGGCAATCCGTTGCGATTCTTCGAGCATCTGCAACGGTTGGGGTTGAGTTTCACCGCGCATGTCTTCCCGGATCATCATCCGTTCGCGCCCGCCGATCTCGACTTCGAGGATGCGGACGAGATCATCATGACCGAGAAGGATGCGATAAAATGCCAACGCTTCGCACGGGAAAACCAGTGGGCACTGCCGGTGGACGCCGCCGTCGATCCCGCACTTGGCCAACACATCCTCGACAGACTGAAATCGCGCCATGGATCCTAAGCTCCTCGACATCCTGGTTTGCCCCCTGTGCAAGGGTCCGCTCGTCTACCGGAAGGAGGAGCAGGAGCTCATTTGCAAGGCCTGCCGGCTCGCTTACCCGATCCGCGACGACATTCCGGTGATGCTGGAAGACGAGGCGCGCAAACTTCTTCCTACGGAAGAAGTTTGAGTGACGAGTTACGCGTGACGTGTGACGCGCGAGTCAATCTTCGACGGGTCCTGAACACACTCGTCACCTGTCACCGGTCACATGAACTTTGTCGTCGTCATCCCCGCCCGTTACGCTTCTTCGCGGCTGCCCGGCAAGGCGCTCGCCGAGATCGCCGGCAAGCCGATGGTCGTGCATGTCGCCGATCGCGCTCGCGAATCGGGTGCGGCCGAAGTCATCGTGGCTACCGATGACGGCAGGATCCTGGACGCGGTCGGCCGTCATGGCCACGCCGCGATGATGACGCGCGCGGAGCACGCCTCTGGCACCGACCGCATCGCCGAGGTCGCGGTCCAGCGCGGTTGGTCCGGGCAGCAGATCATCGTCAACGTCCAGGGCGACGAGCCGCGTATTGCTCCGGCGCTGATCCGTGCCGTCGCACAACAGCTCGCCGGTCATGCCGATGCGGCGATCGCCACAGTCTGTCACGCGATCCATGATGCAGCAGAAATGTTCGATCCGAACGCGGTAAAGGTAGTGATCGACAAGGACGGCTACGCGCTGTACTTCTCGCGCGCACCGATCCCGTATGCTCGCGATGCCTTCGGGCCGGACCGGTCGCGATGGCCGGCCGGGCTGCCGGCGTATCGCCACCTGGGCCTCTACGCTTATCGCTGCGGCTTCTTGAGGACTTATTCGACGCTCGCGCCCGCAGCGATCGAGCAGTTCGAATCGCTGGAACAACTGCGCGCCCTGTGGCACGGCCACCGCATCAGCGTGCTGATCACCGATCAGGCGCCGGAACCCGGAGTGGATACGCCCGCGGACCTGGAAAAGATGCGCAAGGCCTTCGCAGGCGCCGCGCGCTGAATCAACCCTTATAATTCGCGCTGCGCGGCAAGTTGCTACGGAAAGCGTGGCCCGCCGTCACTTGGCGCTCGACTCTCTACAACAGGAATGACATGCGACTTATTCTCCTTGGCGCACCCGGTGCGGGCAAAGGCACTCAGGCCGCCTTCATCAGCGAGAAGTTCGGCATTCCCCAGATTTCCACCGGCGACATGCTGCGCGCCGCGGTCAAGGCCGGCACTCCTCTGGGCCGGAAAGCGAAGAAATTCATGGACGCCGGCGCGCTGGTGCCGGATGACCTCATGATCGGATTGGTCAAGGAGCGCATCAAGCAGCCGGATTCCGCCAAGGGTTTCCTGTTCGACGGTTTCCCGCGCACCATCCCGCAGGCCGATGCCATGAAGAACGCAGGCGTGAATCTCGACTACGTGGTCGAAATGGACGTGGACGACGCCGAGATCATCAAGCGGCTGTCCGGCCGCCGCGTGCATCCCGCATCCGGGCGTACCTATCACGTGGCGTTCAACCCGCCGCGCGCCCCCGGCAAGGACGACGCCACCGGCGAAGACCTGATCCAGCGCGACGACGACAAGGAAGAAACCGTGAAGAAGCGCCTCGAGGTGTACCACTCGCAGACCAAGCCGCTGGTCGCGTACTACTCGAAGTGGGCGGCAAGCGGCAAACCCGGCGCACCGAAATACGTCAAGATCGCCGGCGTCGGCTCGATGGATGCCATCCGCGACCGGATCTTCGCCGCTTTGAAATGACAAATCTTCACCGCAGAGGCGCAAAGGCGCAGAGGAAACGCAGAGAAAACCAAAGGAAGCGTGTCAAAAAGCGGGGGGGCCGATTTGTCCCACCCAGTCGATATATCGCGGTGGCGCGACTATCAACCTCTTTGCTTTTTAACCGAAAGTGTTTTTGTTTTCCTTTGCGTTTCCTTTGCGCCTCTGCGGTGAAGATCTAAAGGGGTAGATACCATGGCAAAGAGAAACGCGTTCTATGCGCAGTCAGGCGGGGTAACCGCCGTCATCAATGCATCCGCGTGCGGCGTCATCGAGACCGCGCGCAATCACAAGAACAGGATCGGCAAGGTCTACGCCGGTCGCAACGGCATCATCGGCGCGCTCACCGAAGACCTGATCGACACCGGCAGGGAATCGGCTTCGGCCATCGCGGCGTTGCGCCACACGCCGGCCGGTGCATTCGGCTCCTGCCGCTACAAGCTCAAGGGTCTCGACGAGAACCGCGCCCAGTACCAGCGCCTGATCGACGTGTTCAAGGCCCACGACATCGGCTACTTCTTCTACAACGGCGGTGGCGATTCCGCCGACACCTGCCTGAAGGTGTCGCAGCTTTCCGAGACCCTGGGCTATCCAATCCAGGCGATTCACGTGCCCAAGACCGTGGACAACGACCTGCCGATCACCGACTGCTGTCCCGGTTTCGGTTCGGTGGCAAAGTACGTCGCGGTGTCGGTGCGCGAAGCCAGCTTCGACGTGGCGAGCATGGCGAAGACTTCGACCAAGGTGTTCGTCCTGGAAGTCATGGGTCGTCACGCCGGCTGGATCGCGGCAGCGGGCGCATTGGCGGCCGATGCGAAAACCGACCTGCCGATCATCATCCTGTTTCCGGAAGTCGCTTTCGACAAGGCGAAGTTTCTCGCCAGAGTGGATTCCACGGTGAAGAAATACGGTTACTGCTCGGTGGTGGTCTCGGAGGGCGTAAAAGGCGCGGACGGCAAGTTCCTCTCCGACCAGGGACTGCGCGACGCCTTCGGCCACGCGCAACTCGGCGGCGTTGCGCCGGTGGTGGCGGACATGGTCAGGGAAGGACTGAATCTGAAATTCCATTGGGGGGTGGCCGACTATCTGCAGCGCGCCGCCCGCCACATCGCTTCGGGCACCGATGTCGCGCAGGCCTACGCGGTAGGCAAGGCGGCAGTGGAGCTTGCGCTCAAAGGAAGGAACGCGGTCATGCCGACCATCGTGCGCAAATCGCAGAAGCCTTACAAATGGGTCATAGGCGTGGCTGAGCTGAAGGAGGTGGCGAACAAGGAGAAGTTCATGCCGCGCGATTTCATCAGCGAAGACGGCTTCCAGATCACGCAGAAATGCCGCGACTATCTCGCGCCGCTGATCCGGGGCGAGGATTTCCCGCCTTTCAAGGACGGGCTTCCCGGCTACGTGATCCTCAAGAACGTCGCGGTACCGAAGAAACTGCCCGCGTTCAAACTCTGAATCCCCCCGCCGACCGTTCAAAACGGTCAATCTGCAGGGAAATTTCGGCTAAAATCGCGCGTTGACCGGCGCCCCTTCCCAAGATTACCGGCAGGGAGCGATGCGGCGTTCGTTCATTTTAGGGTCAAGGGGCCGGCCCGTGATTCAGCCCAGAAATTATAAACAGATAAAGGGGGACTCATGTCTTCAGCACTGATCTTCGCGCTGGTGTGCGCGATCATCGGGATCATTTACGGTGCGATCTCGATCAAGTGGATACTGGGCAGGCCTGCCGGCAACGCGCGCATGCAGGAAATCGCGCGTGCCATCCAGCAAGGCGCCCAAGCCTACTTGAATCGACAGTACACCACCATCGCCATCGTCGGTGCAGTGCTGTTCTTCGTGCTCGGCTTCGGGCTCGACTGGTATACCGCGATCGGCTTCATCGTCGGCGCAGTCCTCTCCGGTGCCACCGGTTACATCGGCATGTTCATTTCTGTGCGCGCCAACGTGCGCACTGCCGAGGCCGCCAATCACGGCATCAATGCCGCGCTGAACGTGGCGTTCCGCGGCGGCGCGATCACCGGCATGCTGGTGGTGGGACTGGGACTCCTGGGCGTGGCCGGTTACTACGCGGCAATCCTGCCTACCGCAGGCGCAGCCAAGGCGCTGCACGCGCTGGTGGGCCTGGCCTTCGGCGGATCGCTGATCTCGATCTTCGCGCGTCTTGGCGGCGGCATCTTCACCAAGGGCGCCGACGTCGGCGCCGACCTGGTGGGCAAGGTCGAAGCCGGAATTCCGGAAGACGACCCCCGCAACCCCGCGGTGATCGCGGACAACGTCGGCGACAACGTCGGCGACTGCGCCGGCATGGCGGCCGACCTGTTCGAAACCTACGCGGTCACCATCGTCGCCACCATGCTGCTGGGCGGCCTGATGGTGGAATCGGTGGGCGCGAACGGCATCCTCTATCCGCTGGTTCTGGGCGGCGCTTCGATCATCGCTTCGATCGTCGGCACCTTCTTCGTGAAGACTTCCGAGGGGGGCAAGATCATGAACGCGCTGTACAAGGGCGTAATCGTCTCGGGCGTGCTCGCCGCGATTGCCTTTTACTTCATCACCACGAAAATGATGGCCGACAGTCCGATCGCAGCCGTGAACCTGTTCTATGCCTCGCTGGTGGGTCTGGTGCTGACTGCGGCGCTGGTGGTCATCACCGAGTACTACACCGCCACCGAATATGCACCGGTGCGCCACGTCGCGGCCGCGTCGCAGACTGGCCATGCCACCAACATCATTGCCGGCCTCGGTGTTTCGATGAAAGCGACTGCATTGCCGGTGCTGGCGGTGTGCGCGTCGATCTGGGCCTCGTACTCGCTGGCCGGCCTGTATGGCATTGCCATTGCCGCCACCGCGATGCTGTCGATGACCGGCATGGTCGTGGCGCTGGACGCCTACGGTCCGATCACCGACAACGCCGGCGGCATCGCCGAGATGGCCGGGCTGCCGTCGAAGATCCGCGACATCACCGATCCGCTCGACGCGGTGGGTAACACCACCAAGGCGGTGACCAAGGGCTACGCCATCGGCTCCGCCGGCCTGGCCGCGCTGGTCCTGTTTGCCGACTACACCCACAACCTCGAAGCCCAGGGCAAGCTGGTGGCATTCAGCCTGTCCGATCCGGCGGTGATCATCGGGCTCTTTCTCGGCGGCCTGGTGCCCTATCTGTTTGGCGCGATGGCGATGGAAGCGGTGGGCCGCGCTGCCGGTTCGGTCGTGAACGAAGTGCGCCGCCAGTTCCGCGAGATCAAGGGCATCATGGAAGGCACCGCCAAGCCGGATTATTCGCGCGCCGTGGACATGCTGACCAAGGCGGCGATCAAGGAAATGATCGTGCCGTCGCTGCTGCCGGTGCTGGTTCCGGTGGTCGTTGCCTTCGGCATGAACTGGCTGATGGGCCCGGGTGCGGGCGTCAAGGCGCTCGGGGGTCTTCTGATCGGCACCATCGTCACCGGATTGTTCGTGGCGATCTCGATGACCACTGGCGGGGGCGCATGGGACAACGCCAAGAAGTACATCGAGGACGGACATTACGGCGGCAAGGGTTCCGACGCGCACAAGGCGGCGGTGACCGGCGACACCGTCGGCGATCCCTACAAGGATACCGCCGGTCCCGCAGTGAACCCGCTGATCAAGATAATCAACATCGTCGCGCTGCTGCTGGTGCCGGTGCTGTAGAAGCACCAGATTTCGCGCTAGCGGCCGCCGGGAAGCACGCAGCGGCCATTGACGCACACGGCGGTCGGCTCGGGAAGCGCCGAACAGCTTGCTGCCGGCTGTTGCTTCTTCTGCAGGTCCTCCTGCAGGAAGTCGTATTCCGCGATCTTGGTCTCGAGCGCGCCCTTGTCAGTCGAGAGCCACGAATAAACCAGGTACCCGGCCGGTCCGCCGCAGGAATCGATTCCAATTGCGGCGACACGGCATTGCACCAGGTTCATGCAGCGCGCAGGCCCAACCAGGTCGGTAATTTCCTTGCGTAGTTTCGCGAGCTGCGGCGATGTCGTTGCGCCGGGCTCTTCGCCCCGTACTTCGATGGGCGCAATTCCCAGTGACAGGGTGATCGCCAGCAGGATGCGTATCGTCGAGCGCATGTCGTCCCCAAGCCAAGCCGGTCATTTCAACTATTTCACGTGCCGGGGTGACAATGCAAGCGCACGAAAAAGGCATCCCTGACCCCATGGCCCTCAAAGCAACAATCTTCAAGGCGGAACTGCAGATCGCCGACATGGACCGTCGCTACTACGGCGACCATACGCTGACCATCGCCCGCCATCCGTCGGAGACCGACGAGCGCATGATGGTGCGGTTGCTGGCGTTCGCAATGCACGCCGATGGGGCCTTGTCGTTTGGCCGAGGATTGAGCACCGATGACGAACCCGACCTCTGGCAGAAGGACCTGACCGGCACCATCGAAATATGGATCGATGTCGGTCTGCCCGATGAGAAACGCGTTCGCAGGGCCTGCGGTCGCGCCCGGCAGGTGTTCGTCTACAGCTACGGCGGACGCGGCGCCGAGCTCTGGTGGGATCAGGTCAACGCGAAACTCGGGCGGGTGGAGAATCTGTCCGTGATCAGCCTGCCTGCGGCCTCAACCCAGGCGTTGGCGGCGCTGGCGTTTCGTAACATGCAGCTGCAATTCACCATCCAGGAAGGCCAGATCTGGATATCCGACAAGGATAAGGTCGTCGAAGTCGGTCCCGCGACTTTGAAAGCGCCGGCGCCACAACGCTGACGAAGAGCGGCTTCCGCGTCATAATGCCCTGCCGGTAACGCTGGACGCAGTTGCGATTTGCCGGGGATCCGCAGGAGCCGAATTTGGAATCAGCCGTCGTGTCGTCGCTCGAAGCGCTCGCCGCCGCCATACCCGATGGCGCACTGCTTGCCGTGCCCAAGGACTCGTCGGGCGTTGCCATGGCTGCAACGCGTGAACTTGTGCGCCGCGGTGTTCGCGACCTGCGCCTGGTGTGCGTCCCGGTCGGCGGGCTGCAAGCCGATATCCTGATCGGCGCCGGCGCAGTCGCGACCATCGAAACTTCCGCGGTAACACTGGGTGAATTCGGCGGCGCGCCGCGCTTCGCCGCCGCGGTACGCGAAGGCGCGATCCGCGTTCTCGACGCGACCTGTCCGGCGATCTATGCGGCGCTGCAGGCCGGTGAGAAGGGCATTCCGTTCATGCCGCTGCGCGGCCTCATCGGCACCGACCTGCTGGTTCACCGGCAGGACTGGAAAGTGATCGACAATCCGTTCGCCGGGCAGGACCGGATCGTCGCGCTTCCCGGCATCCGCCCGGACATATCGCTGTTTCACGCGCCGCTTGCCGATCGTCACGGCAACGTGTTCGTCGGCGCCAAACGTGAACTGATGCTGATGGCCCACGCCGCAAGGCAAACCCTGGTGACGGTCGAGGAGATCACCGACGACAACCTGCTGGACGATCCGCAACGGTCTGCCGGCGTGCTGCCTGCGATCTACGTCTCCCGGGTGGCAGCGGCCAAGCACGGAGCGTGGCCGCTGGCATTCTGGGATCTGTATCCGGATGACGAGGCGGCCCTGGCGAATTATGTCGCGGCCGCCGGCACGGCCGCAGGATTCAGGCACTTTGTCGATTCCTGGCTCGACACCCGCCGCGCGGTTGCATGAGCGAATTCAGCCGCACCGAATTGCTGATCACGGTGATCGCGCGGCTGTTGCGCGGCTGCCGCCACGTCGCAGTCGGCGCGTCCTCCCCGATCCCGGGCGCAGGCGCGCTGCTGGCGCGAACGCGGGCGCGCGAGCAGATGCGGGTCACCGTGCTCGGCTCGCTGCACCACGAAGGCTTCACCAGCGGCGGCGTCGAGTTGTTCGACATGGCCGCACAGGGCCGCATCGACGCATTCTTCCTCGGCGGCGGCCAGATCGACGGACAGGCCAACATCAACCTGGTCGGTACCGGCGAGTATCCGAACAACGAAGTGCGCTGGCCCGGCTCCTTCGGCTCTGCTTATTTGTACTTTCTGGTGCCGCGCGTGATTCTCTTCCGCGAAGAGCACAGCCGCCGCGTCATGGTGCCGGAAGTGGACTTCATCAGCGCGCCGGGCGTGAGCGAACCCGGCGTGCATCGCCTTGGCGGTCCGTACGCGATGCTGACCGAACTGGGATTATTTTCCTTCCACCGCGAGCGCCGCCGCTTCAGGCTCGACAGCGTGCATCCCGGCCGCAGCGTGGAAGAAATCCGCGACAACACCGGCTTCGAATTCGATTGCCCGGATCGGGTGCCCATCACGCCGCGTCCCGAGCCCGAAACCCTGTCCGCGATTCGCAGTGCCATCCGCAGCGACATCGCCGAAACTTACCCGCGCTTCGCCGCCCGCCTTGCGGCCGCGGGCTGACGCGAGCGTATCCGACTCAGGCTTCGGTTGCGATAGCCTGGACGATTCGATCGATCTTGGTAGCGGTGGCCGCGTCCGGCCCCGCGACAACCTGCGCGAGTTCGGCTTGAGAAAACTCGGCCTCGGCGGATTTGCCTCCGGCTGCAAAAACGTTCAGCGGCACCGGGTCCAGCAAGTGTCCGAAATCCAGGTCGTCGTTCCATTCGAAACGCAGGCCATGGATATTCCTCTCCTCTGCCAACCGGATGATCTTTTTCTCAACTTCCATGATGCCGTCTATGGCCCTCGCCGGGCCGTTCGCCGCAACCATCGCCCGATCCTCCTCGCGGCACATACCGTCTCTTCCAATATAGGCCGGCGGCAGCACTTTAAAAGAAGTTTGTGACGGCGTCCGCCTCCCGGATTCCGGTCCGGCGGCAGCCGGCGGAACGCGAATCGCAAAGCAGGATGGTCACTCGGGAGCATGAAGCGCAACGGGGTGTGCCGCAAACGGCACACCCCGTCTCTGAAATTGCTCTGCGACAGATGGTTTAGGCGACGGTCACCTGCTTCGACAGGTACACATCCTGAATCGCGTTCAGGATGCCAACGCCCTCCTTCATCGGCCGCTGGAAGGCCTTGCGGCCGGAGATCAGGCCCATGCCGCCGGCGCGCTTGTTGATCACTGCGGTGCGTACCGCTTCCGCGAGATCGCTTTCGCCGGAAGAAGCCCCGCCGGAATTGATCAGCCCCGCGCGGCCCATGTAGCAGTTCGCCACCTGGTAGCGCGTCAGGTCGACCGGGTGGTCGGAGGTCAGATCGGTGTACACCCGCTTGTCGATCTTGCCGTACGGGTTTTCCTTGGTATTGAGCGCGTTGTAGCCGCCGTTGTTCTCCGGCAGCTTCTGCTTGATGATGTCGGCCTCGATGGTCACGCCGAGGTGATTGGCCTGACCGGTCAGGTCGGCGGAAACGTGGTAATCCTTGTCGGATTTGAATGCCGGATTGCGCAGGTAGCACCACAGCACGGTGGCCATTCCCATTTCATGCGCGATCTCGAAGGCCTTGCTCACCTCGACGATCTGCCGTGCCGATTCGTCGGAGCCGAAATAGATCGTCGCGCCTACTGCGACCGCCCCCATGTCGCGCGCCTGCTTGACGCCGGCAAAGAAAATCTGATCGTACTTGTTTGGATAGGTAAGGAATTCGTTGTGATTGAACTTGAGCAGGAAGGGGATCTTGTGCGCGTACTTCCTGGAACACGAGCCGAGCACGCCCAGGGTCGAGGCCACGGCGTTGCAGCCGCCCTCGATGGCAAGCTTGACGATGTTCTCCGGATCGAAATAGGCCGGGTTCTTGGCGAACGACGCACCAGCGGAGTGCTCGATGCCCTGGTCTACCGGCAGGATCGACAGATAGCCGGTTCCAGCCAGCCGCCCGTGCCCGAACATCTGCTGCAGGCTGCGCAGCACGGGGCCGGGGCGGTCGGTCTGCGCCACTATACGGTCCACGAAGTCCGGTCCCGGCAGGTGCAGCAATTCCTTGGGGATGCCCTTGCATACGTGGCTAAGCAGCTTGTCCGCGTCTGCTCCCAGCAATGCGGCGATATCGGTGCCGCCTGTCGTTCTGGCTGCGATAACTGATGACATGACCTTGGATCCTCCCTGAACCTGTTGACCGGATTATCCCCCTTGCGGCTGGCGGGCGTAAACGTGCCGCTATAATTGAGCCCTTTCCCAGCCTTAACCCTGACCGAAATCAAAGAAGCATGATTCATTCCCTGGGCGACAGAAAAGTGATCACCCGAGGCGACCACTGGGTCGCGCACAACGCCACCGTGATCGGCTCGGTAGTGCTCGAAAAGGAGGTGAGCATCTGGTTCAACGCCGTGGTGCGCGGCGACAACGACCTGATCACCATCGGCGAAGGCTCCAACATCCAGGACCATTCGGTGCTGCATACCGACGAGGGCGTCAAGCTCACCATCGGCAGGAACGTCACCGTCGGGCACCACGTGATGCTGCACGGCTGCACCATCGGCGACGGCAGCCTGATCGGCATCAAGTCGGTGATCCTCAACAACGCCCGCATCGGCAAGCACTGCCTGATCGGCGCCAATGCCCTGATCACGGAAGGCAAGGAAATCCCCGACCGCTCGCTGGTGGTCGGCGCGCCCGGGAAGGTGGTGCGGCAACTGACCGACGAGGAAGTCGCTCGGCTCCTCTGGAACGCCGAGCACTACGTCAACAACTACAAGCGCTACCAGCGGGACTTCAAGGAACAAGGCGCTTAGCCCCCCTCTCCCCTTCCCTCTCCCCCCCGCAACCGGGTGGAGAGGGTGATGGAAACGCGTTGATTCACGATCGTGTAGTTTTCGGCACCCTCTCCCGCTTGCTGGAGAACGCGAAAGGTGAGTTGATGTTCTCTGCGTCCTCTGTGGCAAAAAACCTTTGCACCAATTGAGCCCGCGAGCCGGGATAGCGTCTAGAATGACCGGCGTATGCCACTAGCCAATGCCCCGATGATGAAGTTTGGGTTGAAGATCCGCACCCGCAGCGGGCTGCCGGTAGACAACCTGGTGGTACACGCGCGCGATCAGGCCGAGGCCGAGCGCAAGATCACGCAGATGTACATGCACTGCGAGATCCTGGAGTGCAGGCAGATTCAGACGGCGACAAGGGACGACGCAACCGATCTCGACGGAATCATCTCGCTCATCTCCCGGCAGGGAGACGAGGAAAAAACCTGAGCGCGGCGAAAGCGACCGCCCCGAGCTCAGTTTCGGGCTTCGATAAAACCGGAATCCACGAGTTCGTTCAGCAGCGCTTCGTAATCCTGGGCACCGCGGCTGTCGGGGGAGTGTGCGAACACATCTTTCTTGGAGGCGGGGCTCTCCGCCACGCTGACGTTCTCCGAAATCCTGGTATCGCAGACTTCGTCGCCGTGACGGGCCTTGAGCTCTTCGAAGATCTGGTGTGACATCTTGCGCCGGCCGTCGAAGCGGGTGATCACGTAACGCCTCAGCACGCGCTTTTTCAGTACGTGCTCGAGCGCCCTGAACGTTTTTTCTACTTGATTGACGCCCTGCACCGCCAGATAGTCTGCCGAGACCGGCACCAGCACGCGGTCGGACGCGAAGATCGCGCTCAAGCTGAGCACGCCCAGCATCGGGCAGCAATCGAGCACGATTGGCCGTCCGGTATTGAGGTTCTCCTTGACGATGCCGGTGTTGAGGCGATTCAGGATGTTCGGGCCCTTGCCGAACTGCGTATCCACCTTCGAGAGTTCCACGTGGGCCGGGATCACCAGCCAGCCGCCCAGCGCCGGACGAATCAACTGGGTGAGCGGCTTGGCGTTCTGGTAGAAACCGAATACCGAATCGTCGGCGTTGCCGACGACGCTGCCGCAAACATACGAAAGGTGCGCCTGCGGGTCGAGGTCGATGGACAGCGGGTTGTAGCCACGGCGGGCCAGGGCGGCCGTAAGGTTGAGCGAAGTCGTGGTCTTGCCGACCCCACCCTTTTGATTGAAAACGGCAATTTTTGCCATGGCTGCCCGACGCTGCGCCGCAGGCCTGGACGGCCGAAGCGACTGCTTACAATACTAATAAAATCAGTCGCTTGTCAATAACTTTGAAACTTTTTTTCAGTCCCCTTCGGCGGCCTCGGCCCAGGCGCGCGAGCGCTTTACTGCCTTGATCCAACCCGCCTTGAGCGCAGCCCTGCACGCGGCGGACATCGCCGGCTCGAAACGTCGATCCAGTTGCCATTGCGCCGCCAGGGCATCGGCATTTTTCCAGAATCCCACCGCCAGGCCGGCCAGATAGGCGGCGCCCAGCGCGGTTGTTTCGTAGATTTTCGGCCGCACCACCGGCACCTCCAGCACGTCGGCCTGGAACTGCATCAACAGGTCGTTCTGCGTCGCGCCGCCGTCCACCCGCAGTTCGGTGACCGCGATGCCGGAGTCGGCGTGCATCGCCTCCAGCACATCCGCAGTCTGGTAGGCGATGGATTCGAGCGTGGCGCGCGCCACGTGCGCGGCGGTGGTGCCGCGGGACATGCCGACGATGGTGCCGCGCGCATGCGGATCCCAATACGGCGCACCCAGGCCGGCGAACGCCGGCACGAGATAAACGCCGCCGGTATCCGGCACCGAGCGCGCGAGCGCCTCGACTTCCCCGGAAGTTCGAATGATCCCCAGCCCGTCACGCAGCCATTGCACCGCCGCGCCGGCGATGAACACGCTGCCTTCCAGCGCGTACTCGATGGTTTCGCCGATTTTCCAGGCCACGGTGGTCAGCAGCCGGTTATGCGAATCCACCGGGCGAGCGCCGGTATGCATCAGCATGAAGCAACCGGTGCCATAAGTGTTCTTCACCATCCCCGAACGGGTGCACTGCTGGCCGAAAAGCGCGGCCTGCTGGTCCCCGGCAATGCCGGCGATCTGGAGGCCACGACCGAAATGCGCGGAATCGCATTCGCCACAGACTGCGCTCGACGCGACGACCTTCGGCAACAGCGCGCGCGGCACGCGCAGCAGGCCCAGCAGCTTGTCGTCCCAGTCGCGCGTGTGGATGTTGAACATCATGGTGCGCGAGGCATTGCTGACGTCGGTGGCGTGGATGCGTCCTCCGGTGAGCTTCCAGATCAGCCAGGTATCCACCGTTCCGAAAGCCAGAGCGCCCTTCTCGGCGTGTGCGCGCGCGCCCTCCACGTGGTCGAGCAGCCAGCGCACTTTGGTTCCGGAGAAATAGGCATCGAGCAGAAGCCCCGTGCGCCCGGTGAACAACGCTTCCACGCCCTGTGCGCGCAGTTGCTCGCACAGGCCGGCGGTGCGCCGGTCCTGCCAGACGATGGCGTTGGCGATCGGCCGCCCGGTGGCGCGCTCCCATACCACCGTGGTTTCGCGCTGGTTGGTGATGCCGATCGCAGCGATATTCCCGGCATTCAGGCCGGCCTGTGCCAGAGCCGCTCGCGCAGTGGCTAACTGGGTTGACCAGATTTCTTCGGCGTCCTGTTCCACCCAGCCGGACTGCGGATAAATCTGCGTGAGTTCCTGCTGCGCGGTGCCGAGCACTTGCCCGGCTTCATCGAATACGATCGCGCGCGAGCTGGTCGTGCCCTGATCCAGTGCCAGGATGGCGCTCATGGCTGTGATAAAGTTCGCATCTCATTTCCCACGTATACATGATGCGCCAACAGCGCGGCATCGGCCAAGCGCGGGAACCTCGAAGAAAAAATGAGCAACGATCTCTTCCTCACTGCGCTCGCGCGCATGGGGTTGCTGCAAGCCGGGGAACGCCCCGCCATCACGCCGCTTACCGGCGGCGTATCTTCGGACATCGTCCGCGTGGACCTCGCCGCCGGACCGATCTGCGTGAAGCGCGCATTGGCGAAACTCAAGGTCGAAGCCGACTGGCGGGCACCGGTCGAGCGCAATCGCTACGAAGTGCAATGGATGCAGGTCGCGGCGGGCATCATCCCCGCCGCGGTGCCGCGCATCCTCGGCGAGGATCGGGAAACCGGAATGTTCGCAATGCAGTTCCTGGATTCCGCGACTTATCCGGTGTGGAAGGCACAACTGCGCGACGGCGAGATCTCTGCGGACGCCGCGCGCGATGTCGGCCACCGCGTCGCGGCCATCCACGGCCGCACTGCTGGCGACCCCGCCATGGCGCTCACGTTCGCTACCGATCACATCTTCTTCCCGATCCGGCTCGAACCCTATCTTGCCGCCACCGCGGACAAGCATCCCGACTGCGCGGAACGCCTGCGCAGCCTGATGCGGGTGACCGGGGCCACCCGGAAAGCACTGGTTCACGGCGACGTCAGCCCGAAGAACATCCTGGCCGGACCGGATGGGCCGGTTTTCCTCGACGCCGAGTGCGCATGGTATGGCGATCCCGCCTTCGATCTTGCGTTCTGCCTGAACCATCTGCTGCTCAAGTGCGTCTGGCGGCCGCATTGGCAGGCGCGTTACCTGGTCTGTTTCGACGCGCTCGCGCAGGCCTATCTCGCAGCGGTGACGTGGGAGTCGCGCACCGACATCGAAGCGCGCACCGCGCACCTGCTGCCGGGACTGTTTCTCGGTCGAGTGGACGGCAAATCTCCGGTCGAATACATCGACAGCGATGAAGGGCGCGAACGCGTACGCCGGGTCGCGCGCGCACTTCTGAGCGCGCCGGTCGACAAACTCTCCGACGTGCGGGCTGCCTGGCAGCACGAAATCGCCACTTGGAATAAGTGAGCCGGACATGACCGATACGACAATCGCGAGAATGCATGGCAGGCGGGTGTGGGATTCGCGCGGGCGTCCGACCGTGGAAGTGGAAGTTCACCTCGCATCCGGCTTCACCGGACGCGCCATCGCGCCGGCGGGCGCTTCGCGCGGCTCCAACGAGGCGGTGGATCTGCGCGACGGTGGCACGGCATTCGGCGGGATGGGTGTCAGCAGGGCAGTCGCGCACGTGAACGGCGAAATTTCCCGTCTGCTGATCGGACGCAATGCGCTGCAGCAGGCCGCGATCGACGAGGAGCTGATCGCGCTGGACGGCACTCCCGGCAAGTCACGGCTGGGCGGCAACGCCATGATCGCCACGTCGATGGCGGTACTGCACGCCGCGGCCGGCGCCCACGGCATGCCGCTGTATGCCTACCTCGCCCAAGGGAAAGGCGTGCGCTTGCCGCTGCCGGAGATCCAGATCTTCGGCGGCGGCGCGCATGCCGGACGGCGCGTGGACATTCAGGATTTCATGGTCATGGCACTGGGCGCACGCAGCTTCGACGATGCGGTCGCGATGACGGCGGAGGTCTACCGTGCCGCAGGCGAATTGATGAAGGAAGCGGGAAAGCTGCAGGGGGTCGCCGACGAGGGCGGTTTCTGGCCCGCATTCGCCTCGAACGAAGAGGCGCTGACCATGTTGATGCGTGCGATCGAGCGCGCCGGTTACCACCCCGACGAAGACATCGGCATCTCGCTCGATGTCGCCGCCTCCGAGTTAGGCCGCAACGGACGTTACCGGCTCGGCCTGGAGTCCCGCGAACTCGACAGCGACGATTTGTGCGAATTGCTGCTCGGCTGGCTTGCGCGCTACCCGATCGTTTCAATCGAGGATCCGCTTGCCGAAGATGACGCCGAAGGCATGAAGAAATTCACCGCTGCTGCAGGAAGCCGGGCCCAGATCATCGGCGATGATTTTCTGGTCACCAACGCCGTGCGGGTGAAGAACGCAGCCGCCGCTGGAGCCTGCAATGCAGTGCTGATCAAGCCCAATCAGGCGGGCACCGTCACCGAGACCAAGGCCGCGCTCGATGCGGGCAAGCGCGCCGGCTGGGGCACCATCGTCTCCGCCCGCTCGGGCGAGACCGAGGACGTCACCATCGTCCACCTCGCGGTCGGCTGGGATGCCGGCCAGCTCAAGGTGGGATCGTTCGCGCGCTCCGAACGGATGGCCAAGTGGAACGAGGTACTGCGAATCGAGGAGGCGCTAGGTGCCAACGCGGTCTTCGCCGGACGAGCGGTATTGCCGCGACTGGCTTGAACCACAGAGACACAGAGGCACGGAGAATTCCGGAACGAAAACCTTGATACGGAAAAATTTGGTGCAGCAAACTCGCTACGAGTTACTTCTGATTTCAATCAAGTTTGCGGTTCTCCGTGCCTCTGTGTCTCTGTGGTGAAGAATTGCTTGATCTACAATGACCACAGACCACGTCCACCATCGCCGCACTGCGCGCGGCATTCTGCTGATCCTGGCGGCGGTGTTCATGTTCTCCGGCATGGTCACGCTCGGATTCATGCGACGATTGAGCGATGCCAGCGACCAATCCGGAACCCACTGAAACCCGAAAACCCATGAACAGACCGGCGCCCGAGAACCGCAACTCCTATCGCCATTTCCAGTCGATCCCCACCCGATGGATGGATAACGACGTTTACGGCCACGTCAACAACGTCGTCTACTACAGCTACTTCGACACGGTGGTGAACCAGTACCTGATCGAGCAGCGCGCCCTGAACATCGACACCAGCAAGGTCATCGGGCTGGTAGTGGAAACGCAATGCCGGTACTTCGCCTCCATCACCTTCCCCGATGTGGTGCACGCCGGACTGAGGGTGGCGACACTGGGTAACAGCAGCGTACGCTACGAGATCGGGTTATTCCGCAACGACGAACAGACCGCGTCGGCCCAGGGCTACTTCATCCACGTCTATGTGGACCGCGCCACTCGTCGCGCTGTTTCTTTGCCCGCCGACCTGCGCGCCGCGCTGGAAAGAATCCCGATCCAATCCAAACCCTGAGCCACAGAGAACACAGAGAGCACAGAGAAAAGCGAAGAACGCGAACAAAAATGAAAAGCGGCACAATCATTCGCGCATGCGGTAGCGAACGTACGTGTTTTCTTTTTATGGCTCAGATTTTCTGCTCTTTCCTCTGTGCTCTGTGTCCTCTGTGGCGAATGAGTTTTCACAGCTTTTCAAATTCGGCAGCATAGCGCGCGACGCCTGCGCGCCCGTCGAGCGCACCGGGCACCAGTGCCAGGGCCATGAAGGCTGCGCGCGGCGCGGCGCCGGGATAGCGGATGCCGAAGTCCGTTGCCGTGGAAAACCCGAATCGCTCATAGTAGGCCGGCTCGCCGAGCACGACCACACGGGTATGGCCAAGCGCGCGGCAGCGGGCCAGCCCGGCGCTGACCAACGCGCTGCCGATGCCCAGGCGCTGGAATGCCGGCAACACCGCGAGCGGCGCCAGTCCCAATGCCGCATGCCTGGCCGTGACCGCTTCGATGACGACCGGGCTGAACAACACGTGCCCGAGCACCTGGCCCTCTTCCTCTGCCACCAGCGATACCACTACCTTGCCATTCGCGCGCAGGCTTTTCACCAGATCGGCTTCGGTTGCGCGGCCGAATGCCTGCGCAACGACCGCATGAATCGCCGCCTCATCGCGCGGCCGCTCGTCGCGGATGTGCGGCATCAAGCTTTCGGCTAGCTGCGGACGATGCGGCCACTGAGCGGATAGCGCGGGTCGTTGAAGCCCGGCGTGGATGGATGCCCGGGGCGCACCAGCGAATCCACCAGCGCCTCTCCCTTGGTATCGATACTGAATTCGAGCGCCTTCAGATAGTCCTGCCACTGCTCCAGCGTGCGCGGGCCGCCGATGACACTGCTGACGATCGCGTTGTTGAGCACCCAGTTGACCGCGAAATGGCCGGCGCTCATCCCCTTCTTCTCCGCGAAAATCTTGATCTTCTGCGCGATCGCCAGCGACTCCTTGCGGAATTCGGTCTCCATCATGCGCTTGTCGCCGCGGCCGGCACGGGTATCCCCGGGAGGCGTTTCACCGGGCTGATACTTGCCGGTGAGCACGCCGCGCGCCAGCGGGCTGTAGGGCACCACGCCGATGCCGTAGTAATGGCAGGCCGGCAGGATTTCCACTTCGGGTTGGCGGTTCATCGCATTGTAATATGGCTGGCACACCACCGGCCTGGGGACATTCATCGAGCGGCACAGGTGCATCACCTCGGCGATGCGCCAGCCGCGGAA
>Ga0137409_10000452_pt1 | contig 44768 bp, 33 predicted proteins | sample CZODoug1_16funga_FD_122059 | JGI IMG/M metagenome (GOLD analysis project Ga0137409, IMG submission 122059) | Vadose zone soil fungal communities from Angelo Coast Range Reserve, California, USA - CZODoug1_16fungal (Hybrid Assembly) | ecosystem: Environmental > Terrestrial > Soil > Vadose zone...
GGCGCCGCTCATCGCCTCATCTTTTACGGTTTCGTGCTGCTGTTCCTCGGCACGGCCACCATCACTTTGGACTACGATATTCTCGGGCCGCTGTTCGGGGTCCACTTCTGGCATGGGGCGTTTTATCTGTGGTTCTCGCTGCTGCTCGATGTTGCCGGCGTGCTGCTCACTGGCGGACTCCTGTACATGATGTACCGGCGCGGCTGGCTCAAGCCGCCCAAGCTCGACTACGCGCGCCCGGATCGGCAGCCCGGAGATGCGGACTACGACCGCAGTGGCTATCGACGCGAAGACTGGGCGTTTCTGTGGACATTACTGGTGATTGTCGCGACCGGTTACCTGCTCGAGGCGGCGCGGCTGGTCTGGCTCGAGGCGACACCCGACGTGTGGGCTTATCGCTGGTGGTCGCCGGCGGGCGCGGCGCTGGCCGAGGGCCTGCGTGCGGCGGGCATGAGCGCGGCTAGCGGCGGTGTCTTGCGCACCGGCTTGTGGTGGTTTCACGGGCTGCTCGCGCTGCTGTTCATCGCGCTGATTCCTTTCACCAAGGTCAAGCACATCCTCACCGCCGCAGGCTCGCTCATGTTGCGCGATCCGCTCGCCGCGCAGCGCCTGGCGCGAGTCCCCGAGCAGCAGCAACGCGTTGGCGCGCAGTACATCACCGACTTCAGCTGGAAGCAGCTGTTGAGCCTCGATGCGTGTACCAAATGCGGCCGCTGCCACGAGGTCTGTCCGGCCCGGGCGGTGGGGGCGCCGCTCTCGCCGCGCGATGTGATCCTGTCGTTGCGGGAGTTCGCCAACCGCACGCTGGAGTCTGCAACGCTGCCTGAGCAGGCCGAGCTCGACGTGCACGGCAAGGGACCGGGCCAGGTGGCGATGGAAACCTTGTGGTCGTGCCGCACGTGCATGGCCTGCGTCGAAGTGTGTCCGGTGGCGATCGAGCACGTGCCGGTCATCGTGCAGATGCGCCGCAAGCTGGTCGAGGAAGGCCAGATGGACCCGCAGCTCAAGAAGACGCTGCAAACCATCCACAAGACCGGCAACTCCTTCGGCGAAGGCAAGCGCAAGCGTGCGGCCTGGACCAAGGCGCTGCCGTTTGCGGTCAAGGATGCGCGCAAGGAGCCGGTCGATGTGCTGTGGTTCGTCGGCGACTACGCCTCCTTCGATCCGCGCAACCAGAAGGTGACGCAGGGCTTGGCTTGGCTTCTGCAGGAAGCGGGAGTCGATTTCGGGATTCTCTACGAGGGGGAGTCGAACGCCGGCAACGATGTCAGGCGTGTGGGCGAGGAGGGTCTGTACGAAGTGCTGGCGACATCCAACATCGAGTCGCTGTCGGCGGCATCCTTCAAGACCATCGTGACCACCGACCCGCATTCATACAACACGATTCGCAACGAATACCCGGACTTCGGCGGTCGCTACGAGATCGAGCACTACACGACGCTCTTGCTGAGACTGCTGCAGCAGGGACGGCTCAGGATCGCGCGCCCGCTCGGCCTGCGCGTCACTTTCCACGACCCCTGTCACCTGGGGCGCTTTAACAAAGGCTACGACGCGCCGCGCGAGATTCTGCGCCTGTTGGGATGCGAGCTCATCGAGATGGGCCGCTGCCGCGCCAACTCATTCTGCTGTGGCGCGGGCGGCGGGCGCATCTGGATGCCGGACCCGGTCGGTTTGGACCGGCCGGCGCACAACCGCATGCGCGAGGCGGCAGCCATCCCCGGGTTGCAGGTGTACGTGGTGAGCTGTCCCAAGGACCTGACGATGTTCGAGGACGCGCTCAAGGCGACGGGGAACGAAGGCAGGTTCGTGGTGCGCGAGCTCATCGAGCTGGTGCGCGAGGCGCGCGGGCAGCGGCAAGCGGACAGGCAATGAAGCTGTTGGTAGCGGTCAAACAGGTGGCGGCCCTCGATGAGGATTTCGAGATCCGCGCGGACGGCAGGGACGTGCACGCGGACTTCCTGCTGCGCGATCTGAACGAGTGGGACGATTACTCGCTCGAGGAGGCAATGAAGATCAAGGAGGCGGGGGCGGCACCCGTGGAAGTGGTCGTGGTGTGCGTCGCAGCCGAGGAGGCGGACGAGTCCCTGCGCAAGTGCCTCGCCAAGGGCGCCGACAGGGCTGTCCGCGTATGGGACGAGGCGATCGAGGGCTCGGATTCGATCGCCGTAGCGCGGGTCCTCGCCGCCGTCGCGCGCAAGGAGAAGCCGGACATGCTGTTTGCCGGCGTGCAGTCGTCCGACCATGCGTTTGCATCGACCGGAATCGCCACAGCCGCCTTCCTCGATTGGCCGCATGCGGCCGTTCTGACACATCTCGAGTACACAGCGGGCGGCAAGAGCGCGGTGTTGCGTCGGGAACTGGAAGGCGGAGTACTGCATGAGATGCAGATCGAGTGCCCCGCCGTGCTCACTATCCAACTCGGGATCAACACGCCACGCTATGCATCCTTGCGCAGCATCAAACAGGCCGCCGCGAAGCCTATCGAAGTGCTGTCACTGGAGGATCTGGATTTAGCGCCAGGCGACGTGGGTGAAAGGGGTTCGCTCTCGCGAGTCCGACGCATGTACGTGCCCGACAAAGGACGCGCCGAGATGATCGAAGGCAGTGTCGAAGAACAGGCGGCGCGGCTCGCGCACATCATCAGGGAACTGGCGGGGAGCGCCTCATGAGCGGCATTCTGGTCATTGCGGAGCACCGGCGCGGTGAGGTCCGCCCCGTGACGCTGGAGCTGGTGGGGGCCGCACAATCGGCCAGGCGCGTTCCCGAGGAGCGCGTCGCGGTGGCCGTGCTGGGCGCCGAGCCGGAACGGTCGGTTCCGAGTGTGAGTGTCGCCGGCGTCGATGAAGTCCTCACCGTGAAGCTCGCCGCCGGCGAGTTCGATCCCGATGCCTATGAAGCCGCAATGCGTGCCCTGATAGAGGCGCGCAAGCCCTCGCTGGTTCTCCTGCCGCACAGCATCGACTCCTTCGGCTATGCGGCCGCCGTAGCGGCGAAAAGCAACCATGGCTTCGCGACCGACGTCTTTCGTTTCGGCTACCAGGAGGGTGCGCTGGTCGCGACACGCGGCGGCTACGGCCAGAAAGTCAACATCGAGGTGGACTTTCCAGCCCGGGAAGTCGTCATCCTCGCGCTGCGCGCCGGTGTATTCAAGCCACCGGAAGCGCGCGCGAGTCCGTCTGTCACAAGCTTCGCGGCACCGCCCGCGCGAGCGCGCCTGGTGAGTCGCAGTTTCATCGAGGCGAGCGCCGCCGACGATGTCGATATGACGACGGCCGAGTTCATCCTGGCTATCGGCCGCGGCATCGGCGAGCAAGCGAACGTCGAACGCTTCCGGGAGCTGGCGGAGGCGGTCGGTGCGGTTCTCGGCTGCTCGCGCCCGATCGCCGATGCCGGCTGGCTTCCCAAGAGCCGCCAGATCGGCCAATCCGGCAAGACCGCGAGCGCCTGCAAGCTGTACGTGGCGATGGGCATCTCCGGGGCGATTCAACACCTTGCAGGGATGAAGCACGTCAGCACCATCGTCGCCGTCAACGCCGATTCGGGCGCTTCGATCTTCACCGTCGCCAAGTACGGCATTGTGGGCGATATCTTCGAGATCGCGGATGCGCTGCACAGTCATTTTGCAAGCTGAGCGCCCGACCGCTCATCCATTGAGGAGGCACGCCACGGCGGGGTCGACGGCCGGCGGCGCGAAGGTTCGGCCCCCCGTGTCGTTTGAACAACGGCGACAGTGTTGACCGCTGTTCGCTCGGCGTGGTATTCGTGCGCAAAATAATTCACCACCATGCAACTACTAATATCGCCCCAGGCAGACGTGCACGCTTGCGGAACTGCTGAACCCCTTTGATGGATTCGCAGAGCCCACCGAAGCCTCTAGCACGGGCGCTCGCAGCGCTCGAGCGATTCGTGTTCGCCCGGCGCCTGCTGGTGCTGACCGTGCTGGCTGCTTTCACGCTGCTGATGGGGTTCTTTGCCCTGCAGCTGCGGATGACCGCCGGGTTCGAGAAGCAGATGCCGGTCGGCCACGAGTATGTGAAGACGTTCGAGCAGTACCGCAGCCAGCTGTTCGGAGCCAACCGGCTGACCATCGCGGTGCGCTCGATCGACGGGACCATCTGGACCAAGCAGGGGCTGACGAGGCTGTACGACGTAACGCAGGCGATCATGTCGATGCCGAACGTGGATCGCGTCGGCGTGCAGTCGCTGTGGACGTCGAACACCTGGATCAATGACATCACCCCCGAAGGGTTCAAGATCGAGCGCTTGATTCCCGACACGGTCGAGCCCGCATCATTGACTCCCGAGGTGATCGAGACGATCCGGCAGACCACCACGCGCGGCGACTTCGACGGAACCCTGGTTGCGCGCGACCAGTCGAGCGCGCTGGTCACCGCGGAGCTGAACGAGTACGACAAGAACGGCGTCAAACTCGACTACATCGCCTACAACCGGATGCTCAACGAGCGCATCCGCGGCAAGTACGAGGATGCGCATTACCGGATCGAGATCATCGGCTTTGCGAAGCAGGTGGGCGAGATTGCCGACGGTGCGCAGGCGGTACTGACTTTCTGCGGGATTGCCTTGCTGCTGGTGGCGGCGGCGGTGTACTGGTACTGCCGCTCGATCCGTTTCACCGTGCTGCCGATCGTGTGCTCCCTGACGTCGCTGGTGTGGCAGTTCGGCACATTGCATCTGCTGGGATTCGGGCTGGATCCGCTGGCGATTCTGGTGCCTTTCCTCGTGTTCTCGATTGGCGTCTCGCACGGAGTGCAGCAGATCAACTACATCGTCCGCGAGATCGCCCACGGCAAGAGCACGTTCGACGCGGCACGCGCGAGCTTCTCGGGGTTGCTGGTGCCGGGCACGCTGGCGCTGGTGACCGCCTTTGTCTCCTTCATCACGCTGATCCGGATTCCGATTCCGATGGTGCGCGAGCTGGCGGTCACGGCCGCGATCGGAGTCGGTTACAAGATCGTCACCAATCTGGTCATGTTGCCGGTAGCGGCGTCGTACTGTCATTTCGACCGGGCGTTCGCCGAAAGAGCCATGCTGGAACGCGAGCGGCGTGCGCGCTGGCTCAGGCAACTGGCGCGCGTCTCCGAACCGCGGAACGCGGTGATTGTCGTGTTCGTGACGGCCGCTGTTCTGGCGCTTGCCGCCTGGCAGAGCCGCGATCGCGTGGTCGGCACGTTGCAGGCTGGCTCCCCGGAGCTGCGGGCCGACAGTCGCTACAACCGCGACGCGGTCGACATCGCGAACAACTACGATGTCGGCCTCGATTGGCTGAGTGTCGTGCTGGAGGCGCCGCCGTCGCCGGAGAACTGCGCTCGCGTGGCTCTCGGCCCCTTCGAGCAGGACCTGGTGTGGACGCTGCAGAACGTGCCGGGCGTGACCGGCGTGAGTTCGTTCACGTCGATGATGCGCACCTACAGTGAGGGCTACAACGAAAACAACCCGAAGATGAGCGTCGTGCCCATCGATCCGAACTACTACGCGGCGCTGGCGATCGAAATCAACCGCGTGCGCGGTTTCGTCAACGTCGACTGCAGCATGACCGCCGTTCACGCCTACCTGGCCGATCACAAGGCAGCCACGATCACCCGGGTGATCGATGCCGTCAAGGGCTTCAGAGCGACGAATCATCTGGATGGGGTCAAGGTGCGGTTGGCATCGGGCAACGCCGGCGTGCTGGCCGCCATCAACGAGGAGGTCTCGCGCAGCGAGCTGCCGATGATGCTCTATGTCTATGCGGCTATCGCGCTCCTGGTGTTGATCGCGTACCGCGACCTGCGGGCCGTCGTCGCCTGCTGTCTGCCGCTTACGGTGGCGACTTTCGTCGGCTACTGGTTCATGAAGGAACTCCAGATCGGTTTGACGGTGGCGACGCTGCCGGTTATGGTGCTGGCGGTCGGCATCGGGGTCGACTACGCCTTCTACATCTACAACCGGCTGCAGGCGCACCTTGCGCAGGGCGAACCGATCGTCGGGGCGCTGGAGCATTCGATCCTGGAAGTCGGCATGGCCACGATCTTCACCGCGATCACGCTGGCGGTCGGGGTCGTGACCTGGTCGTTCTCCGCGCTGAAATTTCAGGCCGACATGGGCAAGCTGCTGGCGTTCATGTTCATCATCAACCTCGTGATGGCGATGACCGCGCTGCCGGCCCTGGCGGTGGTGCTGGAGCGCATTTTCCCGCGCCGCAAGCCGGTTCACATCCCGGGCGTTTTGCAACACTGATGGCGCACTCCAAATGAACCGGCTCGCGATCCGCTGGCTCCTCCCTGTGATGGCAGCTGCGCTGCTGGCGATCCTGCCTGCCTCGGCGCAGCTCGTCGGCGCGGGCGGCGGGGGCGCGGGCGGCGATGTGGCCAAGTTCGTCAAGGAGCTGCGCCAGCTTCCGGCGATGGGCCTGGCCTCGCCCACGCGCGCCGGCATGCTGAGCGCCACGACGGCCGGGAAGCGCATCGTCGCGGTCGGCGATCACGGCACGGTGCTGCTGTCGGATGATGACGGCAAAACCTGGCGGCAGGCTCGTGAGGTACCGACCCGTCTGATGTTGACTTCGGTGTGCTTCGTCGACGCTATGCGCGGCTGGGCGGTCGGTCACTGGGGCGTGGTGCTGCATACTGAGGATGGCGGGGACAGCTGGAAGCTGCTGCGCCAGGACACTAGCGTGGATCAGCCGCTTTTCTCGGTCTATTTCATGGATCGGAAACAGGGCTTGGTCGTGGGTCTGTGGTCGCTCGCATTGCGCACGAGTGATGGCGGATTGCACTGGACATCCGTCAAGATGCCTGCGCCTCCCGGGGGCGACAAAGCCGGCCCGAACCTTTACCGGATCTTCTGGGCCAAAGAGGCTGGCACCCTGTTCATCGCCGCTGAAATGGGTTTGGTCTACCGATCCGATGACGGCGGCCAGAGCTGGCAGATGATCCAGACCGGCCAGCGCGGCTCACTGTGGACCGGTCTCGCGTTGCGCGACGGCTCGCTGCTGGTTGCGGGGCTGAATGGCCAGATGCTGCGCAGCAGCGACGGCAGCGCCTGGACAGCGCTTGCGAGCGGCGTCGAGGGCTCGATCACGGATCTGGCACAAGGACCGGATGGCAGCGTGATCGGTGTTGGGCTGGCGGGGACCATCGTCGAGAGCAGTGACGGTGTCAGCTTCAAGGCCAACTCCCGCCGCGACCGGGCGTCGTTGACCGCGGTGCTGGCGACTGCGCAGGGCCCCCTTTTGTTTTCCAAAGACGGCGTAGTGAGGTCAGACTCATCCGACGGCAGATAATCCTTGCGCAGGGCCTTGCGGAGGGGCCGCGGAAACGCTGCGGCAAAGCGATGTTGGGCGCTGCCGGGGATTGCCAAGCAATTTGATCTCGGGAATTTCTAGAGTGGAGCGGGCAAGTATGAAAAGCTTAGCGCGTCTGATTTGCTCTTTAGCCACCGTGCTGATTGCGGCGAGCGCCTCAGCGGCCGTCACGCCGGAGGAGGCCGACCACCTGGGGAAGGATTTGACGGCCTTCGGGGCCGAGAAGGCGGGCAACGCGGCCGGCACCATCCCGGCGTGGGAGGGCGGTGATACACCGCTGCCCGGCTGGGAGTGGGGCAAGATCCGCAAGGATTACTGGAAGTTCAAGGACGAGAAGCCGCTGTTCCCGATCGACGCCTCCAACGTCGACAAGTACGCCGCCAACCTGACCGATGGTCAGATCACAGCGCTGAAGACGGTGAAGGGCTACCGGATGGATGTCTATCCGACGCACCGGACTTGCGCAATCACGCCGACGTACGCGGAGCGCACCAAAGCCAACGCGACGGAAGCCAAGATTGCCGCCGACGGCTGGACCCTGCAGCACGCCAGGGCCGGCGGCGTGCCGTTTCCGATCCCCAAGTCCGGCGTTGAGGTGATGTACAACCTCAAGATGCGCCCGGCGGGCATCGGGGCGCTCTATCAGGATGGCACGAGCGTCATCAGTCCGCGGCCCGGCACCAACGACTTCACCTGGTACCAGTGGTACCTGGAGCAGTACTGGCCGAGCAAGCGCTCCGACAAGCCGAGCGTCGAGTCCGACGGTGGCGTCGACTTCTTCGTGTACTACGCCTACTCCAAGCCCGCCGCGCTGGCCGGCCAGGGCTTTGTCGGCACGATCGGGATGAACAAGGATCCCGAGCAGTACTACTACTTCCCGGGCCAGCGCCGGGTACGCCGGCTGCCGAGCTACACCTTCGACACGCCGCTGATCGGCTTCGAGAACCAGTACCTGGTCGATGAGGAGACCGGGATCTGGATGACGCTGGATCGCTACGACTGGAAGCTGGTGGGAAAGAAGGAGATGTATATCGGCGCGAACGTCTTCGCCATGTGGGACTACAAGGCGGACCCGAAGGTCGTGTTCGAGAAGACTTACATCAACCCGGCCTACCGCCGCTACGAGCTGCACCGCGTCTGGGTGGTCGATGGGCGCTTGAAGCCGGGCTTTCGCCACCTCGCGCCGCACCGCACCTATTACATCGACGAGGACAGCTGGAACATGGCGGAGATGACCGACTACGACAAGACAGACAAGGTGTGGAAGGACGTCGCGCAGTTCCCGATCCCGGCCTGGGAGGTCGGTGGTTTGTGCACGGGCATCAGCACTCACATGTGGGATCTGCAGGCCGGCCGCTACGTGACGGACTGGATGTCGATCGGCGGCGGCCGGGACATCAAGTGGGTCAAGGAGGGCGATCCGGAGGCCAAGGCGCCGTGGATGAGACCGGACCACTACACGCCGGAAACCCTGCGCGCGCTGTCGGAGCGCTGAGCGGATAAAGACCAAGGAGACGCCTGCGGCAGGTGCGCGGGGGCAAAGGAAAACGAAATAGCGCTGCAGCGGCGCGCGGGGCCGCTGCAGAAAGAAAACGGGGAGGGCTAACATGCGAGCAAATCAACGCGAAGCGCGTGCGGTACGGCGTTACGCCGGGCTGGGTGTGCTGATCTCGGTGTTGTCGGCACCGGCGTATTCGTTCGATTTCACTCTGGGGGAGACGAAGGCCAGCCTGATCACGCTGGTCACCGCCGGGTTCGGCGAGCGACTGCGCTCCCAGAATGCAGACCTCATCGCGGCGCCCGGTACGCAGGGTTTCTTCACCGGGTTTCAGGACGCGCATTCGGGGGACCTGAACTACAACAAAGGCGACCTGTTCGCCTTGTACCTGAAAGGCAGCGAGGAGCTGCTGTTGAGTTTTCCGGACAAGTACAAGCTGTTCGCCCGGGCCGGCTGGATACGGGACTTCAAGGCGGCCGACACGCGATTCGTCCCGCTCGCATCTCCCGCCCGCACTCAGGCAGCGCACGACCTGTTTCTGTTCGACTTGTGGGGCAGCAAGGATTTCGAGATGTTCGGCCGCACCTCGCGCTTGCGGGTGGGGCGGCAAGTGGTCAACTGGGGCGAGAGTCTGTTCATTGCGGGGGGCGTCAACGCCACCGCCGCGATCGACCAGTACCGTTTGACTTACCCGGGAGTCCCGCTGAAGGAGGTGGTACTGCCCGCGGAGATGGTGAGCCTGGCCTTCTCACCGGTCAGCGGCGTCAATGTCGAAACCTATTATCAGGTCCGCTGGCACGAGAACCGGCTGGTGCCGGTGGGCACCTACTTCAGCACCAGCGACTACATCGGCAAGGGCCCGCAGCCGGCGAACTGGTTCTTCCTTTACGACCCAAACTATGCGGCCATCCATGGCGGCGTGTTTGCGCCGCAGACCGGACCCAACGCGTACACCGGCATTCCGATCACCAATCAGGCGCAGGCGCTGGCCACGGCGGTCGCCAACAATTACTCGTTCTGCTCGGCCGTCAACGTCGTAAGCAGTCCCACGGGCAATACCTGCAACCTCGACCTGGGCGCTCCGTTCCTGGAACGCGACAAGAAGCCCAATGCCGGCAACCAGTGGGGAATCGCGGTCCACTACAAGCCAGCGGGCGCCGCCGTCGACGTGGGCCTCTACTACGAGCGCTTTCATGAGAAGCAACCCTTCCTGAGGTATCTGCCAAGCTCGGTGCCACTGGGTCTGGGTCAGCGCTTGGAGTACCCGCAGGGACATTCTCTATTTGGCGTGAGCCTGAGCGCGCTGCTCGGCAAGTGGGCGATCGGCAGCGAAGTGTCGTATCGGCCCAAGGATCCGATCCTGGTCGATCCGTTCTCGTGTGCGGATCTGGGGGGCGGGGGCGCCGACTGCGCCGGCAACTGGGCGACGTACCGGGACGCGCACAAGCTTCAGTGGAACACGACCTGGTGGCGAGCCGTGAACCCGAGCGATGGCGACTGGTACGCCGCCGGGGTGCGTGCGTTGGGCGCGCAGATCTCGAATATCCAGGGTGAATTCGCGCTGATTCACTACCCCGGCGTCAAGAACCATTCGTACCAGGGGCTCGGTCTGCTGGCCGACCTGAGCTACGACATCTCGAAGGCCTCGAGCGGCGTCGACAAGAATGCCCAGCACTTCGGCTCCGCCGACTCCTTTGGCATCGTCCAATACTTCGATCTCACGTACGACGGTACGATCATCCCGGGCTTTCAGGTGATTCCGAACGTCACCTTCGCGCTGGGCTTGAGCGGCGACACGCCGAATGAGAACTACACCTGGTTCAAGAACGTGTTCGCCACCACCTATGCGGTGACGCTGACGCAGAACAAGCAGCACTGGTCGGGCAGCCTGCTGTACGTGACCTATCGCGGCGGCAGTCCGACGCTACTGCGCAACTTCTACGCGGATCGCGACTGGTGGGGAGGGTCGCTCACTTATACGTTCTGATCTCGGGGGACCTCGCCATGAAAAGACCTCTACTGCTGTTCGCCGGCGTGTTGGCACTGGCACCGTTGGCTGCGAGCGCCGCCGAACGGCTGCACCTCATCGAGCACGCGGTCAACGAAAACACGGTGCACGTGGGTGCGGGTGCCAAGGGCGACTCGCTCGGTGACATGATCGTCTTTGCGAACCCGGTGAACGATGCAACCGACAAGACGCAGGCGGGTACCGACAACGGCTACTGCGTGCGCGTGGTCGTGGGCAAGAGCTGGGAATGCTTCTGGACGCTCAAGCTCAAGGACGGGATGATCACCATAGAGGGTCCGTTCTATGACACCGGGGATTCGGTCTTCGTCATCACGGGGGGCACGGGCAAGTATGCCGGCGCGAAGGGGCAGATGAAGCTGCATGACCGCGGCACCAAGCCCACGAGCTACGACTTCGTTTACGAGCTGCTCTAGTGTGACGATCGGCTTATTGCCGATCGTGACGGGGACATCGTCGCGGCGCACTTCTCGCCGCTCCTGTCCATCACGCACGATGCCGACGCCTTTCCTCGCGCTGGGTCAGGAGTGAAACCATGGCATTGAGTTGGCGTACCTCCGTTCTCGCTGATCGCCATCGCGCGCTGGGCTCGAAGCTCGAGGACTGGAACGGCATGGGCACGGCGTGGACCTACGCCAAGGACATGGCGCTCGACTACGTGGCGATTCGCACCAAGGCGGGCCTGATGGACGTCTCTGGCCTGAAGAAGCTGTATCTGACGGGCCCGCACGCCTCGGCCATCCTGCATCAGGCGACGACCCGCGACGTTACCAGGATATATCCGGGCAAGAGCGCCTACGCGTGCATGCTGAATGATGCAGGGCATTTCATCGAGGACTGCATCCTGTATCGCACCGGGCCCAACACGTGGATGGTGGTTCATGGCGCCGGCGCCGGGCACGAGACCCTGACGAGCGCCGTGGTCGGGCGTAATGCCGCCATGGTGGTCGATGAGGATCTGCACGACCTGTCGCTGCAGGGGCCCGTGGCGGTCGATTTCCTGGCCAAACACGTGCCCGGGATTCGCGATCTGAAGTATTTCCATCACCTGCCGGCGCTGCTGTTCGGTCGCCCGGTGTTGTTCTCGCGCACCGGCTACACGGGCGAGCGCGGCTATGAGATTTTCTGCAAGGGCGAGGATGCCGGGCCGATCTGGGACACCATACTGAGCGAAGGCCGGAGTTTCGGAATCGTCCCGGCTCAATTCGCCACGCTCGACATGCTGCGCGTGGAGAGCTATCTGCTCTTCTATCCATACGACATGTCGCAGATGTATCCCTTCGAGAAGGATCCCCCGGGTGACACCCTGTGGGAGCTCGGGCTCGATTTCACGGTCAGTCCGGGGAAGACCGATTTTCGCGGCGCCGACCAGCACTATCGGCTCAAAGGGAAGGAGCGTTTCAAGATCTTCGGTCTGCTCGTCGAGGGCAGTGTCGCCGCGGATATGGGCGATCCCGTGTATGCCGGCAACAAGAAGGCCGGCGTCGTGACGTGCGCGATGTACTCGACGCTCACCCGCAAATCCATGGCGATCGCCCGACTCGACGTGCCGGTGGCCGTGCACGGGACACGCCTGGAAATTCGCGGCAAGAACGTGAAGGGCCCGGCGAGCGCGCACACCCTGCCGTTCGATGATCCGGAGAAGAAAAAGCGCATGGCTGTGGGATAGGAGGTCATCATGCAAACCAAGCTTCTGATCAACGGCTCGCTCGTGCCGGGCGAAGGTCAGTCGGAGAATGTGCTCGATCCGGCGACCGGCAAGCCAATCGCGCAAGTTGCGGAGGCGAGCGGCGCTCAAGTGGAGGCAGCCGTGGCGGCGGCCGAGGGCGCCTTCGATGCCTGGTCACGGACCACACCGAAGGACCGGGCCACCCTGTTGCTGAAGCTGGCCGATCACATCGAGAGCGACGCAGAGGCGTTTGCCGAGCTCGAGTCGCGCAATACCGGCAAGCCGGTCGCGGCGATGCACAACGATGAGATACCCGCCATCACGGACGTGTTCCGATTCTTTGCGGGCGCTGCGCGCACCCTGCACGGGCCCCTCGCCGGGGAGTTTCTGCCCGGCTTCACCAGTATGGTCCGCCGCGACCCGGTGGGCGTGGTCGCCTCGATCGCGCCCTGGAACTATCCCTTGATGATGGCGGCGTGGAAGCTCGCTCCTGCGCTCGCAGGCGGCAACACCGTGATTCTCAAGCCCGCGGAGCAGACGCCCCTCACGGCGCTGAAGCTCGCGGAATATCTTCGCGAGCTGTTTCCCAAGGGCGTCGTGAACATCGTCTGCGGCCGCGGCGAGAGCGTCGGTGCGCCGCTCGTGGCGCACGCGCGCGTTCGCATGGCCTCCCTCACGGGTGATGTGGCAACCGGCCAGAAAGTCCTGAGCGCTGCGGCGGGTAATCTGAAGCGGACTCATCTGGAGCTCGGAGGCAAGGCGCCGGTCATCGTGTTGGACGATGCGGATGTGGAAGCGGTCGTCAGTGGCGTCCGCACCTTTGGCTTCTACAATGCCGGGCAGGACTGCACGGCCGCCTGCCGGCTGTATGCCGGCACAGCGGTGTACGAGAAGCTCGTCGCTGATCTGACGAGCGCGGTGCGCTCCCTCAAGGTGGGGTCGCAGACGGAGGCCGGCGTCGAGATGGGTCCGCTGATCTCCGCCGAGCAGCGCACCCGCGTTGCCGGGTTCGTGGAGCGTGCCGCAGCGCATCGCCACGTCTCGATCACCACCGGAGGGAGAGTGCGCCCCGGCGGCGGATTCTTCTATGAGCCGACCATCGTGGCGGGCGCGAAGCAGACCGATGAGATCGTGCAGCGGGAGGTGTTCGGCCCCGTCGTCTCGATCACGCGATTCACCGACGTCAATGAGGCGGTCGCCTGGGCGAACGACTCGGAATATGGTCTGGCCTCGTCGGTCTGGTCCCGGGACATCGCCCGGGCCATGGGAGTCGCCGCCCGACTGCAGTACGGCTGCACCTGGATCAATACGCACTTCACCCTCGTGAGCGAGATGCCTCACGGCGGATTCAAGCGCTCGGGCTACGGCAAGGACCTGTCGGTGTACGCGCTGGAGGATTACACCATTCCGCGACACGTGATGGTGAAGCTGTGAGCGGTGCTGCTCTAGGCGAGCTTGCGCACCCACGGCAGCCGGCCGGCTCCGAGCAGCAGCGGCGCGCAGCTCAGGAAAACCAGCAATCCATTGGGAGTCCAGTAGTCCATCGCCAGCCCTCCGAGGCTCGGACCCACGATGCCGCCGGCGCAATACACGACGACGAACACGGCGTTGGCGTCGGCCAGCTCAGCCCGCGGGTACGATTCCCCGAGGAGCGCGATTCCCTGGGTGTAGAAGCCGTACATCGTTCCGCCCCACAGCAGCAGCAGCGGCCACAGCAGCCAGGGCGTACCCATTGCGGCTGAAAGCAGGAGCGGGCCGATCACACAGACGCTCGCGCACCCGGTCAGCACGCGGCGACGCCCCAGCCGGTCGGCCAGCCAGCCGATCGGCAGCTGCAGGATGACATTGCCGGCCAGGAAGACGGTCACGAGCAGCAGGGATGAAGGCTCGTCGAGACCGCGCAGCAGCCCGAATACGGGAAGCAGCGAGACGTACGCCGATTCCACGAGGCCGGCAATCAAAGCCGCGAGCATCACGATTGGCGCGGCGCGCCCGATCCGCAGCCACTGCAGTCGGTCCCGCGGCCCGGGATTCCCGGCTGAGCCCTGACGCACGAGCAGCAGGGGCAGAGCGGTGAGCGCCAGGCACAGCGCCCCGACGGCAAACGGCCGCCACCCGGCCGTGCCGGTGATTTGCAGCAGGAGCGGGCCTGCCATGACGCCGGCCGCGAATACCGTGGCGTAGGATCCCATGACCGTACCGCGCGACCGATCGGTGCTCAGGGTGTTGAGCCAAATCTCACTCGCGATCCACTCCAGACCCAGTGCGCAGCCGGTCGCGAAGCGCAGGGCAAGCCAACCCTGAAAGCTCGGAAGCAGCGGCATGAGCAACAGTATGGCCGTGGAGACTCCAATTCCGAGGAGGATCGCGAAACGCAAGCCGAGGCGCGCGATCGCGCCGGGATAAAGGGGTCCACAGAGCATGACCGCCAGGGTGCTGATGCTGGTCACCGCACCGATCTCGAGACTCGAGGCCCCGCCGCGCTGCAAAACCAGCGCCATCAACGGCGGCTGAAAGCCGAAGATCAGACCGACTCCGAAGCTTGCGGAGAACACCGCCGCCAGACTGAGGCGCTGCTCCAATTCAACCCGTCGCAGTGCCGCGCGGGTGACGCCCGTACACGCGCGATCCCACCACATACGCGACGCCCGCACCGAGCGCCGCCGGCAGCGATGCGGTGAGGAACTTGTACGGCCCGCTGGAAGCGAATGTGAGCGGGTTCAGGAGCCCTATGTACACCGCGCAGCCGAGCGCAAGCGCAACGACCGCTGCCGGATTGAACCCGTGCAGATACGCGTAGGCCCCGGCGGGGTCGCGCGCGTAGATTCCCCTGAGGCTCACTCTGCGGTGACGCAGTACGAAGTGGTCCGCCATCTGGATTCCGCACAAGGGCGCAAATCCCACGCCGAGAAACGCCAGGAACGTGCCGAACTTCGCGAAGAACAGCTCCGGGATCAGCATGCCGATGACGGCGACCGGCGCAATCGTCGCGAGCAGCAGCAACCACCACGGCGTGCGCTCGAGAGCTGCAAAATTGCGCAGCCCGATGGCCGATGAATAAATGCCCGCGATGGCCGTGCCGAAATTCGCCGCCCCGACGAACAGCAGCGCCACGATCGCGTAAGGCGTGCCGCCGACCGTGCGCAGCCACTGCGCGGGATCGGAGGTTTTGAGCACCAGTACGCCGGCGAGCCCGATGAGACTGAGCAACGGCACGGGCGCTCCCATGCCCAGCATGACCGGCAGCACCGCCGTCCGCGCGTTGGGCGCCATGCGGATCATGGCGCCGACGTATGGCCACCAGGACAGCGTCGAGGAAATCCCGAGCTCGATCCCCGTCGTATAGTTCCAGAGCCTGTCAGGTCTGGCCAGGGCGGGCCTGGCGGCCGACAGCTCCGGCCAGCGATGTGAGACGAGCAGGTACAGCATCCACAGGCCGATGAGAACGTGCGCGACGAGAATCTTTGAGATGGTGGCGACGCCCCTCGCGCCCCACAGCAGCGAAAAATAGATGAACGTGCAGGCGAGCAAGGTGGCGGCGGGCACGATCTGGCGAGCGCTGATTGCAGGTGACAGCAGGCCCAGCACGCCCAGCAGCTGCGTGGCGGATTTCGCAAAGAAGATCAGCAGCAGCGAATTCCAGCCGATGATCGAGATGATCTGCATCAGGGCGGGAATGATCCAGCCGCTGGTGCCGAACTGCGGCTTGGTGGAGGCGACCGAATCGATGCCGTAGCGAGCGCAGATCGGACCGGCCGCGAGAAACACGATCAACATGCCGATCATGCAACCGGCGCTCAGGGTCGCGGCGCCCTGGAAAAAATTCAGGTAGTAGCCGACGTACTCGCCGATCAGATAGCACCACGTCGCCGCCGCCGCAGTGGCGAGCGCGATTGCGAGTCGCCAGGATCCCCAGGTTCGTTCCGCCGGCAACAGCGGCCATGCGCTCTTGTCAGCAAGATCCCCGTCGGTGAGGCTCATGCCTTACCCGGCATTCCACCCGAGGATGAGCAGCGCGATCGGCAGCACCAGGCCGAGCAGGGCAAGCCACACCCAGCTGAGAGGATCGAAGTCCGGCGCGGCGGGCTGCGCTTCCAGCGCATCGATCCGGCGGGCCAGCTCGGGAGGTAACGAATCCGACATACGCTGAGCCCTCAGCGCTCGCGAGGCCCCGGAAATGCCTCGGCGTCGCCGTAGGGGAACCACCAGAAGTCGTGGGCGTGCGCGGCCGGATCGATCATCGCGAGTTTGGTGTGCCGGAAGGTATCGAGCCCCTCCGACCCCAGTTGCCGGCCCATGCCGGACTGCTTGCGGCCACCGAACGGACCTGCGTCGTTGTCGAGCAGCGGAGCGTTTACCCATACCATGCCTGCCTCCAGCTCGTTCACGGCCCGCATCGCCTCCTCGAGATCGCGCGTGTAGATCGTCGCACCCAGGCCGTAGCGCGAGCGGTTGGCATGCGTGACAGCTTCCTCGAAGCTTGCGACCTTGCACACTGGAGCCACCGGCCCGAAGGTCTCGTCGTTCAGGATAGCGGCCTCGGCCGGAACGTTGACCAGCACGGTCGGCTCGACGAACCAACCCCGCTTGAGGCCGGCCGGGCGCCCACCGCCGACTGCGGTGCGGATCCCCTCATCTTTCGCCCGCTGCAGGATGCGGCTGAAGCGGAGCAGCTCGCGCTCCGATGCGAGCGGTCCCATGTCTACATGGTCCAGGCCGTTTCCAACCCGAACCTTCCTGGTATGTTCTATCAGGCACGCGACGAACTCCTCGTAGATCGCTGCGTGTACGTAGAATCGCTCGGCCGCGGCACACACCTGACCGCAGTTGAGATAAGCCCCGAACGCCGCTCCGCGCGCCGCAATCTCGATCGGCGCCGACGGCATGACGATGTAGGGGTCGTTGCCGGAGGTTTCGATCAGGCAGCGCTTGTACATGGCCGCACAGGTCTGCGCGACCCATCTTCCGGTCTCGATGCCGCCGGTAAAGGCCACCATGTGCGTGTCAGGGTGATTGACGAGCTGCTGCCCGACCCTTGCGCCCCCTGCCAGGACCTGGACGAGACCGGGCGGAAGCATGGCGAAGGCTTCGACGAATTTCAGCGTGGTGAGCGTCGTCAGATCCGAAGGCTTGACGATGACGGCATTGCCACTCGCAAGCGCTGCCGCGGCCTGCCAGCACAACAGGCACAGCGGGTAGTTAAATGGCAGGATGATCACGACCACGCCGAGGGGCTCCTTGGTCGTGAAGTGGAATTGGTTGTCCACGACGGGACCGAGGACCTTGCCCGCCTCGTGGCGGGCAATCTCGGCATAGTAGTCGGTCGCGCTCGCCGACCAGATCACCTCGTCTGCCGATTCCTTGTACGGCTTGCCCATCTCGCGGGTCAGCATCTCGGCGACCGTCGCGCGCGCCTGCCGCATCGCGCGCGACGCCTCGTGCAGGAGCTCCGCGCGCTTGTGGTAGTTCACCTTGTTCCACTGCCTCTGCGCGGCGTTCGCGACCCGTACGGCCGCGTCGACCTCCGCGGGCGTGGCCTCGAGGAGCTCGCCGATGACCTGCTCGGTCGCCGGGTCGATGACCCGTACGCGGGCTTCGCCGGACCCCGGCACTTGACGTCCATCGATCTGATGTCGCCCGCTCAGATGCTGGAAAAATCCTTCAACGCTCATGGTGATCTCCGCACGATGGTCTCGGCGAGAGTGCCTCAACGCTTGGCTTCGCGCTGGCTGAGCGCGACACCCGCCAGAATCAGTGCGCCCGCCAACGCCATGCTCACGGTGAGCGGCTCACCGAGAAACAGCCAGGCCCAGATCACGCCGAACAGGGGTATCAGGTAGGTCATGGTGGAGGTGCGCGGGGCACCGACGCGGGCGACGAGTCGGTAATAGATCACGAACGCTGTCCCGGTGCACAGGACGCCGAGCAGGATGGCGCTCATCCAGGAGCCGGCGGCGATCGCATGGTGCGGCCAGAGGTAGATCGCGAGCGGGGCCAGCAGCACGCTGCCGCTCACCAGGGCCGCGGCCGCCACCGCGCCGGCGGGGTAACCGCTGAGATGACGGCGCACCAGGTTGAGGCCGATGCCATACAGAAGAGCCGCGGTGGTGCCCGCCAATGCCGCGGGCCAGACACTCGCGCCCGCGGTCCTGCCGCTCGCCAGAATCGCCACGCCCACGAATCCGGCTACCAGGCCGATGAGCCGCCACGGGCCGATCCGCTCCCCGTAGAACAGGAAGGCGATCAGGGCGGTGAACATCACCGTCATCGCGTTGCTGATGGCGCCGATGCCCGCCGGCGCCCGCTCGGCGGCCCAGGCGTACAGCGCAAACGGAATGACGGAGTTGATGGTGGCGATGCCGGCGATGCGCAGCCACAGCGCGACGCTGAACTGCGCGCGAGCGGCCCATAGCCACGGCAGCAGGACGAGGGCGCCGAGCGCGAGGCGCGCTTCGACCAGCGGCAAGGGCCCGAAGTCCGCCGCCGCGACCCGCATGAACAGGAACGATCCGCCCCAGATGGCGCCGAGCACCGTCAGTTCCAGCGGCGTGCGCCACGGCGCCACGCCGACCGCATCGGCGGCGGGGGCGTTCACAGCAGCGACCGCGGCAGGAGCGGGGACAGGGGTGAGGTTCGCGGACATGAGATGTTAACCGTGACAGGCGGCCGGCTCACCCGCCACCCGATCCTTGCGGCCGCGCGCGGCGACTCAACGCAGTGCCTGCTCGAGATCCTCCAGCAGATCCTCGGTCGCCTCGATTCCGACCGACAGGCGCAGCAGCGCGTCGCCGATGCCGAGGCGCTGGCGATCTTCGCGCGACAACCCGGCGTGCGAGGTCGTCGACGGCCGTGTCAGCAGCGTATGCACGCCGCCGAGGCTCGGCGCAACGATGGGAATGCGCACCTTGCGGGCAAACTCATCGGCGCGGCTGGCGGCACCCTTGAGCTCGAAGCTCAGCACGCCGCCGAAGCCGGCGAACAGGCTGCGGGCGCGCGCATGTCGCGGATGCGTCTCGAGTCCGGCGTAGTTCACGCGCGCCACCGCCGCGTGTCCCTCGAGGAACTGCGCGATCCTGAGCGTGCTGTCGTTCTGGTAGCGCACCCTGAGCGCAAGGGTCTTCAGTCCGCGGCTGAGCAGGAACGCCGCGTGCGGGTCGAGCGAACCACCGAGGTGGTTGGCCTTGTGCCGGATGCGCTCGATCAGCTCCGCCGCGCCCGAGACCGCGCCGGCGACGATGTCCGCATGGCCGTTCAGATACTTGGTGGCACTGTGGATCGAAAGGTCGAAGCCCGACTCGATGGGGCGAAAGTTGATGGGACTCGCGAAAGTGTTGTCGATGATGGACACCAGGCCATGGGCGCGCGCGAATTTCACCACCGCATTGAGGTCGGCAACCTCCAGCAGCGGATTGGTCATGGCCTCCACATAGATGGCCCGCGTGTTGGGCCGCAATCGAGCCGGCCACGAATCGGGCCGGTCGGCGTCGATGAAATCCACGGCCAGACCGAACTTCGGGAAGTCCCTGGTGAGCAGGTCATGGGTGCCGCCATAGAGGCAGCTCTGCGCCAGCAGATGGTCCCCCGCCGACAGCACCGTGAGCAGCGTGGTGGAGATCGCCGCCATGCCGCTCGCGGTGACCAGTGCGGCCTGCGAGCCCTCCAGCGCCGCGAGCTTGGCATGCAGCGCGAGCTGGCTCGGGGTGTTGTTGGTGCGCAGGTAGCGCACGTCGTGGTAGCTGCCTTCACCGCCGTACTCATAGGTCGCGGACTGGAAGATCGGCATCTGTACCGCCCCGGCGATGCGCGGCAGCGGCTCACCGGCGTGTACCAGCTTGGTTTCGATACGCATGGAGGATTCAGACATGCGGCGCTCCCAAAGTGCGATTGTCACTCGAATACGCTACCGTGTCCTTATGCCTTTATGGAGAGACGCCCGCCGGCGCCGCGACCGGCACTGTGTCGGCGTGCCGCCAGTACAGCGGCGCGTGCCGGGAACACCCCCCGCGTGACGCGCCCGACCGAGCGCTTTTCCGGCCGGGTGGAGAATTACGTCCGCTACCGCCCGAGCTATCCGAGCGCCGCCATCGATCTGCTCAAGACCCGCTGCGGACTGTCGCCCGGCGCCGTGGTGGCGGATATCGGCTCGGGCACCGGGATCCTGAGCGAGCTGCTGCTCGCGGGCGGGGCGCAAGTCATCGGGGTCGAGCCGAACGACGGCATGCGCGCCGCTGCCGAGGCACATTTGCGCGCTCAGACGCGCTTTCGCAGCGTGAACGGCACGGCGGAGGCCACCACGCTGGCGCCCGCCAGTATCGATCTGCTGGTTGCCGGCCAGGCATTTCACTGGTTCGAGGTCGAGAAAGCACGCCGTGAGGCGCTGCGCGTGCTCAGGAGCGGGGGCTTCGGGGCGCTGTTGTGGAACGAGCGCCCACCCGAGGCGAGCGCCTTCCTCGCCGACTATGAGGCCCTGCTGCTGCGCCATGCCGCCGAGTACGCGCAGATCACGGCGAGCCGCGCGGACGTGGCGAGCATGCGCAGGTTCCTCGGCGCTGCCATGGAGCTCGCTACGTTCCCCAACCAGCAAACCTTCGACTTCGAGGGACTCAGGGGCCGGCTGATGTCCTCGACCTATGCGCCCGAGCCCGGCCATCCGCAGCACGAGCCCATGATGGCGGGCCTGCGGGAGGTGTTCCGCCGCCACCAGCACGGCGGGCAGGTGGTGTTCCCCTACCGCACGCTGGTGTATTTCGGACAGCCGCAGGTGCCGGGCGATTAGCTCGCGAGCCGCCCCTTCATGTCGTCCAGTTCCTCGCGCAACCGCCGCACCTGTTCTTCGAGGCGATCGAGACGCGCGGACGTTTCCCCTGCAACGTTCGCAACGGCGACCGTCTGCGGCGCCTCTTCGATGGCCGCTACTGCGACCGCTCCGCTGAACAGGTGCGCGTAGCGCGAATCGCGGCGTCCCGGTTCGCGCGGCAGGCGCACGACGAACGGGCCATCCTCGCGGGTCCGCAGGCTCTCGAGTGCCGCTTCAACCTGACCCACTTCGGAGAACGGGGCCATGCGGCTCGCGCGAGTACGCAGCTCACCGGGAGTCTGCGGGCCGCGCAGCAGCAGCTCGCACACGATCGCGAGCTCCTGCGCAGTGAGTTTGAGCGTGCCGTACTCTGTGTTGCAGAAGCGGTGCTGGAATTTCGGGACCCGACTCCCGAAGCCCGACTTTTCGACCACGAAGTGCTTCCTGGCAAGCTGATCCACGGTGCCCTGAATCGTGACCTCGTCCATCTCCATGACCGGATCGCGATTGCTCTTCTGGTTGCACGCGTTCACCAGGGCGTTGAGCGATAGCGGGTACTGATCGGGCGTCGTAATCTGCTTTTCGATGAGGCAGCCGATAACGCGCGCCTCGAGTGGCGACAGCTCGATGTTCATTGTTGCGTTCCCTCGTTCACCACACGCGTACGCGATCCGCGGGCGTGAGGTACAGGTTCCGGCCCGCTTTGACGCTGAACGCCTCATACCACGGGTCGAGGTTGCGCACCGTGTCGGCGCGATACTCGTCCGGTGCGTGGCCGTCGGTGACGATCCGCTGGCGCAACGCGGGCTCGCGGATCTTCTGACGCCAGCTCTGCGCGAAGCTCAGGAAGAACAGCTGCGCGGCGCTGAAGCCGCCAGCCGCCGGTGCCGGCTTGCCCTCGAGCGTCCCCCGCCAGGCGTCGTAGGCGACCGACAGGCCCGCGACGTCGGCGATGTTCTCGCTGAGCGTCTGTTTGCCATTGACGGCGATGTCGGGGAAGGGCCGGTAAGCGTTGAACTGTGCGACCAGACGCGCGCCCGCTGCCTCGAAGTGCGCGAAGTCACTCTTGGTCCACCAGTTCCTCAGCCGCCCGCTGGCGTCGAACAGCGCTCCCTGGTCATCGAAACTATGGCTGATCTCATGTCCGATGGTGGCGCCGGTCGCGCCGTAGTCCATGGCGGCATCCCGCTCGGGATCGAAGTAGGGCGGCTGCAGGATCGCGGCCGGGAAGTTGAGGGCATTCAACGCCGGCAGGTTCACCGCATTGACCAGCTGCGGATTCATGACCCACTCGGAGCGATCGACCGCGGTGCCGAGTTTCGCGAGATTGCGCTGATAGTCGAACAGCTCGGCGCGCTGTGCGTTGCCGAACGCGTCGCCGCGGAGCACCTTCAGGCCCGAATAGTCCCGCCACTTGTCGGGATAGCCGACGCCGACCTTGAGCGCGGCCAGCTTCGCTTTCGCCTTCACCCGTGTCTCGGGAGCCATCCACGCAAGCCGGTCGATGCGCACGGCGAAGGCAGCCAGGAGATTCCGCACCATCGCCTCGGCGCGCGCTTTTTCCGCCGGCGGAAAATAGCGCTGCACGTACAGCTTGCCCACCGCCTCGCCCAGCGCGCTGTTGGTGTCGGCCATGGCGCGTTTCCATCGCGGCCGCAACAGCGGCGTGCCCGACAGCGTCCGTCCGTGAAATGCGAAGTGCTCCTCGACAAGGGCCTTGGGCAGGTACGCCGAGTTATGCTCGATCGCGTGAAAGCGCAGGTAGTCCTTCCAGGTCTCGAGCGGCTGACTCGTGATGAGCGCCGACAGGCCGGTGACCGCGCTCGGCTGCCAGACCACGAAGTCTTTCTGCTGCGCCAGGCCCGCGGCGCCGAGAAACGCTTCCCAGTCGAGGCCCGGTGCCCGCAGCTCGAAGTCCTTGCGGGGCCAGTGGTTGTTGCCCTTCAGTACCTCTTCGGATCGCGCGCGGTCCCAGTGCACTTGCGCCATGCGCCGCTCGAGGTCGAAGATGCGCGCGGCCTTGCCCTGTGCGTCCGGCAGATGCGCCAGCGCCAGCACGGCGGCGATATGCGCCTGGTATTTGGCGCGGATGTCGGCCATTTTCTGCGACGGATTGAGGTAGTAGTCCCGGTCCGGCATGCCTAAGCCGCCCTGCAGCAGGAACGGCAGGTAGCGGGTGGGATCATCCAGGTCCTGCGCCACCCACAGACCCAGCAGGTTATCGGTGTACAGGTTGGTGGCGTTGAGAACGTCCACGTCCGCGCGCAACGTGGCGCCGAGCGCCCGTGCGAGCCCGGCGCGGTCCTTGATGGCATCGATGCTTTTCAAGGCAGGCTGCAGAGGCTCGAGGCCCTTCTTTTCGATCCCGTCCTCGTCCATGAAGCTCGCGTAGTAGTCGCCGATCTTGCGCGCCTCGGATCCGGCGCCGGCCGCGCCGGCCGCGTTGCGGACCAGTTCCGCGGTACGCTCCGCGGTAAGCTCGGTGAGTTGTTCCCCCGGACCGTAGCTGCTGCGATCGGGCGGAATCTCGGTCCCCTTGAGCCAGGCACCGTTGGCGTAGTGGAAGAAGTCATCCCCGGGCGCGACCGAGCGGTCGATTCCGGCAAGATCCAGGCCATGGCGGCTCTGACTGAGCGAGGATGTGGCGAGCTGTAGGCCTGCAACCACAGCCGCCAGGGCGAGGAGGCGCGAGGCGATGGAGCGAGCAGGGCGGATCATGTGGCTTACTTTCCCGGGCGGTCGTCACGGTGCACGCGCCAAAGCGCGCAAGTCTACACGACGCCCGCCGCCATCCTGAATCGGATGCTCGTGTCCGGTGGGTCAGCAGCACAGAGGAGCTTGTAATGAGTGCGGGTATCATGCTCAGGTCATTCGCGGCGGTACTGGTGTGCGTGCTGGGCGTCGGGCAGACGCGCGGCGAGACGCCATGGACCGCCGTTCTCACGCAACAGGCTCTGGCTGCGGGCTACCCCGCCACGCTGCCGCCGAACCTGTCGATGGTCCTGGGGTTGGCTACCCAGGGCAAAAGCGTCCAGGTCAAACAGCTCGTCACACGCGCTGAGCAGAAGGTCCGAACCTTCAACGTCAGTGTTGCCCATCACCGCGATCTCGTTATTTTTTTCGTCGACGAAGGGACGCAGGCGACCGTCGCCTACCTGCTGGGGCCGGGTGGCAGGCTGCGCAAGGCCGTCTCTTACCAGATCGGGGCTCAGCCGCGGGAACTGTCCGCTTCTGAGGCGCACGCCGGTTACGTGGCTGAAGTGCGCTACTGGTCCGGCCGCGCCCAGGAGGTCATGCCGAGCCCGGCGCACTGACCGGGCCGTTCGTCCCGACGGCTGCAGGGGGCGGCACGTGCTAGATTAAGGGCTGGTTCCCGAAGGAGGACCCGAGCCGTGAACGCCTGCGACGAGAGCGTGGCCGCCGCAACAGAGCGCACCAGGGCTGCCCGCCCATCACCGCCGCCTGCTGCCGAGGCGCCGCAGCAGCCGCTGACCGAGAGCAGCTCCCTGGAGGGCAGCTCTCTTGATTACTGGCTCCTGTCAAGGCTGCGCTCGCTGATGGGGAATCCGCCGGTGGAGTTCGCGGTGCGCAGCGGCGCACGGGTTGGGCCCGGGGTTGCGACCCCGGTGGCGCGCGTGACCTTTGCCGGCCGCGCGACCCTCGCCTCCATCCTGGCCGATCCGTGGCTGCGCTTCGGGGACGCTTACAGCGACGGCAGGGTCGCCATCGAGGGCGACCTGGTGAGCCTGCTCGAGACCATCTATCACGCGAGCGGCATGGGCGGCGGCACGCGCGCGTCGTTGCTGCGCCGCGCGGCCGGCGCCCTGCGCCGCCAGCACCTCAACTCGCTCGCCGCATCGCGCGACAACATCCATCACCATTACGACATCGGCAACGATTTCTACGCGCTGTGGCTCGGCAGCACCATGGCCTACACCTGCGCCTACTACCCGACGCCCGCCGCGACGCTCGACGAAGCGCAGTTCGCCAAGATGGATCACGTGTGCCGCAAGTTGCGGCTGAACGCCGGCGAAAGCGTGGTGGAAGCGGGCTGCGGCTGGGGCACGCTGGCCCTGCACATGGCGCGCCACTACGGAGTGCGGGTGCGCGCGTTCAACATCTCGCACCAGCAGATCGTGTATGCCCGCGAGCGGGCGGCGCGCGAGGGCCTGGCCGCGCGCGTGGAGTACGTGGAGGACGACTATCGCAACATCGCAGGGTCCTACGATGCCTTTGTGTCGGTCGGTATGCTCGAGCACGTGGGGCCGGCGAACTACACGGCGCTCGGGCACATCGCGTACCGCTGCCTGGGCGGGCGCGGTCGCGGGCTCATCCACTCGATCGGTCGCAACCACCCGGCGACGCTGCAGCCGTGGATCGAGAAGCGCATCTTCCCCGGGGCCTACCCGCCGTCGCTTGGTGAGATGATGCGCATCTTCGAGCCCTGGAACCTGTCCATCCTGGACGTCGAAAATCTGCGCCTGCACTACGCGCAGACGCTGCGTCAGTGGCTCGGGCTGTACGAAGCCGCCAGTGGGCGGGTACGCGAGATGTTCGACGAGAAGTTCGTGCGCATGTGGCGGCTGTATCTTGCCGGCTCGGTGGCCGCGTTCACCACCGGCACGCTGCAACTGTTCCAGGTTCTGTTTGCGCCCGGCGAGAATAACGACATCGCGTGGACGCGCGCGCATCTGTACACACGCTGACCGGTACGGTCCATGCGCTCATGTGACGTCCTCATCGTTGGTGGGGGACCCGCGGGGTCTGCCGCCGCCTGGAAGCTGCGGCGCGAGGGCGTCGACGTCCTGGTGCTCGATCGCGAGCGCTTTCCGCGCCTGAAACTGTGCGCCGGCTGGATCACGCCCGAGGTGGTGCGCGATCTCGATATGGACCTGGAGGCCTATCCGCACCGCTTGCTGACTTTCCCGCGCCTGCGGCTGCACCTGGGAAGGCTGCACGTCCCGGTACCGTGCGTGCAGCATTCCATCCGCCGCTTCGAATTCGACGCCTGGCTGCTGGAGCGCTCGGGCGCGCCGCTCGAGCAGCACAACGTGCGCCAGATCGCGGCCGACGCTGAGGGCTTCGTCATCGATGGCGCGTTTCGCTGCCGCTGGCTGATCGGCGCCGGCGGTACGCGCTGCCCGGTGTACCGCACGCTGTTCCGCGAGCTGAACCCGCGAGCCAGCGAGCTGCAGATCGTCACGCTCGAGCACGAGATCCAGTACGACTGGCAGGACTCCGACTGCCACCTGTGGTTCTTCGATCACGGGCTTCCCGGTTACTCGTGGTACGTGCCCAAGGAGCACGGCTGGCTCAATGTCGGTGTCGGCGGCATCGCCGATCGCATGAAGCGCGGCGGCCAGGACATCCGGCAACACTGGGCGCATCTGACCGCGATGCTGGAGGGCGGCCTCGCGCCGGGTGCCCGCTACGATCCCAGCGGCTACAGCTACTACCTGCGCGGGCGCGTGGACGTAGTGCGCCGCGACAACGCCTTCATCACCGGGGACGCCGCCGGGCTGGCGACCCGCGACCTGGGTGAGGGCATTGGACCTGCGATCCGCAGCGGGCTGCGCGCGGCGCAAGCCATTGTCGCGGGTGAGCCTTACCGGCTCGAGGACGTGACGGGTGCGAGCGTCGGCAGTATCGCGCGCAGTATGCTCGGGCGCGCGACTCGCGCCAGTGTGTTTTCCGGGCGGCGTCCGCGTACGCCCGGCGGAGGACCGGCCCATGGCTTACGTCACCGTGATCAATGAACACCAGCACGTGCAGCAGATTGTCTCCGGACATCACCACCTGACGGCCGACGAGCCCGTCGCCGCGGGTGGGAGCGATGCCGGGCTCGCGCCGCGCGAGCTGTTGCTCGCGAGCCTCGGGGCCTGCACCGCGGTGGCGCTGCGCAAGCACGCCGCCCAGAACGACTGGGCGCTGGGGAAGATCACGGTGGGCGTGCGCTGGTCGCGCAACCCGTCGGGGACGGATCACATCGAGCGGCGCCTGTCCTTCACCCGGCCGCTGACGCCCGAGCAGAAGACACGCCTCCTCGAGGTCGCCGACGCCACTCCGGTCACGAGCGTGCTGCGCGCCGGCATCGCCATCCAGTCATCCGTGGTCGACTGACGCCAGGCCGCAGCCGCAACCCGCCGCGGGCGCCTCAGATCGCCGACTCAGCGCGTCGCGCCGCGTCGCGCGCGTCGAGCTCGCCAAGACTGCGTCCGCGGGACTCGCGTCCGAACAGCGCGATGAGAATGGTGGAGCCGATCGCGGGCACGGCGATCGCCAGTATGGCGGCCGCAAACGGCGGCACGCCTGCGACCACACTCAGACCCTGGGCCGTGAGTCCGCCGAGCTTGCTGCAGGCGGCGACCCAGCCGGTGGCGCGGCCGCGGATGCGCAGCGGATAGTTCTCGGCCGCGTACGGCAGCAGCATCGAGATCACGCCGGTGGAGCCGAGGATGAGCAGTGCCAGGGGAATGACGGGCCGGGACAATCCGCCGGCGCCGAGTTCCTGCACGGCCAATCCCAACATGCCCAGCACCATGACGCCGGTCATGGCGACCAGCGACCACTTGGTGCTCCAGACGCTGAACAGCCAGGCGCAGACCACGATGGTGGGTGCGGCAATGAGTGTGGATTTGGCGATGAGAGCGCTCGAGGCGCCCACGCTGCGCCCTTCCGCAACCAGTGCCGAGGGCAGCCACAGCAGCAGGCCGAAGTTGACCAGGCCCCAGGCCATGGCGGCCAGCGTGAGCGCCGTGGTGATGCCGAGAAACCCATGGGTGACGGGGGGCACCGGGGCGTGACTCTCGGGCTCCGGCGGGGCGACGCCGCTCGCGGCCGCGGTCAGCGTGACGCCAAAGCGCGCGAGCGCAGCGCGCGCCAGGTCGGTGCGGCCGGTCTGCTGCAGGAAACGCGCGGACTCGGGCAGCAGCGGGCTCAACGCAACCAGGATCAGCCCGGTCGGCAGGTTGAGAAACCACATGATGCGCCAGCCAAACACCGGCTGCAGCAGCGCCGACAGCGAACTGGCGGCGAAAAAGCCACCGAGCGCTCCGATGCCTCCGACCATCACCAGGCTCCAGCCGCGGTGGCGCGTCGGCATGATTTCCGCCAGCAGTGCGTACGCCACCGGCAACATGCCGCCGGCGGCCGCACCCATCATGAAACACATGCCGACGTTCCACCAGAAATTCGGCATGGCGCCGCAGATCGAGGTGCCGACGAACATGACCGAGGACAGCACGATCGAGGCGCGTCGCCCGTAGATATCGGCCATCACGCCCCACACGCACGAGCCCACCACGGTGCCGGCCAGCGCCGCGAACGGCAGCCACGCCACGGTGTCCGAGCCGACGCGGTACTCCATGCGCATTCCGGGTGTCACGAAGCCGAGACTCGCCGGCTTCATGATGTCGATGACCAGCGCCAGGGTGAGCAGGGCGGCGACGCGCCAGTGCGCGGCCGTCAGCGGCGCATTCTCGAGCGGCGCGATCACGTCGAGCATCGGCGCAAGCGGCGCCCGCCCCGCAGACGTCGGTAACAGGCCGTAGCCGGCGAAGCCGACACCGACCACGATGGCAGCCATGCCGAGCAGCATCCCGGTATCCATGGGCATGCCGGCGAGGATGTAGCCGCTGTCGCGGGCCATCAGGAACATCGGCAGGTGAAGCACGACACCCGCGGTGACGAGTGTGCAGCCAAACCAGAACGCAAGGGTATTGCGCCGCTCTTCAAAAACGACTGTTCGCACCAGGCGAGCATTGTAAGGGGGGCGCTGAGGTAAATCGAACGGCGCGCGCTCCACGATCTCGTTGCGCTACCATGGCGCGCGGATTTTTCGCACCGGCACCTCACCAAAGGCTCTTCGGTTACATGCAGCAACGCACGCAGCAGTTCGCAGCGCTACGCCAGGCGTGGCTTTGCATCGCCGCCGGCCTGCTCGCGCTGGCCACGGCACACGCCGCCGGTGCCGACGAATCCGCCGCATTCGGTTTCTCCCCCGCACAGGGCGCGCGACAGCAAGCGCTCGAGCAGCGCTTCGACGGCGAGCTCAACCCGGCGGATCTGCGCGCCTGGCTGCAGCGCCTGTCCTCCGCAGCGAACCACGTCGGCTCGCCCCACGACAAGGCGAACGCCGAATTCGTTCGCGACCTGTTCAGGCAGTGGGGATGGGACGCGCAGATCGAGGTCTTCGAGGTGCTGTATCCGACCCTCAGGGCGCACTCCCTGGAGCTCGTGGCTCCCGCGAAGTTCACGGCAAGCCTGCGCGAGCCGGCGATCGAGGGCGACGCGAGCTCGACGCGCAGCGACGGGCTGCCGCCCTACAACGAGTACGGCGCGGACGGCGATGTGACGGGTCAGCTCGTGTACGTGAACTACGGCATGCCGGCGGATTACAAGGAACTCGCGCGCCGCGGCGTCGACGTCAAGGGCAAGATCGTCATCACGCGCTACGGTAACGGCTGGCGCGGACTGAAACCGAAGCTGGCGCAGGAGCACGGCGCCATCGGCTGCATCATTTACTCCGACCCACGCGATGACGGTTACTTCAGAGGTGATGCGTACCCCAAGGGGGGCTGGCGCCCGCCCGGCGGCGTGCAGCGCGGCTCGGTGCTGGACATGGCGCTCTATCCGGGTGATCCGCTGACACCCGGTGTCGGCGCCACCCGGGACGCCAGGCGCCTGGCGGTCGCGGAAGCGCGCACGATTCTCAAGATTCCGGTGCTGCCTGTTTCCTACGCCGACGCGCAGCCGCTGCTCGCCGCGCTGGAAGGCCCGGTGGCGCCGAACAAGTGGCGCGGCGCACTGCCCATTACCTATCACCTCGGACCGGGACCGGCGACGGTGCACCTGTCGATCAGCTCGGACTGGGGCCTGAGGCCTCTGTACGACGTCATCGCGAGGATCCGCGGCTCTGACAGTCCGGACGAATGGGTGGTGCGGGGCAATCACCGGGACGGGTGGGTGTTCGGGGCGTGGGACCCGCTGTCCGGACAGGTCGCCCTGCTGTCGGAAGCCAAGGCGATCGGGTCACTGCTGAAGAGCGGCTGGAAACCGAGGCGCACGTTGGTGTACGCCAGCTGGGACGGCGAGGAGCCGGGCCTGCTGGGTTCGACCGAATGGGCCGAGGCGCACGCCGCGGAGTTGCAGCACAAGGCGGTGCTGTATCTGAACTCCGACACCAATACGCGCGGCTTCCTCCACGCGGAAGGCAGCCACTCGCTGCAACACCTGGTCAACGACGTGGCCGCAGCGGTGAAGGATCCCGAGACCGGCGCCACCTCACAGGCGCGACTGCGCGCCCGGATGCTGGTGGACGGCTACGAGAGGGATCCCACCGACGAAAAAGAGGTCGCCGACGAGAAGATGCGCAACGCCAAGCTCGCCGCGGCGGGCGGCGATCTTCCGATCGCGGCGCTCGGTTCCGGCTCCGACTACACGCCATTCCTGCAGCACCTGGGCGTGACCTCGCTCAGCATCGAGTACCGCGGTGAGGACGATCAGGTCGGCGTCTACCACTCCAACTACGACTCGTTCGATCACTATGTGCGTTTCGGCGATCCGGACTTCGCTTACGGCGTGGCCGAGGCGCAGACCGTCGGACACATCGTGTTGCGCATGGCGGATGCCGAGCTGCTGCCGTTGCAATTCGCAGGTTTCGCGGACACGGTGGCCAGCTATCTGCAGGAGCTGCACAAGCTCGTGGAGGACAAGCGCAGCAACGCCGCCGAGCTCGCCCGGCTTCTGGATCAGAACGCCTTCGGTCTCGCCGCGGACCCGACCCGCGTGGTGCTGCCGCCGCAGCGCGAGCCCGCGGTTCCTGTTATCGATTTCGCGCCGCTCGATGCGGTGGTCGCGCGCCTCAAGACAAGTGCGCAGGCCTATGACGAGAGCTACGCGCACGTGGTGGCAGCGGACCTGAAGCTGAGCGCGGCGCGGCGCAAGCAATTGAACGGGTTACTGCAAGGCATGGAGCAGAGGCTGACGGATGCGCGCGGACTCCCGGGGCGCGAATGGTTCAGGCATTTTGTCTACGCGCCCGGCCGGCTCACCGGCTACGCAGTGAAGACGCTGCCCGGGGTGCGCGAAGCCCTCGACGCGGGACGCTGGGACGAAGCCAACCAGTACGCGGTTGTCACCGCCGCAGTGCTGGCGAGCTACTGCGACCGGCTCGATGAGCTCAGCGCGCTGCTGAAAGCGCGGTGAGCTGGTGTCAGGTTGCAAACAGCTGCGCGGCAATGTCCCGGAAGGACTTGAATTCGAGGGCATTGCCGGAAGGGTCGCGGATGAAGAGCGTGGATTGCTCGCCCGGTGTGTTCAGGAACCGGGTGCAGGGTTCGATGACCCAATCGACCTGGTGCTGTCTGAGTCTCGCCGCGAGCCCGGTCCATTCCCCGGCTTCGAGCACCACGCCGCAGTGCGGTACCGGCACACCCTGACCGTCAACCGGGTTGCGGTGGGACGTCACGCGTCCGTTGCGCCCCAGGTCCGGATTGAGGTGGCAGACAAACTGATGGCCGAACATATTGAAATCGACCCAGTCGCTCGCGCTGCGGCCCTCTGCACATCCGAGAACTTCCGTGTAGAAGCGGCGTGCCTCCGCGATGTCCCTCACCTGGACGGCCACATGAAATGGGGTAAGAACCACGGATCGCGAGGATAGCAGATGCGTCCCTGCACCGCCGGTGCGTCCCTGCACCGGCGGCGGTAGGCGGTGCGTCCCTGCACCGCGAATGCCGCGCCCCTGCGGCGGTGGTCCGTCCCTGCACCGGCTTCCTTGCTCCGCCAGCGCCTCCTGCGCCGGCGGTCGAGAATAGAAAAACGACCTCGAAGGCGTGCCCCGCCTCGAGGCCGTCAAAAGCGCGTCATACCGGGTGGGGGATCTGCTCGGACGACGCGATTCCAGTTACTCGTTTGTGCTCATACATTGCCTGTTCGGCACTCGCCAACAGTTCGTCGATCCCCACGGGACGCCGTGGATTGAAGTGTGCGACTCCCACGCTCAGCGACAGCGCGGGAAGATCACCGCTGTGCGGTGGCTGCGCGCCGGCACGCAACACGATCGCGCCGCGCGTGGCGTACTGCGGACACGTCGTCAGGGCGGCGAACTCATCGCCGCCCAACCGGCCGAGCACCTCGTAGACCCCGTAGCTGGGGTACAGGTCGCGCATGAAGTTGCCCATCTGCCGGATCATGACATCGCCCACGGTGCGGCCCAGGGTGCGATTGGTGCGCTCCAGATGGTTCACGTCGAAGTAGACCAGGTGCGCGGAGCGCACATCGCGGGTCGCGACGTCGAGCAGCCGCGCTCCGATCTGCATGAAGCCACGCCGGTTATACAGCCCGGTGAGATCGTCCGCTAACGCCACGCAGCGCAGCGAGTGCACCAGGTTCAACAGCGCCTTCAGCTGCAGGGAGACTCGCTGTCCCTTGGTCAGCCCGTGAAAGCGCAGCAGCTCTGACAACAGCCGCGTCATGTGCGCGTCGTCGCTCTCCATGGCGGCGGCGCGCAGCTGGCCGGCGAGTTCGGTATTACGGGCGCGTAGCGCTTCCACGCTGCGGACGCGCCGCAGCGCCTCCGCACTGCGGGCGCGTGATGCTTCCGCATTGCGGGCGCGTAGTGCGCCCGATTCGGCGGACCGCGAGACCGATCCGGTTTCCATCATGGGTCCCTCGCCAGCAGCCACTCGAGCGGCAAGCATAACTGCGCGGCGCACTGCGCCGAGACAGCGAAGCCCTATACTCAGGGTCGGCCGAGGGTGGGTCAGGGGGTCAGGAATTTCCGGATTGACAAACCTACGCCTGCGTGACTCCGTGCCGGATCGCATAGCGCACCAGGCTCGCCGTGTCATGAATATCGAGCTTCTGCATGAGCTTGGAGCGGTGCGATTCGACGGTCTTCGCGCTGATCGCGAGCCGTGTCGCGATCGCCTTGGTGGAATGACCTTCGGCGATCAGCTGCAGCACCTGGCGCTCGCGTACCGAGAGCGCGGCGGTCGCGTGTTGCGGCGCGAGATAAGCCTCGGCGACCGCGCCGGCGACACCGGGAGACAGGTACACCTCGCCGCGGCAAACGCCTTCGATGGCCTGCACCAGGTCGCGCGCCGCCTGGCTCTTGAGGACGTAGCCCCTTACGCCGCAGCGCAGCGCCTCGGTGACGTACTGCGGTTCGTCATGCTGCGTGAGCACCACCAGCCTGACGCGCGGACAGAGGCGCGCCAGCTCGAGCGCCGCGTTCAAGCCGTTGAACTGCGGCATGCTGATGTCCATCACGGCGACATCGGGGTTCTCGCTGCGCACCAGGCGCACCGCCTCGCGGCCGTCGGCCGCCTCCCCCGCGACCACGAACCCCGCGCTCTGCAGCAGGGTCTTCAATCCCTGTCTGACGAGCACGTGATCGTCGGCAAGTACCAGGCGTATCGCCACCACTAGCCTCCCACGGGCAGTTGAATCCTGATCTCCGCGCCGTGACCGGGTGCGGAGACGATGTGCAGCGATCCACCGAGGGCGCTCAGGCGCTCGCGCATGCCCCTGAGGCCCAGGCCGCCGCGGCCCACGCCGGACTCGACCTCGAAGCCAAGCCCGTCGTCGCCGATCAGGCAGCGCAGACAGTCCCGCTCCTGATCGATCTCGATGCGAATGCGCGTCGCGTGCGCGTGACGGACGGCATTGGTCAGAGCCTCCTGGACCACGCGATACAGCGCCGTTTCCACAGCGGCGGGCAGGCGCTGCGTGACGCTGGAACGCACATCAACAGGGATGCGCGTGCGACGCGACACGGCCGCGGCCAGAAACTCGATCGCCGCCAGCCATCCGAGGTCATCGAGCACCATCGGCCGAAGCTCGTGGGACAGGTGCCGCAGCTGCTGCTCGGCCTGATCGAGGAGCTTCTGGCACTCCTCGATCTTCGGCCCGGCCGCGGGCACCTCACGCGCCACTTGCGCCAGCTGCAGGTGCACTGACACCAGCAGTTGCCCCGAATCGTCGTGCAACGCGTGAGCGATGCGCCGGATCTCCTGCTCGAGAGTCTCGTTGATGTGCCGCCAGGCAACCAGCGAATCGCGATAGCCGCGATGAGTCATTTCGAACGGCGACAGCATTTCGGCGAGAAAGGTGGTCGCGGAGTCGATGAGCGACCCGGGATCACGGCGGCCATCCGCGGCGGCGGCGATCGCCCGCAGTGCCCGGCTGTGCAGGCCGACGAGGTCGGGAATGCTGCGGCCGCCCGCCAGCGCATCGCGCCCCAACTCGTAGGCACGGGCGAGCAGCGCCTCCCCGCCACGCTCCAGGTAGGCCGACAGCGCCTGCTGGTAATTCGAGTCGGGCGACTCAGGTGTCGGATGTGCCGCGTTCATGACGATGCGCCGTCTAGTTCGCACGCGCCACTACCACCAGCGCGTCATCTTTCCTCTGGCAGTGGTGCGCAATGATGTCATCAGCCAGAGACTGCGCGGAGGCCGCAGTTGCGAGGCCATCGGAAAAATGGCGGCTGATCCCATCGGTGGCGAATATCAGCATGTCCCTGGCCCGCAACGGAATAACAGAAGCGTGCAGTGCTGGCAACTCGCCGTAGCCCACCACCCCGGGACGCGCCAGCAGCTCGTCGCGCGCGGCGAGCACACTGGCAGTGCCACGGCAGACGACGCCGCTCACATTGCCGATTCCCAGCCAGCTCAAGGCAGCCTGCCGCAGATTGATGCTGGCAATGCTCAAGACCACGCCACGCGTTCCACGCAGAACCACATGACAGCGCGTCAGCAGCGCTGCGGGCTCCTCCTCGGGATGACGCAGGATGGTGTCCGCGGCGAGACGCGCCGTCGCCGCGGCCTGCTCGCCGTGACCGATACCGTCGATGACCGCTACCAGCGCACCCCCACCGCCGTCATAGTAGTGCACCACCTCGAGGTCGCCGGAGACCCGCTGACCCGGCGCAATACTGCCGGCGACTCCGAACTCCAGGGTCAGGGCAGCCATTTGGTGATCGTCACCGTGGTGCCGCTGCCGGCCCTGGAGGCGATGTCAAACTCGTCCATGAGGCGCCTGACGCCGGGCAATCCCAGGCCGAGGCCGCCGGAACTGGAGTAGCCGTCGCGCAGCGCCAGGTTGAGGTCGGCAATCCCGGGACCCGAGTCGCTCGCGACGATCGTCAGGCCGGTCGCGCCGTTGGACCCGTGGACCGGCCTCAGCGTCACACTGCCCTGGTTCGCGTAAGAGACGATGTTGCGGGCGAGCTCGGAGATGGCGGTCGCGATGAGCGTCGCCTCGCTCATCGAAAAGCCGGTCTGCAGCGCCACCGCCCGGCCCTGCTGGCGAGCGGTGACGACGTCCTTGTCAGACGTAATCAGAATCTGCGTGTCTGCGGCCAAGGCACCCGCGCCTTTAGTTGATGTTCCTGGACTTCTGCTGCAGATACGCCAAGCCTTCCTCCAGATCGAGCGCAGTGGGAATGTCCTCGAGCGTCAGTCCGAGCTGCACCATCGCAAAGGCGACCTCCGGCTGGATGCCGACAATGACGGTAGGGGCACCGCGCAGGCGGATCATGTGCGAGATCTCGAGCAGGGTGCGCGAGGCAAACGAATCCATGACGTCCATCGCGGTGACGTCCACGATGACCCCCGTGGATCGGTAGCGCACCACCTGCTGCACCAGGGCCGTGCGCAGTTCGAGAAGATCCGCGTCCGACAACGCGGCCTGGATGGTCGCGATGAGAACGCCTCCCTGCTTAAGAATGGGTACTTGCACGCAGCTTTTACCTCCCTTCCCCCGGACCCTGCTCAGGGTTGACGACCTTGTAGCCCAGCAGCCGCTCGGCCTGCTCGATGCCGCCCTGCAGGTCCCCGACCGTGTTCATCTTGCCCAGATCCACGCCGATTGTAACGAGGGTTTGCGCGATCTCGGGCGACAGGCCCGTGACGATCACCGTTGCGCCGAGCAGACGCGAGGCTTCGACCGTCTGCACCAGGTGATTGGCCACCGTGACGTCCATCGCGGCCACGCCGGTGATGTCGATGACGACGACCTTGGCGCGGTTGGTGCGAATCGCGCGCAGCAGCTGTTCGGTCAACTGCCGCGCGCGCTGCGGATCGATGACGCCGATGATCGGCAGGATGAGCAGCCGCTCGCGCACCTGCAGCACCGGCGTCGACAGCTCGCGGATCGCTTCCTGCTGTTGGCGGATGACGCGCTCGCGCTCCTGCACGAAACCGACCGCCACGGTATTGGCGATGCGGTTGGCCGCGGGCTCATAGGCGTCCAGGATGCGGTTGAGCTTTTCAAAGTCGGTCTGATACTTGGCGAACAGTGAGCGCGCCAGCACGTCGCGCAACAACAGCACGATGCCCACCACCTCGTGCGTTTCGACACCGCGCGGAATGATGCGTTCGGAGAGGTTGCGCGCGTAGGCCTGCAGCGCCTCGAAGGTGCCGGTCTCAAGAGCCGCGACGTAGCTGTCGTAGACCGAGGTCGCCTCCGCGAAGATTTCCTCCTGGGTCATCGCCGTCAGCAACTGGGCTTCGGCGATGCGCGCCACCCACTCCTCGCGCAACAGGGTGCGATTTTGACGCAGGTGCGCCACCAGCTCGCGCAGCAGCTCCATCTTGGGCTCGTTGCGTGTCAGCTCGGCGGTGCGGTTCTTTTGAGTTGCCGGTTCAATCAGCATGTTCTTCTCTCGTTGCATGCGGCTCTCCCGAAGGGCACGACCAGCCGGGCGGATGACCCGGCGCAGAACCGAATCAAGTACCAGCTTCCTGCTGTCTGGCACATCAGGGCAGCCCCGGTCGCAGGATAGGGTGAACACCCGAGGCGGGAGCAGCGGTGCCGCCGAGAGGCCGCAAAGACCGGGGATCAGGTGCCGATCTTCACCTGATAGGTCACCGCCAGTGAACCACTGGCCGCGAGCGAACCGGTAAAGGTCCACTGCAGCGCACCGCCGGCGCCGACCGCAGGCTGTGTGCTCACGCTGCACGCGCTGATACCCGGGGGCAAGCTGGCGGGACAGGCCGCCGAGACGAAGGTGGTGAACGCCGGTGTGGCGTCGTTGATCACCAGCGTGGCCAATGACTGCGCGCCGTTGTTGGTCGCGGTGAGCGTGTATTGCAGCGTGTCGCCCGGGTTGGCGCTGACCGCGGTGGCCGCAGCTCCGCCCTGGGTGAGATTGCTGACGAGCTTGGTGAGCGAGAGCGTGCCGGGCGCCCCCACGGTGGTCACGTCGCTGGCGGTGAGCGTGGCGGCGAGCGCCGGGCTGGCATTGGTGTACAGGAAGGCGGCACTCAACGACGCGGTGCTCTGTGCGCCCGCGGCAGCGCCCGCCGGGGTAGACACCTTGACGATCAGACACAGCTTCTGTCCGGCGCTGACGCTGAGCGAGCCGGCCATCTGCGGCTCGCCGCTGTCGAGCACGCCGTTGCAGTTGCTGTCCTGATACAACACCTGCGTCCACGCCGGGGCGGACGGAGTGGCGCTGCCGGCGAGCGAGAACGTGACCTGGCCGCCGCTGCCGGCGACGAAGGCATGGGCATAGAACACCGTGCTGCCGGGCTGTGTCGCCTGTGCGCCGTCAGGACCCAGGGTATTGGGCGGCACGAGACCGAAGTTGACGCCGCTGTAGGCTTGCCCCGCGCTCGGCACGAAACTGACGCTGGGGCGGGAATAACTGCCGCTGGTGGTGCCGGCGGCGCCACCGGTGGCGAGGTATCCCCCCGGAGCGGCGGGAGTGACCGTGACTGTGCCGGCGGTGCCCGCCGGGATCCACAGGGTGTACAGGCCGCTGCCGCTGGTGCGGTTCGCCGCTGTCGCGGCACCCGTCGCCTCCACCAACACGCCGGCGATGCCCGCCTCGGTTCCGTCCTGGGCGCCGTTGTTGGCGGTGCCCCCGCCCGCGCCGTTGTCGGCGAACACGGTGCCGCTCAATTTGCTGCCATTGTAAAGACCGAAGTTCTGCGGCAGCGGTGGGCCGCTTGCAATGACGTTGAGTTGAATGACGCCGCCGGCGTTTTGCGTGCCGATCCAGCCTGAAGGCAGCGCCGCGGCAATGTCGGTGAGCGTGCTGTTGCTGTTGAGGACCAGGCAGTAGCTGCCCGCCGCCACGCCGGCAAGGCTGTAGGCGCCGGTGGCGGCACTGACCGGGGCGGCGGCGCTGGCCGGACTCTGACAGGCGCCGCCGGCGTACGGCGCGAGCTTGACGTACAGTCCGCTCACCCCTGTGCCGGTCTCGGCGCCGTCCAGCGCATTGTTGTGGTTGGCGTCGTTGTAAACGCTACCGCTGACCGTCTGGGGCGGCGGCGTGAGGGTGAGAGTGCAGGTGATGTTGTCGCCGGTCTGCGGGGTGAGCGTGAAGCTGGTACCCGCGCCGCTCGGTAACACTGTGTTAGCGCCACCGAAGGCCGCGGCGCCCGGACCGGCGTTGCTGCAGGCCATGCTGCCGGCATAGGTGGACAGCGGCGAGAAGCTGCCGGCGGCCATGGCCGCGCTCAGCGTGACGCTATTGGTGCCGATGACGGATGTGGCTCCGGTGCCGGCCGTGGTGGCGGCGCCGCTGGTGGTCACGCTCTTGATGCTCGCCGCCGGACTGGTGTAGGCGATGGCGGCGGTGAACTGATCCGATGCGCTCACGCGCCCGGTGAGGACGATGTTGAAGGTGATGGGCGGTAAGGACACCGCAAACAGGGTTGCTTCGTTCCCGCTAAAGGTCGAGGAAACCTGTGTGGGACTTGACGTGCCCAGCACCACCGAGGCGTTGTAGTTGCCGTCATTGAGCAAGGGGCCACTTTCGACCACCGAGGTGGTGCCGATTCCCGTGAGCGTCGGCACGTTGCCGTTGAAAAGCGCGTAGTAGTTGACGGTGTCGATCAGCCTCCAGTTCGCGGTGCTGGCGTAGGTGATGGTTTCCGGAGAGTTGGTGTTCTCTCCGTCGGCGGCGTAGAGCACGAAGCTGCGCGTGTTGCCGGAGGCGTCTTTCACGCTCAGGGAGGACAGCGTGACCGTGGCGGCTCCCGCCTGATTAAGCCAGTAGAAAATGGGCGTGCCGCCGATGCCGTTGTAGACGCCGTGGCCAAAGGCGCCGCCCCCGGACCACGAGGGCTCGGCGACGAGTTGCATGGCAGTGGAGGAGATCTGGGCCGAGAGACCCAGCGTGCCGGCGCCGCTCGGCAGCGTGAAGGTCAGCGCCTGGGCGGAGGTGGAGGCGGTGCTGAAGCCGGTGAAGTCGAGCCACCACAGGCTCTGCGCAAAGGTCCCGTTGCCGGCGTAAGAGCCACTGACTGCAAAGGCGGGCAGGGACCAGGGCGCGAGCAGTGCCGCAAGCGCCAACCGGCCCGCCCAGCGCCGCAGGACTGCGCGGCGCTGTGGCGATGCAATGAGTGCCTCAGGCAGGGTCATGGCTGTCGGCCTGCGGCGCTGTGCACGGGGGCCGCGCGCGCGGTGAGCGGGCTGCCCCCGAACAGGCTCTCGTCGAACTTGAAGCTCAGATGCAGATACGCGCCGCGCTGCGTGTAGGCCTCACCTGCGAGGTCGGGAGCATCGAAGCCCTTCGCGTTGCAGCCCAGAGACAGCCACAGATTCTTCCACACCAGGTAGCCGAGTTCGACGCCGACGGCGTACTGCGTGGCGCCGGCGCCCCAGGTGCGGTAGCCCTGCACCCCCGCGTCCCAGCGCGCGGTGATATCCCACATGGAGCGCGCACCGGCCAGCTGGGTGAACGAGCGGCTGGCGAGGCTGTCGGACCAGTCGATCGCGCGCTTGGCAGCGTAGCGGGCGCTGATCTGCCAGCCGCGGCTCGGCTGCACGTTGAGGTTGCCGGCGAGAATCCACGCCTGTTCGTCGAGGCTCAACCCCGGCCCCACAGTCGTGTCGAAGTCGCGCTTGTACTCGATTTGCCCCAGAGCGTTCCAGACGTTCGAATCTACCGGGCGATACGCGAAGCCGGACTGGACGCGGGCAAGCTCGCGCCCGCCGCCGGCCGCGAGCTCAGTCTGCTGGCTGTAGAGTGCGCGGTTGAGCAGCGTCCAGTTGGCGTCGAGCTTGCGCGCCATGCCGGCCGTGAACAGCCAGCTGTGTGAGTTGGCGGAAGTCTGCCACTGCGCCTGGGTGGAGGCTTTCCAGTCGCGGGCGGCGCTGTAGTCGGCCCCCAAGGCTACGGCGTTGGATTCATCGCTGACCACCCCCGCCAGCGGCGCGATGCGCTGCAGGCTCGCCGACAGGCCGATGCCATTGCCGAGTTTCCACAGCCGGCGCAGACCGATCGCCGCCTCGCTGCTGCGGCCGTCCAGACCGTCGCCCACCCGGTATTCATTGAACAGCTGCGTGGTGTCGGGCAGCGTACTGCTGATACCGGCCACCGTGGAGTACTGCGACACCGAAGGGTTGAGGGTGTAGGGACCGTTCAGGCTGTTGATGAAGTCATGCTGGGCATAGATGCGCGTGGTGGCATTGACCGCATAGGTACCGCCAATCGCATCCTCCCGGCCGCCGCCGCCGTCGATGGCTTCTTCGGCGAGACCGAAGATCTCTGCGCCTTTCACCTCGGGGACGGGCACGGTGAGCCTGGCGCGCGCGCTGGTGTAACCCACCTGGGCCGAGGCGCTCTGCGCCGCGGCGTCGGCCGGCACCAGCGGCGTCGACGTCCCCGGCAGGGCGGGAGCGGACAGCACCGACTCCGCGTTGGCGCGGCTGTGGCGCAATCCCAGTTCCAGTTTCGCGTTGCCGGGGAAGCTGTGTTCCACTTTCAGTTCCGCGCCGGTCTGCTCGGCACCGGTGGTGCTGTTGGAGGTTTTCAGAGACTCCGCCACCACGCGGTCTCTCTCATCGAGCCTGTAGGTCGCCTTGGCGCCGTATTGGGATTCCCCTGCCGACTGCAGGCTGTTCGGGTTGTAGAACTCGGCCTCGGTCCGCACACCCCACAGGTGCGCCTGCACCCGGGCTCCCTCGTGCCGGACGTCGACCCGCTCCCCGGTGCCCTCGCCCTGCAGGTCGGTATTGCTACGCGCCACTTCCGCGGTGCCGGTGGTGTGGCCGCCCAGTTTTCCCGTCAGGTTCACGCCCTGCAGGGTCTGTTGGTTGGCAGGATCGGCGTCGTGGATGGCGGTGGCACCCAGTGTGAAGCCGGGCGAGAGCGGCACGCGGGCATCGGCCCCTTCGACCCAGTGCTTCGGCCCGCCGGCGTCAACCGAGTAGCTCACGCGCACGTAGATGGGATTCAAGTTGGCATCGATGCTCGCTACCGGGTTCTTCAGCAGCAGCAGGCCGCTGTACGGCTCGATCGCGTAATCGGTGAACGGCGTGAGCGGCGTGTCGTTCAGGATAATGGCTGACTGGTTGCGATCGCGCGTGATGAGATCGACCTGCTGGCTGTTGGTCACGCCGCGCAGGTCGAGCTGGAACGGGCCGGAGGTGCCGTTGGCACGGAACTCGACCACGCTCTGGGTGGCAGAGGTATCGCTGGCGAAGCCATCGACCGTGACGCTGCCGAGCTGCCAATGGCCCTTGGCGCCGTTGAGCGCGCGCGCATATTGGGTCAGCTGACGCGCCGGGTTGTCGCTTTGCGTGGCATAGTCGCCAAGCAGGGCATAGTTGGTGCCATTCTGCACCATCACGTACAGCTTGCCGGTGGACTGGGCGTCGAACCCTCGCGCTGACGAGTCGCCATACACCGGATAGAACTGATCGGGCTGGATGTCGCGGAACAGCGTGGTGTCGGAGGGCTTGTCGGAGTCGTAAGCGAGGGTCAGCAGGGTCGACCCCAGCACCTTGCCCTTGAGGAACAGGGCGGTGCGCGCCGCCGCGGCGTCTTTGCCGCCATCGAAGCTGCGCGATACGCTCTCGATCTCGCGTTCGAACACATCCGCGCTTTGCGCCGGTTGCAGCGCCGACGGGTTGAGATTGCGCAGGTTGAGCGTGCCGCTGATCAGCCCGACGCCCAGCATCGGCCGCAGCTGCGGCGTGAATTCGAGTGTGGTGGTGGTTTTCACCGTGCCGCTGCTCACGCTGAGCTCGACCTTGCCCGGCTGCGCCGGGGGCAACAGCAGCAACCGCGCCACACCGCCGGTGACGAAGTGTTGATCGGCAGACGGGTGCGCGAGCGAGCCCTGGGCCTCGCCGGGGAACTGCCACTGTCCGAGGGTGGAACTGAGCGTGATCGGGGTGCGTGCTGCGACCGGCAGCCCGTCGGCGTCGCGCAGCAGAACCGTGATCGGCACCGGCGTGGCGGCATCCGCCACCGCGCGCGGCGGGGCTTCAATGACGATTCGGTTGAGTGGTCCCGGCGCCAGCACGGTGATCTGCGCGCTGCCGCGCACAATGCCGAAATCATCGAGCGCACGCACGCTCAAGAGGTTGCGTCCCGGCCTGAGATCGACGCCGATGTACTCCCAGGCGAGCACACCGGTTTCTTCCAGGCTGCTCTTCTTGCCGACCTGGGTGTCCGCAATGCGCTGCCCGTTCACCGACAATTCAAAGTGGGCGCCCAGGGGCCCCTTGACCCGCACGGTCGCCTGATTGATGGTCAACACTTCCGTATCGTTCAGCCCCACAAAACCGACCTGCGGGTCCATTGCGGGTAGCAGCTTTTCCAGAGCCTCCGTCCGCAAGGTCCGCCGCAGCGTTGCAAAGTCCGCGAAGTCCGACTCGTCCGGGGCGGCGGCGGGTGCGGGGGACTGCTGCTGCGACAGCTTTTCAGACGGCGTGTCGAGGGGCTGCGGCAGGCCCTGGGCCTGCGGCGCATACGGGCCTCCCGGATCTGTCACCGCACCGAGCGCAGCCACAGAGGTGGCAAAGGGCGCGATGCCGGGCATCGCCGAGGCCATCGCGACCTGCGGCGCGGCGGGTGCTGCACCCACGGCGCTCTGCGATTCCCCGGGCAACCGGATGACACCGCTCGCGGGCAGTGTGCGCGCATTGACCGCTGCGGGCGCCGCATTCGCTGACCACAGGCTGCCCGCGGCCTGGAGGATTTCGGACGGGTGGGTGAGCGCCCGGCGACGGACGGCAATCTCCTCCCGCAGGGACGCGGAGCAGGCGCTGAGCGCGAAGTCGGCCTTGTGCAGTTCGCCGGCGGTGAGGTCGACGAACACGCTCCCTGCATCCAGCGCATTGCGGTTGCCGAGCACCTCAAGACGCGCACCGGCGGGCAGCGTAGTGAGGTCGACTTTGGCCACGTGCAGGCGTGGGATCAAACCGTACAGACTGTATTTGCCCTGCTCGTCGCTGACGGCGTAAGTGCCGTCCTCCATGTAGATGCGCACGCCGGGGATGCCGGGCTCATCCGCATCCTGCACGCCGTTGGCGTTGCAATCGGCATAGACCTTGCCGATCAGATAGGCCTCGGCAGCAAACACCCCGCCGCTGATCCGCACGCTGGCGCTCGCACGGTTGGACACTACGCCGCCGCTCACGGCTTGTGCGGCGTTGACGCCGGTGGTGCCTTGCGCGCCCACACCCACGCGTACGCGGTAGCTGAGCGTGGCCTGCGCACCCTTTGCCAACCCACCCAGGCTGAACCGCAGCGCCGGACCGCCGCCGCCGGCCGGATCGGCCAGCGCCGTGCCGTTCAGTCGCGCGCTGCCACTCACATAGACGAAGCCGGCGGGCAGGCGGTCGTTGACGAGCGTGTTGGCAAGCGGCGCGCCGCTGGCGTTGTTGAGTCTTATGGTGTAGTCGACGAAGTCGCCAACCTGCGCGGTGATCCGGTCGGCGCTCTTGTCGATCAGCAGGCCACTCCTGCTCGCGCCGGGACCGAGCGGCAGGTCGAAATGCACCGGCTCGCTCTGTGTGCCGGAAATGGTGAAGCTGTTCCCGTACGATCCTCGTGGATCGAGAAAGCGACCGGCCGGCTGCAGCGCGGGCGACACTTTGGAGGGAAAGACGTAGCCCGCGGGGGGCGTGACCACGAGGCGGTAGCTGCTGGGCGCGACGACCGGGAAAGCGTAGCGGCCGTCGGCGCCGGTGATCACGCTGGAGGGCGCCGGCGTCGTGCCGTCGGGCAGCAACACGCGGGCCGGGCCGCCGACATTGCCGCCATTGCCGCCGCCCGTCACATCGATGAGCTGCACCGTCGCGCCCGCCACGGGCTGGTTGGTACGCTCGTCGTAAACTGCGCCGGAGGGGTCGATCAACAAGGTGGTGGTGGCCGACACCGTCACGCCACCACAGTGGGTCACGGCGGCGGTCACCAGGTCGTTTGGCAGCACTTCCAGGATGCCATCACCCGAGGCAACCACATGGCCGGCGGCGTTGGCCGTGGGCACAGACGGTTGAATGCGAAACAAGCCGCTGTTCGGAGCGGTTTCGACCGCGGTGAGGATTTCGACATCGCCGGTGAGCCTGCTGGTTAGCGTGACCGGCGCCGTGAGCGCGCGGCTGGGATCGGTGTTGCACAACGCGGCATCCACCTGCACGAACAGAGGACTGCCGGTCAGGGCAGAAACACTCGGCGTCACATAGCTCGCGTTGGTGAAATAAGCGATGCTGGCCGCGCGCGCGGGC
>Ga0137409_10000453_pt1 | contig 44700 bp, 34 predicted proteins | sample CZODoug1_16funga_FD_122059 | JGI IMG/M metagenome (GOLD analysis project Ga0137409, IMG submission 122059) | Vadose zone soil fungal communities from Angelo Coast Range Reserve, California, USA - CZODoug1_16fungal (Hybrid Assembly) | ecosystem: Environmental > Terrestrial > Soil > Vadose zone...
ACCGTGCCCGAAGACTACGCCGCGGCGGTCGCGATCGGGAAGCACGCGGTCGTTACGGTTCCCGCGCTCCCCGGCGATACGCTGCGCGGGCGCGTCGCTCGTACGGCGGGATCACTCGACCCCACGGCCCGGACGCTGCTCACGGAGGTGCGCGTGGCGAATCCCACGGGCGTTTTCCTGCCGGGGATGTACGCGCAGGTGCAGCTCGCGCTCGGCGTCGGTTCGCCCCCGTTGCGCGTCCCCGCCACGGCGCTGGTGATCCGCGACGGCCCGCCTCAGGTCGTGACCGTGGCGCCCGATTCGACGGCGCACTACCAGACGGTGACCATCGGCCGCGATCTCGGCAGCTGGGTGGAAGTCACCGGGGGGCTCGCCCAGGGCATGCGCATCGTGATCAACCCGCCCGGCGACTTGCAAGATGGAGCGCGCGTGGCCCCGAAGCCACTCGTGACCGGGAGACAACAATGACTCGACCCAAGGGACTCTTCTTGGCCCTCGGTCTCGCCGCGGCCGTCGTGGGTTGCACGCGCGCGGCGGGCGATTCCGCAGTGCGACGGACTGGCGGCGCTGCGGACGAGCCGTTCATCGCCGCCAGCGGTGCCGCAATGGAGCAGATGATGAAGGCCATGGCAATCCGGCCCTCCGGTGATGTGGACCGTGATTTCGTCACCCTGATGATCCCGCATCACGAGAGCGCCATCGCCATGGCGAAAGCCGAGCTCCGTTACGGCAAGAATGAGCAGCTGCGGCGCATGGCTCAGGAGATCGTCGTGACGCAGCAGCAGGAGATCGGGGCGATGCGGCTGGCCCTGCGATGAGACCCGTCGTCGCCATCGCCGCGCTCGTGGCGGCCACAGGCCTCACACCCCAGTACAGCCTCGCGGGGCAGGGGATTCCCGTCAGTCACCGCGACCGGGTGTACGCGGCGGAGCAGTTCTCGAACACCGTTTCCGTCACCGATCCCGCGGACAAAAGGCTGGTCGGCGTGATTCGCCTGGGAGATCCGGCGCCCGGCAATTTCAGCCCGCTGTACCGCGGGCAGGTGCTGGTGCATGGCCTGGGGTTCTCGCCAGATCACCGCACCATGGTCGTAGTTTCGATCGGCTCGAATTCCGTGACATTCATCGAGACTGCGACCAATGCCGTGAAGCATATCACGTACGTCGGTCGCTCGCCGCACGAGGCGTTCTTCACCCCGGACGGCTCCGAGGTATGGGTCACCGTGCGGGGCGAGAGCTATGTCGCCGTCCTGGACGCTCACACCTACGAAGAAAAGACTCGGATCATCGTCCCCGGCGGACCGGGCATGCAGATCTTCTCCCCCGACGGCCTGTACGGGTACGTCTGCTCCTCCTTCACCCCCGAGACGGTGGTGATCACGGTGAAGGATCATCAGATCGTCGGCCGGATCCCCCAGGAGACTCCGTTCTGCCCCAACATCGCCGTCACTCCGGACGGTGGGCAGGTCTGGCTCACGCTGAAGGACGTCGGCAAGACCATGGTCTTCAGCGGGCGCCCGCCGTTCGCGGTGCTGAAGACTTTTGCGACGGGACCGATCACGAACCACGTGAAGATCGTGCGGAATTCGAGCGGCACGTTCGCGTACGTGACCGTCGGGGGCTTGAACCAGGTCCAGGTCTTCCGCACCGACGATTTCTCCAAGGTGACGACGATCCCGGTCGGGACGCTGCCCCATGGGGTGTGGGACTCGGGCGACGGCACCCGGGTCTACGTGGGATTGGAGAACGACGACCGACTGGTCGCCATCAACACGCTGACCAATCAGGTGGTCGCGACGATTCCGATCGGGCAAGCGCCGCAGGCGGTGATCTACGTGTCCGACGCCGTTCCGACCGGCGCTGGAACAGAAGGTCTCCAACCCCTCGGCGTCGCCGGATCAGCGGCCCACATTACCCTCGCGGCGCCCGGCGGCGGCGAGCCCACGAGCGTGTCGCTGTTCGATCAGGGACTCATTCAGGTGCTGCAGGCCGCGGTGACCGGGCTCAAGCCTGGTAAGCCGTACGTGCTCGCGCTGGCGCGACGCCGGGACGGGGGTGGGGGTGGGGGTGAGGGTGGCCCGCTCGAGCCGCTCGCGGCATTCACCACCAACCCGGCGGGAGCGGCCGTCGTCGACGCGATCGGACCGATCCGGCAGCTCGTGCGGGCTTCAACGCCCGCGGAGCGCCGCTACCTGGTGATCGCGGCGGGCACGCCGGCTCAGCCCGGGCCGGTGGTGCAGACGCAGGTCGACTGACGACCGGGGGCGGTTCCACAATGACGCCAGACACGGACCGCGGGATTATCGACGCACGGAGCCAACACTCCGTCGAGCAGACGGTGGAGAGGCTCACGGCGCTGCTACACGACAAGGGCGCCAGGCTATTCGCGCTGGTAGACCACAGCGGGGAAGCGGCGAAGATCGGAATGACGATGCGACCGACCAAGCTCCTGATCTTCGGCAACCCGAAAGCCGGCACGCCGCTGATGCTCGCCGCGCCGAGCGTCGCCATCGACCTGCCGCTGAAGATTTTGATCTGGGAGGATGCGCAGGGGAGGGTCTGGCTCTCCTACAACAGTCCCGCGTACCTGAAGGACCGGCACGGCGTGCCCCCGGCGCTGCTGCCAAACATCGCCGTGGTGGAGAACCTGGCGCGCGCGGCCGGTCAATAGACGGGGCGCGCGCGCCCTCAGGGTTGAGAAACGCGAACGCCGGTGCGAAGTTACGACCTCTCTCGGCGCCGTAGCCAAGTGGTAAGGCAGAGGTCTGCAAGGGCCTCCGCCGTTTTCCTTGACAGTCCCGCGCAGTCGTAAGCAGTCGTTCCAGCTCGGCTTGAGTGAGGAGGCGGATTCATTGCCAGTTTGAAGGAATCCCTCTCTTTGCCGCTGAGTCTGCCACCAGTTTTGCCACCAGCCGCGGATTCAGAGAAGAAGCCTAGCTCCCAGGCGATATGCGGGGTTGTTTGGAGAAGCCGCGGCGCCAGGCAGGCAGGACGCGGAGCCCGTCGACCATCGCGGTGCACTAGGACGATTAACGCAAATTCCTGGTATATAGTAAGGGCGCCGACTGCCTTACGTTACGTTGCCTCCGCTCGAGAAACCGCGCTGAGGAGTTCAGCTAAATGCCATCCTTCGATCCTCAGGATCGAGCTCGCCTCTATCATTACGCGTCCGACCTTCGCATCTGGTTTCAGGAGTGGTTGCTCGAGCCGGTGCGCAAAGCCACTGGCGGCATAATCCCAGCTGCCCTGAGCACCCTCGATACCGACATGACCGAGCTGGAAAACCAGTTCGGCAGGCAGCTCGACCAGCCCATCGAGATCGACGATAGGCACACGCCGTTGCTCAAGCGGATCCTGCTCTACCAGCGCCAGCATTTGGCGGAAAAACACGAAGAGATCCGTTTGAAGACCACTAGCTCAGAGATCCGCGACGCACTGGAGGCCCAGTCAGAGCCCGTCCGGCGTTTAATGTCGGAGGAGTGGTTCCACAACACTCGACCAAGTCGCCTGCCCCGGTTGACCGATTTCTTGACACCTCGGGATACGTATCAGGTTATGCCCGCCGCGCCTGACCTACGTGGCTCTGACTATGACGACAAGTTCCGGATACTCCTGTCCCCCGCGAGCTTTCTGCCAGCGCTACGTCGTTGTCGGATTGAGAGCTGGCTTCGTGACATAAGTGTCGCTGTGGCCTTCACTGACATCGACGACTTCAAGGCCCTCAACACCCGGTACACGGAATCCGTCGTCGACAGGGATCTCTTGCCGAAGATCATGCGGACAATCGAGGCTCACGTTTACTCCCATGGCTGGGCCTATCGCTTCGGCGGCGATGAGTACCTCCTACTCCTCCCTAACATGGATCTACAAGTTGCTGGCGACTTTCTGCAAACCCTCCAAGAGAGGCTCCGTTCTCTCGAATTCCAAGGAATCCACGGAATCCACGAGCGTATCGCCGTCTCCATCGGTCTATGCCTCGTCACCCCAGATTCCTTCTTGACCGATCGCGAGGTGCAGGAAAAGGCAAATCGGGCGATGCAACACGCAAAGCAAGTCAGTAAGAACTGTATCGCAACCTTCAGGGGCGAATTCTTCGGCGACGATGATCTTTACGTTATGAATCGTCAGGGACAGAAGGAACCATGAATCGCCTTCCGCGGCCTTAACGCACACCTGCAGCTGACGACGCCCTGTATTGCGCCAGACTTGGGTTCGTGAATGGTTTGACCGTCGCCCGTATGCCCAGTCCGTTAGGAAGATACACGCCTCGTTCTTGACCGCCGTTTCGGGCGGGAATACCTTCGCTTTCCCTATGCCTATCTACGAGTACCGCTGCGCCAAGTGCCGGAAGCGCTTCAGCGTCCGCTTCGGCGCCGAGGAACGTGATCTCGTCCTTGAAGCCGTTCTGCTTGCGCAGCACGGGCAGGACGTCCGTTTCCAGCGTCCGCGTGAACTCCGGGGCCGTATTGGCCTTGAAGTGCAGCGTGACATTGCGTGCGTACATATCGACTCTTAGCAACCAACATGAACCTGCGAACTACGGGTGATCTCCTGCTGCTCGGACCTACCTCGCTTTAACTATCTTTGTCAAGTGTATGCATCGACTAAGGCAATGTACTTGACAAGTGAAGTACATTGTCGCATGTTCGAGTCCATAGGACTGCAAATGGTTAACTAAACTCCGCTCACGCATAACCTAAAGAGGCACGAAAAGAGGCACGATATGTTCAGTGTTACACAGAGGGACCCGATGCTGGATCTGCTGCATCACCTGGAGCACCGGATAGGCCGGACCTTCAACGAGCCCTTCCGCGCGTCTGAATGGCCCGTACCCGAGGCCGTGACCACCGCCTGGCTGCCGTTGGTGGACATCTTCGAGGAGCCCGATGTCATCCGCCTGGTGGCGGAGGTGCCTGGGGTGAAGCCCGAGGACGTGAAGATCACGGTGGAGAGCAACCTGCTGACCATCAAGGGCACGAAGGAGCAGGTGGCGGAGGAGAAGGCCGAGAAGGTCCATCGCTATGAGCGGACCTATGGCGCCTTCGAGCGGACGTTCCGGTTGTCGACCTCGATCGATCCCAACAAGATCAAGGCGACCTATAACCTTGGCGTGCTGACGGTCACGCTGCCGAAGGCGGAGACGGCGAAGCCGCATCTCATCAAGGTGGAGGTCACGGCGGAGAAGGCGTTGAACGCCTGACCTCACGTGGAGGAGGAGGGCGGCCTGGTTGGTCGCTCTCTTTCTCGTCCGGTGAGGCTACATGCTTACGGAGCACACACTACATAGCATGGAAGGCCTGCTGACACACGCCGGCAGTGCCGACTGTTTCATCACCCTCCCTCATCCGGCGCTGGAGTGCGGGATCGTCACGGCGTGGTGGCAGTGCCAGGTGGAGGCGAACAAGGCCATGCAGCGGCAGCAGGAGGACGAGTAGCGACAGCCGTCGTCTTCGGCATCGAGTAGATTCTGTTATGCCCACAGCTGAAGACACGATGCTCCTTTCCGAGTCCCCGAAAAACTCGCGTCAATTCTCCAAATGCTTGGAGTGTCAACGGTACGCCACGAGGTCCCGGATGCGGGAACTCCTAGCCCTCGCCGCAGTCGCCTGCCTGGACTTCTGGCCGGGCGAGCGTGTCGAGCGCCGCATCTACCTCACCTGGCTCGCGTCGCGCGATCCGTGGTTCATGCTCCGCACGATTCCCGGCAGGGTACGGGGAGTGGGTGGCAGCGTCGTTCCCTCGTCGCTCCCGGCGAATCCCGTGGATCACGTCATCGCGCCACGACGGCAATTCGAGAGCCTCTTCGCCACGCTGTCACCGAAGGACGCGCAGGTCGAAGTCGAGATGCCCGACGGCCGGCGCTTTCTGATGCCCAGAAGGCGCCCTCGGGGTCGGCCCGCGCTGCTCGCTGGACTGAATGCGCGCGAAGCGGGCGAACTCCTCGCACGCGAAGCGCACGAGCTGGTCGCCTTTGGACGCCACATCGACGGGTTGTTGTTCATGAGCAACGACGCCGAAGAGTTGCACCAGGGCCGTGGGGCACCCCGCCACGCAAAATCCGCGGTCTGCGCCCACGTTTCGCAGGCGACCGGCGATCGACTGCTACTAGTCGTTGCAGCTCGAGTGGTCATCGATTACTGTCGCGGGCAGCACTGGACCGAGGCTCGGGCTCGCGCGGTAATCCGTCAGCTGTTGGATCTCTGCGTCACGACCAAGCCGCCCGAGCCCGAGCCGGAGACCAGCGAAGCCACCATCCTCTACCGACGTCCGCAAGGCGGTCCAGCGCCCGCAGCTCGCGCCGTCCGGCGCCGAAGCTGGCTTCCGGCTCTCCAGTAGCAACTGACACGTGCGGGGAGCGGTACGCTTCCCGCGCCTAAGACGACGCGGACCCGCGACATCCGGAGGGACGAAACCACGCGATGAGAACGCCGCGCCGTGAAGCTTGCCGTGGCACCATGGGCAGGTCGCCTTGGCTGACGCCCTGAGGCTGCTGCTCCGCCCGTTCGGGGGCGGCCGCCGCCCGGAAGCCGAGAAGCCTCTCCGCGCTGAGCTCCTCAGCATCGAGCGCCTGGAGGAACGGGGCAGGGCCCTCGCCGCCAGCTTCACTCTGGCCCGGGATCCGCGCCGCAAGGCCCGCCCATTCTTCTCGCGCCTGGAGGACAACGCCCGGGTGCTGCGCAAGGCCTATCGCGTCCTGGCCGACGATGTCCACGGCGGCGAGTTCGTCCCCCCGGCGGCGGAATGGCTCCTCGACAACTTTCACCTCATCGAGGCCGAGATCCGGGGCATCCGGCACGACCTTCCGCGGCAGTACTACTTGGACCTGCCCAAGCTGGCCTCGCGGGAGATGGCCGGCGTCGCGCGGGTCTACGCCATGGCCCTGGAGCTGATCCGCCACACCGACGGCCGCCTGGATCGACAACAGCTCGTGCGCTTCATGGCCGCCTACCAGACTGTGGCTCCCCTCACCATCGGCGAGCTGTGGGCTTGGCCCAGCATGGTCAAGCTCGCCCTCATCGAGAACCTGAGGCGGCTGGCGGAAGAAGCGCTCCAGGGCCGGGACGCGCGTCTCACGGCCGACGGCTATCTGGCCCAGATCGGCGGCGCCGAGGATGGGGCGCCCCTGCCGTCCCTGCCCGAGGTCCTGGACACGGCCTACGTCGTGCGGCTCCTGCAGCGGATGCGCGAGTACGGGCCCCTTGTCGCTCCCGTGCGCGCGGCCGTCGAGGAACGCCTCGCCGCCCAGGGCATGACGGCGGAGGATTCGATCCGGACGGAGCACCAACGCCAGGCCGCGGGGCAGGTCTCCGTGGCCAACGCCATCACGAGCCTGCGGCTGTGCTCCACTCTGGACTGGATGCGGTATTTCGAGAACGTCAGCTTGACCGAACAGGTCTTGCAACGCGACCCGGCCGGCGTCTACGGGAGCATGGACTTCCTCAGCCGGGACCGCTACCGGCAGGCCGTGGAGGAACTGGCCGAGGCCAACGGGGAGGCCCAGCTCCGTGTGGCCCTTCGCACCGTGGAGAGCGCCCGCCAGGCCGCCGAACTGAGCTCGGCCCACGACCGCGCTGCCCACGTGGGCTACCACCTGATCGGGAAGGGCCGACGCGACCTCGAAACCGACGTGGCCTACCGGCCGCGCCTCGCGAACCGTGCACGGCGCTTCATGTTTGCCCACGCCACCAGTTTCTACCTTGGGTCGATCGGACTCGTCACCGCCGCCCTGCTGGCCCTGGCCGTCGCGTACGTCCAGGCCGAGGGCGGCGCCCGGTGGGCGCAGGCCTGGACCGCAGCGCTCCTACTCCTGCCGGCCAGCGAGTTCGCCATCGCCCTCGTCCAGCGCCTGGCCGCGCACCTCGTACCGCCACGGCGCCTCCCCCGCCTCGACTTCCAGGCCGGGGTACCCGAGGACGCGCGGACCATGGTTGTCGTCCCCACGCTGCTCACGAGCGTGGCCGGGGTGGTCGAGCTGCTGGAGCATGTGGAGGTCCTGGCCCTGGGGAACGTCGACCCGCGCATACACTTCGCCATCCTCGGCGATTTCGCCGACGCCCCCACGGCGGAGATGCTGGCAGACGACGAGATCCTGGACGCCGCCCGCGCTGGCGTCGTCGACTTGAACGCCCGCCTCGGCCAGGGGCGCACCGACCGGTTCCACCTGTTCCATCGTGCGCGTCAGTGGAACCCCGGCGAGGGCTCGTGGATCGGGTGGGAGCGCAAGCGCGGGAAGCTCGAAGAGTTCAACCGCCTGCTGCGGGGGGCTAAGGACACGAGCTTCCGCCTCCACGTGGGCGACCCGGAGGTGTTGCCCAGCGTCCGCTACTGCCTCACGCTGGACAGCGATACCCGGCTTCCCCTGCACGCGGCCCGGAAGCTCATCGGCATCATCGCCCACCCCCTGAACCGTCCCTCCTTCGATCCTCGCCTGCGCCGCGTCACCGAGGGCTACGGGATCTTGCAGCCCCGGGTCAGCGTGACGATGGCGAGCGCCGCCGGGTCACTGTTCGCCCGCGTGTACGCCGGGCACACGGGCGTCGATCCTTACACCACCGCGGTCTCGGACACCTACCAGGACCTGTTCAAGGAGGGGATCTTCACGGGCAAGGGCCTCTATGACGTAGACGCCTTCATGGCCGCTCTAGAAGGCCGGATCCCCGAGAACGCCCTCCTGTCCCACGACCTCTTCGAGGGCCTGCACGCCCGGGCCGCCTTGGTGACGGACGTGGAGGTGGTCGACGATTACCCCGCGAGCGTGCTCGCTCATGCCCGGCGCCAGCACCGGTGGACGCGCGGCGACTGGCAGATCCTCTTCTGGCTGTTCCCCTTGGTCCCGACCCGCGAGGGCCTGGAGCGCAACCGCCTCCCCGTCATTTCCCGCTGGAAGATCTTCGACAACCTAAGGCGCACGCTGGTGGCCCCCGCCACCGTCGCCTTGCTCGCTCTGGCCTGGCTGGTGCTGCCGGGAGACCCCTTGGCCTGGACCCTCGGCGTTCTCGCTGCGATAGCGTTCCCACTATACCCGCTGGCCGTCCAGGTCGGCGCCGGCCCCGCCCCCCAGCAACCCTTGGCGGTGTTCCTGCGGATTCTGGGCGAGGACGTGAAGACCGCCGGCGCCCAGACGCTGCTGCAGATCACGTTCCTCGCCCACCACGCCTACGAGATGGCCCACGCTATTGCCCTCACCCTGGTTCGCCTCGTGATCACGCAGCGCCGCCTCCTCCAATGGGAGACGGCGGCCGCCGCCACTGCTCGGGCCGCCGGCCTCAGCGCCCGGGCCGGCGCGTTACAGTTCCTCGTAGAAATGGCGGCCAGCCCTTTCATCGCCCTGATCGTGCTTGTCACGATCGCGGCCGCCCGGCCGAGCAGCCTGGCGGTGGCCGGTCCCCTCCTTGCCTTGTGGGTGGCCGCGCCGCTGGTGGCCTACTGGCTCAGCCAGCCCGTGTCGCCCGAGCGTCAGCTGCTTAGCTCCGAGGACCGACGCCTCCTCCGTCTCATCGCACGCAAGACCTGGCGCTACTTCGAGACCTTCATGGGCGCCGAGGACCACGGCCTGCCTCCGGACAACTTCCAGGAAGCGCCCACGCCGAGACTCGCCCACCGGACGTCCCCCACGAACATCGGGATGGGGCTCCTCTCGACCTTGGCCGCCCACGACCTCGGCTTTATCCGCACTCCCGAACTGGTCGAGCGGCTCGAGGCCACGGTGTCTACCATGGGCGGACTGGAACGTTTCGAAGGCCATCTGCTCAACTGGTACGACACGAGAACCCTGGCACCGCTGCCCCCCAGCTACGTCTCCACCGTGGACAGCGGCAATCTCGCGGGCGCTCTCCTGGCCCTGGCCGAGGGCCTGCGGCGGCTGGCCGGCGAGCCCCAGTCCGCGACGCAGATCTGCGCCGGCCTGGTGGACACCGCGGAGATCGCCGGCCAGTACCTGGCGCGTCTGGCAGACACGCCAGCCGGGCACCAGGACGGGAGGGCCCGCTTGGTCGCTGTGGTGAAGTCCGTGCTGGACGTGTTGGAAGGTCCCGAGGAAGCGGAGCAGAAGCTGGCGCGCTGCGACGGACAGGTCCCCGCGCTCAGAGAAGCGATCGAATCGTTCGAGTCGGAAGGTGCGACCTCCAGCCATCAAGTCGAGGCGGCCTACTGGTCGCGGTCCCTCGCTGCGGGGTTGACGGCCCCGGCCCCGAAGCCCGGTGTGTTCGCGACTCGCCTCGAGGAGCTCGCCTCGCGCGCCCTCGCTTTCGTCGACGGCATGAGCTTCGCCTTCCTCTACGACCGCGAGCGCCAGATCTTCGCCATCGGCTATCGCCTCGCGGACGCCCAGGGCCCCGGCCGTCTCGATCCTTCCTACTACGACCTTCTGGCTTCCGAGGCCCGCCTGGCCAGCTTCATCGCCATCGCCAAGGGCGATGTCCCCGACGGCCACTGGTTCCACTTGGGGCGGCTACTCACCAGCGTGGACGGCGCCCCCACCCTGCTGTCGTGGAGCGCCAGCCTTTTCGAATACCTTATGCCCCTCCTCGTGATGCAGAGCTATCCGGGGACCCTCCTCGACCAGTCGTGCCGCATGGCTGTACGTCGGCAGATGGAATACGGGCGGCAGCAGGGGGTGCCCTGGGGGATCTCGGAGTCCGCCTTCAACCTCGTGGACCGTCACGGCAACTACCAGTACAAAGCATTCGGCGTGCCCGGCCTGGGGCTGAAGCGAGGCCTCGGCGACGAACTAGTGGTGGCCCCCTACGCCACCGCGCTGGCCGCGATGGTGGACCCCGCGAGGGCAGCACACAATTTCCGGCGCCTGGCCCGGGAAGGGCTGGACGGCGCGTACGGGTTCTACGAGGCCATCGACTACACCCACCGGAAGGCGGACGAAGGCGAGACCGTCAGCGAGCCCCGACCCCATGGCTCCCGCGGGGTCGTCGTTCAGGCCTTCCTGGCCCATCACCAGGGCATGAGCTTGGTGGCTCTGGGAAACGCCGTCCTCGGCCATCCGATGGTGCAGCGCCTCCATGCCGATCCCCGGATGCAGGCGACCGCGCCGCTGTTGCAGGAGCGCGCACCGCGCCACGCTCCGATCACGCAGCCCCGGCCCGCCGAGGAGACGCGGGTGGCGGCTCCGGTCTCCGCGGTGGCGGTCCGGCGCTTCCGGTCGCCCCACACCCGGTACCCTCACGCCCAGTTCCTATCCAACGGCGCTTACACCGCCATCGTCACCAACGCGGGAGGCGGGGCCAGCTTTTGCCGCGGCCGCGCCGTCACCCGGTACCGCGAGGACTCGACCCGTGACCTGGGGAGCCACTTCCTCTACCTGCGCGACGTGCGCACCGGGTCGGTCTGGTCCGCGGCCTATCATCCCACGGACCGGGAACCCGAGGAGTATCTAGTCACCTTCCAGGCCGAGAAGGCCGTCTTCCGGCGCCGTGACGAGGACATCGCGACGCAGCTCGACATCGCGGTTTCAACCGAGGACGACGTCGAGGTGCGCCGCCTGGCCGTGACCAACCAGAGCGACCGGCCTCGCGAGCTCGAGGTCACGAGCTACGCCGAGATCGCCCTGGCGTCTGTCGGCGAGGACCTGACCCACCCCGCCTTCAGCAAGCTCTTCGTGGAAACGGAGTACTTGCCCGAGAGCGCCGCCCTGGTTTGCGCCCGGCGACCCCGCGCCCGGAACGAGGCCCGCGTGTGGGCAGTCCACGTGTTGAGCGTGGACGCGAGGATGCAAGGGCCGGTGGAATGGGAGACCGACCGCGGGCGGTTCCTGGGCCGCGGCCGCAGCCCGGAGGACCCGATGGCCCTCGACGGGCGGGCCCTCTCTGGCACCACGGGGGCCGTGCTGGACCCGATCGTCAGCCTGCGACAGCGCATCCGTTTGGCACCCGGTGGATTCGTGCGCCTGTCCTTCGCGACGGGGATGGCCGTGAGCCGGGATGGCGCTTTGGCCATGGCGCACAAGTACCACGACCCCAGCGCCGCCGCGCGCACCTTCGCGCTGGCCTACACCCAGGCGCAGAGCACGTTGCGGCACCTGGGCATCTCGAGCGACGAGGCCCAGCTCTGCGAGCGCCTCGCCTCCCGGGTCCTGTACACCGACGCCTCGCTGCGGGCGGGGCCGGAGGTCTTGGAGCGCAACGTGCTGGGCCAACCGGGGCTGTGGGCCCACGGGATCTCCGGCGATCTCCCCATCCTCCTCGTGCGCGTGGTCAACGGAGGCGACATCTCCCTCGTCCGGCAGGTCCTCCAGGCCCAGGAGTACTGGCGGCTCAAGGGCCTGAGCGCGGACGTCGTGATCCTGAACGAGCATCCAGTGAGTTACCTCGACGACATACACGTCCAGCTCGCCGCGCTCCTCGACACCGGGCCCTGGGGGGCGTGGAAGCACCGGCCGGGGGGGGTGTACCTGTTGCGCGGCGACCGTATGAACGAGGCCGAGCGAAACCTGCTCGCCAGCGTGGCACGGGCGATCCTCAGCGGGGATCGCGGCAAGCTGTCGGACCAGTTGGACTGGCCTTATCCCGAGCGGCAACCCAGGAGGGAGCTGCCGCCGCCACCCCCGCGCCCGGCTTCCGGCCCGGACGGCATGGAGATCGAGGTGCCCGCCCTCACCTTCGCCAATGGGACGGGCGGCTTCGCCGATGGCGGCCGCGAGTACGCGGTCGTCCTCGACGGTGACCGAGAGACGCCGCTCCCTTGGGTCAACGTCATGGCCAACCCCGGCTTCGGCACCGTAGTCTCGGCATCGGGCTCGGCGTATACGTGGGCGGAGAACAGTCGTGAGAACCGCCTCACGCCCTTCGCGAACGACCCCGTGACTGACCCCACCGCCGAGGCCCTCTTCTTGAGGGACGAGGAAGGGGGCGACGTGTGGTCACCCACGCCGGGGCCGATGCGGCGGACCCAAGAGAGCGGCCGGTTCGTGACGCGGCACGCAGCCGGAGTCTCCCGCTTCACTCATGCCTCCCATGGAATCCTGCAGGAGCTCGCGGTCTTCGTGGACGCGAAGGACCCTGTGAAGTTCTCACTCCTGACCCTCACCAACCGGACCGACCGCCCGCGGCGACTGAGCGTATTCGCCTACAACGAATGGCGCCTGGCGCCGCCGCAGCCTGGGGAGCACCTGCACGTGATGACGGGACTCGACGCGGAGACGGGGGCCGTCCTGGCCACGAACCCCTACAACCAGGAGTTCGCGGGCCGGGTCGCCTTCGCCCACGCCAGCGAGGCGCCGAGTTCGGCGACGGGAGACCGCCTCTCCTTTCTGGGACGCAACGGCTCGCTGGGGAGGCCAGCTGCCATGAACCACCACGCCCTGTCGGGCCAGTTCGGGGCCGGACTCGATCCCTGCGCCGCGCTGCAAGTCGAGATCGGCTTGGCTCCGGGAGAGAGCCGCCGCCTCGTCTTCATCCTGGGACAGGGCGGGGATCACGAGCACGCCCGCGAGCTGGTGCGCCGCCACGGCAGCGTGGCCGCCGCCGACATCGCCTTGGAAGCGGTGCAGCGGTTCTGGGCCGACACCCTGGAGACGGTCCAGGTGCGCACCCCTGACGACTCCTTCGATCTCCTCATGAACCGGTGGCTCCTGTATCAGGACCTGAGCTGCCGGCTCTGGGCGCGGTCCGGCTTCTATCAGCCGGGCGGCGCCTTCGGCTTCCGCGATCAGCTGCAGGACGCCATGGCCCTCTCCCTGGCGAGGCCGGACATTTTGCGGGCGCACATCGTCCGGGCCACGGGCCGGCAGTTCATCGAAGGGGATGTGCAACACTGGTGGCACGAGCCCTCCGGCCGCGGCACCCGCACCCGTTGCTCGGACGACCTGCTCTGGCTGCCGTACGCCGTAGCGCATTACGTGGACACGACCGGGGACCACGGCATCCTCGACGAGCTCGTTCCGTTCCTGGAGGCTCCGGTGCTCGCCGCCGGCGAGACTGAGGCCTACGGGCAGCCGCGGCGTTCCTCCGAATCGGCTTCCCTCTTCGACCATTGTGTGCGCGCCATCGACAAGGGCCTTACGGCTGGCGCCCACGGCCTTCCGCTGATCGGCAGCGGCGATTGGAACGACGGGATGAACCGGGTCGGGCACCAGGGCCGCGGCGAAAGCGTCTGGCTCGGATGGTTCCTGCACACGGTGCTGCAGCAGTTCATCCCCCTGTGCGAGACCCGGGACACGGCCCGGGCGGCGCGTTACGCGAGCGAGGCCAGCCGGCTGGCGGGCATGCTCGAGCGGGCCTGGGACGGGGAGTGGTACCGGCGGGGTTATTACGACGACGGCACGCCGTTGGGCTCGGCGCAGAACGACGAGGGCAAGATCGACTCGATCGCTCAGTCCTGGGCGGTCCTGTCCGGAGTCGCGCCCGTGAAGCACGCCGAGCGGGCCATGGACGCCGTCCGCACCCACCTTGTGCGGCGCGCAGCCCGGGTCGTGCTGGTGCTCACTCCCCCCTTCGACCAGTCGGCGCAAGACCCCGGTTACGTCAAGGGATACCCGCCCGGGGTGAGGGAGAACGGCGGCCAGTACACGCACGCCGCGGTGTGGACGGTCATGGCGGTGGCCCGGCTCGGCAACGGGGACGAGGCGGTGGAGCTGTTCCACCTGCTGAACCCCATCAACCACACGCGGAGCGCCGCGGACGTCGAGCGCTACAAAGCCGAGCCGTACGTCACCGCCGGAGACGTCTACGCTCACCCGGCCCACGCCGGGCGCGGCGGGTGGACGTGGTACACGGGCTCCGCGGGCTGGATGTACCGCGCGGGCCTGGAGAGCATCCTCGGCCTCAAGCGACACGGTGCGAGCTTCGAGCTGGATCCCTGCATCCCCGCGGCCTGGCCCGAGTATTCCATCGTGTGGCGTTTCGGCCGCACCGGCTATGACATCTCCGTTTCCAACCCGGAGCACCGCTGCCGGGGGATCGCGGGGGCCGAGCTGGACGGCCACCCCGTGGATCCCGCCGCCATCCCCCTCGTGGACGATGGCGCCACGCACCGGGTGCGCGTGGTGGTGGGGGAGCAGGCGCAGAGCACGCCAACGACAGCCCGGCGGGGGACGGCGGCGCGGGCGTAAAGCCATGTCGGCGTCTGCTTCATCTGAACTCGCGCTACCCCTGAGCGGCGGTCAGGGTGTCGGTTCGTTCCACGAGACGGCCGCCTGATGCACGTGCAGGGCATCGCGGCCAAGACGTCGCGATGGACCGGATCGCCATGGTTCTAGGCGCCCTGTTCGCATCACAGGTCGGCGACATCGGCCAGGAGCCCAAGATCGAAAGACTGAGCCGATGCGGCTTCACCAACGCGCAGATCGCCAAGATTCTCGGGACTACGGCAAATGCTGTGAATGTCGGCCTGCACCGTGCGCGTCGAGGGAGGGCGAAGTCCTCCCGTCGCAGAAAATGAGCTCCGTCTGCATTTTTCGCCGCCACCATTTTCGCCACCACCGGGGACAGGCAACCGCGTGTCGCCACGATAAGACTTGCAGAACCCAAAGCAGCTTGCGAGTTTACTCCTCTCTCGGCGCCGTAGCCAAGTGGTAAGGCAGAGGTCTGCAAAACCTCTATTCGTCGGTTCGATTCCGACCGGCGCCTCTCGACAGGACAACGACTTAGGGCCTCTCACAGGAGGGCGCCTTCGTTTCCGGGGCACAGATCGGGGCACAACCTGGCTGCAAGATGGGGGTCCAGCGGTTGATCGCCACCATTTCTGAGCCTGGTGGCTGAGTTGGAAGAGCAGCGGACTGAAAAAACGAGGGGGCCCGTGCGGCCCCCTCGTTTTGTGCTCCACTACTGGCACTCGCCTACCCCATTTGACCCCATCGGGAGGCACTGACCGGCAAACATTACGGCAAACACTCAATCGTCCAAAGATCTCGGGGGCGCCCCGCTTTTCGAGTCCGGCCAATGGTCACGCGGTACGAGGTCTACCCATGTGCCCCGGACAAGGGGCGCAGCATCCGTGATGGTGGCTGTGCCGTCTCGGCGAAAAGCCTCTACTCTGCCGAACGCGTGGGCCGATCTTCGCCTGCAGCCACGTCCTCGCGGACCGCATTCGTGACCGGGGACCACCATGTCCATCCGGCGGGTGGCGCGAGCGTTCGGACCTCGAGTTTCTGGGAGCTGTAGACCGCGACGTCCGCGTGAGCCGAGGTTCGCAGGTTGATCTCGGCCACTTGTGTTTTCGAGATCATCTCGCGACCCGATGGGTGATGGAGGCTGATCAGGAGACACGCATTCGGGGCGAGCGGGAAGGTCGCTTCCATTGATGGGCTGAGCCACCCAGCACCCCAGCCATAGATCGGGGGCATCTTCACCGTCGAGACGAGCACCACTGGGCGGTCAGACGTGACGAACCGGCCGCCGTCCGCGGTGAGCACACGCCACTGGAAGTTGTGAATGTATTCCGCAATGTCAGGAGCAAGGGCCAGCATAATCGCGAGACTCAGGGCAGGGTTGGTCTTGACCTCGTATTCACCGCGGAGCACCCACTGCCGTACTTCCTCGGGGTCTTGCGTCAGCTCCTTGCCGGCAGCCTTCAGCGCTCTGCGCCTTCGCGGCGTCGAAGACGATGTAAGGCCCCTTCGGAACGAAGCTCTGATTGAGCAGGAGGTCCGTGACGTACGGGATTCGAATGCTGGCACCCGGGGCCAATCCGACGAACCCCGCCGCCGGCACCAGGCGGTGCAGGTCGCTGACTACGTCCTCGATGGTGAACCCGTTCCCCACACTTCCGGGATTCGGCCCGTGCAGGGCGTTATAGTAGATAGCCCATCCGCTCGGCGGGAGCGGTTTCGCACCACGGTTGGTGAGAGTGAAAGCCGCTCGCGAGGCGCCCCAGTCGTTTGCGATACTGTCTCCCAGCACCTCCCAGCGGAGCTGCAGGGATGTCTGGGCGACGCCGGCTCTGGGTGTCAGGGCCGGCACGAGAGCGATCAATACAGCGAGGAGTCGGTTGCACATGAGAGGGATCTTGGGAAAGCTACAGCGGGAAACGTCATATGCGAATTGACCACATTGCCATCGCGGTTCGCTCGATCGATGCCGCTGCTGAGCGGTTGTGTGCGTTGCTCGGCTATGCCAGGAAAACGACCAAGGTCACCAACACGCGCCAGAAGGTGAACGTCGTGTTCCTGAGCAAGGACGCGTCGCTCGACATCAAGCTCATCGAGCCTTCGGATTCCGATTCGCCCCTGCGGGAGTTCGTGGAGAAAGGCGGAGGGCTACATCACCTGTGTTTCAAGGTTTCGGATGTCACGAAAGCCTGTGCGGACCTGGCAGGCAAAGGTGCACGCGTGATTGCGCAACCGGCGCCCGGGGAGGCGTTCGACGACCACCTGATTGCGTTTCTCTATCTCGGCTTGGGGTTGAACGTCGAGGTCATTGACACCGACGACCGCCGCGATGCGTTACGGTAGCCTCCATGCTGGCCCGGTGCGTCGCGCTCGCGACAGCGATAGTCCTCGGTTCATGTTCAGGCAGCGGGAAGCCGGCGTTCCGCGTGATCGCATTCTTTACCGGCAAAGAAGATCCCGCTCACATCAGCTTCTTGCATGAAGCCGAGCGTTGGTTTCCCCAAATGGCAGCGAAATACCATTTCAGCTTTGACACCACATCCAATTGGCAAGATCTGAATGCAAACTTTCTCGCTCAGTATCAGGTCGTGGTTTGTCTCGATACGCGCCCTGAAGAACCTGTACAGCGAGCTGCGTTTCAGGCGTACATGGAGCATGGGGGAGCCTGGATGGGTTTTCACTTTGCCGGTTTTGGGTTGACGCCTTCAGTGTATCCGGCAAACTGGGACTGGTACCACAACGCATTTCTCGGGTCAGGATCTTACGTCAGTAACACCTGGAGACCGAGGTCGGCCGTACTGCGCGTCGAAGATCGCAAGCATCCGGCGACTCACCATCTGCCCGAGACTTTTCGGTCCTCACCAAGTGAGTGGTACCGCGCGTACTGAGCCGAGCAGAATGGGCACAAACACCTAGGAGCGGTGCTGATCGTGCTATTTGTGCTGATCGGTGCTGATCGGTGCTGTACGTGCTTTCAGTGACCCTTGGGGTTGTACTGTTTGGTGCTGTAGGCGTAATAACTCGTTGCGCGACGATAAGCGGAGGGCACAGGACTCGAACCTGTACGGGCTTGCGCCCAGCGGTTTTCAAGCCCGGTACCCCTGGGCCCCTCGGCGGGACCGCCGGCCCCTCTCGTCCCCCAACGTCCCCACCCGCGTGCACTTGCGCTGCCGTTGGCGACTTGGGCGGCGATCTGCTCCGCACGCCGCGTCATCGTCTCGGCGGTGCGCCGAGTGAAGGTGAGGAGCATGATGCGCCTCGGGTCTGCACCGCGCACGACAAGGTGCGCGACCCGGTGAGCGAGCGTCGTGGTCTTCCCCGTGCCCGCTCCTGCGATGATGAGGAGGGGACCCGGCAGTTCGTGCGGGAGTCCAGCTGTGCCGTATTCCGCGGCCCTTAGTTGGCCAGGATTCAGAGAGTCCAGGTGTTTGGAAGTACCCGGCATTGGTGCCCGAATATAATCCGAAGCTCCTGATCTCCCTACGGTGCGAGCGCGAGCGATGCGCAGCGGATTCCAAGTCCGGTGCTCGTGCCTAGACCGCGGATCGCTAGTCCGCGGTCCGGCCAGTCACCGCCAAGCGCCGCCCGCTCGCCGTCGCCATCTCCTCTCCGTGCCGGGACTAGCGTGCTCTGTGATTCCGGCCGGTTAGCCTCGTTGACAGCTGATTGAATCCACCACTCATTGTGAGCGTGACGCCGCAACGCCTATGCTCCCGAGCGAACGCCATCCTAACTCGCCTCTTATAGCCGCTGGCGTAGCGGTTGCCGTGGTGAGCTTCGTGATTCTTGCGATCTGGGCGAGCGGCGGAAGTCCGGAAGCAGGAGGCGAGTTTGCCTTTGCGGGCATAATTGCGGTCATCGCTCTCGGAGTCTGGGCGAGGGAAGCGCATACGCGCTGGACGGTCTGGGGCTGCCTGTGGCGTACCGCCGTTTGCTTGGTCGGGGCGCTTCTCTTCCTCATGGTCTGCGCCCGTCCGCCCACACGACCGCGGTAGTAAGGCAGCCAGCCCGGATCGACCCGAACTTTGCGTCGCTGCGGGGCAACCCGCGCTTCGAGCGGCTGGTCGCAGGACGGTAGCGCGCCGTGCCGCGGTCAGCGGATTGGTCATCCGCGGTGCGGCGCTAACCGGCTCTGCCTATGGCGATTGCAAGGAGGTTTGCCCGAATGTTTGCCGCAGCACCTAGCCGCTCCAGGGCCTTGCCGCTGATCGATACCCCGCCGTCGGATCAATCGCCGGGTCCGGCCCAGGGCGTGCGGTAGCGGCGGCAGGATTTATAGCAACAGGTCATAGGAGCTCCCTTCGGCAGTCTCTGCATCGCATTTTGGCTACCTTCAGGCCTCGCCTGACGCCCGCGAGCGACGTGAGGTCTGTATTACCGGATCCCCTATGGTTGGTAGGCCTCGACGGTCGCCACGAACAGGGCGGCGGTGTTGCTGAAGCCGCATCGCGCGCGGGAAACTGGCCGATCTCGTGCTCCTCGAGGCGGACCCCATGGCGGACATTCACAACACGACGAAAATCAATGCGGTTGTCCTCGACGGACAGTTGCTGGACCAAGCCGCTCGGCAGCGACTGCTGGATTTCGTGAGACCGCAGGTCGCGCTACCGCCTCCGGACTCGGCACGGCACTGACCAGGCCGGTATGGTGGGAGGGGTCGTCGGGACGTCGAGCGGTTCGCCGGCGGGCGCCTGGACGGACCGAACGACTGGGAATGCGCGGTCGAGCCAGCGGGCGTGCGTCACGGACCGCACCACGTGTCTGAGCGCACCATGACGCCCGTGAAGTACCAGTAGCCGAGTGTGGGCGTCGACCCCTCGGGCCCGTTGTTCCCAATGAAGAGCCCCCGCAAGTACTCCGGCTCCGGGACGTAGAAGTCTCCATACGTCGGGTTGCCGGACGGGTCCGCCCGGCTGTACCAGTTGGCGAGCGTCCAATCGTTGAGCCCGTTGTAACTACTCGAGCCGTAATCCTCCTGCCGGAAATCCGCATCCTGGTACAAGGGCGTCGTGCTCGTCCCTAGGTAGATCCTCGGGTACACCTGGATGTGATGCGGGTCGGTCCAGTGGACCCAATACTCGAAGCGGTACCACGTGCCGTAGGCGAGCGGTGGTGTGCCTCCCTGCGTGTTCGCGAGGAACCAGTTGAATACCGGATAGACGCCGCCGTGCCCGTCATCCGGGTATCCGTAGCCGGCGGGGTCGGCTCCGAGCACCAAATTGACGCCCCAGCTCGTGGTCCTGTTCCGCACATTCAGCGGCGTGAAGCTGAGGTAGTCGTGCGCGGTGATCTCGCTACCCACCGGTAGAATGGTCTCCTGCGCGTAGTGGCTTTGGATCGTGCCGTTGGCATCGTTGGTGAGATAGTAGAAGCGCAGATAGTAATCGGTCGACGCCGGCGTGATGGCGAAGCTGCGCGTGTCGGCGGCGTCCGTCGCGCCCCGCTGTTGCAGCCGCACGGCGTGAGTGTAACCAGTGAGCGCCGGGAGCCCAGCGGCGGCGATCGACACCACCACCATATCGTTGTCGGGATACGAGTGGCTCGCGTACTCCTCGTGCAGATCCCAGGAGCCGTTCGGGTACGCGTTGGGGACGTCCAACACGGGATCGACCCCGTCAACGACCGGCGAGTCCCAATTGCTGCTGAACAGGAGGCCGCTCACCGGGGTGGTCAAGGGCGCTGGATTTGCTGAGTCTCGGCAGGCGAGGGCTGTAACCGCGAGTGCGACGAGCATCGGGACCAGCGTTGCGTAAATCCGTCCGCGCATCGGAGTCACCTCCTTGTCCCGTTATCCCAGAGGACGATGCTCATCCCTGCCTTGCCCAGGAAGATGGGTTCGGAAACACTTGGGGTCGCCCATCTCCTCGGTCGTTCTTGCACTATGGTGGTCACCCCTTAAGTGGACAACAGGGCCGTCTCACCTCCGTACGATGCCGCCCAAAACCAAGGGTACGCTAGGGCGATTTTGGGGCAAGATAGGGCGCAGATGCGACACGCCAGCGGCTGGCGAACCGACGGTACGCGCTCATTCAAATGTAGCCACTGGCTCCGCAGGATTGGCCGTGAACTTGAGCCTGATGGTGTTGTGTTCGGTCTTCTTCCCACCACGTTCGAGTTTCAGCACCCAAATGTTGATTGCCACCCGGCCCCGCAGGGGAAGTGTACGGAAACACGCATTATCGTACTCACCCGCGAAGTTCCTCAACCTCTCCGTCCCCTGCTTACCTAGACCCGTGAAGTGTTTGCCGTAATGTTTGCCGGTCAGTGCCTGCCGATGGGGTCAAACGGGGTAGGCTAGTGCCAGTGCCGGAGCACAAAACGAGGGGGCCGCACAGGCCCCCTCGTTTTTTCAGTCCGCTCTCTCAACGGCTTCATCAAAACCGGTGGGGCACAATCCGGGGCACAACCTGCGGCTACGAGACGAAAAGAGGCGAAGCGTTGCCGAAGGCCGAGCCGGGCTGGTGAAGTGGAACGGAGCGGGATAGAGTACAGTGCAGGCGCTCCTGGTGTACTGCAAAACCTCTATTCGTCGGTTCGATTCCGACCGGCGCCTCTTTCGACATGGCTCGCATACTCATCATCGACGACGACGTCACGCTCCGGCAAGCCCTCACGAAACATCTGGAGCTGGCTGGCCACGAAGTCCGTCAGGCGGCGGACGGCGACGCCGGCATCCGCGCGTATGAGCGACACGCGGCCGACGTGGTGATCGTGGACATCTTCATGCCCGGCCAAGGCGGACTGCAGACGATCGGGCGGCTGCGCCGGGAGTGGCCGGCGGTGAAGATCGTCGCGATGTCCGGGGTAAAAAGCGCGGGGGCGATCGATGTGGGTGGGCACGCCGTGGCCCTGGGGGCCGATCGCTTCCTCACGAAGCCGTTCGAGGCCGCCACCCTGGCCAGGCTGGTCAGCACCCTGCTCGGTGATGCGAAAGAAGGAGGGGCCCCGTAGCTAAAAAGCGCGCCCGACCGGGACTCCCCGGTCGGGCGGCCATCAGCTGCCGACTCGACGCCGGCCGCTAGCCTGCGGCGGCGGCCTTGAGCGGCTCGGGAGAAGCGGCTGAAACGATCACCCCTTGGCCGAGCGACACGCCCGGTGAGGGCGTCGCCCCTTGCTCGCCGAAGTACGCCTCTTCGCCGTGCTCGCTCAGATCGAGCCCCGAGAGCTGCTCGCGCACCCCGGCCTTGGCGCCGAGCGTGGCCTGCACGAGCGCGAGAATGACGACCGTGCCGACGGCGGCGATCGCCACGGCGGCGAGGATCGCGACGAGCTGCACGCCCATCTGGGCGAAGTTGCCGGCCAGCCAGCCGTCACCGCCCGCCGGGTTCGCCAGTTTCGTGGCGAACACGCCGGTCAACAGCGCCCCAGCCACTCCCGCGAGCCCGTGGCAGGAGAACACGTCCAGCGAGTCATCGAGTCGCGTCTTCGCGCGGATCTGGATGGCGGTATAGCTCACGAGGGCCGCCAGGGCGCCCACGGCGAGTGAGGCCGGTGCGGTGATGTAGCCCGCCGCCGGCGTGATCCCGACGAGCCCCACCACGAGACCCGTGGCCGCGCCCACAGCCGTCGCCTTCCCGGTGCGCAGGAGGTCGAGACACACCCACGCCACCAACGCGGTCGCTGCCGCCGTGTTGGTATTCGTGAACGCCAGGGCGGCGAGGCCGTTCGCGGCGAGCGCGGAGCCCGCGTTGAATCCAAACCAGCCGAACCACAGGAGCCCCGCGCCGAGCAGCACGAGCGGGACGTTGTGGGGCACGATCGCCGTGCGCTTGAAGTCCTTCCGGGGCCCCAGCATGCGGGCGGCCACCAGCGCGGACACGCCGGCGCTGATATGGACCACCGTGCCTCCCGCGAAGTCGAGTGCCCCCAGCTTCGCCAGCCAGCCGCCCGACCCCCACACCCAGTGGGCGAGCGGGTCGTACACGAACGTGGCCCAGAGGAGGAGGAACACGACGTAGGCGCGGAAGCGCATGCGCTCCACGATCGCGCCGGAGATCAGCGCCGGCGTGATGATCGCGAACATCAGCTGGAACATCGCGTGCGCCTGCAGCGGAATCGTGGCGCCGTACGCGGCATCCGGCTCCAAACCGACACCCTTGAAGCCAAGCCAGGCGAGCCCGCCCCACCAGGGAGTGCCGTGTCCGAACGCGATGGAGTAGCCGACCAGCACCCACTGCACACTGACCACGCCCAGCGCGACGACGCTCATCATCATCGTGTTGAGGGCGTTCTTGGGCCGCACCAGGCCGCCGTAGAAAAACGCCAGGCCCACCGTCATCACCATGACCAGCGCGGTAGACGTGAGGACCCAGGCGGTGTCGCCCGCCGAGATCTGGTTCATGAATCCCCCTCGCCGGCGACGCCGACATGCTGCGCGGTCTCGAGCGCGGCGCGCTGGACGGCGTCTGCGTTCACGGCGGTGAGCGCGGCGTTGTCGATCTCGCCGGTGCGGATGCGGATCACGCGCTCAATGGCTTGGACGAAGATCTTCCCGTCACCGACTTCGCCGGTGCGGGCGGAAGCCAAGATGGCCTTGATGCACGGATCGACGTACGGCTCCGAGCACACCATCTCGATCTTGACCTTCTCGTGGAACTCCATGACGACCGTGTTGCCGCGGTACTGGCTCACGATCTCCTGCTCACCCCCGTGGCCGCTCACGCGACTGAGAGTGATTCCTGTGATGCCCGCCTGGAACAGCGCCGCCTTGACCTCGGGCAGGCGTTCGGGCCGAACGATGGTAGTGATGAGTTTCATGGTGAAAACCTACCCCCCGTGGCACATGCTGTCAACGGAATCGTGCATCAGATGCACGGATTAGACAACACCCTTCCATGTCGTACCCATAGCATACTGTATGCCGTCATGGCAGCTATGCAAGTTACGCAATCAAGCTGGAGCACCCCATCCGGTCGGGCTAGCCGTTTCGCGGGGCTGGCGCAACACCCGCCGATGCGCGAGCAGCGCGTCTTCGATTTCGGGGCTGTGTATCACCTTTCACTGAGCACAAGGACGATCGGCTGACCGTGGACGAGGACACTACCACCTGGCCCCTGTGCTCGCCTCCCCCGGCATGGAAGTCGCCCTCACCCCCGCCCGTCACCCGGGAGGGAGGCCTCCGTGTACGCACTAAGGCTCATCGGGCTACTTGCCGCGCTTTCCTGCGCGGCGGCCGCGGCACAGGCGCAGTACCCGCAGCGCCGTGACGGCTTCTGGATCGGGTTCGGGTTGGGCTACGGCTCGTCCAACGTCACGTGCGACAACTGTGGCAGTGGGCCGCGCAAGGATGGCATCACCGGATTCGTAAAGCTCGGCGGCACGCCCAGCCGCAACGTGCGGCTCGGCGGGGCGATCAACAGCTGGTCCCACTATGATGGCTCGGCCACCGAGACCATGACCAACCTCACAGCGTCGGTTTACCTCTACCCCCAAGCGAAGAGCGGTTTATTCGTCACGGGCGGCCTCGGGTTTTCCAACTATCACGTCAATACGAGCCCGTCCTTCGACGGCACGGGTTGGGGGTTCACCGGCGGCGTGGGATACGACATCCGGGTCGGCCGAGACATCTCTCTCACGCCGGTGGTGAACTACGTGTACGGCGGAGTGGGAGATGTAAACGAGCAGGGTTTCGGAGCAGCCTTTATGCGGTGGAAGCAGAACGTGGTCGAGTTCGGCCTGGGCGTGACCTTCCACTGATTCGTGCGCGGCTCCTGTCTTCAAGCCGGCGCCTCCGGGCGCGGGCTTTTCATTATCTTGACCCACCCGCAATGCTCGTGCTGATCGTGGCGCTCGGATCGCAGGTTGCCGCCCCGTGTCCCCACGTCGGACGCGCGGCCGACGAAACGAATGCCGGCTGGGGTTCCTATCGCCGAGGGGTCATCGCGGAGGCCGCAGCGCACTTTGCGGTTGCCGACTCGCTCTGTCCGGGCGATCATGGGGCGCAGGTCGGCCTAGGCTTCGTGCGGTTGCGTCAGGGGGAGGCGCGGGCCGCCGCCGAACGTTTTCTTGGGGCGGTGAAGAGCAATGCGAGCGACGCCGAGGCGTGGTACGGGCTCGGCCTGGCCCGCTCGCGCCTCGGCCAGCGTGCTGCGGCGGCCGACGCGTGGCGTCGCACGCTACGCCTCGCCCCCGGGTATGAGGACGCCGAACTCCAGCTCCTGGCGCTCGGGATCGACAGCGGTCTCGTGCGGCGCCCCGTGGTGCGACCGATCGACCCTGATGTGGCAGCGCGGACCGCGGGAGACGGCTTCGAGATCCGCACCGAGGGCGGATGGCGACCGTTCTACGTGAAGGGGATCAACCTCGGCGTCGCCCTTCCCGGCCGCTTCCCCTCGGATTTTCCCACCGACGATTCGACGTACGGCCGCTGGCTCGAGCTGATCGCCGGGGCGCGCGCCAACGCCGTCCGCGTCTACACGATTCTTCCGCCCGCCTTCTATCGATCACTCAAGGCATGGAACGACGCCCACCCCGATCGCGCGCTGTGGCTGCTGCACGGGGTGTGGACCGAGCTGCCACCGCGGGCCGACTATGATGCGCCCAACTGGAAGGCGGACTTCCGCGGCGAGATGCGGCGCGTGGTGGACCTGGTGCACGGGCACGCCTTGATCGCCGCCCGGCCGGGGCACGCCTTCGGCCGCTATGAGAGCGACGTGTCGGACCACGTGCTGGGGTTCATCATCGGCCGGGAATGGGAGCCGTTTTCGATCAGGGTCTACAACGCGCGGCGGCGCGAGCGCACAGCGTTCGCCGGTCGGTTTCTCGCACTGGAGCGGGGCACGCCGGCCGATGCGTGGATGGCGGAGCAATGCGATTACCTGGTCGCGTACGAGTGGGATACCTATCACGCCCAGCGGCCCATCGCGTACACCAACTGGCCCACGCTCGACCCCCTCGTCCATCCCACGGAGCCCACGCTCGAGGAGGAGCAGCGGCTGCGTCACCGGTACGGATTCCCGCGCAATCCACGGCTGAAGGAATACGACAACGACCGCGAATCGCTCGATGCCATGCTGGTACGCACCACGCCGGCGGACCTCGCGGGCTATTTCGCGTCCTATCACGCGTACCCCTACTATCCCGACTTTATCGATCTCGATTCGGCGTACGGCGCGGCAGGGTCAGCCGAGGGCCGGTCTCGCTACTTCGGCTACCTGCGCGCCCTCAAGCAACATCACGCGGGACGACCGCTCCTGATCGCCGAGTACGGCGTTCCCTCCTCGCGTGGCGTGTCGCACCTGCAGACCGACGGGATGGGCCACGGCGGGCACGACGAGCGCGGGATGGCCGAGATCGACGCGCGGCTCACACGGGAGGTGCGCGCGGTGGGGGCGGCAGGCGGAGTGCTGTTCGCCTGGCTCGACGAATGGTTCAAGCACACGTGGGTGACGATCGATCTGGAAATCCCGCCGGAGCGGAGTCGTCTGTGGCACAACGTGGAGGACGCGGAGCAGCACTACGGGCTCCTGGGCGAGTACGGGGGGGTGTCGGCGGACGCGACGCCCACGCCTGGAGGCGACTCATCCGCGTGGCGGGCGCTCTCGGTGCTCGCCCGCGGCGACTCGCTCGTATTGCGCGTCGGGGCCGACCCGTCCTATCTGTATGTGGCGCTCGCCGGCCGACCGGAGTTCGATTCGGCCCGCTACGTCATCGGGATCGACACCTACCGCCGCGACCGCGGTCAGTTCCGGCTGCCGGGCGTGGCGGGGCCGACAGGCGAGGCGGGATCCGAGTTCGCGCTCGTCCTGAACGATACCAGCGACGCGCAGCTCATGGTGGCACCGTGGTACAACCCGTTCCTTGGACCGCGGAGCGGGATGGGGCCGACCGGCCTCGACCGCTTCCATAACGAGGCCGCCACGGTCGACGTCGCCCGGTCCGACGGGGCGCTCGATTCGCTGTTCGTCACGACGAACCGCTGGCGCATCGCTCGGAACGGTCGGACGTATCCGCCGCGTGGAGTGAACCGCGGGCGATTGCGGCACGGGCGGGCGGCGGAGTCGAGCCTCGCCGACTGGTACGTGGACCGCGCCGCGGCGCTTGTGGAAGTACGCATTGCCTGGGGACTCCTGAACGTCACCGATCCGTCCTCGCGTCGGGTGATGGTGCGGTATCGGCGGGCCGGGGGTGGCACGTTCGAGACCGCCGTGACGGATGGGTTTCGGTTCGAGGTGACCGCGATCGACCGGGTGCACGGCGGCGTGGTCGCTCACCTCGGGCCCGAGCAGACCTACGCCTGGCCGACCTGGGAGGCACCGACGTGGCACGAGCGCTTGAAGCCTGCTTACGACGCGATGCGGGAGGTGTGGGGATCCTGGTGACGCGGCACGTCGCAATGGTGTTCGGAGTAGCCCTGCTCGCGCATCCGCTGGCGGCGCAACTGCCCGCGGCCGACCAGGCCTTCCAGCGCGGGGATTACACCGCCGCCCGCGCGGGCTACGAGCGCGTCCTTGCCGCCGACTCGTCCAACGAGCGGGCGATGTTCCGGCTCGCGATCCTCGACGGCTGGGACGGCAAGCTGATCCGCTCGCTGGCGCGCTTCGCCAGGCTGCGCCGCATCGATCCGCGCGATCCCGACATCATGGTGACACACGCGCAGGTCCTTGCCTGGGCCGGCAGGACCGCGCCGTCCGAGGCGCTGTACGATTCTGTGCTGGCGCGATTCCCCGACCGCGCCGACGCGCTCGCGGGGCGGGCGCGCGCCATCGCCTGGAGCGGGGACCTGGACCGCGCCGAGGGTCTGTGGCGCAAGGCCTTGGAACGGCATCCCGACGATCCGGAGCTCTTGGTCGGACTGGCACAGACCCTCTACTGGAAGGGTCAACCCGATCTCGCCGAGGTCTATGCGACGCGGGCGCGCGCAGTCGCGCCCGAGGACCGCGCGGTTCGTGATCTCGCGCGGGCCGTGCGCGCCGCGCTCCGGCCAGAGATCGCGACGAATGTGGATGGAGCGAGCGACTCGGACAACAACGATTTCGTGGCGCAGGAGGCGACCGTCACGGCCTCGCTCGGCTCCGATCTGCGCGGCAGACTGCGCGCGGGCTGGCGACATGCCACCGACCAAGCGGGGGACGGGTCGAGCTACTGGGCGGGTGGCAACCTCATCGCGGCGCTGGGACACGGCACCGTGCTGCGTGCCGGCCTGGGGGTACGACGCATACAACCGGACGTTGTGGCGGCGCGCACGCCGTTCACCGCCGAGCTCGGGCTCGGGCTACGCCCGGCGCGCTACGCCGCGGTGAGCGTGGGCTACTCCCGCACGCCGTTCGACGAGACCGCTGGCCTCATGCGCCAGGACCTCACGGTCGACGCCGTCGACCTGAGCTTCGACATATCGCCCGGTCCGGGCTGGTCGCTCTCCGGTGGCGGCGGCGGCGCCTGGTTCTCGGACCGCAACCGCCGCTACTCGGCCGTAGGTGCCGTGCTCGGCCGCGTTGTCAAAGGGCTACAGATCGGCCCGTTTGCCCGCTTGATGGGGTATCGCGAGCCCAGGCTGGGCCTCTACTTCACGCCGGTCCGCTTCAGTGTGATCGAAGGCCGCGCGGTATACCAGTGGCAGCGAAACCGCTGGGGCCTGCGAGCCGACGGCGGGTTGGGATCGCAGCAGGTACAAGCGTTCGGCTCACCCCCGGCCCCGCACCAGACGGAATGGCATGTCGGACTCTCGCTATCACGCGACTGGGGCGCGAACAACGAGATTTCCCTGGTCGGCTCGATCACCAACAGCGGAGCGGCCACCAACGCGGCCCACGTGACGAGCGAAGCCTTCCGCTATCGCACGCTGGGACTGCGCTTCCGGCAGGGGCTCTAGACTCGCGCGGTACCCTTCAGTCGCCCGGCTGCGCCCAAGCCGAGCGCGCGCAGCAATCGCGCCGCGCTGGCCTGGTCGCGCGGCGGCAGCGCGGCGACGGCATGCCGCATGGCGTCTGCGTGCGGCGGGAAGATGCGCTGGATGAGTCGCCGCCCGGCGGGCGTGAGTGCCAGGAGGACGACGCGACGGTCGGTTGCGCTGTGGCGTCGTCGCACCAGCCCGCGTTTCACGAGCTTATCCACCACATAGGTCGTGCTCGACGATTCGACCAGGATGCGGCGTTGCACGTCGCACACCGGCAGCTCGCCCTTGTGGTACAACACCTCCAGCACGCCGAACTCCGTGGTGCCCAGCCCGAACCGGGCGATGCTCGCCCGTGAGTGGCGTTCCACGGCGTCGAACGCCCGGGCCAGCACGACCCACAGGTGGAGCGACACATCTACGCCGTTTGGTGAAGGCTTCATTGCACTCCAGGAACCTCCCGGATGGAGAAGTTGTTCCGGTGGTGATTCGATATCAAGTAGTTCGATTTCGAGATGTTATTGGTTCTCTGGAGGTGTCCGATGTTCGATCTTGGAGTACTCGCGCTGCGGCTCGCGCTGGGAGCGGTCTTCCTGGCCCACGGAGCGCAGAAGGCGTTCGGAGCATTTGGCGGTCCCGGGTTCCAGGGTGCGACCGGGTTTATCGGCAGCATGGGATTCCGGCCGGCCCGGTTCTGGACCGCGTTGGCAGTCGGGGGGGAGCTGGTCGCGGGAGTCCTATTCCTGCTCGGGCTATTGACGTCGTTGGCGGGCCTGTTGGTACTAGGCACGATGGCGGTGGCGATCGCCAAGGTGCACGGGCCGAAAGGCTTCTTCGTCCAGGACGGTGGGTACGAGTACAACCTGGTGCTGATCATTGCTGCCCTCGCGGTCGCCGCGATGGGGCCGGGGCGATTCTCGCTGGATTACGTGCTCGGGCTCGCCCGGTAAGGAAAACGGGCTTCGTTAGATTCCTTGCGTCTTTGGCGGCGAGGGGATCTGGACAGGCTCGTTCCGAAGCTCGTCACCACGCTCGCGGGCTACACCCGCGAGCAGTTTTTCTCGGATCTGGGCGCGGGGATCATCGTCGGGATCGTGGCGCTCCCGCTCGCCGTCGCCTTTGCGATTGCGAGCGGGGTGGGCCCCGAGCGCGGGCTGTTCACCGCCATCATCGCGGGATTTCTCATCTCCGCACTGGGCGGCTCGCGCGTGCAGATCGGCGGGCCGACGGGCGCGTTTGTCGTGATCGTGTACGCGATCGTGCAGCGACACGGGGTGGAGGGTCTCGCCATGGCGACCCTCATGGCGGGCGTCATCCTCGTGGGCTTCGGCCTCGCGCGGCTGGGCGGGGCGATCAAGTTCATCCCGTACCCCGTCACCATCGGGTTCACGAGCGGGATCGCCCTGATCATCTTCTCGGGTGAGGTGAAGGACTTCCTCGGGCTCGAGGGCCCGGTGCCCGCCGAGTTCCTGGCGCGCTGGCGGTCGGTTGCGGCGCATTTCGGCTCTCTCAACCCGTGGGCCGTGGCGGTCTCGGTCGCCACGCTGGCCATCATCGTCTTCTGGCCCCGAATTAACCGGCGGATTCCCAGTCCATTCGTGGCGCTCATCGTCACGACGGCAGCCGTGCAGCTGCTGCACCTGCCGCTCGACACGATCGGCAGCCGGTTCGGCGTCATCAACGCGGGCCTGCCTGCTCCCTCGCTTCCCGCGGTCTCGTTCCAGCAGATCCCCGGGCTCATGGGGGCGGCGTTCACGATCGCGCTGCTCGGCGCCGTCGAGTCGTTGCTGTCGGCCGTCGTCGCGGACGGCATGATCGGGGGCCGCCACCGCTCGAACATGGAGCTCGTGGCGCAGGGGGTCGCGAACATCGCCTCGCCGTTGTTCGGCGGGATCCCGGCCACAGGTGCCATCGCCCGTACGGCGACGAACGTCCGGAACGGCGGCCGGACGCCGGTCGCTGGGATCACCCACGCGATCACGCTGCTGTTGATCACTTTGTTCTTCGGCCGCTGGGCCGGGCTGATCCCCATGGCGACCTTGGCGGGGATCCTGGTGGTGGTCGCGTACAGCATGAGCGAGTGGCGCACGTTTCTGGCCGAGTTCCGGGCGCCGAAGAGCGACGTCGCGGTGCTGCTCACCACGTTTCTCCTGACGTTGCTGTGGGACCTGACTGTAGCGATCGAGGTGGGGATGGTGCTGGCGGCGTTCCTGTTCATGCGCCGCATGGCGGAGGTGACGAACATCAGCGTGCTCACGCACGAGCTGCAGGATCCCAAAGACGATTTCGAGAACGATCCCAACGCGGTGCGGCGGCGGGCCGTGCCGCCGGGGGTGGAGGTGTACGAGATCACCGGGCCGTTCTTTTTCGGGGCCGCGGAAACGTTCCGGGAGCGGTTGGGGCGCATCGCGGTCCGGCCCAAGGTGCTGATCCTGCGGATGCGACACGTCCCCGCGATCGACTCGACCGGGCTGCACGCGTTGCGGGATCTGGTTCAGCGCAGCCGCCGCGACGGCTCGCTGGTGCTCCTCTCCGACGTGCACGCCCAACCCGTCGTCGCCCTCGAGCGCTCCGGCCTATACGACGAGCTGGGCGAGGAAAATATTCACGGAAATATCGACGACGCGTTGAACCGGGCGCGGGAGCACCTGGGACTTCCCCTGCTGACGGCGCCGGCGTTCGCCATACCGACCGTGGCACGGGAAGGCAAGGGGCCGGCCTAGCGCAAGGGCCGGCGGTGGGGCGAGCGTTGGAGCAGGAGGACTGACGGATGGCTTCGCCGATCATCGCCCAAGGCACCGGGTACGTGCTGTTCGCCTACGACGTCGCGCACGCGTTCGACCTCGCGGCGGCGGAGCGGCGGCTCGCGAGCGCGACGCAGCGCCAGACCGTCAAGCAGAAGCGGCGCGCCCCGGCGTTCTTCGAATACGACCCTGCTCCGCTGCGCGTGACGGAACCGGCGGAGCCCCTCACCGTCGGTGACCATGTGACGGCACCGTATGTCGAGTTCGTGCTGTACGACTTCGGCGCCGTATCCGTGAGCTACGCCATCCCCCTCCAGGGCCCGCTCGGCGGGCTCCCTGGGCTGAGCACGATCCTGTACGGCAACGAGCAGCTCCAGGCGGATTCCCGGCGGCGGGTGCAGCAGCTGGTCGAGGCACTCGGCGATGCCGCGCTTCGGTCCCGCCTCGCCGACTTCGTCGAGGACTACGTGGTGTTCCAGATCGAAGCCTTCACCGAGCCGCTCGAGGCGTCCATGCTGTGGACGGAGTACGCGCAGACGGTGGCCCAGGTGCTGCGCGCCGAGTCACGCCCCCTGTCGCAGCAGGAGGTGAGCGACGCCCTCGCCTCGCGCCTCTCGTTCGCACCGAACGACGCGACCCTGATCGACACCGACGTGACGCTGCTGTTCGACCCGGAGGGCGAGGATGTGCGGGCGGTAATCGAATTCGCCAACACGCAGCTGCTGGAGATGCGCTACCTGGACGCGCAGCTCGATGAAGCGCTGGAGCAGGCCTACAGCCTGCTCGGCCGCTCACCCGGCCTGCGGCGGTACCTGCCGAGTCCCTATCGGCTTCCGCTCCAACGGTTGGGACGGCTGCAGCTCGACGCCGCGGTCCTGTTCGAGCAGGTGACGAACGCTCTGAAACTGATCGGCGAGCAGTTTCTCACACGGGTGTACGGCCACGTGTCGCGCCGCTTCCACCTGGCCGAGTGGGACGTGAGTATCACGCGCAAGCTGCAGACGCTGGACGGCATCTACGGAAAGCTGGCGGACCGGGCGGCGACGCAGCGCATGGAGCTGCTCGAATGGATCATCATCGTGCTGATCGCCGTGTCCATCGTGCTGCCGTTCTTTTCGGGGCTGGTCGGGAAGTGAGCTAATAGGGGCGCTCCGCTGTACGCTGGTCGCGTGGCAGAATCATCGCTCGCACCACCGCCGTCGCGTCCACCGCGATGAGCAACCCCTCCTGCGGCAGCGACTGCACACCAATCACGACCCCCGCAGGGGGGTTCCGCTGCGGGAAGAAATCGGGCGCCGCCTGCCGGATGGCATCGAGGTCCTTGGGCGAGTAGTTCACCACGTAGATCGTCAGCTTGGCGACGTCGGCCGGCGTCGCCCCGCCGATCCGCAGCACGGTCGCCAGGTTGGCGAACGCCTGGCCGGCCTGGGCGCGCAGGTCGCCGGGACCCACCAGCCGGCCCGTCGAATCGAGCGCGACCTCACCCGACACGTACAGCGTCGGTCCGATGCGCACCGCGTGCGTGAAGCCGGGCAGCGCCGCGAGAGTGCCGGGATTGATGTAGCGCGTGGAGACGGGGTCGGGCCCCTGGCGGACCGCACCCGGGGTCGGAGCGACGCAGGCGACGAGCAGAGGGATGATGACGATGCTGAACGACGCGATGCGCATGCGATGCTCCTCAGGCGTCCGGGGGGTCGAGGGTCGGGGGTCGGGAAGTTACGCCATTCTGTATACGCCGGGGAGGGCGCGGAGTTCAGGGGGTCCGGCCGTGACGCGTCAGGGCAGGGCGACGCGCAGCGACAGCTGCATCGAGACGTAGCGCCACTGCGCGGTCGTCGCGGACTCGGTGGCAACGCCTGAATCGTCGCCGTCCAGCTCGAACCGGAGCTCGCGCCCCGGCGCCAGCGGCACCGCGACCAGCGAATAGAGTCGCAAAGCGCGACGCCAGGGCCCGAGCGCGGCACCCTGTTGCGCCACGCGCTGCACGCCTGCGCCGAGATCGAACGCGAGCACGAAAGACCGGGCGGTCTCGAGCTCGATATACGATGCCACCTGCGCTATCTGGATGAGCCGCGGAGCGAAGTATCCGGCGCTACTGGGCCTGGAGTAGCGGATCTCGTGGACCTGGCCCGACACCTCGACACTCGGCGTCACAGCTAGCGCCGCCACCCCGGCGAAGGTCGTCCGGTGGTTCACGTCGAAGGCGCTGCTCAACGCGGCGGTGCGCCCGATCCCGCGGAGCTTGAGTCCACTGGCGACGGGCACCTCGATAATGGCGCCGATCTCCGTTCGCACAACCCGGTTCGTCGCGAGGAGCGGGCTCGCATCGATCACGTTGCGCCGCGCGCGGAGATCGACTGCCGGTCCGCCCATCGGATCCCGCCATCGGGCACGCAGCTGGCCGGTCGGGGTGATTGTCACCCCCGCACCGCCCACGGCGTCGACCCGGGTCGCTCCCCCCTCCGCTTCGATCTGCAACGCGCCGCTGGGCCGGGCGGCGGCACGGAGGGCGAGCTCGTCGAGCCCGACGTGGGTCACCCCGTCCCCGACCTGCTCGCGGGTCGCCCGCACCCCGACCCGGACCGGCCCGGGTGCCGCGAGCTCGGCCGCACCGCCCAGCCGGAGCGTGGTGTTCCCGTCGGAGTCGTGACTGCCGCCCACCAGGGGCGTTATTGCGGGGGCGGCCGCCACCTGCGCCGCCGCCAGCTCGCGTTTGACCTCGGCGTCCGTGGGATGGCTGGCGAGCCACCGCTCGTAGACCACAATGGCGGCACCGGTTCGGCGCGCGCGCGCCAGGGTCCGCGCGCGACCCACCACGGCGTCCCGCTCGCCGGGGGCGAGGCGCAACGCATCGTCATAGTAGCGCAGCGCTTCGCCGTAGCGCCCCGTACGCGCCAGCACCTCCGCCGCCGCCATGTACCCCCACGGGTCCGACGGCTCGAGCGCGACATAGCGGCGGAACAGCCGCAGCGCCAACCGGGGATCATGGCGGTGCAGCTGCGCGAGGCGATACGTGGCGTGGGAATTCCACGGGTCGGCCGCGAGCACCGCGGCGTATTCCTGTGCGGCGGCGCGCGCATCCCCGGCGGTGTACGCCGAGTCCGCGCGGCCGAGATGACTAGTGGCATGGGTTGCGCCCTGCGCGGCCGCCGGGCGCGCGTATGCCGCGACGACCGCTCCGAGGACGAAGGGTAGGATCCGACTCCGGCGCTCGCCCGCCGCGACAGCACGCCGGCTTTTGTACTCGTCGATGGTGGCCTCGGGATGCGGCCGCCGGCGGACCCACAGGCGTAACACCTCGACGCCGAGGAGCACGCCGGCCAGGGTCCCGACGCTGATGAGGAGTGCCACCGCGGGCAGCAGGTTGCCCGGATGCGGCGTGGTAGCGGCCGGGAGGAGGCGACGTGACGCGCTGAGCGCGAGGCCCAGGAGCCAGCTCGTCGCCCACAGGCCCGCGAGGATGGAGCCCGCGATCGCCGTCAGCGCGACCACCAGCCTCCACCCACGGGACTTGCGGCCTCGCAACCGCAGGTAGCCCTCCCGCAGGGGCGTCGCGAGCGCGCTGATCAGGTAGAACATCCCACCGATCCCGGTCCCCGGCAGCCCGGCCGCCATGGTCAGTGCCCCTTCTCGTACACGCGCAGCGACCGCCCGAGCAGCAGCTCGGCGCAGACCGCGCGCAGAAAGAACACCGCGTTGACGGTTCGCAGCACGAAGAACGCGGGGATGCTCGCGATCGCGCGGCGGATCTCTCGTCGCCGTGCGGCGCCGGCGAGGACCGGCACGATTACCGCAGGGGCATCGATCACGTACCCGATCAGTATCCAGGGCCTCGCGAGGAGGAGCGCCAGGACTGGCAGGAGCACCAGGTAAACCGTGGCGGCGATCGTCGCATCCCAGAACGCGACTGCCACAGCCGAGCGCAGATAGGGTACGGCGAGAAGCCCGCGCCAGTGGAGCCTGACGTTCTGAACGAACCCGTGTGACCAGCGCCGCAGCTGCGTTCCCATCAGGGTGAGGGTGCGAGGCTCGATTGGGTAGCAGACGGCTTCCGGCACGAACCGCACGGCATGGCCCGCTTGGTACAGGCTCCAGGTCAGGTCGACATCCTCGGCGAGGGTTCGGTTCGACCAGCCGTTGTGAGCTCGCAGGATGTCGGTGCGATACATCGAGAAACAGCCAGAGGAAATGAGCGGCTTTCCGTAATACTCCTGGAGCCGCTTGTAGTAGGTGAACGCGAACAGATACTCGATGTAGCGTCCCCGCTCCCACACGCTGCGCACCCGCTGCGGCAGCACGAAGCCGCACGCCGCGGCGACGCCCGGATCGTGGAACGCGGGCAGCAGAGATTCCAGGGCGTCCCGCGCGAGGATCGTATCGGCGTCGACGGCAACGGTCAGCGGCGTACGGACGTAGCGGAGTCCGAAATTTTGAGCGCCTGCCTTGGAGCCGGTGTTCGTCGGCGGTCGGACCACCACGACGCCGAGCACCCGGGCCACGTCGCCCGTCCCGTCGGTCGAGCAGTCGTCCACGACGATGATCGCGGCGGGCGGCATGGTCTGGCCTTGCAGGCTCTTGATCGTGTCGACGACGCTCGCGGCTTCGTTGTACGCCGGAATGATCACCGTCACGTCGACACCCGCTACCGGACGGAGGACGGGCGCGGTACGGTCGCGGCTCCATCGGTGCTTCAGGCGCGCTACGCTAGAAGACAAGATCGCGTCCGCCGTTTCGAGCTCAGGGTTGTGGACGACTGGGGGCGTGCTCGACGCCCCGGGGCTGGGGCGCCTCCTGCTAAAGAGGCCGCACGCCTGGGCCAGGTAACGCAGGTGCCGGGGGGGGCCTGGCCAGGCGTTCCGCGCCGCAACGGCCCTAAAACATGAACCCGGCGCGGACGTACATCGCCGTGCGCTCGGGGCTCCTGGCCGCCGCGATCGAGAGCGTGCGGTCACGGCGGTGCTGCCAGGCGAGCCACAGCCCCGCGCCCGCCGCGGCGTGCCAGCGATCCGAGGGGTCCCGCCCGATCCAGACCCGCCCCGCGTCCGCCAGGCCCAAGATGCCCACGTCGGCGAACGACAGGCGACCGACCAAGAGGCGCAGCTCAGCGTTCCCATATGCTCCGCGCCGTCCGGCGAAGCGCTGCTCGACGTAGCCACGGACCGTCGTGCCACCGCCCACGTACACGAGCTCCTGGAACGGGACGGTCCCAGTCACCGCGGCGCCGCCCGCACGGAGGGCGAGTGTCGCGGATGGCGGGTCGCCTGCCGAGACATAGGTCGACGCCTCCGCCGAGACGCTCCCGAACTGGTGGACGGCGTCCCAGACGGCGGGATGCCACTGTCCGACGATGCTCACGCGCACGCCGCGCGCCGGCGCGACCGTGTGGTCACGCGTGTCGAGCTCGAGCCCCGCGCTCGCCTCGACCTGACCGAAGTCCCCCGTGCCGTAGGGACTTGTCGTGGCGAGCACCGTGCCGGGATCGCTCGGGGTGTGAGCGTACTTGACCGACGATCCCACGGTGAACCGGAGGCGCGGCGTGAGCGGTATCACCACGCGCGGCGCGATGAGCACCTGCTGCTGGCGCACCCGATACACGCTGTCGGCCTGCGAACCGTCGGTATCGTTGCCTACTCCGTAGAACCGAATCAGCTCGAGACCAGACGTGCGCAGCTCGATGTAGAGAATCGCCGGCAGGAGCGGCCGCCGGAACTCACCTGCCACGTCGACGCGGTACCTGCTGGCGCTGGTCGCGTAGGCGGCCTCCGCCAGCAGCCGCGTGCTCGGCGGCAGCGCGCGGAATCCGTACCGGGTGTGCAGAACTCCCGCACCGATCAGCAGTCCGAAATCCGGGGAGTAACTCGCGCCGAAGAGCGGCACCGTTTGGGGTTGCCAGGCGTCCGGGCCGCCCTGCGCCGCGACATCGCCTCCGACGAGGGCGAAAGCCGCGAAAAGGTGTATTCGGCGGGTCAGCCGCGCCATGAGCCGGAACATCTCGCCGCAGCGTCGCGGCAGCAAGGCTTGGCGCATACTATTCACGCTAGATGAGATCGGGTCCCGAACGGCACCTGCACGAAGAGCGAAGGCTTCGTGGCGACTCGATTACGAGTCCAAGTGGGCCACGGTGACTCACGACCACCATCACGACCATCGCACGTCTCCGGCTCACGACGCGGGAGTGCGCCCGCCTTCCCGCGCCGCCCGCAACCACCGGTGTATGATTGACGCGATGAAACCCCGTCGGCGTTATCCAATGCTGGTGCGAGCCCTCGCCTCCGCCGCGGCGCTCGCCGTTGCCGCGGAGGGCGGCGGCGTGCCGATGTGTGCCTCGCTTTTGGCCGAAGCCGCACCGCCGTGCGCGATGCACAGCGCAGGCGTACACCGGGCGCATCACCCTGGGGTCGCGAGTGTAGTCGCGGCGTCGGCGGGCCACGACGCCTGTCATGTGGATGCCGCGAGCCCCGGCTGCGCCGCCGGCGGCACGTGTCCGACCGGTGGGACCGCCGCCCTGGTGTGGATCAATATCCCGATCGCGCCGCGGGCGGCCTCGCGCACGGTCGCCGCGGGACCGAGTTCCGCGCTGATTTCCTACCTCGCTCCACCACTCGCTCCTCCTCCTCAAGCCTAGTCGGCCATCCCAGATGTGGTGTGTCCGCGCCGCACGTGCGGCGCGTGCCCGACTTTGGCTTTGAGGAGGTTTTGATATGCGACGGCTGTTGCTGGCGCTCATTGCTTGCGGGACGTGGCCGCTCCAAGCACAGACGCATATGCAGCATTCAATGAAGATGGATGAGAGACCTCTCGGCATCCCGGAGTCACGGATGGGGTCGGGCACGTCCTGGCTTCCCGACACTTCCCCGATGCACGCCGCCCATGTCATGGTCGGCGAGTGGACCCTGATGCTGCACGGGAGGGGCTTCATTCAATACGACTGGCAGCAAGGTTCCCGCGGCGGCAATCAGCTCGGCGTCACCAATTGGGTCATGGCGGCCGCGAGCCGCTCCCTCGGTGGCGGCCGGCTCGAGCTCCGCGGCATGCTCAGCGTCGAGCCGTGGACCATCGGGGCTCGAGGCTACCCGCTGCTCCTGCAGTCGGGCGAGTCCTACGGGGGAGCGCCGTTGCATGATCGGCAGCACCCGCACGACCTCTTTATGGAGCTCGCCGGGCTGTACGAGCGACCCGTGGTCGGGGATCTCGCGCTGTCATTCTATGTCGCGGCGGTGGGCGAGCCGGCGGTCGGGCCGGTGGCATTCCCCCACCGACCGTCTGCCGCCGACGATCCGCTCGCCCCAATCTCACACCATTGGCAGGACGGCACGCACATCACGTTCGGTGTGGTGACGGCGGGCGTGTTCACGCGTGGGGTTAAGCTCGAGGGCTCGTGGTTCAACGGCCAGGAGCCCGACGAGCAACGCACCGGCTTCGACTACTCGGGCCGGAAGCTCGATTCCTACAGCGTTCGGATGACGGCGAACCCGGGGCCGCGCTGGAGTGTGTCGGCCTGGTACGCCTACTTGAAGAGCCCTGAACTGCTGCACCCGGATGAGTCGCTCCACCGCTACGGTGCGGCGGCACTCACGACACAGCCGTTCGGTCGGCGCGGGCGATGGGCGAGCGCGCTCATCTGGGGGGCGAACGACCAGATCGGCGCCGGGCAGCCGTCGCACAGCGTCGTGCTCGAGTCCAATCTCGACCTCGACGGGACGAACGCCGTGTTCGGTCGCGTCGAGTACGTCCGCAAGAGCGCCCAGGAGCTCGTGATCCCCTCGGTGTCACCGACCGTGGAATACGACGTCGCCGCGTTGGCGCTCGGCTACCGGCGTACGGTTGGGACCTTCGCCGGGCTCGCGGCGGGCGTGGGCGCTCGCGGATCGGTCAATCTTGTCCCGGCGAGCCTCCAACCCGAGTACGGCAGCGGCACGCCGGTTGGACTGGCGGTCTACCTACAACTGCGGCCGTCCGGCGCTCATTGATATATCAATATAACTTGATATATTGCGATCATGCCCACGACCACCGTTCCCCACACCGGCCGAGCCGCCCAGCTCTTCCACGCGCTCTCCGATGAGACGCGACTCGAGATCGTGCGGCTCTTGTCGCACGGGGAGCGCTGCGTGTGCGAGCTGCAGAGCGTCCTCGATGCGGCGCAATCACGCCTGTCCTTCCATTTGAAGACGCTGAAGGACGCAGGGCTCGTGAGCGACCGGCGGGACGGTCGCTGGATCTACTATGCCTTGAACCGCGATGCACTGGACGAGATCGCCGAGTTCGCTTCCGGGGTGAAGCCGGGGAGGCACGCCGGGAGCTGCGCGCAGGCCTGCTGCGAATGAGGAAAGGTGGTCGTATGGGCGGCGACGAGATCAAGCGGACAGTGAAGAAGAAGTACGGACAGGCTGCGCTCCGCGTGGCCGGCGGGGAGCGGGGGAGCTGTGGCGGGGCCAGTAGCTGCGGGTGTGACCCGGTCAGCTCGAACCTCTACGATCCTGCCGAGACGGCGACGCTTCCCGCAGGGGCCGTGCTCGCATCACTCGGCTGCGGCAATCCCACCGCACTGGCCGAGCTCCACGAGGGTGAGGTGGTGCTCGACTTGGGGTCCGGAGGCGGCATCGATGTCCTGCTATCCGCCAGGCGCGTGGGGCCGACCGGAAAGGCCTACGGTCTCGACATGACTGAGGAGATGCTCGCCCTGGCGCGCGAGAACCAGCACCAGGCGGGGGTTGCGAACGTGGAGTTCCTCAAGGGCGAGATCGAGCAGATCCCTCTGCCGGATGCATCGGTGGACGTGATCATTTCGAACTGCGTGATCAACCTCTCGGCCGACAAACGTCGGGTCTTGCGCGAAGCATTCCGCGTTCTCAGACCGGGCGGGCGGTTTGCCGTGTCGGACGTGGTGGTCCGGGGGGAAGTGGCGGCTGCCGTGCGGCGCAGCATGGAGCTGTGGGTGGGGTGTGTCGCCGGAGCCCTGGAGGAGGCTGAGTATCAGCGGCTGCTGGCGGAGGCCGGGTTCGACGGGATCGGTGTGGAGCCCACTCGGATCTACCAGGGCGAGGGCGCGCACCAGATCATGGGAGCGTTCGTGCGCGCGCGGAAGCCGCGCGACTAACCGTGTTCCGCGTTCTGTTTCTCTGCACCGGGAATTCCGCCCGCAGCCAGATGGCCGAGGCCCTGCTCAACTGGAAAGGCAGAGAGCGATTTCACGCCGAGTACAACGTGCCCTGGCACGGCCACGCCCCTCGCGGTATCGACGGGTTGGAGCGGGAGTCCTGGGACTGCGTGGTCACGGTGTGCGACCGAGCGAAGGAGTCGTGCCCGATCTTTCCCGGCCAGCCGATCATGGCGCATTGGGGCATGCCGGACCCCGCCGATGTCGCGGGCGACGAAGCCAAGAAACGCAAGGCGTTTGAAGCAGCGTTTCTGTTGTTGAGTCGACGAATCGATTTACTGTTGGCCCTACCGATCGGGAAGCTCGAGCGGCTCGCGCTCGAGGCCCGGGTGCGGGCGATCGGCCGTCAGCCCTGATCGGCCGACCGTCGCCACAGCGACGACCCAAAGGCCAGACTGGCGACGATGACGTTGGCCGCGATGATGGGGAGGGAGTGGATCAGCACGCCGTAGGTGGCCCACGCCAGGGCGGCGAGCCCCTGGACGCGGCGGAGCGTCGTTGTTCGTTTGCAGAAGTAGGAAATCGCGAAGATGGCCGTCGCTAGCCACCCCACCAGGTCAGGCATGCGCGCGCTCTCGCGTCACGCAACCATCGGCGGCGACGCGTCCGTCTCTCGAATGGTGAGGAGATCGGTCTGGACTTTGTCCCATTCCTGGAGCACTAGTCCGCGGGACTCGAACAGTGCGTGAATGCCGCTCGCGTCCATGCCGACGATGTCTTCCAGGATCGGGACGAGCACGCTGACCGCGTCGTCGCTCAGCACCGTGCGCTTCGCGATCTGCGCGAGGTACTTGTTCTCGGAAACCGCGATCGTGAGTCCGTTCAAGCGGTTGACGTGCAGCATCACGTGAATGTCGGAGCTGCCGTCGCCCACGTAAATCACCCGGTCGTGGCCCACCGGCAGCTTGGCGCGGAGCTCCTCGAGCAGCGCTACCTTGCCATATCCGGCGGTGACCCGCTCGATCGCCTGGATCTCGCCCGACGCCGGGTCGTAGCGGAAGCGCGTCCCGTAGATATGGTCCGGGGAAACGATTCCGTCCAGCGCCGACTGGATCACTTCCTGGGGAGCGGCGGAGACGACGTAGAAGGCGAAGTCGTACCCGTTCAGCTCGCCCAGCAGGCGCGGCAACAGGCTCAGGTTTTGCTTCAGACGGACCCGCTTACCCACCTCGACCAGGTGCTCTTTCCGCACCCGCCGGTACTCCGGGTCGTGGAGCAGCAGATACGCCAGCTCCGCCCCCTGCTGCACCAGATGGATGCGGGACAGCCCGGCGGTCTTTTCGCGAAAGTCGGAAATGCCCAGGAGCTCGCTCAGGATGATCCCCGAGTCGTTGAAGCTGAGGGTTTGGTCGAAGTCGCTTGCCAGCAGATATCGCTTCATCAGTCGTTCCTCACTCGTCGATACCAAATCAACGCCCCCCACCGGGGACAGCTCCGGAGGGGGGCGTTGGCACACGACGGTGCCACCCAACGGGCCGGCTCGCTCAGGGACTCGCCCAGCGGCAATTGGAGTTCAACACCGCGTTATGCATCCTGGGTTCCACTTTCTTGAGTTCTGATACGCACTCTAGACACGACCGTAACATGTGTCAAGGCGCGCGCTGCGATGATAGCTGCCGCAGCACGTACTCGAGGATCCCCCCGTGCCTGTAGTACTGCAACTCCTGTGGCGTGTCGATTCGCACTGTCACGGTGAATTGAACGTTCGAACCTTCGGGCCGAGTGGCCTTGACCACCAGCTCCTTGCCGCGCGGAAATCCTTCCGCGAGCACAGCAGCGAGTCCCGTGATCTCGAACACTTCTTTTCCGGTCAGCCCCAAACTTTCCGGCGTCTCGTTGGGCAGAAATTGCAGGGGCAGGATTCCCATCCCCACGAGGTTCGACCGGTGGATGCGCTCATAGCTCTGCGCAATCACGGCGCGCACGCCGAGCAGGCGCGGTCCTTTGGCCGCCCAGTCGCGCGACGAGCCTGAGCCGTACTCCTTCCCTGCGATCACGATGAGGGGCACGCCCTCGGCCTGATACTTCACCGAGGCGTCATAGATCGTCATCTGCTCGCCGTCGGGGAGGTACAGCGTGACCGGCCCCTCGGTCCCGGGTGCGAGCAGGTTCTTGAGGCGCACGTTGGCAAACGTGCCGCGCACCATCACTTCGTGGTTGCCCCGGCGCGCGCCGTACGAGTTGAAATCCTCGGGCTTCACCCCGTGCGCGATCAGGTACTGGCCGGCCGGGCTGGTCTTGCGGATGGAGCCGGCGGGCGAGATGTGATCCGTGGTGATGCTGTCACCCAGGAAACACAACACGCGCGCGCGCCTGATATCGGTAACGGGTCCCGGGGTGCGCGGCATGCCGTCGAAGTACGGCGCCCGGCGGATGTAGGTGGAGTCGGGCTCCCAGGCGAACCGATCGCCGGCGGGGACGGGAAGCCCGCGCCAGCGCTCGTCTCCCGTGAACACCTCGCCATACTCCTTGTGGAACATCGCCGACTTGACGGCCGTGCGGATCACCTCGTCCACTTCCTTGGCGGACGGCCATACGTCGCGCAGATAGACGGGCTTCCCGTCTTTGCCCGTTCCCAACGGCTCCGACTCCAGATCGAGATCGATCCGTCCCGCGAGGGCGTACGCGACCACCAGCGGCGGAGACGCGAGGTAGTTCGCCCGCACTTCCTGCTGGATCCGCCCCTCGAAGTTGCGGTTCCCGGACAGCACCGCGCACACCACCAGCTCCCCCTCGGTGATGGCGGCGGACACGGCCTCCGGCAGCGGTCCTGAGTTGCCGATGCAGGTAGTGCAGCCGTAGCCTACGAGGTGGAACCGCAGCTGTTCGAGATACCGCATGAGCCCCGCCTGCTGGAGGTAGTCCGTCACCACCTTCGAGCCGGGGGCGAGGCTCGTCTTCACCCACGGCTGGGACTCGAGGCCCTTCTCCACCGCTTTCTTCGCCACGAGGCCCGCGGCGATCATCACCGACGGATTCGACGTATTGGTGCAGCTCGTGATCGCGGCGATCACCACGGAGCCGTGAAGCAGCTTGCAGTCCACGCCGTCCAGCCGGAGATCGACATGGCTGCGGCGCCGGGGCGGCGCTTCCACCGCGGTGGCGACGTGACCGCCCTCGCCCTCCCACCGGCCCGCGTTGACCGGCGGCGCGATGGGCGACGTCGGCTTGACGAGCGCCGGCAGGGCGAGTTGGAAGTTCCGAGGTAGATCGCGCAGCGCCACGCGGTCCTGCGGCCGCCGCGGCCCGGCCAGGCTCGGCTCGACGGTCGAGAGCTCGAGGGACAGGGTGTCCGAGTACACCGGCTCCGGCGCGCCGGCCGAATGGAACAGGCCCTGCTCCTTCATGTACGCCTCGACCAGCTGCACCTGCTCCCTGGGACGGCCGGTGAACTCGAGGTAGCGCAGGGTCTCCTGATCAACCGGGAAGATCCCAACGGTGGCGCCGTACTCGGGCGCCATGTTCCCGATGGTCGCGCGATCGGCGAGAGGCAGCGTGGCGATCCCGGAACCGTAGAACTCGACGAACTTCCCCACTACGCCCCTCTTGCGGAGCATCTCCGTCACGGTGAGCACGAGGTCTGTGGCAGTCGCGCCCTCACTCAGCTTGCCCGTGAGCCGGAATCCGACGACTTGGGGAATCAGCATCGAGACCGGCTGGCCCAGCAGCGCCGCCTCCGCCTCGATCCCGCCCACGCCCCAGCCGAGCACGCCGAGTCCGTTGATCATGGTGGTGTGCGAGTCGGTGCCCACGAGGGTGTCGGGATACGCTTGCGGCATCGACCCTTGGCGACCGTCCGTTGTAAAGACGACCCGTGCCAGGTACTCGAGGTTGACCTGGTGCACGATGCCGGTGTCGGGCGGCACGACGCGGAATCCCTGGAACGTCCGCTGCGCCCACCGCAGCAA
>Ga0137409_10000454_pt1 | contig 44694 bp, 46 predicted proteins | sample CZODoug1_16funga_FD_122059 | JGI IMG/M metagenome (GOLD analysis project Ga0137409, IMG submission 122059) | Vadose zone soil fungal communities from Angelo Coast Range Reserve, California, USA - CZODoug1_16fungal (Hybrid Assembly) | ecosystem: Environmental > Terrestrial > Soil > Vadose zone...
TCACGCGCCACGAGTGACCGTTGTCCCCAGGGTCAGACCCCAGGGTCAGACCCCGGGGACAGGCGACTGCCCTTACCCCCGAAGACGCACGCCCGTAGCCGCGTCGAACCAGTGCAGCGCGCCCGGATCGAAGGTGAGGTCGACGGCTCGATCCTCCACGATAGCGCTCGCACCGTCCGTCCGCGCAACCAGCGCCAAGTCGTGACCGCCGTCGCTCGCCTTAAGCGCATCCGCGTGCGGCAGCGCTTCGAAGCCCCGTGCCGCGACCGTGAAATGCACGTAGGTCTCCGCGCCAAGCCACTCGACGAGCTCCGCGGTTACACGCAGCGAGGGTCCGCTCGAGCGCAGGTGCGCGCCGGCTTCGCGCAAGTGCTCCGGCCGGATCCCGGCGATGCACGTTCGGCGCCCGCCGAGCGTGGCGCGCAGCCGCTCGTCGAGCGCGAGCTCGCCGACCGGTAGCACCACGCGATCGCGCTCGACTCGCCCCGGCATGAGATTCATACGCGGCGCCCCGACGAACGTGGCGACGAACAGATTGGCGGGCGTGTCGTAGAGCTCGCGCGGCGTGCCGAGCTGCTCGACGCGTCCCGCGCGCAGAACGGCGACGCGATCGCCGAGCGTCATCGCCTCCGCCTGATCGTGGGTCACGAACACGGTGGTCGTGGCGAGCCGCTTTTGCAGCCGCGCAACCTCGGTGCGCATCTGTTCGCGCAGCCGTGCGTCCAAGTTCGACAACGGCTCGTCGAGGAGAAACGCCACGGGCTTGCGGACGATGGCGCGGCCCATCGCCACGCGCTGCCGCTGCCCACCCGAGAGGTTCGCCGGGCGGCGGTCGAGCAGCTCGTCGAGCTCGAGCATCGCGGCCGCCCGCGCGACGCGCTCACGGATCTCTGCCGTCCCTACGCGGGCGACTCGGAGCGGGAACGCCAGGTTCTCGCGCACGGTCATGTGCGGATAGAGCGCATAGCTCTGGAACACCATCGCCATGTTCCGGTCCTTCGCGTCGACCTCGTTCGCGCGGCGCCCGTCGATGCGAATCTCGCCTTCGGTGGGCGTCTCGAGCCCGACGATGATGTTGAGCAACGTCGACTTGCCGCAACCGGACGGGCCCACGAGGATGAAGAACTCGCCGTCGCGAATGGTGCAGCTCACCTCCTGCACGGCGACGGCGCCGTCGTCGAAGCGCTTGCCGATACGGTCGAGCACGATCTCGGCCACGGCGTCAGCCCTTCACGGCGCCGGCCGTGAGACCGGCGACGATGCGTTTCTGGAACAGAGCAACCAGCACCACGATCGGCGCCGTCACGACCACCGAAGCCGCCGCGATCGCCCCCGTGGGCCGCACGAACTGCGAGCTGCCCGTGAAGAACGCGATCGCGGCCGGAACCGTGCGGCCCGCGTCGGTGGACGTGAGCGAAAGCGCGAACAGGAAGTCGTTCCAGGCGAAGATGAAGACCAGCACGGCCGACGCGAACACGCCCGGCGCGGCGAGCGGCGCGATCACCCGGTAGAAAGCCTGCAGCCGCGTCGCGCCGTCGACGCGCGCGGCTTTCTCGAGCTCCCACGGAATTTGACGGAAAAATGCCGTGAGCGTCCAAATCGCGAGCGGCAGCGTGAACGTCATGTACGGCAGCACGAGGCCCGCCCAGGTGTCGTAGAGACCGACGACCCGCCAGAGGTTGAACAGCGGACCGATGATCGCGACGGGCGGAAACATGGCCACCGCGAGCGCCGCCGATAGCAGCGCCCGGCGGCCCGGGAAGGTCAAGCGGACGATCGCGTAGGCCGTCGCAGCGGCAAGCGCTACCGAAAGAGCCGTGGCGAGCGATGCGACGCCGAGCGAGTTCGCAAGCGCCGCCGCGAAGTGCCGATCCGCGAAGATCGCCCGATAGTGCTCGAGCGTGACACGCGCGGGCAGGAGCCGGCCGTCGTCGAGGTCGGCAGCCGGCTTCAGCGACAGCGACACGATCCACGCCACGGGCGCGAGCGCGTAGGCGATCACGAGCGCGCTGCCCGCGCTCGAGCAGACGCGCTCGAAGCGGTGCGCACGCGCACTCATCGGGCGCGAGCTCCGGCGCCGCCATATGCCACGCCGAACAGTTTCACGAAGATCGCGGCTATCGCCACGACACAGACGAACACGATCACGGCCACCGCCGAGCCGAGACCGAGGTTGAGCCGGGTGATCAATGTACGGTAAGCCACTATCGACACGGACGCGGTGTCCTGCGCGCCGCCGGTCAGCACGAATACCGTGTCGAAGATCCGGAACGCGTCGAGCGTCCGGAACAACAGCGCCACGACCACGGCCGGCCGCATCAGCGGCAACGTGATGCGGAAGAACGTCTGCACCGGCGTGGCACCGTCGACCCGCGCCGCACTCAAGAGCTCGCGCGGCACCAGCGTGAACCCTGCGAGCAGCAAGAGCGCCATGAACGGCGTGGTCTTCCACACCTCCGCGAAAATGATCACGAAGAACGCCGGCCCGCGCGCGGCGAGCCAATCCCCGTGCAAATCGAGCAGGCGATCCACGAAGCCGGTGGTCGGATCGAACGCGAGCCGCCAGGCGAGCGCGGCGACGACCGTCACGATGCCGTACGGCACGAGCAGCGCCGTGCGCAGCGACCGGCGGCCGAAGATCGCGCGGTGCATCAACAGCGCGAACGCGAAGCCGAGCACGAGCTCCACCGCCACGGAGCCGACCGTGACGATCAGCGTATTCGCGAATGCCTGCCACCAGACTTCCGAGGTGAGCACGCTCCAGTAGTTCGCGAGGCCGACGAAGGCGCGCTGCTCGGGGAAGCGCAAATCGTAGCGGAACAAGGACAACCAAACGGCGTACGCGATCGGGTACGCGGTCACGAGCAACATCGCCGCCACCGCGGGCGCGCACAGCAGCCACCCGAGCCGCGTCTCGCGCGGCAACGCCCGACCGCCAGGGATGGCGGGAGTGCCGCAAATGCAGGACGCAATTCGGGGCGTCACAGCAGTCCTTCCGAGCGCAGCGCGCGCCCAACCGCCGTGCGGAGCCGCGCCGCCGTTGCGGGCGGATCGATGTCCTGCGGCGGATGCAGCGCGCCGCCGATCGCGAGCGACACGTCGCTGTAGAGTGGGGTCTGCGGCCGCTGCACCGCATCGCGCAGCGTCGCGCGCAGCGCGTCGGCGAACGGCAAAGTCGCACGCACCGCCGGATCGTCGTACAAGGCGTCGAGCGTCGGCGGCAACGCGCCCACGCGCGCGGCCATGCGCTGATTGTCGGCGGAGGCGATGCACAGCGCCGCTCGAAACGCGAGGCTTGGATGTTGGCCGCGCGCGCCGACGCCGATGTTTATCCCGCCCAGCGTCACGCGGCTCGGCAGGTCTGCGGTCGCGCGCGGCCAGCGCGCCCAGGCCATGTGCCCCGCGACCTCGGGCGCGTTCTCACGCGCGCTCGGCCACACGAACGGGTAGTTCAACATGAAGCTCGCGCGCCCCGTCTCGAAGCCGAGGCGCGAGTCGTCCTCGCGGGCGTTGGCGAAGTTCGCCGGCGCGGTGTCCGACGTCGCGAGACGGCGCAGGAGCTCGAGCGCTCGCTCCGTGGGCTCGGGGGCGAGCGAGACCGCGCGGCCCGAGTCGTCGAGCACGCGCCCGCCGGCCGAGCGCAAGAGCGAGATGAACAACACGGTGAGCCCTTCGTAGCGGGCCCCTTGCGCCTCGATCGTGCCGTCCGAACCGAGCGACTGCGCGTCGCGAAGCATGTCGTCCCAGGTTGCAGGCGGCCCTCGTACGCGATCGGTGCGGTACCACAAAAGCTGCGCGTTGGTCGTGAACGGCACGGCCCAGAGCCGGCCGTCCCAGCTCGCGCTTTCGAGCGTCGGCGCGAGCCGGCCTTCGACTTCCCCGGCCTGCGCGTCGCTGAACGGCACGATCCAGCCGGCGGCCGCGAATTCTGCCGTCCAGATCACGTCCATACCGATCAGGTCCACGTCGCGGTCGCCGGCGGCCAGTCGCCGCACGAGCTGTTCGCGTTGCTGGTCCGCGTCGGCCGGCAGCGGCACGAGCTCGATCGTGTAGTCGCCGCCCGCGGCGGCGCTGCAGGCGCGCGCCGCGGCCGCGAACGCACCCGACTGCTCGTTGAACACATACCAACGCAACAGCGGCGCGCCGCCGGGCGGCGGCGGAGTGCAGCCCGCGAGCGGCACGGCCGCACAGACCAGAAGACCGATCGAGGCGACGCGGCTCACCCGAGCGATGCAGCAACTACCGTGCCAGCCGGCAAGCCGACGCAACCACTTGATCGTGATCCGCTCGGCAGCTGTGCTGGCTCAAGAATTTGGAGCCGTCATGCGATTCACCTCACAGCCGACCCTTGACGTTCAAGTCAACCGCATGGAGACTCCCGCGGTCGTCTCGAACCCGGGGATCCACTCTGAGTGGCGTGTGTCTCCTCTCGTGCGCAATCCGGAAGCACGCGATGCCGAAGCACAAAGTGAGAGCAGGTGAGTGTGTCTCGAGTATCGCCGACCATTACGGTTTCTTCTGGTCCACCGTTTGGAATCACGGCGAAAACTCTGCACTGAGGCAAAAGCGTAAGGACCCGAATACGCTCTTCGAAGGAGACGTGCTATTCGTCCCAGACAAGACGCCGAAGAACGCCGGCTGCGGAACGGAACAAAAGCACACGTTCAAGCGCAAAGGCGTTCCCGCCAAGCTCAAGATACGCCTGCTGCTCGACGATGAGCCGCGCGCGAACGAGCCATACCACCTCACGGTCGACGGGAGGACGGTCGAGGGCGCGACCGACTCGGATGGCTTCCTCGAGGAGCCGATTCCGCCGGGCGCGACGCGGGGTCAGTTGCGCGTCGGAGCCGGCCCGGTCTTCGACGTATTCGAGTTGGCTCTCGGCACGCTCGATCCGATCGACACCGACTCCGGAGTCGAGGGGCGTCTGCAAGGGCTCGGGTATCCCGTCCACGATGACGACTTGGCTCCCGCGATCCGCGCATTCCAGGCCGACGAGCAGTTGACCGTGACTGGCAGGGTCGACGCCGGGACCAGGGATCTACTCCAGCAGAGATTCGGGCAGTGATCGGAGAGGTCATCGCGAGACTCATCAGCGAATCGCTGCTGCACAGCACGATCAGCACGCGCACGATCCCGATCTACTTTCAACGGTTTCCGGGGCTCGAGGCCGCAGCGGGCGATCGCGGTATCGCGGACCTCGAATATCAAGTCCTCGCGCCCGACGGAACGGTGCTGCAAACCGGCCGAACGGGGCCCGACGGATTGATAAGCTGTCGAGTGCGCGGCGCCAGCTCGACGTTGCAGTTACTATGGGCGGGTACCGCGATCTCGGAGTACACCGTGTCCATCGACGACGCGGCATTGGACGCCGTCACCGGCGTTCGTGGCCGGCAGCAACGATTGATGATGCTCGGTTACGACGTGGGCGCGGCAGGCGTCGACGGCTCGGCGGGCGGCGACACAGAGAAGGCAATGCTCAATTTCCAGGCCGACAAGGGTCTAGCTTTGCGCGGAACGGTCGGCGCGACGGAGCGCAACGCACTCACGGCGGACGCCGGTGAGTAGCGAGCCTCGAGAGATCTAGCCGTGGCGATCGCGGAACCAGTCCACGGCTTTCGCCGCATCGCAGCACTCGCTCTCGAGAGGGCGGTGACCGGGCACACCGTGGCGGACGCTCCCGAAGTCGATGACCGCGGCTGGGACCCCGATCCCTCGGGCGCGAGCTACACGCGTGCGGACGTGCACGGGCCCGTCGTCGGCCTGTCGGTCGGAACGGACGCGCGCGTCAAAATAAAGCGCGTGAAGCTCGAGGCAGCGGCACCCCTCTACGTCGTGTCGAAAGACACCACGATCGTGAGTATCACGGCTCCGGCCGCCGGTGATCCGGTGCCGGCCGACGACATCATCACGCTTCACGGCGAATCGGGCGGCAGCGGCAATACGTTCGCAGTCGTCGAGGTGCGGCTCGGGTCGACGACCGGGCCGCTGCTGATGGAGTTCGGCGTGCGCGTGTTCGAAGTGATCCGCGTCGACGTGCGACCGCACCTCGTCACGATCAACGGAACGGCGTGCACCACGACTCAGGCGGACATCACGGCGTTGGCCACGGCCGTCAACGCAATTTGGCGGCCGTGCGGCGTGCGGTTCAGGTTCGGGGCGACGGCCGGGCACGCGGTGGCCCGGGCCGGATTTTTCAACGCCGGGCAGATCACTTACAACGATACCGGCGCCGCGGTGGGCGCAGTGCCGGCGAATTACTGGACGGAGTTTTGGGACGTTCGCGGCCAAGATCGCGCGGCGAACACGATCAATCTCTACTTCGTACACCAGTTCACCAATGTGGGCCGGGCGGCCGGGCACCAGCACGACTTGAACGCCATGACCTGGGATCGGTCCAACGATGCCACCCGCCACGGCGTGATCATGAAGGACGGCGCCAACGGCAACGACCTCGCGCACGAGTTCGGCCACTTCCTGAGCCTTCCGCATACCGACGAGGACCCGATCGGCACAAACTCGCGGGAAGACATGTGGGTGTGTCGCGAGCTCATGTTCTCGTTCCGGCCCTACGCGGCGTCGGTCGGCTATCGCGAGGAGGTCGGCTATGGACATCAGCAGCGCGGAGCACTGATCACGATGCGCAACCGTCCCCAATTCAATCGGGATGCCGAGTGGTTCGATGCGCGGACGCGTGCGCGAAACGCTTTCTGAGCTGGCCCTCGCGGTCTGCCTCCTGTCGGGGCTGATCCCGGCTTGCGGACAAGACGTGGGGCAAGCGGACAAGGAGCCGAATATGAGCGCGCAGATGTTGGAGCAGAGGATCGTGGCGAAGGACGAGACGGCTCCCGCGCTCGCGGCACAACTGGGCGCGGCCGCGGAACCCGTGCTCGTCCGGCTCGCACGGCACTCCGACCCCGAGGTCCGGGAGCTCAACGTCGCGGCGATCCGCGAAACCGCGGTGCCGCAGCGCGTGCGTTTGCTGATCGAAGCGCTCGCGGACCGCGACATCAACGTACGCTCGGCGGCGCTGCGCGCCCTGAGCGCGAGGGCCGACGGCGCGAGCGTCCCGGCCCTTCTCGAGCCCGCGCAGCGCAATGCGGATCCCTTTGTTCGCGGCGAGGTTGCGCTGATCATCGGCCGTCTCGGGGATATGTCGGCGGTCGCTCCATTGAGCGGCACCCTGAGCGTCGAACGGGACGGCGACGTCAAGCGCAAGCTAGTGTTGGCCCTCGCGCGTCTCGGTGACACCGGAGCGAGGGGCACCGTGAAGAGCGCACTCGCCTCGAGCGATCCGCAGGCGAGACTCGACGCGGTGATGGACTACGAGTACGTCGGCGATCCGAAGCTGCTCGTCGACCTGCGGCCGGCGCTCGCGGATACCGCAGAGGTATTGAACGTCAATCCTCCCCACGCCCGTCCGAACCTGATTCGCTTGTGCGATGTGGCGGTCAACGTGATTGCCAACGTCGCGCAGCTCAAGTTACCGTTCAACGGTGTCGAACGCAGGCGTTTCGAGCCAAGCGAGATAGCCGAGGTCGCTCGGAGGGTGAGCGCCCTCTGAAGCTACCGTGCCAGCCGCATCGGCCGACGCGATCATTCGCTCGGATCCGCGCTCACGCGCCAGCCGGCGTGCCGGCAATCAACGGTGCGGTATTGGTCTTGGTGTTGTTGCCCGCAGGAGGGTCGCCAGCCGACCTCGGTGGATCGCCGCTACCGCCGCCGCATGCCGCGAGGCTCCTCTGCCGGCTAAATCGGTCCTCTGGCCTAGAGCCTTTTACACTCGGACGGACAGTCACGGCCAGAAGGCTGATGCGGGAGTACGGAACATGAACCAGACGGCTATCTTCGCGCCGTTCGTCGGCACCATGCTGCTTACGCTCGCCGTATGGATCTATATGTATGCCCGGCGCATCCCGTTCATCGTGCGGGGCAAGCTCACGCCTCAACAGCTCACGCCCGCGGAGCTCGCGCGTCTTTCGCCGCCACGCGTTGCGAGCCCGTCCGACAATTTGAAGAACCTCTTCGAGCTGCCCACGATCTTCTACGCGGTGGCGCTCTATCTCTATGCAACGTCGCAGGTCGACACTTCATACGTCGTCGCGGCCTGGATCTTCTTCGTGTTTCGGGTGCTCCACAGCGCAGTGCACTGCACCTTCAATTTCGTACCGCTGCGGTTTTGGCTCTACGCGACTTCTGCGGTCGCCTTGTGGGTCATGGTGCTGCGCGTAGCCTGGCACGTGCTCGCTTGACGCAAGACGCACACTGGACAAACCCGGTTCACGCAAATGACCATAGCCCACCGAGCTTTGGCCGCCACCTCAACCGCAGGAGACAATGCCCATGCGAACGACAATCGCCGCGATCACGTTGAGCCTGCTTCTCTCTCTGAACGCGTTCGGCGAGGACGACTTGAGTTTTGCCGCCATCAGTCAACGCCACCCAGCCGCCAAAATGAGCGACGCCGAGCTCGCTAAACTGCAAGCGGAAGGGGAATGCCTCGCAGGCATCAAGGCTCTCGGCAGCCTGCCGATGGACCAGTTTCAGCCGAACATCGAGTGGCTCAACATCCGCACGCAAGCGATGCTCGCGTTCGCGCGGCCGTGCGAGGTGCTCGCAATGCTCGAAGCCGCGCACAATGCGCTCGCGACGTCCAACGCGCCCAGCCACAAGAAGTGACGCCCGACGCCCGCAAGCGGCACGTCTAGCAGCGCTTCGACGACGAACGACGAGAAGAGAGCCGCGGCTATCCCGTGCAGAGGATCGCGCCCAGTGCCACGCCTCCCAAGAGCTGGAGCCATTTCGGAGCCACGTCGACTTTCGGCGGAGAATTCAGTAGCTCGACGTAATTCTTGTGGATCGTCTCGAAGGTTGCGTAGGCTTCGTTGTAAGCCTCCATCACCGCCTTGTTGCGATCCTCTTCCAGGGCAATGATCTTCTTGTTCAGCTCATCGCGCTCATCCTGCAGGCCGCGGATCTGGTTGGTCAGCGCCAGTTGTTGCTCGCGTGTGATCACTGTGTTCCGGGCTTCGATGGCTAGCTTGATATAGGGTACGGGTAAGACCAAGAAGGGTTGAGTGATCGGCGTTCCGGCTGAAGACGTGCGCACTTCAAAGGTTTGCGGGTCGAGCATGGGAAAATCCCGAACCGAAATGTTGGCGCTCGGCAGCTCGAACGCCCGGATGAACTCATTCGCGGTCGCCTGCATGCTCGTGTTCGCCAGATTGCCGAAATTGAGTGACTTCAGATTGGTTTCCAGCGCGGCGATGCGGGTGTCCCTTTGCTCGATCTGTACGGCAACGGTGGTCAGCTGCTTGGAGAGACCCTGTTTCTCCTCATCCAGCCTCGTGTTGGTGTCCTGCAATCGTGCGGCGGTCCTCTCGACGTTGTCGCGCGCGGTATTGGCCGCATCCAAACGCTTCTGCAGGTCGCCCCAGGAATTGAAATACTGGTAAACGCCGATGCCTACGACCACGATCAAGACAAACACCGCAAGGTCCTTGATATTGTTCAACATCGTTATGCTTCCAGTGTGTTTTTCGTCCGTGAGATGGCGTTGAGCTCGCAACACGCATCCACGTCCTCCATCACTCCTTCACGCAGGTCGAACTCGACTTTCTTGCCGCCCTCCTCGGGGTTCTTCAGTTTGATCCGCGTTGGAGTACTGTCGAGCGAATTCAGGAAAGCTTGCATCAGCACCGCAGTGCGGGACTTGAGATGTGCGGTGACTTCGAAATTCTCTTCGCGGAGGCCCATCGGAAGCTCCCTTGTTGTCGATTGTTGGTCGGTTTCCGCTGCGTCGTCGTGCCTGCTCGCCGGCCGGCAAAGTACGGCAGTTACTTCCGTTTCACGAAGTATACCGAACGAGGCTCGAAGGGTGCATCGGCCGGCTAGACTATGCGCATGACGAAATTGCAACTCGTGGCGCTTCGCCGGCTCACGCTCCCGGGGTTGCTGGTAACGTTCGCGCTAAGCGCGGCGCTGGCGGGCTGCCAGAGCGGCGAGCGCGACCCGGTCGCCAACGCGCCGGCGCCGCCCCCGGAGCCGCTGCGCTACGACGCAGAATACCCCACGATGCGCTACGGAACGGCGGCGCGCGCCGACCGCGTGGCGCAGCTCGCAGAGCGGCTCGCGCGCGGCGAGGCGAAGCTCGAGCGCGGCCCGCGCGGCTACCTCGACTCGTTGCTCGCGGCGCTCGCGATCGATCCCGCGTCGCAGACGCTGGTGTTCTCGCAGACGAGCCTGCAGAGCAAGCGCATCCGGCCAGAGAAACCGCGCGCGATCTACTTCAACGACGAGGTCTATGTCGCGTGGGTGCAAGAGGGTCCGATCGAGATCGGCTCGATGGACCCGAGCTTGGAGCCGCTGTTCTACCTGCTCGAGCAGGACGCGCCGCGGCCGCAATTCGAGCACGAGCTCACGCGCTGCTTGAGCTGCCACGACTCGTACTCGCTGTCGGGCGGCGGCGTGCCCCGCTTCATCGTGGGCTCGGGCTACATCGGCACTTCGGGCAACCTCGTCTCGCACGAAGGCTGGATCCTCGTCACCGACCAGACGCCGCTCAAGAGCCGCTGGGGCGGCTGGTACGTCACCGGCCACCACGGCAAGCAGGTGCATTTGGGCAACATGCTGATCCGGTCGCTCGACGACTTCCAACGCCTCGAGGACCTGCGCGTCGGCAACATCGACAACCTCGATGCGCTGTTCGACGCAAAGCCCTACATCACGAACGAGAGCGACATCGTGGCGCTGCTCGTACTCGAGCATCAGGTCAACGCGCAAAACGCGATCGCGCGCGTCAACTGGGACGTGCGCACGGCGATCGACCGCGACCCGGGCCGCGGAGCCGCGCCGGGCTACGATCAAGACGCAAGCGCGCTATCGGCGGAGACGCTCGCCGCCGTGCGCGAGTCGATCGCGCCGCTGGTGGAGGCGATGCTGTTCGCGGGCAGCACGGTGCTCACCGACGAGATCTCGGGCGACCCGAAGTTCGCGGCGCAGTTTGCGAGCCGTGCCGTGCGCGACCCGCAAGGCCGCTCCCTGCGCGACCTCGACCTGCACACGCGGCTGTTCCGCTATCCGCTGAGCTATCTCGTCTACTCGGCGGCGTTCGACGCGTTGCCGCGCGCGGCGCGGGAAGCGGCCTACGCGCGGTTCGCTGCCGTGCTGCGCGGCGAGGACCGGAGCGAGCCGTTCGCCCAGCTCGGCGACGAGGACCGCGCCGCGGTCCTCGCGATCCTCACGGCCACGAAGCCGGAGTTCGCGGCCGCGGCGCGCCGCTAGGTCGACGCGCGCCAGCAGGATAGGCGGCACTTGGAATGAAGGCCGAACCGCGGTTCAATTCGGCGCGGGCCGAGTCCGGGTCTCTTGGGGGAGCGCTCATGAAGTTCGCAATCGCTTTGGTCACCGTCGCGTCGATCTTCGCGTGGAACACGGTGCTCGCGCAGTCTCGCGCGAGCGTGCTGTTCATCGGCAACAGCTTCACGTACGCCGCCGGCTCGGCCGTCCACTTCTACCGCGCCGGCACGGTAACGGACCTGAACGACGAGGGCGTCGGCGGCGTGCCCGCACTATTCAAGTCGTTCGCGGATCAAGCAGGGCTCGCCTACGACGTGTCGCTCGAGACGCGGGGCGGCACGGGGCTCGACTTTCACCTCGCCGAGAAGAGCGGCGTGATCGGCAAGCGCGCCTGGGACACCGTGGTCATGCACGGCTACAGCACGCTCGACGCCGACAAGCCGCGCGATCCGGCCAAGCTCGTCGCGACGAGCAAGCAGATGGCCGACTTCCTGCGCACGAAGAACGCGGGCGTCGCGATCTACCTCATGGCCACCTGGGCGCGCGCGGACCAGACCTACCCGAAAAGCGGCGCGTGGGCCGGCGAGCCGATCGAGGCGATGGCGCACGACTTGCGAGCCGCGTACGACTCGGCCGCGCACGCCGCGGCCGCGAAGGCCGTGATCCCCGTCGGAGAAGCGTGGATTCGTGCGGTACAGACCGGCGTCGCGGATCCGAATCCGTACGACGGCGTCGAGGCCAACAAGCTCGACCTATGGACCTACGACCACTATCACGGCAGCACCTACGGCTACTACCTCGAGGCGCTCGTGATTTTCGGCGCGTTGACGGGGCGCGACCCACGCTCGCTCGGCGACACCGAGTGCTCCGCGTTCGAGCTCGGGCTCTCACCTGCGCAGGCCGGCGCGCTGCAGCAGGTGGCGTTCGACGAGCTGGCGAAGGCTGGGTCCGTGAAGGCAAATCCGCGAGTGACCGAGGGGCGCGCCAGCCCGCAGCGCTGCGCGGCCGTGCGCTGACGGTCTCCGGTGGCGCGGCCTACTTCCGTAGAATCTTCTCCATCGGTTTGCCCTTGGCAAGCTCATCGATCAGCTTGTCCAAGTAGCGGATCTCCCGCATCGTCGGCTCCTCGATGTCTTCGATCCGGACGCCGCAGATCACACCTTTGATCAAGGACCGGGAAGGATTCAGACCAGGAGCTTCCGCAAAGAAAGTCTCGAAGACCGTTCGTTTTTCGAGTTGGGCTTCCAGCTTCTTCTGCGTGTAGCCCGTGAGCCATCGAACGACTTCATCGACCTCTGCTTTCGTGCGTCCCTTCTTTTCCGCCTTCGTAACGTAGAGCGGATAGACGCTTGCGAAGCTCGTCGTGTAGATCCGATGTTTTGGCTTCACTAGTTGTCGCCTTGCACACGCCGTGTCGGCTGCCCAGATCCTCTAGCGCTGCGTACCGAACAGAGACTCGGTCGCCTCGCGAGCCACCGGGCATTCGAGACTGGAGCCGAAGCCTTCGATCACGCTCACGAGCCGCCACTGGCGCAGCTTCGCGGCTTCAGCGGCGTGGGCGGGGCTGTCGAGCAGCACGCGCAGCGCCGTCGCGCTCGCAGCAACGATCTTTTCGTGGGCCGGCTCGAGCACGCAGAGAACGTAGTCGCTGGGACTTGGTCCGCGCAGAGCCGAGTACGACTCCCATTCGCGTTGCCAGTTGGTCCAGGTGCCTTCGGGATCGCCCGCGCTCATCGGGAGCAGCGGCGCGTCCGCGTAGCGCTGCGCGGCCTGCTCGAGCGGCAGGTCCCGTTCCTCGAGCGTCGCGCTCCATTCGGAGCGGACCGGAGTGAGCTGCATGCCGCCGCCTCGCGCCTCGTTCACGAGGTCCTCTGATTCGACTCGACCTTTGATCTCTCCGCATGAGCGCTCATCGACCAGGAGCCGGAAAAGAGGTCGGCGTTGTTGGTCGAGGCCGGGTACGGCGGCCGACGCCTCGCCCTTGTGCCGCTGTCCATCGCTGTCGACGACGTCGACACGTTCCTCGATTCGCCCTCCCGCGATATCCGCGCCGATGGTCCCCGAGAGCTCGCCGCGAACCGTTCCGCGAACCGACGCGGTGCCGCCGCCGTTCAACTGCGACTCGCCGGCGACGGTCACTGCATCGTCGCGCGCGGCAAAACCGCCCGCGAATTGAAATAGCGACGGCGTGCCGACGAGCAGCACGGCGTCGAGCCGCTTGCCTTCGCGGTCGAGCCCCGCCTCGTTGCTCAGGCTCGCGGGTCGCTGCGACGCGACGTCCTGCGTCAACTCGGAACCGTCGCCCACGTCGCTCAAATTCATCTGCATGGTAACGTCGGTGGTGCCCGTCAGCTCGGGCGGCGTTTCGTCGTCGCGCGACAGAAGCTGCAACGGCGTGCCGTCGACGTTGCAGCCCGCCGCCGGCGCCGAGGCAAAGCTCGGCGGCGATTTGACCAAGCCGCAGGAGCTGCGGCCGACGCGCTCATCGGGACGCCTCTTCAGCTCGAGCGCGATGCGTCCGCGCCAATCGACAAGCATCGCGAACCCGGGCGTATCCGGAATCGACATCTTGTAATCGAATTTGACCTCGCCCTTCCACTTCCCGGCCGCAGGCTCCTCCGAGAACGTAGGCGTGCAATCGCCGGCGCCACCGGCACCGGAACCGCGCCCACCACCCGCGGCGCGCGGCTCGGGCTGACTCGTGCCGATGGGGGCGAGCTGATTGTTCCCCGCCACGTCGCGGATTGGGCGCTGCGCCCACGCGTGGGTAAAAAACAGGCACAGAGCGGCGGGAACGAGCACCGACTGTCGGGGACGCATGATTCCCTCGCGATGCAGCAGTGGCCAAGACGCCGGACGCGGACCGGTATCGTGCCGCGCGGCGGGATTGCCCGCAACCGGCAACGGTGCGGTGCTCAGCCGTCCATCGCCGCGGCGCGCGCGTGCGCCGGCCGCGCGGTGCAACGATTCACGTAGCTTCGCAGAGTCTCCGACTCGGGCAGCATCGGGCTGCCCAAGAACAGCGCGAACGTGGTGCCGTACAGCACGTCCGCCGCGGAGAACCGCTCGCCCAACAGGAACGGACCGGCGGCAAGCGCACCGCCGACGTGCGCCATCGCCTCGTCGGAATTGACCCATCCCGCCGTCCCGCGCGGCACTTCGACCTTCATGAATTTGCTCACGAAGGCGGGCTCGAGCACACCGCCGTAGTAGGCGAGCCACGTGAGGTAGGCGCCGCGCTGCTGGTCACCCACACGCGGGCCAATCGCCTTGTCCGGAAAGGCGTCGGTCAAGTACAGCGCGATCGCGCTCGACTCGAAGACGGTGGCGCCGTCGTGCGCAATCACCGGGACCTTGCCGTGCGGGTGCGGATCCTTCGGATCGAGCTGGCCCGAGCCGTCACCGCGACGGATCGACACGCGCTCGATCTCGTACGGCACGCCGAGCTCCTCGAGCAGCCAGATGAAACGCGACGAGCGGGAGCGCGGCGCGTGAAAAAGCTTGAGCATCGTGTGATCCTCCGTGGCGAAGTTAGTAGTCGGCGATATCGTAGTGCTTCATATAGTCCTCGCCCGCATGCGCCGCCGCGCTGTGACAGGCACCGTATTTTTTGCTCTCGACGGCGATCAAATCCTCGCATGTCGTGCGTTCCATCACGACGGGCAAGGTCTCTCTCAAGTCGTCGAGCATCCGCTCCATAGTCTTGACGATGTTGTCGCCGTATCCCAGCTCGTAGTAGTCGGGCACGTCGATGCCAAAGCGCTTGGCCAAGGACGAATAGCGATTCGAGAGGAGCGAGCCACCTCGCTTGGCGCGCCACTGCCGACCGCAGCTGATCGCCGCGCTGTTGCTGTCCGCGGGATCGAACCCGACCGTCACGAATAGATTTCGCGCAGACTTGTAGCTTGCGGCGGTCAGCCGATAAGGATTGAGCAGCCGGCTCGGGTCGCCGATCAGCTCGAAGCCGAGCGCTGACAAGAACGGCCAGGCGATCTCATGGAAGCCGGAAGCCTCCGTGTACCCGGGTCGAGATCCGCGTGTTCCCGCTTTCACGTCAACGCTCGCGGCTAGCTCTTGCGGGACCGCTTCTTCGACACCTTCGCCACCGCGCGCTTGCCCGCTCTCTTACTCTTGCCGTGAAACGACAGGCCGTCGGGATCGACGAGGTCGGGCACCTTCCACCCGTCCAAGTCGTACTCGGCCATGCACTGCTCCGCGAAGCCCTTGAACTTCGCCGCGTTGCCGTTGGCCATCGCGCCGAATAGCGCGTAACGGCGGATCTCCTCGGTGCTGCCGCCGTAGTTGATCTCGTAGAGCTCGTGACGCGCGCCGAACTCCGTGCCGATGCAGTCCCACAGCAGCTTCATGAGCTTGATCCGCTGCTCGGCCGTGTAGCCGTTCGACCCGCGCATATAGCGGTCGATGTACGGCCGGATCGCGGGATTGGCGAAGTCGCGCGCGTGCGAGTTCAAGTAGATGAGCCCCGACGCAACGGTCTGCTCGATCAGGTACTTGATCTTCGTGTAGGCGATCGTGGCGAGGATCTGATACGCGCTACCGGGATCGCCGTTCGGCAGGAGGTACGGACCCTTCCACGGCTGCGGGTCGCGGACCATCGCCTCGGTGAGCGCCCAGAACATGTTGCGCCATGCGATGACCTCGCCCACGTTCGCCTGCACGCCGCGATAGTCCTTGGTGCCGGCCGCCTCGACCGCTTTGAGCAGCAACCCCGCGATGAAGTCGAGCTTCACCGCGAGCCGCGTGCAGCCGTGTACCACGAACCGCGGCAGAAAGCCGGTGCGCGGAAAGAAGTTGTTGGCCTTCTCGACGTCGCCGTAAACGAACACGTTCTCCCACGGCACGAACACGTTGTCCATGATGAACACCGCGTCGTTCTCGTCGAGTCGCGACGACAGCGGCTGGTCGAACGGGCTCGACATCACGGCGGCCGTCATCTCGTACGACGTACGGCAGAGAAACTTCACGCCCGGCGCATTGGTCGGCGTCATGAACACGAGCGCGAACTTCTTGTCGTTCAGCGGAATCAAGCCGTGGTGGGCGATGAACGTGTAGTTCGTGAGCACCGAGCCCGTAGCCACGACCTTGGCACCCGACACGTAGACGCCGGCGTCGGTCTCCTTCTCCACGTGCACGCAGACGTCGGCGACTTGGTCCGGCGGCTTGTCGCGGTCCACCGGCGGATGAATGATCGCGTGATTCACGAACGGCACGCGCTCTTGAGAGAATGTATACCAGCGCTTCGCGTTCGCCTGAAACGGCGCGTAGAACTCGGCGTTGCCGCCGAGTGTGCCCAGGAACGCGGCCTTGTAGTCGGGGGACCGGCCCATCCAACCGTAGGTGATCCGCTGCCACTCGGCGATCGCGTCGCGGCCCGCGATCGACTCCTCGACGGTCTTCGGCGCCTTGAAGAACGCGTGCGTCTTGCCCTTGCCGTCGGTGTCGGCGGGCAGCAGCAGCTTGTCACGGTGCTTGGGATCGTGCAGCGCGTCGAACAGGCGCGCGGTCATCCGCGCGGTGTTGCGGAACGCCGGATGCGTGGTGACGTCCTCGACGCGCTCGCCGTAGATGTAGACCTCGCGCCCGTCGCGCAGCGATTCCAGGTACTCGGCCCCCGTCTGCGGCTTGCTCTGGCGCACCGCGCCGATCGTCTCGGCGCCGACCGCCGTTGCGCGCTTTCCAGCCATCGCGATCCCCCGCCACTCCTCTCTATAGCGACTCGAGCACCGCGGCGATCGCGTCCGGGCCCTGCGCCGGCGCCATCACGTGCGCGCCCGCGACACCGTCGATCTCACGCAAACCGCGGATCAGCTCGGCGCAAATCTTCCGCCCCTCGGCCGCCTGGTCCGCGGCGCCCTCGAGCCTCTCGATCGTCGGCGCGGGCACGTGCACGCCGAACAGGTTCTCGTTCATCCAGCGCGCCGACTTCGCCGAGCGGATCGGCCCCACGCCGATGATCACGGCGAGCTGGTCCACGATGCCTTCCGCACGCAGGCGCTCGATGTAGGCGCGCGCGACGTCGAGGTCGAAGCAGAACTGGGTCTGCACGAAATCGGCGCCCGCTTCGATCTTCGCGAGCAGCGGCTTCGGGCTCCATTTGGCGTCGGGGCGGCGCGGCACGTCGGCCCCGCCGATGAAGAAGTGCGGCGGCGGGTCGACCTTGCGGCCGGACGGCAGCGCGCCTTTGTCGCGCAAGTCGCGCGCCACTGCGAGCAGCTGGCCCGACTCGTAGTCGAACACGGGCTTCGCGTCCGGCTGGTCGCCGCCCTTGGGGTCGTCGCCCTTCAGGATGAGTAGGTTCTGCACGCCCTGCGCGGCGGCGCCGATCAAGTCGCCGGCGAGCGCGATTCGATTGCGGTCGCGGCACGTGACCTGCAGGATCGGCTCGTAGCCGCCGGCCGCGAGGATCGCGGCGGCCGCGAAGCTGCTCATCGATGTCTTGCCGGCAGCGGCATCGGTGAGGTTGATCGCATCGACACCCGCGAGGGTCTTGGCCTCCGCGAGTAGCTTCGCCACCGACGCCGACAGCGGCGGCACGATCTCCGCCGTGATCACGAACTCTCCCGCGCCGATCTTGGTTTCGAGCTTCGCCATGTGTTACTCCGAGGCGGAAAGAGAAGCGCTCCGCTCCCGAGATTCTACGCAACCGGGGCAACTACGGGGCAACTACGGGGCAACTCAGGAGCAACGCAGAGCCAACTCGGTGGCAACTCACGGCAACGCGTAGGCGATCAAGGACTGCGCGGTGTCCGGCTCCGGGTCGTCGATCGCGGCCGCGCCGGCGGCGACGATCGCGACGTACTGCCTGCTGTCGGCGCCGAGATAGGTGATCGGCACCGAGTGCGCGGAGAGCGGCAGAATCGCCGACCAGAGCTCCTCCCCCGAGCGCGAGTCGAAGGCGCGGAACCGCCGGTCGTTGCTGGCGCCGATGAACACGAGCCCGCCCGCGGTCGCGATCGGGCCCCCCGAGTTGAGCCGCCCGGTATGGCGCTTGCTCTCGGGCAACTGTTCCGTGATCCCGAGCGGCACGCTCCAGACGATCTCGCCCGTGCTCGCGGACACGGCGTGGAGCTGCCCCCAGGGCGGCTTCTGGCACGGCCACGCCCGCTCGCCCGCGTCGAGCTCGTTGCCGCCCGAATCCGCGGCGGCGTCGTGCCACCAAAACCGCGCAAGCGGGCCGCCCACGGCGCTCATGCGGCGATAAGCCGGGCCCTCGCCGCTCGCCTCGTCCCCCGGCGGCGCGGCCGCGGCGTCGGCTTGCGACGGCTCGATCCAACCAAGGCTGCCGGCGTCCATCGTGTTGACGAACAGCAGACCGAGCTCGGGATCCGCGGCGGTGCCGCCCCACCCCGCCCCGCCGAGCGTCCCGGGAAAGACAATCGTGGTGCGGGCCGCCGCGCCGGGCGCGCGAAAACGATAAGGCGTGAACGCACCCGAGTTCTGCAACCCGCCGCTGCGATCGCGGAGTCCGCGGCAGAAGCGCGCGTGCTCCTCGGTGGTGTCCTCGGCGCCAACGAGATCGGCGGCCGCGTAGCTCACGCGCGCGAGCGGCGGCGGCTTCAGCGGAATCGGCTGAGTCGGCGCGGGGTGCTCGCCCGGCACGTCGCTCGGCGGCGCCGGCCGCTCCTCGATGCCGAACACGGGCTCGCCCGTGACCCGGTTGAGCACGTACACGTAGCCGGTCTTGCCGGCCTGCGCGAGGATCGGCACCGGCGCTCCACCGACCGTGGCGTCGAGCAGGCCGGGCGGCGCCGGCGGATCGTGGTCCCAGAGGTCGTGATGCACGGTCTGGAAGTGCCAACGCCGTTCGCCCGTGCGCGCGTCGAGGGCCACGATCGAGTCGCCGAACAGATTGTCGCCGACGCGGTTCCCGCCGTAGTGATCGTCGGGGCCGGGGCTGTCGAACACGGCGTAGAGGAGCCCCCGGTCGGCGTCGATCGTGAACGAGAACGACCAGTGCAAGACGCTCGACCGATCGCGCGACGGCGCGCCGTTCCAGGTGTCGTAGCCGAGCTCGCCGCGCCGCGGCACGGCTTCGAATGTCCAGACTTGGGCGCCCGTACGCGCGTCGAACGCGCGCACGCTGCCGGGCGCGCTGTTCGCGCCGACGATCAAGAGATCCTCGAATAGCGCCGGCGCGCCGTTGTAGACGACGGGCATCTCGATTTCGCCCGCGGCGCCGAACGTCGCGACCTTCTTGCCGGTCGACGCGTCGAGCGCGATCAGCCTGCGGCCCGCGGTGAAATAGATCCGCGAGGCGTTCTGCGCGTCCCCGGGCCGATACGCCAACCCTCGGCGCGATGGCGCGCCCTGCTCGAGCGGATAGCGCCAGAGCTCCTCGCCGCTCTCGGCGCGCAGCGCGACGACGCGATCAGCGGCCGTCGCGTACATGACCCCGTCCACGACGAGCGGCGTGAGCTCCGAGCCGCCCCATAGGCTTCCCGTGGTCGTGTTGCGCCCGAGCGGGTACACCCAGGCCTGGCGAATGTCGCCGACGTTGACGACGGTGATCTGGGCAAGCGGCGAGTAGCGCGTGCCGGCGAGGTCGCGGTTGTAGCTCGGCCAGTCGCCCGCGCGGGTCGCGGCGATCGCCGCGGGCGGATCCGAAAACGTCTGGGCAACGGGCGGCGGCGCGAGGGGCTCCGAGGCTGTCGCGAGCAGCGACGCCGCGCCGGCCACCAGCAGCCGGGCAATCGAGCCCGCGAGTCGCACTCAGGGGTTCTCGGCGTGCGGCGCCGGACTGCGCGGGCGTGGAAGCATCGAAGAATCTCAGCAGTTCCGGGGGGTTCCCGTGATTCTAGGGCAGCCCCGCAGGGCGCGCCAGAAAGCTCCGAAAGACAACGGGGTCTCTAGATAGGTCAAGTTGGAACGCGGCGCTTTCCGGCCACGCCGGCGGCCGATAAAATGGACCGCAACCATTCACTCCTTCGACATCACTCGGGATACCCCATGAACAAGCTCGTCTATCTGAAATCGTTGCTCACTGCCGCCGCGTTGCTCGGCTCGGGGGGCGCGTTCGCGGCCAAATGGACCGTCGTGCCGGAGACGAGCACGGTGAGCTTCATCGGTGCGCAGCAAGGAACGCGGTTCAACGGCCGTTTCCAGACCTTCAGCGCCGACATCAACCTCGACGCCGCCGACCCGACCAAGGGCTCCATCGTCGGCACCGTCCAGACCGCGTCGGTGAACACACGCGATCACGACCGCGACGCCGCGCTGCTCGAAAAGGACTGGTTCGACACCAAGGGATTCCCGGACGCCCGTTTCGAGTCGCAGAAGATCGAGCGCGCGGCCGACGGCTCCTACCAGGCGAGCGGCCAGCTCACGCTCAAGGGCACCACGAAGCCGGCCATCCTCAAGTTCACGTTCAGCCCGGCCGAGGGCTCGGGCGCGAAAGGCGCGCAGTTCTCCGGCACGATGGCGATCAATCGCTTCGACTACAACGTCGGCGAAGGCTGGAACGACACGAGCTGGGTGTCGCAGGACGTCAGCGTCGAGATCAAGCTCGACCTGAAGCCGTAGCGCGAGGGGTTCCAAACGAAAGGGGCGCGTCACTTGGAGTGACGCGCCCCTTTGTTTTAGCGGCGACGGAGAATTAGGGTCAGACCCCCAAAAGGGGGTCAGACCCTGCCTAGTTACTCGCGACCTTCACGCCCTGCTTCGCGATGAGGTCGCGGAGCAGCTTCTCCGTGTCGGGTTGCGGCCGCGGCGGCTGACCCTCGTTCGCGGCGATGCCGGCGGCCCAAGCCAACACCGTGCGCCCCTTCTTATCCTTCACGTCGAGCTTCGCGCCGTGATCGACGAGGTATTGCACGACGTTGTTCGTGCCCTTGAAGACGGCGCAGATCAGCGGGGTGACTCCCTCGGTCGTAGCCGCGTTCACGTCCATGCCGAGCTCGCCCACGAGCAAGTCGAACGCCGCGAAAATCTCGGCGTCCGAGCGGATGTAACCCTGCCCGAGCGGCCAACCGGCCCCCGCGAGCAGCAGCAAGGCCGTCTCGCTCTTATCGGTGGCCGCCTTCGGACTCGCGCCCCGCTCGAGCAGCAGGCGCATGACCTCGATGTCGCCGTTCCAGGCGGCGCGCAGGAATGGCGTGCCGCCCTTGAGGTCCGTCCAGCGCATGTCGAACGAGCCGCGATGCGCGACCTTGCCGGTGAGCTTGGCCTCCGCATCGGCGCCCGCGTCGAGCAGCCGCTTGATCATCGCGAGGTGCACCGGTTGCGGAACATCGGGCGCCGGCACCTGGGTCCATTGCTGATTGCGCAGGTCGATCGCCGCGAACAGCGGCGTGCGCCCCTTCGCGTCCGCGAGGCTCGGATTCGCGCCGCGCTCGAGCAGCATCGACGCGAGCTCGTAGTGCCCGTTGACCACCGCGATCAGCAGCGGGCTCGTGCTGTCGGCGGCGACTTGATTGACGTCGGCGCCGCCGTCGAGCAGTGCGCGGGCCGTGTCGAGGTGACCTTGGCGGGCGGCGAACAGAAGCGCCGTGAGCCCGCCGGCCGGACGGCGATCGGCCTTCGTGGCCGCGGCCGAGGCGAGCGCGACGCTCGCGCCGCGGTCGACGAGCAGCTTCACCACGTCGGTGTGGCCTTCCTCGGCGGCCCACATCAACGCGGTCTGGCCGTGGAGCTGCTGTACGTTCGGATCGGCGCCGTGGTCGAGCAATAATTTGACCGCCGCGGGATTGCCGGTTTGCGCCGTGAGCATGAGCACGGTCTCGCCCTCGGCCGTGAGCACGGCGCTCGCATCCTCGCCCGCGCCGAGCAACGCGTCGATGACGCCTGCGCTACCGTTGACGGTGGCGAGATACACCGGCCGCACGCCGGTGCGGTTCGCGACGCGGAAGTCCGCGCCCGCCACGAGCAGCGTTTTCACCATCTCGAGATCGTCACGCTGCACTGCCCAGTGCAGCGCGGTCATGCCGTCGGCTTGCGCTGCGTTGACGTCGTCGGTCTTGACGAGCGTGCGAACGGTCTTGATGTCGCCCTTCATCGCCGCGTCGACGAGCGCGGGCTCCGCGTGCGCGAGCGACCACGCGCCCGCGAGCACCAGTACGGCGGCGGACTTCAAAGCATTGGACCACATGATCGGGCAGCCCCCTTCCGAAGACACGTTGACCGGGTCTTATCATAACTTACCGGCGGCGCGGGTCGCGCGGGGTTAGGTCAGGGGCAGCGGCACTCGGCGTTGCTGCCGGCTTGCTCGCAGAACATGGGCCCCGAGGCGCAGGCATAGCGGTCGACCTCGCGCCATGAGGCCACCACCCTGCTGGTGCCGAGGTAGATCTTGTTGGGGTCGAGCGAAGGCTGCGAGTTGAGCGCGATTTGGTCGAGGAAGCTGCAGCCGCCGAGCAGAGCCGAAAACACCAGAGCCACGAGTACGCGCACGGGAATCCTCCATGTCGTGAATTGCCGATCGCGCACACGGACTCCTGTCCGTCCCCTGCAACGATTTCACGAGCGAGCTTTTGCACCAACCGTGCCAGCGGCGGCGGACTCGGCGAAGTGAGGCTTCGTGCGCGAATGGGCCGCGCGCGCGGCCTCGCGGCGCACCTCGCGAGTGCGCGGCGTGAGAGGGTTTGCCCTAGATCGAGGCTGCGCGCGGGTACGCGACCGCGCGGCTCAGACGCGGATGCCGGGCGCGGGGAACGCCTGGCAGAATTCCGCGATCTCGGCGCGGATCTTGTGGAGCGCTCGCTCGTCGTCGACAACCCGCAGCACGCGGTCGATCCATTCCGCGATCTTCGCCATGTCGGCCTCGCGCATGCCGCGCGAGGTGATCGACGGCGTGCCGATGCGCAGCCCGCTCGGATCGAACGGCTTGCGCGGGTCGAACGGGATCGTGTTGTAGTTGCACTCGATGCCCGCCTCGTGCAGTGACTTCGCGGCCGGTTTGCCGGTGATTCCGCGCGGCGTGACGTCGATCAGGATCAAGTGATTGTCGGTGCCGCCCGAGATCAGACGGAAGCCTCGCTCTTGCAGCCCGATCGCGAGGGCCTTGGCGTTCTTGACGATCTGTTGACCGTAGGCCCGGAACTCGGGCGTGGCCGCTTCTTTGAGCGCCACCGCGATCGCGGCGGTCGTATGGTTGTGCGGCCCGCCCTGCAGGCCCGGAAACACCGCGCGGTCGAGCTCCTTCGCGTGCGCGGCGTCGGATAGCAACATGCCGCCGCGCGGGCCGCGCAGCGTCTTGTGCGTGGTCGTGGTGATGACCTTCGCGTGCGGATACGGATGCGGGTGCGCGCCGGCGACGATCAACCCCGCGATGTGGGCGATGTCGGCGACGAGCGTCGCGCCGACCGCGCGCGCGATCTCCGCGAAGCCCGCGTAGTCCCACGTGCGCGGATAGGCCGTGCCGCCGCAGAAGATCACCTTCGGCCGCGCGCTGCGGGCGAGGTCCGCGACGCGGTTCAGGTCGACGCGATGGGTCTCGGGATCGACGTCGTACTGCACCGCCTTGTATTGAATGCCCGAGAAGTTCACGCCCCAGCCGTGCGTGAGGTGACCGCCGAACGGCAGGCCCAAGCCCATGACGCACTCGCCGGGCTTCACGAGCGCGAGATACACCGCCTGGTTCGCGGGCGACCCGGAGTACGGCTGCACGTTGGCGTGCTCGACGCCGAACAGCGCCTTGGCACGCTCGATCGCGAGCGTCTCTACCTGGTCGATGTAGTCCTGGCCCTCGTAGTAGCGCCTACCGGGGTAACCTTCCGAGTACTTGTTGTTGAGGATCGAGCCGGTCGCTTCCATGACCGCGAACGATGCGTAGTTCTCGGATGGAATCAGGCGGATGAACTCGGCCTGGCGCTTCGTCTCCAGGCGAATCAGATCGTGGATCTCGCGGTCGGTGCCGCGAAGAGCGGTGAGCTCGGACATTCGAACTTTCCTCGGATACTCGGGCCATGGGCCTGAACGGGGGGCGATAGTCTACAGGAGCGCTTGGGCGGAGCGCGCGCCCCGTTCCTATCCGCGTAGCGCTGATACCAGGTTGTGCCGTGCCCGCCGCGGCCGAGCGCGGCCCCCGCGGATCGCTAGAATGCGCCGATGCGCTTCCGCCCCTTTGCGCGCCTTTGCTTGCTGCTCGCGCTCGGCTCGGCACGGTCACTGCCGGCGGCGCTGCCACCCGTGCCCGTGCCTGCCGAGAACCCGATCACCGAGCCGAAACGCGTGCTCGGCAAGATCCTGTTCTGGGACGAGCAGTTGTCCGCCGACGACAGCGTCGCGTGCGGCACGTGTCACCGTCCGGCGTACGGCGGCGCCGACCCGCGCGCCGGCCGCTATCCGGGCGTCGACAAAGGGACCATCGACGACGTCCGCGGCTCGCCGGGGCTCGTGAGCCTCGACAGCGCGGGGCGGCGCGTGCCCCATCCGGTGTTCGGTGCCGAGCCGCAGGTGACGGCGCGCGTCGCGCCCTCGTACTTCGGCGCGCTATGGGCGGACGAGCTCTTCTGGGACGGCCGCGCGGGCACCGTGCTCAACGACCCGCTCACCGGCGCAACCGCGATCGCGCGCGGCGGCGCGCTCGAGAACGCGGCGCTCACCGCGCTCGCAAACGCCGTGGAGATGGCCGAGCCGGGGCGCACTTGGGACGAGCTTGGGGCCAAGCTCGCACGCGTCGAGCCGCTCGCGCTCGCGACTCGGTTGCCGATGGACGTCGCGGCAGCGCTCGCCGCCACGGCGACAGCGAGTGCCGCGGACGCAGGAGCAGTCTCGCGGCCGACCGCCAGGGACGGCGGGAGTGCCGCGGACGCAGGAGCAGTCTCGCGGCCGACCGCCAGGGATGGCGGGAGTGCCGCGGACGCAGGAGCAGTCTCGCGGCCGCGCTACCCCGCGCTGTTCGCCGCCGCGTTCGGCGACGCCGCCATCACGCCGGTGCGCATCGCGTTCGCGCTCGCGAGCTACGAGCGAACCCTCGTGAGCGATGCAACCGCCTGGGACCGCTACGAGGCCGGCGACACGAGCGCGCTCGGTGCGCGCGCGCTGTACGGTTGGCGCGCCTTTCAAGACTTCCACTGCAACGCGTGCCACACGCCGCCGCTCTTCACGAGCAACGATTTCTTTCAGATCGGCGTGCGCCGCGCCGAATTCGATCGTGGCCGCGAGAACGTCACGCACGATCCCGAGGACGCAGGCGAGATGAAGGTACCGAGCTTGCGCAACGCCGCGCTCAAGGCGCGGTTCATGCACACCGGCGAGCTCGCAACGCTCGGCGCGGCAATCGCGTTCTACGTTACGGCGCCGGCGCTGCCCGAGCGCGACGGCATCCCGGGCTTCGGTCTCTACACGTTCAACATGAGCCGCATCGACGAGAGCGATCTGCGCGAGTTCCTCGAGACGGGGCTCGTCGACCCGCGTGTGCGCGACGAGACGTTTCCGTTCGACCGCCCACAGCTCCGCAGCGAACGCGCGACCGCCACGGATGGCGGGAGTGCCGCAATTGCAGAACGCATATTGCGGCCGACCGCCGAGCCCTGATTTTTTTCGTTGGGCTCGTGTTACGAACGCGTAACGATCGCGCGTTCCAGCGCGGCTGTTGCCCACCGATTTATTTGGCTATCATCCCGAGCCATAACTAGAACCAAGGGACGCGATGAGCGCAGAACAGAAACCCACTCCCCCGACGCCGCCCACCGCGCGCGACGAGCGGAGCATCGAGACGCTCACCGACTTGATCGATCGCATGGATCGCGAGGCGTTCCGCCGCGCGCTCGCGCAGCGCGACCTGCGAATGTTGTCGACCAGCGTCAGGCAGCGCTGACGCCTACACCGCGCGGCTCTCCGCGCGCAGCCAATCTTTCGTATAGCTCGAGCAGCCGGCGCGCCATCACCGCGCTCGACCACTGCGCCGCCACGTGCGCGCGCGCCTCCGCGGCGAGCGTGCGCCGCAGCTCGGCGCGCGTGAGCACGTCGACCACGGCGCGTGCGAACGCGGCGCGGTCCTCTTCGACCACGATGGCGCCCCGCGCGCCGTGCAGCACTTCCTTCGTGCCGAGCACCGCCGTCGAGACCACCGGCACGCCGAGCGCGAGCGCCTCGAGCAGCACGAGGCCCTGCGTCTCCGTGCGCGAAGCGAACACGAACACGTTCGCCGCGCGGTAGCAGTCGCGCAGCGCACCGCGCCGGTCGAGATAGCCGACGAACAGCACGCTCCTCGATAGATCCTCTGCGGCGACGCGCCTGCGCAGCGCGGGCAGAGCCGGGCCTTCGCCCGCAAGCACGAGCAGCACCTCGGGCACGGCGCGGCGCACCTCGCCGAGCACGTCCAGGATGAAGCCGATGTTCTTCTCGTGCGCAACGCGCCCGACGAGCAGCATCACGGGCCGCTCCGGAGGTATTCCGAAGCGGTTGCGGAAGGCCGCGCCGTCGCCGCCGTCGAACTGGCCGAGGTCGAGGCCGGTGGGGATCACGTCGATCGGCGCGCTCACGCCGTAGCCCACGAGCACGTCGGCGAGCTGGCGCGACGGCGCGATCACGGCATCGACCGCGTTGCACTGACGGCGCGAGATGGCGCGGGCGAGCCCCCGCAGCGACCAGCGCGGCAGCAGCGGCAAGTAATGATGGAAGTACTCCTCGAAGAACGTGTGATAGGTCTCGACCGTCCTCACGCCCAACGCGCGTGCAACTTCGAGCCCCACTCGATGGGCCGTGAACGGCGTCTGGATATGGACCACGTCGACGCGCTCCTCGAGCGCGAGCGCGGCCCGCACGGCGGAGCGCCGGCTCATGAGCCGGTCCTCGGGATCGAACGGCAGATAGCGCGACGGCTGGCGCAGTACGCGCGGATCGTCGTCCGCGGGTTGCGGATAGGCGGGCACCACCAGCCAGCTCGGGCAACCGAGCGCGTCGAGATCGCGCCGAAAGGTCTGGATCGAGGTCGAAACGCCGTTGACGCGCGGGAAATACACGTCCGAGACCATCAACACCCGCACCGGCGCCGCCCCCCGTATGAGCCGCGCGAATCTTCACGGCGAAATGTTAAGCCTCGATGACAGAGGGTTTACGGAAAGAAGAAATTCGATGCATTGCAATATGTTGTCCAACTAAGTGCAAAAAAACCTTAAAGAGGAGGCGCTAGGCTTTGAAAGCAAGTCATCTACCAAAGGCTTGCAATGGACAGCACCGCGTTTCGCACCGTCTGGATGTCGGACGTCCATCTCGGCTCCCGCGCCTGCAGGATCGGGCTCGTGCTCGACTTCCTGCGGCGCACTCGCTGCGAGACGCTGTACCTCGTCGGCGACATCGTCGACCTGGAAAGCCTGAGGCGCAGCTTCTACTGGCCCGCGAGCCACAGCGAGGCGCTGCGGCTGATCCTGGAGAAGAGCCGGCAAGGCACGCGGGTGGTCTACGTTCCCGGCAACCACGACGAGGACTTGCGGGCCCTCGCCGGAGCTCAGCTCGGCAACATCGAGATCGCCCGCCGCTGCGTGCACACGACCCGAGCCGGCCGCCGGATGCTGGTGCTGCACGGCGACGAGTTCGACGCGCTCATGAAGTGCGGCGCGCTCGGACAGCTCTTCGGCAATCTCGCTTACCGGACGCTGCTCTCCTTGAACCGGCTCGTGCACTGGTGGCACGACCTGCTCGGCCGCCCCTACTGGTCGCTGGCGCAGCACATCAAGGGACGGATGACCAACGCCTTGCGCTACATCGACCAGTTTCAGCGCGCGTCGCTCGCGGCCGCCAAGGAAGCCGGCGTCGACGGCGTGATCTGCGGTCACATCCACAGGGCCGACGTCGTCGAGCGCGACGGGCTGCTCTATTGCAACGACGGCGATTGGGTCGAGAGCTGCACGGCGCTCGTCGAACGGCCGAGCGGCGAGCTCGAGCTCGTGACCTGGCGCCCGAGCGTCGCGGTCGCCACGCTCGAGGTGCCGTTGCAGGACGCGGCCTAGACTTCGCCGCCCCCGCGCGCGGCGCCGGGCGACGGCGGCGCTAATCCTGCTACCATTCCCGGCCTTTGCGAAATCGCTCTTGCTAGCGGTCGAATCGAATCAGTATGGCCAAAGCGGGCAATACCGGCATTCGCCGGGTCGTGAACGCGACGTTCTTCTCGCTGGCCGGGCTGCGCACCGCCTGGCGGAGCGAAGCGGCGTTTCGCCAGGAGTGCGGGCTCGCGATCGTCATGATCCCGGCCGGCGTCTGGCTCGGCGGCAACGCGGTCGAGCGCGCGCTGCTGATCGGCTCATGCCTGCTGGTGCTGATCGTCGAGCTGCTCAACACCGCGGTCGAGTTCGTGGTCGATCGCGTCGGCACCGATCACCACGAGCTCTCCGGTCACGCCAAGGACTTGGGCTCGGCGGCGGTGTTCGTGAGCCTCGCGCTCGTGCTCGTGACGTGGGGGCTGATCGGCTGGCAGAGGCTCGCCGCGGCGAGCTGAGCGACAAACCCCGCCGGGCGCCGGGGGAGACCCGCCGGGGGCTAGGCGAGGAAGCGCTGACCGAGCTCGAGGCTGCTCATGCCGAGCACGCCGCCGAGCAACGCGCCCGCGGCAACGTCCGTCGGATAGTGCAACCCCAGGATGACTCGCGACAGCGCGATCAGCAGCGCGAGGCTCGCGAGCACCGCCGTCCACTCCGGGAAGTAGCCCGCGGTGAGCAGCGTGAACGAGATCGCGTGCAGCGTGTGGCCGGACGGGAAGCTGTAACGATCGAGCGGCACCGAGGCGCACTGGATCGCCGAGTGAGTGATGTAGGGCCGCTCGCGCACCGCGCGGGTCTTGATCGCCTTGTAGACCAGCACGCCGACGGCGCCGGTCAGAGCCATGTGAAGCGCGGCGACCAAGCCGTCGTGGCCGTAGATCAGCGGGAGAGAGAGCAGCAGCCCGTACCAGATCCATCCGTCCCCGAGCCAGCTCACGGCGCGGAACGCCTGGCGCACTGCGGCCGAGCCGCTCGAGCGGTTCAGGTACCGACAGAACCGCAGCTCCGCTTGATCGAAGCGCTCGAAGGCCAGCGCGAATCGGCGAGCCATGGTGTCTGCTCCGCATCCCTGACGCTCGAGAGGATCGCGCGGCCCGGTGACCACCGCATGGCGGTTGTATGAATTTTTTCTTTCACAGGCATAAAGTTAAACGCCGTCATGTAACAAGAACATAAAGAATCCCTGTTAACACTATGCGGCAGGCGAAATTGTCGCCCAGGCCGCGGGTTTCCGATGAAGATCGCGATCGTGACGGATGCGTGGACCCCGCAGGTCAACGGCGTTGTCACGACTCTGCAACGAACCCGGCAAGCACTCGAGCGCCGCGGCCTCACGGTGGAGGTCGTATCGCCGGGCGAGTTCTGGACGGTCCCGTGCCCGACCTATCCCGAGATCCGGCTGGCGCTGTGGCCCGGCCCCGGGCTCGCGAAGCGGCTCGACGCCTACGGGCCGGACGCCGTCCATATCGCCACCGAAGGACCGCTCGGCGCTGCCGCGCGGCGCTACTGCACGTCGCGCCGGCTGGCGTTCACCACGTCGTATCACACCCAGTTCCCGCAGTACGTGCGCAAGCGCGTGCCGATCCCCGAGCCGTGGTCGTACGCTTACCTCCGCCTCCATCACAACCGCGCGCGGCGCACGCTCGTGGCCACCGAGCACCAGCGGCGCGATCTCGTCGCGAACGGCTTCAACAACGTCGTGATCTGGTCGCGCGGCGTCGACGCGGAGCTGTTCAAGCCGTGCGGCCGGGAGCACCTCGCGCTGCCGCGGCCGATCTCGATCTGCGTCGGCCGCGTGGCGATCGAGAAGAATCTCGACGCCTTTCTCGAGCTCGACCTGCCAGGCACGAAGGTCGTGGTCGGCGACGGGCCGGACCGCGCGCAGCTCGCGCAGCGCTATCCCGCGGCGCGGTTCGTGGGGTACAAGTTCGGCGAGGACCTCGCTCGCTGCCTCTCGGCGGCCGACGTCTTCGTCTTCCCGAGCCGCACGGACACCTTCGGCCTCGTGATGCTCGAGGCGATGGCGTGCGGCACCCCGGTCGCCGCCTTCCCCGTGACCGGCCCGATCGACGTGGTGACGCGCGGCGTCGACGGGGTGCTCGACGAGGATCTCGGCCGCGCGACGCTCGCCGCTCTCGAGCTCGACCGCGGGGCCTGCCGCGGCTCGGCGCTGACGCGGACCTGGGACCGCGCGTCGAGCCAATTCCTCTCCCACCTCGTGCGCGCGGGCACCGGCGAGGACCTCGCCCCGGCGTTCGCGGCCTAGCGCCCGCGGCGGTTCGCGGACGGTGCAGCGAGGCCGCCGGTGCGCTCCGAAACGGTGCGACTTTCGACCGGCGGCCGCGGCGGATCCGCAGGACTCCGCCGTTTTGCGGTTGGCACGGCAATTGCTATTAGGTACTCGGGCAGGGTCGGTCGCCAGCCACACAAATCGCGCCCCCCCTTCGATTTCACAGTTGTGCGACCGCTTCTGCCCACTACCTCTCCCCTCCTGTCGTATCTCACTTCGGTCGCGTGTGTCGCGGTAGCTGCGGCGGTACCTCGACCGCAGCTCTTGCCCGCAGCGAGTAAGACACGACCTCCCTCTCCGCCACGCTGACGCACCTGTCAGAATGACGGCTTGAGCCTCGATCTCGATCAACGTTCGGGCTGGCCCGCGGACCTCAAAGTGCTGCTCGAGCGCTACCCGCGCGCCACGTGGCCTGCGCGCCGAGCGCCCGACGTCGATTTTTGGCTCGAGGTGCACGACGAGATCCGCCACGACTCCAGCGCGCTCGCGGCCGTCGCCGACCGCCACCGCGCGGGGGAGATCACGCCGCTCGAGCTCGCCGTGCTCTCGACTCCGCGGCTGCGCGCACTGCTCGCGCGGTTGCACGGGCATCATCAGGTCGAGGACTTCGAGTACTTCCCCGCGCTGCGCGCGGCGGAACCGCGTCTCGCGCGCGGCTTCGACGCGCTCGAGCGCGATCACGATCTGCTGCGGGGGCTCGCCGCGACCGCTCTGTCGTCGTTGGAGAACCTGTTGGACGCGGCGGCCGAGAAAGACACGCAGGGCCGCGCAGCAGCGCGCCATGCCGCCGACCGATACGGCGCCGCCGCGGCCGCCTTCGGCGTCCGGCTCGCGCGACACCTCGGGGACGAGGAAGAGCTTGTGGTGCCGGTGCTCCTAGAGCGAGCTACGTGAGGTCGGGCCCGCGAGCGTCGGACGCACGCACGAAGAGCACGATGAAATTGTTGGCCGGCATCGGCACGAGCTCCCGAAAGTCGAACCCGTGGGCCGCGCCGACGGCGCGAACGTCGGCCAGGTCCCGAACGCCCCAGCGCGCGTCGCGGGCGCGCAGGCTCGCGTCGAACGCCTCATTGCTCGGCGCCGTGTGCCGGCCGTCGAGCTTGTATGGCCCGTAGAGGACCACGGGCGCGCCTGCAGGCAGGAGCCGCGCAGTGTGACGAAACAGTCCGGCGGTGGCGGTCCACGGTGCGATGTGGATCATGTTGATGCAGACGATCGCCACGGGATCCACGGCCGGCGCGGCGTCTGCCAGCACGTCGAACGGCTCCGGCGCCCGGAGATTCGGGAGCGCCGCGGCGGAGATGCGCGCCGCCAGCGCGGCGCGCAGCGCGGCGTCGGGCTCGGTGGGCTGCCAGGTCAATGTCGCGAGCGCGCGGGCGAAGTGTACGGCGTGCTGACCGGTGCCGCTCGCGATCTCGAGCACCGTGCCGCGCGGCGGCAAGACTCGCGTCAGCACCTCGAGGATCGGCTGCTTGTTACGCTCGGCCGCCGGGCTGTCCATCGTCCCCGCGGCGAATGGTTCTCCAAAACGCACGCTCACGGCAATCCCCCGCTCGAGTCGCCGGTCCGATGGTAGGAGGGGTCGCGACGCCTGGCAAAGCGCGCTACGCCGTGATCATAATGGCGCCCCCGCACGCGTCCCGAGGTCACACGATGAGCTCCGACTACTCCGTGGTCTTGCGGCTGCGCCATCCCGACGTCGACCCCGAGGAGATCACGCGCCGCCTCGGGATCGCGCCGCAGTATGTGTGGCGAGCAGGCGAGCCACGCCGCCTCGAGAGCGGCGAGGAGGACCGCGGCGTGTACCGAGAGAGTTGCTGGGTGGCCGTGCTGTCGACCCCGTCGCCGCTCAGCGTGCTCATGGAGACCGTCGGAATCGGTCGTCTCGACCCGCGCGCCGTCGGCGCACAGCTCAAAGCGGCGCCTCCGGCGACGGCCGAGCTCTATATCTTGCTCTACAAGATGAAGCGGACGACCGCGTTTTGGCAGGAGTTCGTCGCCCAAGGCGGCACGATCGACTGTCTCCTCCAGGTGGTTGGCGCGGAGCGTTTTCAGCTCGAGATGTCGCCGGCGCTCCTCGCGCTCTGCGCAGAGCTGCGACTCACGCTCGCGATCGAGATCGACGGCCTGGCGCAACACGCCGTGGTCGCAGCGTAGCTTAGCGGGCCTCGGCTCGCGGCGCGGCGCTCGGCTCGCCGGCCTTGGCGGCCGCCTCTTTCGCACGCGCCCCGCTCAAGATGTGGCTCATCGCGAGATTGCCCTCGTGGCACGCGTACTCGTAGATCTGCTGCGATGCGTCGACCTGCATCAACGGCATCGAGAACGTCCACGGCTGCGTCCAGGTGTTCGGGTCCTCGAAGGTCACCGTCCACTCGACGCTGTCGGACGCGGTGCGCTTGAAGCGCTCGACCATCTTCACGCTCTCGCTCGAGCGCTGCGGCGCGGTGTCGCCGCGGAAGTTCGTGGTCTCGACGACGAGCGTGTCGCCGTCCCACCAGCCGCGAGCGTCGCCCAAGTATTGCTTCAAGTCCGACGCCACGTGCGGCCGCCGGTCGAGCGGGATCACACGCGTCTCGTGAATCATCTCGTAGCGGATCGCGACGCTGTCGGGCGCCTGCACGATCTCGTAGCGACTGCCGTAACCCGCCGGCATCATCGAGCTCGGAATGCCGCGCGTGATGCAGCGGTCATAGAGGCCCATGTCGAGATAGCTGTTGAATGGGCCGTTCGAGTTCGCGTTGGTGCTCACGCCCCTGCCTTGACGGCGCCCCTTCGCGGCGTCGACGACCGGCGGGATCTTGCCGTCGGCCGGCTCCACGACCAGCCATGGCCGGCGGTTGTTGCGGTCGAACGTGTCGAAGATCAGGTACGGCGGCGGGCTGATGCTGTTCGCCCAGCGCGGACCCTCGGCGAGCTCGCGAAATGCCTTAGCCCGCTGCGCGCTGATTTCCTTGATCTTCTCCGGCGTCAGCTCCTTGGCCGTGAGCCCGTCGTATTCCTTCGGCCGCTCCATCGGCGTGCCGGTCTCGTCGTCGTTGGAGTAGATGCCGGCGAGATCGGGGTCGCCCCACGAGGTGCGCGGCGGCTTCCAGTTCTTTGCCGTCGATGGCTGCGCGCCGGCGGCGCCCGCGAGAGCAACGCCCACCGCAACGGCAAGCGCGCACCAGAGCGATGAACGTCCGCTAGCCATATTCATTCCGACTCCAGGAGCGACGCCGGGACTATAGAACGAATGCCAATCGAAACGAAGCAGTCGGCGCCCACGGCGGCGGCCGGTGCTTCGATTACACTCCTGTCGTCCGAAGTGCTGATTTGACAGCGTTTACGTGTTGAAATAGAACGCGCCTGGGGGAGGGAGACTGGAGCGTCGCCAGTCCCGCCCTGCCCACAAGAATTCTGGAGGGGGGACCGCGATGAAGCGAACGTTCTTGGCCGCCGGCTTCGGCGCGCTGCTCGCCGCCGTCGCCGCGTCGCACGCGGCCCTTCCGACCGAGCTCAAGATCGACGCCGGCACCATCGCCGGCGCCACCGGCGCCGATCCGTCGGTGCATGTCTACAAGGGCATCCCCTACGCCGCCCCGCCGCTCGGGGCCAACCGCTGGCGCGCGCCGCAACCGGTCGCGGCTTGGACCGGCGTGCGGCCTGGGACCGAGTTCGCGGCCCGCTGCACGCAGGGCGGCGGCGGTCCCCCGGGAGGCGCGGCGCCGCCGGCGCCGCCGACCAGCGAGGATTGCCTCTATCTCAACGTCTGGACGACCACCGGCTCCGCGCGCGACAGGCGCCCGGTGATGCTCTGGATCTACGGTGGCGGCTTCTCGGGCGGCGCCGGCTCGGAGCCGCGCTACGGCGGCGAGGGGCTCGCGAAGAAAGGGCCGGTCGTCGTCACGTTCAACTACCGGCTCGGCGCGCTCGGCTTCTTCGCGCATCCGGATCTCGCGGCCGAGTCGCCGCACAAGGTGTCCGGTAACTACGGCATGCTCGACGCCGTCGCGGCGCTGCAGTGGATTCAGAAGAACATCGCGGCGTTCGGCGGCGACCCGGGCAACGTCACGGTGTTCGGCGAATCGGCGGGCGCCAACATGACGGCCGCGCTCGTCGGCTCGCCGGCGGCGAAGGGCCTGTTCCGCCGCGCGATCGGCCAGAGCGGCGCGTGGATGGGCTTGAGCATGGCGCCGATGGGCACGCTCGCACAGGCCCTGGAGAACGGCTCGAAGGCGCTCACCGACAGCGGCGCCAAGTCGATCGGGGAGCTGCGCGCGATGCCCGCGGCAGACGTGTTCGCGAAGATTCGCGGCGGCAACCTCGTGGTGGACGGCTACCTGATCCCCGAGGACTTGTCGCTGACGTTCGCGGCCGGCAAGCAGAACGGCGTGGATCTGCTGATCGGCTCGAACCAGGACGAAGGCACGTTCTTCCAGCGGCCGGGCCTCACGGCCGAACAGTTCGCAAGCCGGGCGAAGCAGCGCTTCGGCGTGCTCGCCGACGGCTACTTGAAGACCTATCCGGCCGTCGACGACGCGCAGGCCGTGCAGTCGTATCTCGCGTCGTTCCGCGACGAGGCGGCCTGGCACATGCGCAAGTTCGCGGCGCTGCAAGCGAAGCGCGGCGACAAAGCGTACGTCTACTATTTCACGCGTGTTCCGCCGGCGCCGCCGGGGCGCCCGTCGCGCGGCGCAACGCACGTCGCCGAAGTCCCCTACATGTTCGACAACCTCGCGTCCGGACCACCCTGGACCGACGTCGATCAGAAGCTCGCCGACACGATGTCGTCGTACTGGGCCAACTTCGCGCGCAGCGGGGATCCGAACGGACCCGGCCTGCCCGCGTGGCCGGCCTATCGCGACGCGGCGACCGGTAAGGCGCAAGTGCTCGGCGACAGCGTCGCGACGGAGACCGAGTCGCACCCGGCCGCGGCGACGCTCGCATTCTTCGATTCTGCGTATCAACAACTACTGAAAGGCGGGAGCAATCAATGACGCCGACGATTCGGAGCCGGCTCGTGAGTCGGCGTGCGGCCACGGAATTTTCTGCTGCGCTGGTAATCGGCGCGGTCATCGCGACCACCTGGCTCGTGCCGGGCGAAGCGCAACAGACGAAGGTCAACAATCCGGCGAAGATCGCCGGCCACCCGAACATGAACGGGGTTTGGCAGGCGATCAACTCGGCCTACTGGAACGTCGAGGATCACTCGGCGGCGGGCTTGAGCCAGTTCTGGCAGCTCGGCGCGATCGCGGCGATCCCCGCGGGGCAGACGGTGATCGAGGGCGACGGCAAGATCCCGTATCTGCCGGAAGCCCTCGCGAAGCGCGACGAGAATCGCGCGGGCTGGCCGAAGACCGACCCGGAGGCCAAGTGCTACATGCCGGGCATTCCGCGCGCGACCTACATGCCCTATCCGTTCCGCATCGTGCAGGGCGACGGCGACATCCTGTTCGTCTACGAGTTCGCGAGCGCCAACCGCATCGTGCACATGGCGAAGCACGAGGAGCCGCCGGTCGACAGCTGGATGGGCTGGTCGAACGGCCACTGGGAGGGCGACACGCTCGTGATCGAGGTCACCGGCAACAACGAAGACACCTGGTTCGACCGCGCCGGCAATCATCATGGAAGCATGCTCAAGGTCACGGAACGCTACACGCTGAAAGGCGAGGATCACCTCCAGTACGAGGCTACGATCGAGGACCCGGAAACGTTCTCGCGGCCCTGGAAGATTTCGATGCCGCTCTACAAGCGCGTCGAGACGAACGCGCAGCTGCTCGAGTTCAAGTGCGTGGAGTTCTCGGAAGAGTTGCTCTACGGCGACCTGACCAAGAAATCCCCCTGAGAAAGAAATCCGAGTAGACTTTTAGGCCTGACAGGATCGAAGGGAGACTATCGCGATGCGTAAACTATTTGGCGCCCTTGCCGGTGCGACGCTGCTCGCAGCGGCCGTCCCCGTGCTGGCTCACCACTCGTTCGCGGCGGAGTTCGACGCGAACAAGCCGGTAAAGCTCGAAGGTGTCGTCACGAAGATGGACTGGATCAACCCGCACTCGTGGATCCACATCGACGTCACCTCGCCGGGCGGCGAGGTCCAGAAGTGGATGGTCGAGGGCGGCGCGCCGAACGCGTTGCTGCGCCGCGGCTGGACCAAAAACTCGCTGCCCGCGGGCACCAAGATCCTGGTCCAGGGTTTCCAGGCGAAGGACGGCTCGTACCGCGCCAACGGCCGCGACATCACCTTCGCGGACGGCTCGAAACTGTTCGTCGGCTCGAGCGGCACGGGCGCGCCGGACGAGCGTCCGGAATAGTAAGCACTACGTTCAACACTCGAAGGCCTCGGCCGGCGCCACCAGCGCCGGACCGGGGCCTCGTCGTTTGTGGGTCGTCTTGGGGGTCAGAGCGGCGCCGGCTCGATCCGCAGCAGCGCGCCGTCGTCCTCGTCGGTGATCACGTACAGCAGGCCGTCCGGGCCCTGCCGCACGTCGCGGATGCGCTGGTGCAAGTCGCCCAGTAGACGCTCGCGGCGCAAGTCCTCGAGCTTGTCGTCCACGACCACGCGCTCGAGCCCGCCGGTGCGTGGGATCTCGCCGACGCGCGCGCTGCCGATGAACAGGTTGCCCTTCCACTGCGGGAACTTGTCGCCCGTGTAGAAGGCGAGCCCGGTGGGCGCGATCGACGGCACATAGAGGATCTGCGGCTGCTCGATACCCTCGCCGAGCGGCGTCGGCGAGATCCGCGGACCGTCGTAGTTGCGGCCGAAGCTCCACTTCGGCCAGCCGTAGTTCTTGCCGGCCTGGATCAGATTGATCTCGTCGCCGCCGTTGGGGCCGTGCTCGGCCGCGAGCACCGAGCCCGTGGCCGCGTGCACGGTCAAGCCGAGCTGATCGCGATGCCCCAGCGTGAACACCTCGGGCCGCGCGCCGGCTTGCCTTGCGAACGGGTTATCCGCCGGCGCGGTGCCGTCGTCCTTCAAGCGCAGCACCTTGCCCAAGACGCTTTTCGGATCCGGCGAGGATTGGTCGAACGGCGCGCCCGTGGTCATGTAGAGCAGGCCGTCGTTGCCGAACGCGAGCCGTGAGCCGCTCGAGCCGGTGGACCATTCGCCCGAGAACAACTCCTTCACGCCGGTCAGCGCCATGCCGTCGAGCTTGCCCCGGCCGAGCGCGATCGCCGCGTACTTGCGGGGCGGATTCGCGTTCGGGACGGGCTCGCCCTCCTTCGCGTACGTGAAATACACGAGCTTGTTGTCGGCGAACTTCGGATGGAGCACCACGTCGAGCAGGCCGAAGCCGCGGACCGTGCTCGGCGCGGGCGTGCCGGTCACGACCGCCGTCTCGAGCTGCGCCTTCTGCGACGAATCCGCCGCGTGCCGCACGACGCGCAAGCGCCCGCCGCGCTCCGCGACGAGCGCGTCGCCGCTCGGCAGGAACGCGACGCTGAACGGATGCGGAATCCCGCGCGCGACGATCGACACCTTGATGCCGTGCTGCTCGGCCGTGTCGAACGTGTACGGCGTGTCGCGTAACTTGACCGCAGCGACACCGATGTCGGGCGGCGCCTGCGCCGACGCGCTCAGCGCACCGCCGAACGCTACCGCGGCTCCGATCCAGAGGGTTCTCATTGCTCTTCTCCGTTGCTGCGCTCTCGCGAGCGCGTGAGGGTGTTCGGCGAGACGGCTTCTACGGCAGGCCCGCGACCGCGGCTTGCGCGCACTCGTTCGCGACGGTGAGGTAGCGGCGCACCGTGTCCGCGCCCACGACATACGGGTTCGGCGCGCCCGCCGCGCGGCGCGCGAGCGCCGGCAGCTTCACCTTCGTGCCGTCGTAGTCGCTGTGGTTCGAGAGCAGCACGTCGGCGCCCGCGGCCGCGGCGATGTCGCGAAAGCGCGCGGCCGATGCGGCATACGCCTGAATGCGCGGCTTGTCCGGCCCGAAGTTGAACGCCGTGCCGCCCCAGAGCGCCGCGACGTGGCGGTCCGCGCCCTCGCGCAGCGGGATGATCGTCGACACGGTGCCCGGCGTGTGACCGGGCGTGAGATACAGCGTGAGCGTGGTGTCGCCGAGCGTGAGCTTTTGGCCGTCGGTGATCTCGAGATCGCGCTTCGGCTTCCAGCGCGGGTTGTCGTGCTCGACCATGTCCCAATCGGCGGAGCTCATGAGCACGCGCGCGCCGTAGCGCTCCTGGAGCAGCTTCGCGCCGCCGGCGTGGTCGAGGTGGCCGTGGCTGATCAGCACGTACTTGATGTCGGCCGGCTTCATGCCGAGCTTGGTCAGGCCTAGGACCACCTCGTCCTCGACCGAGTAGTCGAACAGAGGATCGGTGACGATGATGCCGGCCGACGTGGGGATCGCCCACGACGTGTAGTCGGTCATGCCGAGGAAGTAGAAGTTGTCGAAAACCTTCGCGGGCTCGGCGTGCCACGAATTGCGCGGCGGGTCGGCCGGCGGAGCAGCGCGCAACGGATTAGCGGGCGACGAAGCGCCCGCGGGCCGCGGAGCCGCCGCGGCGATCCCGGGCGCGACCGGTTTGCACAGCAGATCGAACAGCACCGCGTGCTCGGTGCCCGCCGCCGCACGACCCGCGGCCACGTGCCGCTCCACTTCGGGATTCGGCGCGGGCGTCTGTGCCCGCGCACCGGCGGCGGCGACGAGCGTCGCGCCGAACACGAGGACTGCTTGAGCGCGTCCGATCGGCCTCATCGCACTCACTCCCTTACGGCAGCGCGAACACGTACACCTGCGGCGCCGAGCTCGAGCCCGTGAGCTCCGGCGTCACTCGCCGCGCCGCATTCGCGACGAGCGACGGGCCGGTCGTCACGGCGACGTACTGCTTGCCGTCGACCGCATACGACACGGGATAGCCGCTCACCGCCGCACCGAGGTCCGTTTCCCAGAGCACTTCGCCGGTGGCATCGTCCATGGCCTTGAACTTGCCCTCGACGTCGCCGCCGAACACGAGGCCGCCGCCGGTGGCGACGAGCGACATCACGCCGGTGCGCTGCTCGTGCTTCCAGAGCGTGGTGCCCTTCTCCGCGTTGATCGCCCACACCACGCCGACGTCCTTCGCGCCCGGCGCCACGATGTACTCCGTATCGAAGCCGTAGACCTTCGACGGGTCCCGCTGGTCGGTGTTGGTCGTGGCGTTCATGCACATGTTCTGCATCGGCATGTACATCGTGTTGGTTTTCGGGCTGTACGCGCCCGCGGGCCAGTTCTTGCCGCCGTTCGTGCCCGGGCAAACCATCAGCGTCTGGCCCTTGTGCGTCCAGATCACGTCGGGGTTCTCGGTGACCTTGCCCTTGCCGTCGATGCTCTTCACGACATTCTGCATCACGGTGGGCCGCGCCCACAGGAACTCGCCGGTCTGCCGGTCGAGCGTGTAGACGATGCCGGTCTTGCCGGGGATGCCGGTGATCACCTTGCGGCGCTCACCTGGGCGCACGCTCGGGTTGATCCACGTGACTTGGCTCGGATCCGGCGTGACGGCCGTGTCGACGAGCAGCCGCTCGAACGGATGGTCGAGATCCCAGTTGTCCACGAGATGCTGGTAGTACCACTCGATCTTGCCGGTCTGCGGGTTCAGGGAGAGCGTGGAGTTGTTGTAGAGGTGTTGCTTGTCGGCGCCGCCCAAAATGAACTTCGGCGCCGGAATCGTGACCGACGTGCCGACGAAGATGCGGTCGAGCACCGGGTCGTAGCTCGGCACCATCCAGGTGCCGACGTGCCAACGCTGCTCGTTGGGCACGTCGCCCCAGGTCTCGCCGCCGGGCTCGCCGATCTTCGGGATCGTGCGCGTGCGCCAGAGCTCCTTGCCGGTCTTCGCGTCGTGGGCCGTGACGATGCACGAGTCCATGGTCGCCTGCGGCTGGCATTGACGGCCCGTGATCACCTTGCCGTTGGCGATGATCGGGCCGGCGCTCGCGCGCGCGGGGAGTTTCGGATCGAGGACCTGCGTTTCCCACGTGAGCTTGCCCGTGCGCGCGTCGACCGCGTACATCGAATTGTCGGCGCCCGCGTCGATGAGAGTGGTACCCCAGATGGCCATCGTGCGGTTGGTGCCGCCGCGCACGCCTTCGGGATACTGGCGCCTGTACTCCCAGAGCGCCGCGCCGGTCTTGGCGTCGAACGCCTGTATGTAGTCGCCGGAGTTCGGGATGTACATGTGGCCGGCGTAGACGAGCGGCGTGGCTTCCTGCGTGCCCTCCTTGCCGATCGGCTGCGCCCAGACCTGCTTCAGGCCTTTGACGTTGCGCTTGTTGATTTGCTCGAGCGGGCTGTAGCCCCAGCTGTCGAGCGTGCGCCGCCACATGAGCCAGTCGCCCGCGTCCGGGTTCTGGAGCATCTTGTCCGTGACCGGGACGAACGGCTTGTCGTCGGCGGCGTGCGCCGACAGCGCGGCGGCAACGCCGAGAACGACCGCCAGGGATGGCGGAAGTGCCGCAATTGCATGGAGCACATTGCGGCCGAGAGCAAGCAGGCGTGTCGAAGACTTGAGCATGGCGATCCCCCCAAAGCGAAGCGGCCCGCAACTGCGGGCCGCTCTACGATTCAGTGCACTATTCCCAGAACTTCCACCACGGCTTTGCCGGCTTCGGCGCCGCGGCGGGTGCGGCAGGCGGCGGCGCCGCGGCGGGCGGCCCGGCCGCGCCAGGCGCCGCGGGCGCGCCGGCGGCTCCCGGCGGGCCCTGGCCCGGCGTGGGCGGCGGCGCGACGCCGTCGTTCGAGAAGTCCTCGAATGCGTGCTCGCGGCACGCGTCGGGCGCGTACGGCAGGTCGGCCACGCCGATCGTGTCCTGTCCCGTGTATTCGTTCGTGTAGTAAACGGGGTCGGTGGCCGTGTAGCTGCGTGTGATCTTCATCGCGGCCGGGTCGAGCGCGAACCGCTCGACGACGTGCAGCTTGTCGCTATTCATGATCGGCGGATTGAGCACGCCCGGCGCGAAGCCGACCGTGTCGACGACCAGCACGTCGTTCTCGAACTTGCCGATAGAGTGGCCCGCGCGGCTCGGCGGGCTGCTCGCCGGATGCGTGGGCTGCATGTGGATCGTGCGCGCGAAGCCGAGCTGGCCGTACTGGAGCGTGATCTCTTCTTCGTTCTGCGTGATGCGGTTGACCGGGCCGTCGAACGTCCAATCGAACAGGATGCTCGTGGTCTCGCAGCGCATCCGGGGGTTGTCTTCCTGGTTGAAGTTGCGGAAGGCGGATGCGGCCTTCTGCCCCGCCTCGGTGTACTCGACGCGCGGACGGCCCGCTCCGGGCGGCGGTCCGCCGGCGGGCGGCGTGGGACGCTCGCCCGGCTTGAAGTTGCTCAGTTGGCTCACGGGCACGAGCGCGCCGGACTTGCCGCGCGGGTCGGTCATGACCACCTGCTCCGGCGCCCAGTCGCCGTTCAGGTTCGGCTCGCCGCTCGGCAGGCGCGCGGGCCGCGGCGCCGCTGCGGCGGTCGCCGTCGCGGCGCCGGGCTTCGTGAGCTGAGCGTAGCGGTCGGCCGAGGTGCCGTCGGCGAACACGACGGTGTTCACGTAGCACGAGTTCACGTCGAACCGATCGGGCGCGCCGGTGATCGCGATCGCCTCGCCGACCTTGAACATGTCGACCGACCAGCCCGAGCGGCGCAGCACGGTCGCCGCGCGCATCTCGCAGCGGTGCGGAACCTTGGCGCCGCCGTCGCCCGCAACCTCGAAGTAGACATAGGCGTGCGGATTCACGAAGTCGATCCGGGTGATCGTGCCGGAGAGCGCGATCTCCTTTTGCGTATCGAAGTTGCCGAAGCCGTGATGGGCCAGAGCGGCGCCCGCCGCGAGCACACCACCCGCCAAAATCGTTACCCTTGCGCCGCGCATACCGATCCCTTCGAGCCGTCGTGGAATGGGCGTATTAATCCCGAGTTTCCAAGCGAGTTCAACCGCGTAGCCGCGACCGGGGCCGAACCCGACCGAACGGTTCGGACTCGTCGATACCTCCTCGGCATAGATGCGATCTCCTCCAGCGACCTGGTCGGTCGGAAAAACCGACGCCGTTCTCTTGAACTCCATTCCGGTCATACTTATCATGAGCATGCTTATTATTGTGAGGTGTTCACTTTGACCTCCCGATTCGACTCCGAGCGCGGCGTGGGATTCTTGATCAACGACGTGGGACGGCTGCTGCGGCGCAACTTCAATCGCCGTGTTCAGGCGCTGCGCCTCACCCAAGCGCAATGGCGCGCGATCGCGCACCTGTCGCGCAGGGAGGGAATGACGCAGGTGGAGCTCGCGGACGTCCTCGAGATCCAGCCGATTACGCTCACCCGCCTGATCGACCGGCTGGAGGCCGCGGGTTGGGTCGAGCGGCGTGATCATCCGCTCGACCGGCGCGCGGTGCAGCTGTATCTCACGCCGAAGTCGGAGCCGATCCTCGAACAGATGCACGAGCTTGCGACCGAGACGGTCGCGCTCGCCGTCGCCGGCCTGCCGGCCGCGAGTCAGAAGCAGCTCGTCGAAGACCTCCAGCACATGAAGCGCAACCTCACGGCCGCGGAAACCGCGGCCGCGGGCGAAGTCGAATCCACCGGAAGGACCAACCATGTCGGCCGAAAGCCCAAGCTCCAGCGCGCCCGCTAGCCCCCCGCAATCCTCGCCCGCCGCCAGCGCGCCGCCGCCCGCCACGCGCCCGCCCGCCCCCGCCGCGCCGCGGCGTAAGTGGCTGCGCAGCGTGTTGCTCACGCTGGGCCCGCTGGTCGTGGTCGTCGGCGCCGCGTACGTCTACGTGACGACGGGCCGCGTCGTCTCTACCGACAACGCCTACATCAAGGCCGACATCGGCATCGTCGCCGCGCGGATCACCGGCCCGATCGTCGAGGTCGCCGTCCACGAGAACCAGACCGTCGCGCAAGGCGACGTGCTGTTCAAGATCGAGGACACGCCGTTCAAGGTGGCGCTCGATCGCGCCGACGCCCAGCTCGGCGCGGTGCGCGACTACGTCGAGGGCATCCGCGCGTCGTACCGCCAGAAGCTCGCGTCGCTCGAGCTCGACAAGACCAACGCGGCCTTCGCGAAGCGCGAGTACGACCGCGTGCAGGCGCTCGCGGCGCAGAAGCTCACGTCCGAGATCAACGTGGACACCGCGCGCAACAAGAGCGACGTGGCGAACCAGGAGCTCGTGGTCACGCAGCGCTCGCTCGACCAGATCCGCGCGCAGCTCGGCGGCGATCCGGAGCGGCCGCTCACGGAGCTGTCCGCGTTTCTCGCCGTGAAGTCGATCCGCGACACCGCCGTGCTCGACCTCGAGCACACGGTGGTCCGCGCGCCGTTCGACGGCATCGCGAGCAAGGTGCCGCAGGTCGGCAACTACGTCGCGCCCGGCACGGCGGTGATGAGCGTGGTGTCGTCCCGCGAAACGTGGATCGAGGCGAACTACAAGGAGACCGATCTCACGCATGTCGAGGTCGGCCAACCGGTGACCGTCAAGATCGACACCTATCCCGACCGCGAGTGGCGCGGCACGGTGCAGAGCATCGCCAGGGCCACCGGCGCCGAGTTCTCGGTGCTGCCCGCGCAGAACGCTACCGGCAACTGGGTCAAGGTCACGCAGCGAATCCCGCTCAGAATCGCGATCGAGAGGCGCGCGAGCGATCCGGAGCTCCGCGTGGGCATGAGCGCGGACGTCGAGATCGACACCGGCTGGGAGCGTCCCGCGCCGGCGTTCCTCACGTGGCTGCGCCCGGACCGCGCGGAGGCCGCGACCCCAAGGAGCCATCGATGAACGCCGCGAGCGGCGCAGCGGCGCCGCTCAACCGCGGCATGATCACCGTCTCGATCATGCTCGCGACGATCATGCAGGTCGTCGACATGACGATCGTCAACGTCGCCCTGCCGCACATGCAGGGCAACATGTCGGCGACCCAGGACCAGATCTCCTGGGTGCTCACGTCGTACATCGTGGCGGCCGCCATCATGACGCCGCTCACGGGCGTGCTCGCGCAGATCATGGGGCGCAAGCGCCTGTTCATCTTCGCGGTCATCGGCTTCACGATCGCGTCGATGCTGTGCGGCTCGGCCACGTCGCTCACCGAGATCGTGGTGTTCCGGGTCCTCCAGGGCGCGTTCGGCGCGCCGCTCGTGCCGCTGTCGCAGGCGGTGATCCTCGACATCAACCCGCGCGAGAAGCACGGCTCCGCGATGGCGCTCTGGGGCGTCGGCGTGATGGT
>Ga0137409_10000455_pt1 | contig 44652 bp, 37 predicted proteins | sample CZODoug1_16funga_FD_122059 | JGI IMG/M metagenome (GOLD analysis project Ga0137409, IMG submission 122059) | Vadose zone soil fungal communities from Angelo Coast Range Reserve, California, USA - CZODoug1_16fungal (Hybrid Assembly) | ecosystem: Environmental > Terrestrial > Soil > Vadose zone...
CGCGGAGTACTGGTCCGCCACCCCCGGGCCGATCAAACGCGCGGCCGACGCCGCCCGCTGGGTCATCCGCCACACCGCGGGATCGACCCGCTACTCCCACGCCGCCCGGGGGCTGACGCACGAGCTCGACGTCTTCGTCCATGCGGAGGACCCCGTCAAATTCTCGCTGCTCACCATCAGGAACGAGACGTCCCGCACCCGGCATCTGAGCCTGTTCGCCTACGCCGAGTGGGTCCTCGGTCCCGTCAAGATGGGAGACCAGCTCCATACGGTGACGGAGCACGAGACCGCGCTCGGCGCGATCCTCGCCCGCAACGCCTATTCCTCGGACATGAAGGATCACGTGGCCTTCCTCGCGGCGGATCCGGCGCCGCAGTCGTTCACGGCCGACCGCGTCGAGTTCCTCGGGCGGAACGGTTCCCCCCGCACACCCGCCGCGCTCCGGCGGCTCCGCCTGTCGGGGCTCGTCGGCGCGGGCCTCGATCCCTGCGCCGCCCTCCATCAGCGCATCGCCCTGGCGCCGGGCGAGACGCGGACCGTCGTCGTCATCCTCGGCCAGGGGCGCTCCGCCGAAGAGGCCCGGGCGCTGATCCGGCGGCACCGCTCCCCGGAGGCGGCCCGCAGCGCGCTGGCGGGAATCCGAGAGCAGTGGGACCGCATCCTGGATGCGGTGGAAGTCCACACGCCCGACGACTCCATCGATCTGCTGGCAAACCGCTGGCTCCTGTACCAGGCGATCTCCTCGCGTCTCTGGGGTCGGACGGGCTACTACCAGCCCGGCGGCGCCTACGGATTCCGCGACCAGCTCCAGGACGTTCTCGCCCTGGGGTTCACCCGTCCGGATCTCTCGCGGGAACATCTGCTCCGCGCGGCGTCCCGGCAGTTCGCCGAAGGAGACGTCCAGCACTGGTGGCATCCTCCCGCGGGCCGGGGAACCCGCACCCGCTGCTCCGACGACCTGCTCTGGCTCCCCTACGCCGTGGCGGAATACGTCGAGACCAGCGGCGACGCCGCAGTCCTCGACGAGAAGGTCCCCTTCCTCGAGGCGCCGGTGCTCGCGCCCGACCAGCACGAAGCCTATATCCAGCCCAAGGTCACCGGAGAGGCCCCGACGCTCTATGAGCACTGCCTCCGCGCGCTGGAGAAAGGGACCACCTCGGGACCGCACGGCCTGCCCCTCATCGGCACCGGCGACTGGAATGATGGGATGAACGCCGTCGGCGCCAAGGGACAGGGCGAAAGCGTCTGGCTGGGCTGGTTCCTCCATACGGTGCTGACGCGCTTCGCGCCGCTCTGCGAGCGTCGGGGGGAGGCCGAGCGCGCCGCGCGGTTCCTCTCGTCGGCGGCGCAGCTCGCCGACAAGCTCGAACTCGCCTGGGACGGCGACTGGTACCGCCGGGGGTATTACGACGACGGCAGCCCGCTCGGATCGGCGCTCAACACGGAGGCCCGCATCGACGCGATCGCGCAATCGTGGGCCGTGCTCTCCGGCGCCGCGCCGGCGGCGCACGCCGAGCGCGCGATGGACGCCGTGCGCACGCATCTGATCCGCCGGGACATCCAGCTCAGCCTGCTGCTGACCCCGCCCTTCAACTTCGCGGGACAGTACCCCGGCTATATCCAGGGCTACGTCCCGGGCATCCGCGAGAACGGCGGGCAATACACGCACGCCGCGCTCTGGACGCTGATGGCCGTCGCGAAGCAGGGCAACGGCGACGAGGCCGTGGAGCTCCTCCACATGACGAACCCGGTCAACCGGACGCGGACCGCGGCGGAAATCGAGCGCTATAAGGTCGAACCCTACGTGGCGGCCGCGGACATCTACGCCCACAGCGCGCACAAGGGTCGCGGCGGCTGGACCTGGTATACGGGCTCCGCGGGCTGGATGTACCGGGCCATCCTCGAGTCCATCCTCGGGCTGAAGCGCAGGGCCGGGAGCTTCTCCGTCCATCCGACCATTCCCGCGTCCTGGCCCGGGTTCTCGATCCGCTGGAAGATCGACGGCACCGTCTACGAAATCACGGTGCAGAACCCGGATCACAAGACCCGGGGCGTCGCCCGGGTCGAGGTCGACGGCTCGCCGGTCGACCCGGACGCGATCCCGATCGTCAACGACGGGAAGACGCACGCGGTGCGCGTGGTGATCGGTCAGCCCGCGGTGGAGCTGGCGGCTAGTCCTCGGACTTGAGCCGCGCTTCGACTTCTTCCCAATCCAGGTTGGCGAAGAACGCGTCGATATAGCGCGCCCGTTCCATGCCGGTATAGGCGTGCTCCCAGACGTCCATCAGCAGGATCGGCGTGAAGCCCGCGGGATGGTTGTTCTGGTGCAGGTCGATCCAGTGGTTGGAGAGGCGGTCCGTGGACGGATCGCGGTACAGGATCGCCCAGCCGACGCCGCGCATCGCGCCGACGGCCCGGAACTCTTTCTCCCACGCCGCGACGCTCTCCCAGGAATCCGACAGGAACTCACCGATGTCGCGCGAGGCCGACGCGCCGCCGGGCTTCAGGTTCTCGAAGTAGAGCTCGTGCAGCCGCATGCCGTTCAGCTCGAACCCCATCCGGCGGTGCAGCTCGCTCCACGCGGGACTGCCGGGCTCCGCCTCCCCCAGGCTCCGGTTCAGGCGGTTGACGTTCTTGACGTAGCCGGAATAAAGCTTCAGATGCGCGTCGACGAGCGCATCCGGGATCTCGCTCAGTCCGTGGAGATGGGGGTAATCGGTCTCGACGTATTCATAATAGCCAAGGCCCAGCTTCTTCATGGGACACCTCACCCGTATGAGCCCGCAGCAGGGAGGCCGTTATCGGAAAGCAGGGGCGGGTGAAAATAGGGCGGCCCGGATCCCCCTGGGGGGGACCCGGACCGCAGAAGGCGGATCGCGCCTGATTGGCGCCTCAGTTGCTCCTGGCCGTGCAGCAGTTCTCGAACTCGGTCTTCATGCGCTGGGACAGGTCGCGCATCGATTCGGACTTCTCGCGACCCGCGATGAACGTGACCTTCACGTTCTCGCCGGACTTGTCCATCTTGAACCGCACGGGGATGGAATTGGTCTGACGGGCGTCGACGATCGCGCCGCTGTCCGTCATCTTCTTGTCGGTGACGATCAGGTCCAGGCGCCGCGACGCATCCTCGGCCGCCTTCACACAGGTGTCCAGGGAGTGCGTGTATGTGCCTTCGGCCGTATTGCCGCCGAAGAACGTCGACTTGGCCTCCTTGAGGCCCACCTTTTCGGCGATCTTCTCATGAATCATCTCCGCCATGTTCCGGTTGCCCGGCTCCACGCGGACGGAAACCGCGGAGGTCTTGGGGTCGAGGCTGTCGACGCGGACCAGGACCTTCTCGCCGGCCGACCGATGGGCCTTGATGACGCCGCCCATCGCGTCGTGCGCATCGCTGTCGACCGTGAGGTCGTACGATTTCACCGCACCCAAGGCGGCGCTCCAAGTGTCCTCGGCGCTGCGCGCATATTGGCGGTCGACGGTGTTCAGGCCCGTGCCCAGATCGCCTTTGCTCGTCGCGTTGTTGTGATCCGAGCTGCAGGCGCCCAGCGAAAGCGCCAAGCCCGCCAGCAGGGCTGTCGAAATCTTCATGTGATCCTCCATACATACAGGGTTCCAGGGTTCGGGGTCGACGGCTACACGCGCGCCGTGCCGCGGTTCGACACCATACCTCCGATGCCCAGGATCATCGAGACGATCCCGCCCAGAAGCAGCCAGATGGACTTGTCCGTCGGCTTCCCGGCGAAAAACCGGGAGAACTCCGAGCCGATGGAGTCGGACGCGGAGAGTCCGAAACCCAGCAGGACGATGCCGACGACAAATAGCGCCAATCCGAGAAATCGAGTCATGGGAGCAGCTCCTATTGGGATGCCTTGATCCGGCGACGGACGATACGGTGGACCCGCACCTTGACGACGCGTCGAGGTTCCCCGGCTTTCGGTTTCCTTGATCCGAATGGCCACATCAGTCACCTCCTAAGGAATCGATCCCGGACGATCCCGGACGTTATCCCCCTCCCATAACATCCCGCCACCCGGGAGGCTCCCCATTCCTGACACATTGAGGTGACCGATGATCGGCCCAGGGAAGCCCGTCCCCCATCTGCCTCCGACGCCGGAGGCGCCCCCGCAGGATCCCCGGCCCGTGGAGCCGGCGCCCGGAAGGCCGTATCCTGCGGAGCCGGGCGTCGAGTGAGCACCCGCTCCGTCACCAACGTCATCCGCCGCAAGCGGAAGGAATCCCAGGGGCCCGCGCCCGTCCTCCGCCTCCTGGCCGCCTTCCCCGGACGCACCGCCGCCGCGGCCATCACCGGCCTCGTGGTCGGCATGCTCGGCTGGGCCGTCGCCCTCTTCGTCCAGTCCGTCGTGGACCGGAGCCGGGAGCCCCAGGCCCTCGGCCTGCTCGCGATCGGCGTCGCGGGCGTCCTCCTCGTTCGCGGGATCGTCAGCATCGTCCGCCGCGTGATCCAGGTCCGCCTGGCGCGGGAGATCGAAAGCGACCTGTCGGGGGCCTACCTCGACCACGTCACGCGCCTCGAGATGCGCTTCTACGAGCGCTACCACAATGGCGACCTGCTGGGCCGCCTGCGCGGGGTCGAAGTCCTCCGCAACGCGGTCGAAGACCGCTTCCTCGGGGTCATCTTCGACGCGGTCCTGGTCGTCATCGCCGCCGTGCTGATGATGCTGCGCAGCGTGCCGCTGGCCCTTCTGGCCGTGGCCGGCGCGGCCTTCCCGGCCTTCGTCATCCTCCTGCTCCGGAAGCGGATCAAGTCGTCGTTCGAGGAGATCCGGGAGCACGACGGGGAATATTCCAACCGCTGCATGGACGCCCTGCTGGGGGTCCGCGACCTGCGCCTGACCGAGGGCGAATCCTGGATCCTCGGGCGCATGAAGGAGGCCCTCCGCAAGTTCCAGGACATCCGCAGCGGCCAGGTCGTCATGCTCACGATCGTCTCGGCCATCACGATCTTCGTGTCGACCATGACCGGGATCTGCCTGCTGCTCCTCGGCGCGTGGAAGGTGGACTCCGGCACGCTCACGCAGGGCCAGTTGATGTTCCTCTTCACGATGAGCGGCACCATGCTCGGCCCCCTCGAGCAGCTCGCCTCGACCTGGATCACGTTCGACGAGGCCTCGGTCGCGTATTCCCGCTATGCCGAGATCCTCGCGCTGCCCGCCGAAGCCCGCGAAGCCGACCCGGTCGTCGCCCCCGTCCTCGGCGGCGTGCGGCTCGAGAACGTGTCGTTCGGGTATAAGGCCGGTCAGCCGATCCTCAGCGGGATCGACCTGGACGTCCCCGCCGGCACGTCGCTGGCGATCGTCGGCGAAAGCGGCGCGGGCAAGACGACCCTGCTGTCCATGATCGCGGGCCTCTATATCCCCGACCAGGGCCGGGTCCTGATCGACAAGCTCGCGATGGACGACACCGCCATGCCGCGCATCCGCGAGGTCACGGGCGTCGTGTTCCAGCAGCCCCACCTCTTCGCTGCCACGGTCGACGAGAACATCCGCATGGGCCGCTGGAAGGCGACGCGCGACGAGGTGCGCGACGCCGCCCGCCTCGCCCACGCGGACGACTTCATCTCGCTCCTCCCGGAGGGCTACGAGACGCGGGTCAGCCACGCCGGCTCGAACTTCTCCGGCGGCCAGGTGCAGCGCATCGCGATCGCCCGCGCGCTGGTCTGCCGTCCGCGCATCCTGCTCCTCGACGAGGCCACGGGCAACCTGGACGCGCATACGGAGGCGGGGATCTGGTCGATGCTGACGAACGGACAGCTGGGGTGCACGCGCATCTTCATCACGCACCGGATGAGCACGACGCGGCGCATGGACCGCATCGTCGTGCTGGACAAGGGCCGCATCGTGGAGACCGGATCCTTCGACGAGCTCATCCGCGCCGACGGCCACTTCCAGAAGCTGTGGAAGCGCCAGGGCCTCGCGGCCGCGCTCGACGAGAAGACGGATCTGACCCTGGCCAGCTAGCCGATCAGGGAGCGGTCGACGTCGGCGATCCGCGCGCGCCCGCAGAGCGCCATCGCCGTCTCGAGCTCGCTCCGCAGGAGGCCGACCGCGTTCGCGACCCCATCGGCGCCGCCCACCGCCAGCGCACAGAGATAAGGTCGTCCGATCAGCACCGCGGCGGCGCCCTCGGCGAGCGCCTTGAGGACGTCGGTGCCGCGGCGGATCCCGCCGTCGACGAGGACGGGGACGCGGCCGGCGACGCGGTCGACGATCGCAGGCAGGGCCTCGATGGTGGCCGGGGCCGTGTCGAGATTGCGTCCGCCGTGGTTCGACACGACGACGCCGCCCACGCCCAGGCCCACGGCGCGGTCCGCGTCGTCGGGATGCAGGATCCCCTTCAGGAGCACGGGCACCTTGCAGAGCGCCTGGAACTCCTCGATCTCCTTCCAGGTCAGCGACACGCGCTTGGTCGACCCCGCCCGGCGCTCCTTCATGTTCTGGGGATTCATGGGGAGCGTGAGATTCTTCGGAAGGGCAAAGCCGGCGCGCTGCTCGCGGTGGCGCGGGCCGATGACCGGGGTATCGACCGTGACGACGAGCGCCTTGCAGCCGGCGGCCTGGGCGCGCTCGATGAGGTCGCGGTTGCGGCCCTGATCGGCCTGCGTGTAGAGCTGGAGCCAGAAGGGTCCGGGGGCGGCTTTGGCGATGTCTTCGATCGACACGGTCGCGTTCGAACTGACGACGAAGAGGGCCCCGGCTTTCGCCGCGCCGCGGGCGGTCGCGATCTCGCCGTCCTTATGGAGCAGTTTCTGATAGGCGGCCGGCGCCAGGAGGATGGGATGAGGCAGATCCAGGCCGAAGAGCTTGACGCGGACGTCGACCTGGGAGACGTCGACGAGCACCCGCGGCCGGAGCCGGATGCGCTCATACGCCTCGCGGTTCCAGCGGATCGTGATCTCGTCCGCGGCCCCGCCCGCGACGAAGTCATACGCCGTCGCCGTCAGCTTCCGCCGCGCGGCCTCCTCGAAATCCTGGAGGCAGACGATAGGGGCACCCTTTTTCATCGATGACAACAGTACCATCGAAGGAGGAGTCCGTCGAATATCCCCGGGGGTCAGGTATCATTCCCGTGTGGCTCCGCGTGGCAGCAAAGTCTCCGTTAAGCGTGCCGCCCTCCAGATTGGCCTGAGTGTCTTTGTAGTATTCGGATTCCTGGGGACCCTCGGCTCTCTCGCATTCGGTGGTTTGCTGGTGTGGCCCGTAACGGCGGTCCTATACCTCGCGGGGTTGCTCCTCGATCTCAGCGAGATCGGACTTGTCGGCATCCTCCTTTCCGCATTCCTGGGGAACGGACTCGTTGCCTGGCTGATCTGGATGTCCTTATGGGGTTTGAGCTCGATTCTCCCGTCCGAGAATTCGAGTCATTCTCAGTAAATCCTGGCCCATTGCCCTCCACCGCGACTTTCATGTGGCCAGCGTATGTTTTGTAGACAAGTAGCAGCCTGGAATGGGATGCTGGGCCCCCTGAGGAACTCCCCGTGAAGATCGCCAAGGTCGAGTCGTTTCTCCTGTCCTGCCCCCTCCCCCAGCCGCTCAAGCTGACGTTCTGGAACGGCGAGCGTACCATCCTCAAGCGCGACGCCATGATCCTCCGCGTCACGAGCGACACCGGCCTCAAGGGGTATGCCCCCGGCCCCGCTCACGAACACGCCGCCCATGAGATCCGCGACCATATCGGCCCCTTCCTCATCGGCCGGGATCCGCTCGGCTGGAAGGAGTTCGCGTTCAAGGGCGACCTCGAACTCACCAAGACCTACCACGCCGTCGAGATCGCCGTCATGGACCTCGTCGCGCGCCACCAGGGCAAGCCGCTCTCGGAGCTGGCCGGCGGACGCGTCCGCGACACCCTCAAGCTCTACGGCTCGGGCGGCATGTACCAGCCTCCCGAGAAGTACGCGCAGGAAGCCGCCGACGTCCAGGCCATGGGCTTCCCCGCCTACAAGTACCGGCCGGCGCTCGGCCCCGACGAGGACCTCCGCACCGTCCAGCTCATGCGAGAAAAGTGCGGACCGGACTTCGGCATCATGATCGACGCCCATTCCTGGTGGCGCATGGGCGACAAGAGCTACTCCTTCGACACCGTCGCAGCCCTCGCGAAGAAGATCGCGGCGTATGGCCCCGTCTGGCTCGAGGAGCCGCTCCCCCCCGAGGACCACGCCGCGTACCGCAAGCTGAAGGCCCTCCAAATCCTTCCGACCGCGACCGGCGAGCACGAGCAGGATGAGGCGGGCTTCCTCGACCTCATCCAGACCAGAGCCGCGACCTATATCCAGATGGACGTCTGCTGCCAGGGCGGCTTCGCGATGGGCCGCCGCGTCTGCGAGGCCCTCGCGAAGGAGGGCCTGAAGTTCGCCTTCCACAGCTGGGGCACCGTCCTCGAAGTCCTCTCGGCCGCCCACTTCGGCGTCTGCTTCCCCGAGTCCGTCGTCGAATGGCTTGAATATCCCTGCCACGGAAACTTCGGCCGCAAAGGCATGTATCCCTTCCCCCTCGCCGACGAGATCCTGACCGAGCCGCTCGACATCCATCAGGGCATCTTGACGGTGCCCAAGGGGCCGGGTCTGGGCGTCGACGTCAACGAGGACGTGATCGCGAAGTACCCGTGGATCCCCGGTCCCTGGTCCTATTTCAAAATCAACTCGCCGCCCGAGACGATCGCCGTCACCGGCGACCACAGCGTGAAATGGGTGGAGGCGAAGTGACCGACACTTCCGAGGACCTTCGGAAGCGGGTCGTGTCGAAGGTGACCCGGCGGATCATCCCCTTCATCTTCCTCTGCTACGTCGTCGCGTATCTCGACCGCGTCAACATCGGCATGGCGGAAGGGCTGCAGGGCGACTTGAAGCTGTCCGAGTCTCAACTCGGCTGGGGGGGCGGGCTGTTCTTCCTCGGGTACTTCCTCTTCGAAGTCCCCAGCAACCTGATTCTCCATAAGGTCGGCGCGCGAATCTGGATCGCGCGCATCATGATCGTCTGGGGCTTCGTCACGATGGCGACCATCTGGGTCGCCGGCAAGTGGTCGTTCTTCGGCATGCGCGTCCTCCTCGGCCTCGCGGAGGCGGGCTTCTTCCCCGGCATCGTCCTGTACCTGACCTACTGGGTCCCGAACCGGGAGCGCGCCAGGATGGGCGCGCTCTTCATGATAGCCGCCCCGGTGGCGGTGGCCATCGGATCCCCCGTCTCCGGCGCCCTGCTCGGCCTCCACGGCACGGCCGGATTGAAGGGCTGGCAGTGGCTGTTCCTGCTCGAGGGTCTTCCCGCCGTGCTCCTGGGAGTCCTGACTTTTTTCTGCCTGCCGTCGCGGCCGGAGGATGTCCGCTGGCTCGACCCCGGGGAGCGCGAGTGGCTCGCCGCGGAACTGGAGCGCGAGCGCGCGGAAACGGGAGCCCGGGCGCACGCCTCCATCCGGGAGAGCCTGATGAATCCCAAGATCTGGATCCTTTGCATCTTCCTCTTCCTGAACACCACGGTGACCTACGGCATCTTCCTCTGGCTGCCGAAGATCCTGGGCGAGGTCTCCGGCATGAAAGGCTGGAGGCTGGGACTCCTGAGCGGCAGCACGCTCCTCCCGGCCATCCCCGGCATGATCCTCATCACCGCCCGCTCCGACCGGAAGGCGGAGCGCCGATGGCACACGGCATCCTGCTGCGCCCTTGCCTCGATCGGCCTCGTCCTGACGGTGCTCTCCGGAAAGATCACCGCCCTGGTCTGGATCAGTCTCGTGATCTGCCACATCGGACAGCGCACGATCCAGGCCGTGTTCTGGACCATTCCGCCGATCTTCCTCGGCGGCGTCGCCGCTGCGGCCGGCATCGCGTTCATCAATTCCGTCGGCAACCTCGGAGGCTACCTGGGACCCGGAGCCATGGGACGCCTGAAGGAATTGACGGGCGGCTATAATACGGGGCTCCTGGCCCTCGCCGGCATCGTCCTGGTGCAGGCGGCCATCGTGCTCTCGCTCCGACTGACCCCGAAGGGGACCCCCGCATGAAGATCGTCGAACTGCGCGTCCATCCCATCGCCATCGCCGACCCGCCGCTGCGCAGCTCCTACGGCCTCCATCAGCCTTATGCCCTCCGCACCATCCTCGAAATGGTCAGCGACGAGGGCCTGGTCGGCATCGCCGAAACCCACGGCGGCGACGCCATCGCGCAGGGCTTCAAGGCGCTCGAGGCCCGGCTGCTGGACGTCGACCCGTTCCAGCTCGCCGGGCTCCTGATCGACCTCGTCGAGGGCGACGTCGCGGGCTCCAGCCTCGACCGCTCCCAGACCTTCCACGTCCCCGGCGAGAATCCCCTCGACCTGAAGCAGCGCCTCTACTCCGCGCTGGAGATCGCGGCGCTCGACCTCTGCGGCCGCGCGCTCAAGAAGCCCGTCTGCGATCTGCTCGGCGGCCGGGTGCGCGACGAGGTCGCGTTCTCCGCCTATCCCTTCTACAAGCACGCCGGCGGCGGCGGCGAAGGGGCCGACGCCCGCGCCGACGAGTACGGCGAAGCGCTGACCCCCGAGGCGCTCGTCCACCAGGTGCGGCGGATGATCTGGCAGTACGGGTTCAAGGACATCAAGTTCAAGACCGGCGTTCTAGATCCCGAGATCGAGATCGAGACGGTGCGCCAGCTCCATCTTGCGTTCCCCGGCCTGCCGATCCGCATGGACCCGAACTGCGCGTGGTCCGTCGAGACGTCGGTCAAGGTCGGCAAAGCCCTGAAGAAAGAGTTCGCCAACGGGGGCTACCTCGAAGATCCCACCGCCGGCATGGACGGCATGGCCGCCGTGCGCCATCGGCTGCTGGAAGCCGGGATCGACACCCCGCTCGGCAGCAACGTCGCCGTCACCTGCTTCCCGGATCTCGCCGAGGCCGTCGAGAAGAAGGCGGTCCAGGTCGTGCTGAGCGACGTGCATTACTGGGGCGGCCTGCGCGCCACCCAGCACCTGGGCAAGCTGTGCAAGACCTTTGGCCTCGGGCTGTCGATGCACTCGAACAGCCACCTCGGCATTTCCGTGATGACCATGGCCCACGCGGCCGCCGTGACGCCGCACCTGACCTATGCGTGCGACACGCATTATCCCTGGTCCGACGCGAAGGACGAGGTCGTGCTGGGCGGCAAGATCAAGTTCCACGAGGGCCGCATCCGCATCGGAAACCGGCCCGGCCTGGGCGTCGACCTCGACTACGACCAACTCGCGCGCGGCGTCGAGCGCTACGGGAACTGCCCGTATCGCAAGCGCGACGACACCGCCGAGATGCGCAAACACGTCGATCCGAACTGGACCCGTATCCTCCCGAGGTGGTGACATGACGATGGATCCCCCGACGTTTCGGAGCAGGCTGGGCGGCGTGATCGCCTTTCCGGTGACGCCCTTCAAGCCGGACCTCTCGCTCGATCTCCCCGGATACCGGCGCAACCTGCAGGTGCTGCTGAAGCACAAGCTTTGCGCGATCGTCGCCGCGGGCGGCACCGGAGAGCTCTATTCGCTGACGCCCGCCGAGCACCAGGAGATCGTGAGGGCGACCGTCGAGGAGGTCCAGGGCGCCTGCCCCGTGATCGCCGGCGTCGGCTACAACCGCGCGATCGGGATGGGACTCGCCCAGGCCTCGGCTGCGGCCGGCGTCGACGCAATCCTGGCGCTGCCGCCGTATTACCCCAATGCGGACGACGAGGCGCTACTCGAATACTACGCCGCCATCGGCAAGTCGACGTCGCTCGGGTTCCTGGTGTACAGCCGCGACTGGGTCAATCCGACGGCGGCCTGGGTCGAGAAGCTCGCGGCAACGGTCCCCAACCTCGTCGCGTGGAAGGACGGCCAGGGCGACACGCGGCGCTACCAGCAGATCATGCAGCGCCTCGGCGACCGGCTCTACTGGATCGGCGGGGTCGGCGACGACAACGTCCCCGCGTACTACTCGATCGGGATCCGGACGTATACGTCGAGCATCGCGACCGTGTCGCCGAAGCTGTCGATCGAGCTGCACGAGGTCGCGGCGCGCGGCGACGCGGCCGCGCTCAAGAAGCTGATGGACGCCTACGTCACGCCCCTCTATGCGTTCCGCGCGCGGAAGAAGGGCTACGAGGTGTCGGTGATGAAGGAGATGATGACCCTCATCGGCCTCGCGGCGGGCCCCGTGCGGCCGCCGCTCGCGAACGTGAAGAAGGAAGAGATCGCGGAGCTGAAGACGATGCTGGAGGGCTGGAAGCCATGGCTCTGATCCTCGCCCTGGCGCTCGCCCTGCAGGCCGGCGACTATTATCCCCCGCCCGACAAGGACGGCGGCTGGCGCGTGCCGAAGGACGCGGCCGAGATGAAACAGGTTGCCGGGATGGACCCCGTCAGGCTCGACCAGGCCTGGGAGCTCTGCCAGCGCACGACGCAGCACTCGGGGCTGGTCGTCGTCCGCCGCGGGTACCTCGTCTATGAGAAGTATGCCGGTCGCGCCTGCCGCGACGCCAACCCCGACATGGCCTCCTGCGGCAAGGCGTGGACCAGCATCGCGTGCGGGATCATGCTGAAGGAGAAGCATGACGCGATCCCGGACGGCCTGGACACGAAGGTCTTCACGGAGAAGTATCTCCCCGAGGCGTTTCCGCTCGACGATCCGCGACGCGCCGAGATCACGCTCGGCCAGCTGCTCTGCATGAGCGCGGGCACCCACGGCGAGGGCAAGGCGCCCGGGATCCGGAAGGGCGACGTCATCCCGCTGGATCCCGCGCCGGGCCAGAACCTCAAGGATCTCGACACGTCGTCGCTCAAATGCCCCTTATGGTGCAAGCCGGGGGACGGCTATTCGTACTCGTCGCCCGCGCCGCACATCGCGTCGATGGTCCTGCGCCGGGTGACGGGGATGACGCTGAAGGACTACATCGACGAGCGCCTCGCGAAGCCCCAGGGCTGGGGCGCGTGGAACTACTGCCTCTACCGGGGCGACGTCACGCTGCCCCATGCCAACGGCGCGGGCAGCACGGCGCTGCGCTCGACGGACGCCTGCCGCTTCCTCTACTGCCTGCTGCGCAACGGACGCTGGCAGGACAAGCAGCTGGTGCCGACGGAGTATATGGAGCAGCTCGGCCGCCCGTCGAAGTACAACCCGCACACCATGTTCTCGCTGCAGTTCGAGGTGAACGCCGACGGACACGTCGCCGGCGCCCCGAAGGACGCATACTGGAAGAGCGGCGCGGGCGGCTTCTGCGTCTACGTCGTCCCCTCGCTGGACCTCGTCCTCTACAAGATGGGCGGCGCCGACAACGCCTACAAGGAAGAGCTCACGCGGATCCCGCAGACGCTGAAGTACGACGGCTCGCGCGACGGCTGGAAGCCCATTCCGGCGACGCCCTTCCACGACGGCTCGATGGGCGGCGACAACGGCCTGCGCCGGGTCCTCGAGATGGTCTGCGCCGCCGTGCGGGAATAAAACGGAACGCTACTTCACCGCGGCGAGGGCCTTGGCGTAGTCGGGCTCCTGGGTGATCTCGGGCACCTGCTCGGTGTATTTCACGGTGCCCTTCTCGTCGAGCACGACGATCGACCGCGAGAACAACCCGGCAAGCGGCCCGTCGCTCATGGTCACGCCATAAGCCTTCCCGAACGTCCCCTCCCGCAGGTCGGACGTGGTGACGACGGCGCCGATCCCCTCCGCGCCGCAGAATCGCTTGTGCGCGAACGGCAGGTCCTTGGAGACGCCGACGACCACCGTGTCGGGCAGGCCGGCGGCCTCGACATTGAACTTGCGGACCGACGTCGCGCAGACGCCCGTGTCGATCGACGGAAAGATGTTCAGGATGACCTTCTTCCCGGCGAAGTCCTTGAGCGTGACGTCGGAGAGGTCGGTCTTCGTCAGCTTGAAGTCCGGAGCCTTGCTGCCGACCGCCGGCAGCGTGCCCACGGAATGGATCGGGTTGCCCTTGAACTTGATGTCCGCCATGAATCCCTCCTTATCCGGTTCCTGGGAGAGGATTCTTATCCGATTGCGGGCGTTACGGAAACCTTTTTCGATGTCCGGATCCCCGGTTGACCCGGCCGCCCCCGGGGCCGTACGATGTCGACCCGATGAGCGATTCGAGATCCTCCGACGCGGCCCGCCCCGGCTCGACCCGGCGCCGGAAGCGGAGCTATTCGCGGGACCTCCGCTCCCTGGCGCTCTTTCTCTGGGAGCAGGGGAGGACGCTGACGCACGCGACGGAGAAGGACGCGGCCGCATGGGTGCGCGCCCTGCAGAAGCGCCGCGCCGGCACGGGCGTCTCGCGGCGCATCGCCGCCGCTCGGGGCTTCTTCGAGCAGGTCGGCCAGGCGCTCAATCCGTTCGCCCGCTTCCGGACCCGCCGATCCGACCGCCCGCGTCCCGCCCCGCTGGGCGCCCGGGAGCTGAAAACCCTGATGCGCGCCATGGATCCCGGCAGCCCGTGGGGCGTGCGGAATCGCGCGATCTTCATGCTTCGCTTCGGCACGCCGCTGCGGCTCACGGAGATCTGCCGCCTCCAGCGGCGCCATCTCCTCCTGAGCGGCAAGAAATCGGTGATCCGCGTGGTCCGAAAAGGAGTCGTCCTGAGGATCCCGCTGCGGGGACCGCTGCTCACATCGCTGAAGAGGCATCTCCAGCGGAATCCCCGGAAAGGACCCTATCTCTTCCAGCCGATCTCCGGGACGTCGACGCGGAAGCCCCTGTCGACGGGATGGGTATCGGCGACGTTGAGATCCGCGCAGCGGGCCGCCGGCGGGAAAAGATAACGTTACGTTGCCACCACGACGTGGTCCCACCACCCCTTGCGGACCCCCGTCTCCGGCTTGCTCCTTATGGCGATAGAGCCAGAGGGCCTTTGCGCTCAGCTCGGCCGAGATCCTCCAGGCGATCCCCGGAAACGGCTTCCCGCCCGCGACGCGCGTCCGCAGCGGCGACTGCTTCCCGAGGCTTCCCGGCGAAAGGTCCTCCGCCTAGGTCACGATCTCCCTTCCGACCTCGGCGAACACGACCTCCGGGTCCTTGTCGATGCCGACGTCGCCCGGATACTTCGCGGCGAGCCCGTCTCGCTGCTCGATCGGCGGCGTCTTCCGCGCCTCGACGGCGTCCTTCAGGCCCGGCGCCTGCCGGATCTCCTGAGACGCCAGGAGTAGCGACAGGATCCTCAGGATTCCCATCGTTCAGCTCTCCCCTACTGTACTCCACCGGAGATGCTTTATAGAATCCTTGGCCATGTTCAAGAAGATGGTCGGTAAGCTGAAGAGCGTCACGAAGAAGAACCTCTCCCGCTTCAAGGCCCGCAATGCCGTCCGCAAGGGACTCTTCAAGGACATCGACCGCGACGGCCTGACCGAGCTGCGCAAGAAGCACGAGAACCATCCGACGCGGAAGTACCACGACAAGTTCGAGCACTCGCTGATCCGCAATGCCGAGCGCCTCTTCACGCTGGGCCTCGACAAGTCCAAACCCCTGCGCATCTTCGACATCGGCAGCGGCTTCGGCTACTTCCTCTATGGCGCGAAGCAGATGGGACACAAGCCCGTCGGCCTGGACCTCCCCGACGACTACCTGACCGCCGTCACGACCCTGCTGGATCTCCAGAAGGTCGTCCACCGCATCGAGCCGGGGCAGCCGTTGCCCGAGATTCCGGGCGGGCCTTTCGACCTGATCACCGCATTCGCGACCTGCTTCGACAACGCGGGCTTTCCCGGCCAGTGGGGCCTGGGGCAGTGGAAGTTCTTCATGAAGGATCTGTCGCGCTTCATGGCGCCCGGCTGCCTGGTCCACTTCAAGTTCAACCAGTATAGCGGCCCGGGCACCAAGTCGGGCATCGGCTGCCGCACGGTCCCCGACGACCTGTGGGACTACTTCCACTCCCTCGGCGCGCACTTCGACAAGCGGACGATGCAGATCCCCGACGCGCCGGCGGGGCTGAAGGGCTAGCTCACTTCGCGCGCAGGGAGCGCTCCAGCGAAATCATCTTCGGCGGCGTGTTGCCTCCCACCTGCACGTCGAACGTGAACGGCAGCGCGGTCACTTCCTTCTGCACGGTCTTCACGTCGCCGTACTTCAGCCCGTTGCCGTCGTAGCGGTTCCGCTTCTCCGGCGCCGCCGCCTCCTGGTAGGCGTATGTCACGACGAGGACCTTGTCCTTCGGCAGCTCGTTCTTCTCCGTCGCCACCGTCACGACGTTTTTCCCGGGCAGCAGGAACGGCAGCGCGCTCCGGTTGTGCTCCACGACCGCGTCCAGCTTGAACGACGCCAGCGCGCCCGCGAACTCGGCCTTCACCCGCACGTCGTAGCGCTGCTTGAGCAACGGGGAGACGTCGCCCGCCGCGGCCGGCGTCCAGGACTTCCCGCCGTCCGTGGAGACGGAGAGCCTGCCGTCCCCGTCGAACGTCGCGGCCAGCGTCCCTCCGACATAGGCATAAGGCAGCGCGAGCTTGAAGACCGCGACGCCCGTGCCGCCGGTCGCGACCAGTTTCCCGCCCTTCGCGGCGGCGCCCGTCAGCTCGAGGTCGGAGACGTCGGCGGCCTTGCTGAAATCGGGCGCGTAGACGAGGCTCCCATCCGACCAGTTCCGGGTGCCGTAGTGCTCCAGCACGGGCCCCAGGACCTTGTCCTCGCGGAAGTCCTTGGTGGAGCAGGAATGCTGCGGCGCCTTGCCGGTGATCGCGAACGCGTCCGGCAGCGACTTCCAGTCGAGGCGCAGCGCCGCGCCCGACGGCAGCGTGAGCGAGGTGGAATAGTTCTCGTCGCGCCACGTGACCGACGCCCAGCCCTTGCTCTCGCCGACCGTGTTGCGCGCCTTGCAGCCCTCGACGACGCCCTGGGGCTCGTCGCCGCAGCAGAGGTTCTGACGCGCCGCGCGTCCGTCCTTGACCGCGTCGAGCACGATCGACGGATCGTCGGCGATTTCGCCCTGGCCGACGACGTGGGACTTGTCCTTCGACCAGTAGTAGCACTTGAGGAAGACGTCGAAGTAATGCCACTTGCCGCCGTACTCGACCTCGATCGTCGTATGTCCGGGCCAGCCGACGTAGCGGCACTTCCAGCCGGCGGTCTCATAGAGGGCCTTGAGCACCGTGTGCTGGCCGCCGCAGAGGCCCCAGCCGTAAACGTTGATCAGCTTCAGCGGGCCGACCGACTGCGGGGCGACCTCCGTCGCATAGGCCCAGTGGAAGATCGTGTTGTGCAGGTACTCGTAGATCGCGATGGCCTTCTCGTCGTCGCTCTTCGCGCCCGACCGCACCCAGACGTCGCGGACGATGGTCTCGAGCGAGCTGGGATCGACGGTGCGGTCGGTGGTGACCTTGAAGCCGCGCGTATCCGCGGAAGCGAGGCTGCCCGCGAGGAGCAGCGCGAGGGCGGCGGCGAAGCAACGCATCATAGGGGTCCCCCTGCGGCATTGGAGGCGGGCCGACCCCTGATTATAACGCTACTTCCCGGAGATCAGGGCCTGGGCGGCCTTGGCGTAGTAGCCCTCGGGATTCTTCTTCAGGAAGGCCTCGACGAGCTTCACGAAACGGGGGTCCTTGCGCTGCTCCGCGGGATGCGCCTGGAGCTTCTGGTATTCCTTCCCCACCTTGTAGGCCGGGTCCTTCTTCAACTCCTCGGACTGGTCCTTGTAGGGCTTGGCGGCGTCGCCCGTATACGTCGTCGACATCGCGGTGCAAATGTCCGCGGCAAGCACGACATCGCCCGTCTCCTTCAGGCGCGCGATCTCCGCGTCCACCGACGTCTTCCATTTCTCGATCGCGGCGAGGTCGGCCTTGGCGGCTTCGGCCGTCTTCGCGTCCTTGTCTTCCTTGAGCTTCTCGAGCGCCTTGGTCCCGGCGTCGAGCTTCCCGGCCGCGATCGACTCCTCAATCTTGGCCACCTTGGCGACCGGGGACGGCGGCGAGAAGCTCGGCAGCGGCTTGCCCGAGTCCTCGGTCATCAGCTGCTTGACCTTCTCGATGATCGCATCGGCCCAGATCTGGTAGCCCTTCTCGTTAGGATGCAGGAAATCGGGCATGATGTCCTTGGGAAGCGTCGTGCCGTCGGCCGCCAGGAACTTCGCGCCGATGTCCATATAGGAGACCCGGCCCAGCGAGAGGTCGCCGGCGAACTTCGAGATCAGGATGTTGACCTCCTCGTTCTTCTTGCGGGCGCCGTCCGGCTTTTCGCTGCGCGGGAAGATGCCGAGCAGCAGGAATTTCGCCTTCGGGACGCGCTCGTGGATGTCCTGGAGGATCGTCTTGACGCCGAGGGCGACGTCGGGCGCGGGATCGCCGTTGTTGGTGCCGATCATCAGGACGACGAGCTTGGGCTGGATGCCCTCGAGCTCGCCGTTGCGCATGCGCCAGATGACGTGCTCGGTACGGTCGCCGCCGATGCCGAAGTTCGCGGGCTTGAAGGGGCCGAAGGTCTTGTCCCAGACCGCCTTTCCCCCGCCGCGCCAGCCGTCGGTGATGGAGTCGCCGACGAAGAGGAGGTCGACGCCGCCCGCTTTGGCGACCTTGAGGAACTCCTCGTGGCGGTTGGGGTCCTTCTGCACGGGGATGGTCGTATTCGGGCCCTTGCCCTGCGCCTCGGCCTCACGGAAGCCCAGCGCCAGGAGGATCGACGAAAGCAGCATTCGCAGCATGAGATCCTTTCGCTATCTAATCCCCTTATACCGGAAGAACGACGGGGATGCGTGGATTTATCTGCAGAAAGCGCGAGGTGCTCCCCATCCTGCGTCGCAGATTTGGTAACCCCTACCAGCGGATGTCCTTCGGGACGGGGAGCCGATGCTGATCGCTGCGCTCGCCGATCGGCCAGGTCCGGTACTCCTCCAGCCAGGCCAGCATGTTCCGGATCACGATCTCGAGCAGCTTCTTCCCCTTCTCGGGGGTCGCCTTCGTCGGATCCCCGTGCACGCCCGTCTTCGTCCAGCGTCCCCAGATGTCGTTGAAGCGCACCTGCGTCGTGCTGTCCGAGCTCATCGTCTTTCCCACGCGGTCCGAGTCGCGCACAGCCTTGTCCATCTGCACGCGCTCCTTCGCGAAGTGCAGGTATAAGGACGTCTCCCACTCGTCGGCGTGGGCGTAGACGCCCGTCTCCAGCATCGCGTGCGTCTCCTCCTTCCCCATGTTGTAGTAGCCGAAGGCGCAGCAGAGCGACGGCGTCTCGAGCAGCGTCCGGCGCGCGATGAGGTCCACCATCGGCATGTTCGAGCCGTGGCCGTTCACGATCGCGATGCGTTTGAAGCCGTGGTAGGCGACGCTCTTGGTGACGTCGACGCAGAAGTCGATGAAGTGCTGCGGCTGGATGTGGATCGTGCCCGGAAAGTCGATGTGATGCAGGTTCAGGCCATAAGGGATCGCGGGCAGGAGCAGCACCTTGTCCGGCGCGCGCCGGGCCAGCTCGCGGCAGACCGACTCGGCCAGAAATAAATCCGTGTCGAGCGGCAGGTGCGGCCCGTGCTGTTCGGTCGATCCGGTCGGGAGGATCACGACCTTCTGCATCTCGATCGCGTCGTTCATCTCCGGCCAGGTGAGCCGGTTGAATTCAGTCTGCTCGCGGACGTTCACGGGCGTCTCCTTTCACTTTTTGGTCTGTTCCCGAAGCGCGTCCCGCTTCTTCGGCCATTTCGGATCGACTTCGCCCTTCCACACCCTGATCTCGTCGTACCAGGCCCAGTCTCCGCTGCTGACCAGCTGCAGCCGCGAGCGGACCAGGGTCATCCCGTCGACCTTGGCCATGATCACGTCTTTGTCGTCGACGGTCGCGACCATCTCGTCGCCGACGATCTCCCAGACGATCGTGTGCCAGGAGCCGGGCTCGAACTTCATCTTCTTCTGGTCGACGACCGTGTTCTTCGTGGTGCCGGCAAAACCGGTCATCTTTTCGATGCGGAAGGAGTCGGGCTGGATCGTGAGCTGGGCGACATGCTCCTTCTTCGCGTCGTTGGTCGCGTCGTCCAGCTGGACGCCCAGCCACTTCGCGCCCTCGAACTTGAAGGCGAACTGGATGACGACATTCGACTCCTTGAAGTTTCGGGTCATCGTCGGGAGATGGCCGTCGCCCGCCTGCTCGGCGACCTTGAGCTGGTCCTTCTCGACGACGTAGTTCCCCTTATACTTGTTCCATTCCTTGTTCCAGGCGCCTCCGGCGAAGGTCTCCTCCCAGAGCAGCGGTCCCCGGATGCACATCCGGACTTTGGGATCCGCAGCCTTCTTCGGCGTCGCTTTATTCGCCGCCTGTTCCAGAACCGAGCTCGCGGCGAGCAGCAGGACGGCCAGCGGGCGGATCATCACTCCACCTCGATCGTGAATTTCTGCGTGGCCGGCGCCGACTGCCGGGGCGCGCTCGAGACGACTTTCTCCACGCCCCAGACCAGCTGCTTCTCTTCGAGGACGCGGGCCTCGCTCTCGATCGCCGCGGCGACGACCACCTCGCAGTTCCTCGCGCCGGAGGGGAGACCCGACAGCAGGCCGGTCTTCTCGTCGATTTTGAGCCAGGCCGGACCGCTCTGAACCGAAAACTTCAGGCGCTCGATGTCCCAGAAGTTCATAACTTCGCGGCCGTCGATCACCCGTGTCCGGAGATCGCCGATCGACCGGATGGCCGACAACGGATACCTGTATTCGACGCCGGCCTTCGCCCGCGTCACGGGCTTCGACGAGAGGAACGGCCGCGGTGCCGACGCGTAGTCCGACGGACCGCTGCGATTGCCGTCGTCGTCCACCGCGACCACCCGGTAGAACGCGCGATTGGCGTTGGGCAGCGCGACGTCCCCGCCGACGACCCCCAGCTCCGTCGCGGAGGTCTCCGTGACGAAGTTCGCCGCGAAAGTCGGCGGCAACTCCTTCGAAATCCCGACCGTGACCTTATAGGGCTCGTCGCTGACCGAGAACCCCTTTTCGTCGCTGCCGTAGACGCGGAACTTCGCGGGCTTGCGTCCCGCGGTCCCGGCTTTCCAGCGAAGCACGCCGGTGGCCGGATCGAGCGTCGGCAAGTCGACCGGCGACGGCGCGCGCGGGGTGAAGTTCCAGACCTTGCTCCAGGGGCCCCAGACGCCCTTCGCGTCTTTGGCCTTCACGCGCCAGTAGTACTTCGTGTCGGGCGCGAGCAGCCCGGTGAAGGGCAACGTGTACTGCGCCTTGCCCTTGTCCGCCGTCTTCGAGATCAGCTTGTAGAAGTTGGTCGACAGCGGCCAGCGCAGGTCCGCGCGCTCGGAGAGCTCGAACTGATAGTCCGCGATCGCGTCGCCGTCGGCATCCTTCGGCGCCGTCCAGCGGAAGACGACGGCCGTCCCCTTCTGCTCGCTGCCGTCCGCGGGGCTGATCGCCGAGGGCGGCGCCTCCGGCGGCCTCGAGGCGGAGCACTCCACCCAGTCGTGGGTGATCCGCACCTTCCTCGCGCCGGGGGACTGGTCCGTATAGACGAACTCGTTCGATCCGACCATCATCCCGGGCAGCGTGAGCGGCGCCATCTGGAGATCGTTGACGATCTTCAGGCGCTGCGGCGTCGTACCCGGAGGCAGCTCGCAGCGCAGCTTGTACTCGTACCTCGCCGCGCCTTCCGGCGGGAAGAACTTGTCGAGCTCCGCTCCCGCGGGCTCCCAGCTCTTTCCGTCGAACGAGATCGACCACGTCGCGGAAGCGTCCGTCTCCAGACGACCGCCAACGAACACATAGGGGCTCTTCATCGTCCAGACGATCGCGTCGCCGTCGACGACCGCCCCCTTGCGCCACGCGTCCTTGGAGAAATCGGGCTGGTACTCCCAGAGGCCGTTGCAGACCGTGTCGGGATACTGCGGCTTCTGACCCCCATGATGCTTGACGGGATTCAGGCGGCCCCAGCGCCAGGTGATCGCCTCCCCGGGGCGCAGGGTCATGTTCATGCTCGTGCCGTCCGCGCAGTTCCGGTCGCCGCGCACGTCGCCTTCGAAGACATAGATCGACGACTCCCACTCGTCGTCGCCGCGGAGGTCCGGCTTCAGGATCCCCTGCGTGTGCGAGCGCCGGATGAGATCGTGGTCGCGAACCAGGTCCTGCTCGCCCGCGACCGTCTTGCAGTCGCGCAGCAGGTACATCGAGTGCATGTCGCCGTCGAACACGTGCCACGCATTGTCGTAGTAGACCTGCGTCACGCAGTGGCCGACCAGACGCGCGGGGGAAACCTTCAATCCCGACTTCTTCCAGAGGCCGGCCACGCAGATGGAGTCGTTCCCGCACGTGTTGTGGCCGTACACGTTGAAGACCTTCACGGGGTCGCCCAGGTCGTTGTTGTCGCCGCCGAAGTGCAGGCGGTGGCGGATCTCCTGGAACCAGAGCGCTTTCGCCTTCTCCGCGTCGCTCATCCCCGGCGTGATCGCCGCCGCCGCGATCTCTCCCAGCGTGCGGAACGAGTTGCGGCCGTTCGACAGCCACGGATTGACGACGTCGGCGTCGCCCACGTTCTCCAGGCGCACCGAGCGGTTCGACTCCCAGGTCTGTTCGAGCGCCGGCCAGGATCCCATGCCGACGCCGATCGGCGAGCGGCAGTTCGTGCCGTCCATGGTCCCGCCCTGGACCACGGTGTAGGCGTGCTTCGCCGCGCTGATGTCCTCGACGCGTCGCTTGGGCGCGTCGCCCGGGTGCGTGCGCGACGACCAGGGCTCGAGGCCGTTGTCCGGTCCGGCAGCGACCGCCAGCGCGGCCAGGGTCAGCATCAGGATGCGCATGACTCCTCCCTTATCTCGACAGGAACCGAAGGGCGTTTTGCGACAGGATCCGCTCGGTTGTGTTTGCATCGAGGCCCGACTCCTGGACCTTGAGCCGGGCCGACTCCCAGGTGAAGAAGGGAAAGTGCGAGCCGAAGACGACGCGTTCGGCGCCGATCTGCTCGATCAGTCTGGCCACGCCGGTGATGCCTTCGTGCATCGCGAAATCGAAATGGACGCCGGCGGCCGCCAGCTTCACGACCGCGTCCTTCGACAGCCGTCCGGGTCCGTTCAGGATCATCAGCCGCAGGCCCGGGATGCCGGCGATGACGCCCAGCAGCGGCGACGCATCGACCGGCGGCACCCGCAGCAGCGGATGCTGGACGCGCTCGTCCTCCATCTTCAGCACCAGCTGCACGGCCAGCCGGCGTGCCGCCGCCTCCTTGAGGAGCCGCGCGAAGTCCGGATCGTCGAGCGTATACCCGTGATAGTTCGGATGCAGCCGGATGCCGGGCATCCGGTGGTCCTCGGCGCAGCGGCGCAGGTCCTCCTCCCAGTCCGGCAGCTTGGGATGGACCGAGCCGAACGGGATCAGGATGCCCGCGCCGCCGCGCCGGCACTCCGACGCCAGGCGTTCATTCACGCCCGCGATGTCCATATGGAGCATTCCGTCGAAGCTCCCCGCCCAGGCCTGGCCGACTCCCCGCTCCAGGAGCATCGCAGGCAATTGCCCGGGCTCATCCCCGCGCAGTCGGCGGAAGGGCCAGCGGGACAGGTTGACGCCGACGTCGACGATCATGGCCGGATCCCCTTGGCGTCGAGGATCGGCTGGAGCATCCGCCTGAGGTTGCCGCCGAGCGTGAGCCGCCGGGCGTCATCGGAGATGTCCGCGCCGAGGACCTTCGCTATCTGGGACGCGAAGCTGCGGCCGCCGGTGTCGCTGCCGTAGATGAGCCGCTCCGGGCCCAGCTCGCGCACCGCCATTTCCGCGACGCCCGCGGCCGGGTCGAAGCCCGCGAGCTCGAGACGGACGTTCTTCGAGGCCCGGATGATGCGGATGCCGCGCTCCCAGTCGCCGCCCGCGTGGCCGCAGATCAGCGCGGCGTCCGGATGCCGCGCGGCGAGCTCGACGAGGTCCTGGGGCGTCGACTCCCCCGGCTTGTTGCCGAGGTTGTTCATCCACGTGTGCTGGTAGATCGGGGCCTGGAGTTCCGTCGCCCGCCGCACCAGGGAGTCGAGCTCCGGCAGATTGCAATGCCGGGCCACCCAGAGCTTCACGCCCACCAGCGGCCCGTTCTTCACGCAGCGGTCGAACTCCGCCAGGCAGAAGTCGACGTGCTCGGGATTCAGGTAGACGAAGCCGAGGACGCGCGGATGGAAGGGCTTGATCGCGGCCATGCACTCGTCGTTGTAGCGCCGCAGCGCCTCGGGTGTCGGGTTGGCCGAGCCGACCTCCATCCCCATATAGAAGATGAGGCGGTGGATGCCCAGGCGGTCGGCGATCTTCAGCGTGTTGGCGACCTTCTCCTCGCCCGTCGTTCCGGGAAGACCATAGAGGTGGCAGTGGAGGTTCCAGACGTCGAACGGCGCCGGAGGGTTCGCCGAGGGAGCGGAGGCGCAGCCCCCCAGGCCCGCGAGCCCGGCCGCAACGGCGGCGCCGGCCATGAACTCGCGGCGGTTGATCATCGGTTCTATTTCGAAGGCAGCTTGCAACCGTCGAGCTGGACCCCGTTCAGGTCGCCCGTCGCACGGTAGGTCTTCTCGACCGTCACCCCGCGCAGCTTCGCCGAGGCTCCGCCCGTCGCGGCCATCGCCAGCTCCAGCGCGTCGAAGCGGCACGACGTCACCGTCACGCTCCCCGAGCTCGTGATGGACATCCCGCCCTTCCCTTGCACATCCTCGAGGACCACGCCGTCGATGCCGCGCAGCCGGAGCACCGGGCCCGCGCCGCCCTCGAAGCGCAGGCCGCGCATCGAGAAGTCGCGGGCCTGATCGGCCGTCAACGAGCCGTCGCCGACGAACTGCAGCTTCGCGCCCGGGCCCCAGAATTCGAGATGGTCCGACGTCACCGAGAGCGGCTTCGCGATCCGGTACGCCGCGACGCCCCACGGGACGAGGATGCGTCCGCCCGTCGCGGCGAGCTGGTCGATCGCCTTCTGGAATGCCGGCGAGTCGTCCGTCGCGCCGTCGCCCGTCGCGCCCAGCGAGGCGACGTTCAGGATCGGCCGGTCTGTGCCCAGCGCGGCGATGCGGCGTGCCATGAACTCGCGGATCACGGGGATCTTCGATGTCTTGAGCAGGCCCACGGCCGACGGCATGTCCGCGACCGCCAGCCCCTCCGCCGCGTACCAGGTCACCAGCGGGATATTGGGATCGTCGATGTCCTCCGCATGGCTCACGAGGCCCTTGAGGACGCCGACGCGCCGCACCGCGGGAAGGCGGCGGATGCCGGCGGCGAGATAAAGGCGCACCACCGGAGACGGATCCGAGACCGCCATCGCCGCGAGCCTGGCGAGAGTCGCGGCGTCGGGATCGCGGGTCTCGAGCGCCATCTGGATCGTCCACGCGCGGATATCCTCGTCGGCGTGATCGAGCAGCGCGAGCCGCGCGGCCGCGTCGAGTCCGCCGGTGACGTGGAGCGCCCAGACGGCGCGCAGCCGGCGCAGCGGATCGGAGTTCTCGCGCAGGATCGCCCGCAACGCCTCATGGACGGCCGCTTTCGGGCCGCGCTCCTGGAGCAGGCGCCTCGAATGCGTGACATACCATTCGTTCTTGTGCAGCTGCAGCTTCACGAGCTCGTCGTCGCCGAGCTTCGCCAGATCCGGATGCGCCGGCGCCGGCTTCCCATAGGCGACCTTGTAGATGCGGCCGCTGCCCCGGTCGGGGTTGTCCCGCGTGTGGCACTCGCCGCGGTCGTACCAGTCGCTCACGAACACCGACCCGTCCGGCCCGGTCTGGAGCAGCAGCCCCGTGAACATCGGGTCGTCGGAGAGAAGGAGGTCCGGGCCGTGCGACGCGACGAAGCCCGACCCCTTCCGTCGCGGGAGGTCGTTGTTGAGGCGATGGCCGTGGAGGTTGCTCGTGAAAAAGGTCCCGCGATACTGGTCGGGCCAGCTGTCGCCCAGATAGACGAGGGCGCCGGAGTGAGCGTGGCCGCCGCCCAGCGCGTTGTTCCCGTCGCCGCGGATCGAGTTGCCGAAGTGGAGATGGTCCGCGATGGTCTCGATCCTCTTATAGGCGTAGCGGCTCGACGGCCGCTCGCGCGACGGCTCGTAGTGCGCGCCCTGGATGACGTGGAAGAGATGCGCGTTCACGCAGTTCGAGACGAGCATCTGGCCGCGCTCGTCGAAGGCCACGCCCCAGGGATTCGTCGCCCCGTCGGCGAACGCCTCGAAGATCCGGCGCGTCGGATGATAACGCCACACGCCGCCGTCGAAGTGCACCCGCTGCCCGGCGGGCGTCCCGGGGGGGCCGAGGTCCGAGATCGACGTCCGCCCGTGGCCGCCGTAGAGCCAGCCGTCCGGGCCCCACGTGAAACCGTTCGCGACATTATGGCCGCCCTGGGAGCCGAAGCCGTCGAGCAGGATCTCGGGCTCCCCGGCGGGACGGTCGCCGCCCGCATCGAGCTTGAAGAAGAGCAGGCTGGGCGGCGCGACGACCCAGACGCCGCCGAAGCCGAACTCGATGCCGGTCGCAAAGACCAGGCCTTCATAGAAGACCTTCCGGCTGTCGAAGTGCCCGTCGCCGTCCGTATCCTCGAAGATCAGGATGCGATCCTTCTCGGGCGACGGCGCCTTCCACGCGGGATAGGTGTTGCCTTCGAGGACCCAGACGCGGCCGCGGTCGTCGATGCAGAAGCTGATCGGCTGGCGGACGTCGGGTTCGCCCGCGAAGAGCGTCGCCGAGAATCCTTCCGGCAGCTTGAAGCCGCGGGCCGTCGTTTCGGGCGGCCGCGATTCCTGCGCCGCGAGCGGCAGGGCCAGGACCAGGACGAGGGACGCCAGGGAGTTTTTCATAGGGAGCCCGTTTCTCAAGACTCCTACTCTACACTTCTAGAGCAGTTTCTCTCCCTTGCTGTAGCGTTTGAGCGCCTCGGGGTCGATCGCGAGTCCCAGCCCGGGACGGTCGGGGATCGCCAGCATGCCGTCGCCGTCGAGCTTCCACCCGCCGGCGGCGATCTCGTCGATATAGGGGGACCCGGTCTTGTACTCGACCAGGTCCGTCCCGGGAAACGCGGACGCGAGATGCAGGTCGGCGGCGAGGCCGACCGCGGTGTTCCAGCCGTGCGGGATGAACTTCACCCCGTGCTCGACTGCCATCCGCGCGATCTGCCGCTCCTCGCTGATGCCGCCGACCTTGGTGACGTCGGGCTGGACGATGTCGAAGGCCCCCTGCTCCAGCCAGGGCCGGAACGACTGTCGTCTCGTCAGCGTCTCTCCCCCGGTGATCGGCAGCGGGGCCGCCCGGCGCAGCTGGATGAAGTCCTCGATCGCGTCGGGGCTGAGCGGCTCCTCGAACCAGTCGACGTCGTGGTCCGCGAGCATCTGCGCGGTCCGCAGCGCCCATTTGTAGCCCTGCGTCCAGTAGGCGTCGCTGCCGCCGGCGTCGACCATGAGCGGGTTGCCGTCGCCCACCGCCTTGCGCGCGGCGCGGACGATGGCCTCGTCGGTGGCGGCATCGCGCCGTCCGAACGGCCCCCAGCCGATCTTGAACGCGCGGAAGCCCTGCGCCTTGAGCCCGAGCAGGCTCTCCGCCAGCGGGCCGGGCTCGGTCATCAGGAGCGAGGCATAGGGCCGGACGCGGTCGCGGTAGCGTCCGCCGAGCAGACGGCCGACGGGCTGCTTCGTCGCCTTGCCGAGGATGTCCCACAAGGCGATGTCGATGCCGCTGATCGTGTGCGTGATCGAGCCGCCGCGGCCCTGCCAGAAGGTGTTCTGGTGCAGCTTCTCGCTGACGCGCTCCGGCTCCAGCGCGTTCTCGCCGCGCGCCAGGGGCTCGAGAAGGGCGAGCGACGCGCGCACCAGGTCGTCGCTCGTGAAGACGCTGCCGACGCCGGTCACGCCCTCGTCCGTGTGCACGGCGACGAGCGTATGGACGCAGGTGTCGGGCTTGAGCTCGGTGGTCCACCCGCCTTCCGGGGTGGCGCCCCGGAGGCCGACGGCGCGGATCTCGCGAATCTTCATGCGTCCCCTCTTATCTCGCCCACTCGACGGGCTTCCCCACCTGCGTGATCCCCTGGCCCTGGATCACCTTCGCGCCCCAGGCCTGACCGAGGATGTCTCCGTCGTGCGGCGCCGGCAGTTCCATCGGCGGATCGTCGAGCCGGTTGAAGTCGTGCAGCCACCCGACGCGCCGGCCCGTCTTCACCGCCTGCCCGAGCCCGACCAGCGGCTCGAAGTGCCCCTCGAACGCCGCGAGCCGGTGGGAATCGGGATGCGAGGTGTCGACCAGCCGCTGTTCGGACGGCGCATAATGCCGGTTCGCCGGCGGGTCTCCGCGCAGCTGCCCCTGGCGGACGGCCGGGGTGAGCACGCCTTGGCGCGACATCGACACGCCCGCCGCCTGCACCGCGCGGCCCCAGCCCATCTCGGTGTCGACCGAGATCTTGCCGAGATCTTCGGCGAGGCCCGTCAGAAGACCCGGCGTCACGTTCTGGTACTGCATGATGAATTTCGTCCCGAAGCCCCGCGCCGTCTCCTCCATCGCCTTCCGCTGGACGGGGTCCTTCATGAGGTGCACGTTCGAGGTGGCCGGAAAGCGCGCCGCTTCCCCCCCGGCGTGGATGTCGAGCACGACGTGGACCTGCGGGAAGATGAAGCGCGTGACCATGTCGGCGAGCCGGACCGTCACGCTGCCTTTCGGATCGCCGGGGAACGCGCGATTGAAATTGACGCCGTCGTCGGGCGTCTCCCGGCGGTTCGCCTTGAAGGCCATCGGGTTGAGGACCGGGATCAGGATGATGCGGCCCGGCACGTCGTCGGTCCGGATCTCCCGGAGCAGATGCTTCACCGCGACGGGGCCCTCGAGCTCGTCGCCGTGCGTCGAGCCGATCGCGACGAGGCCGCGTCCGGGTTTCGCGTTCGGTCCGACGATCACGGTAATCGGGATCAGATGGTGGGCCCAGATCGTCGTATGCTCCAGTTTGACGTGGTAGTCGCGGCGGCCCGGAGTGTCGAAGTCGAGCTGCTCGGCGTTCACGACCGATCGCGTCGTCATGCGGACTCGTCCTTAAGGGGCGTGACGGGGTCCAGGAACAGCCAGCACAGGAATCCGAGGGCATAGGCGCCGGCCGAGAGATAGAAGGTCGGCGTCCAGCTGCCGGTGACGTCGTGAAGCTTGCCCGAGACGATCGACGCCAGGCCGGCGACGAGCGCGCCGAGCATGTTCATCAGGCCGGACAGCGTCCCGGTGTGGCGGCCGCCGACGTCCATGCAGGCGGTCCAGCTGACGGGCATGACGAAGTCGTTGGCGAAGCTGGCGAGCCCCATCGCGATCATGGCCCAGAGCGGATCGCGGAGCGAGACCGAGACGAGGAGCAGCGCGGCGGCGAAGCCGTATCCGGCGCAGGCGAGGAGGCGGCGCGCGGTCCGGGTGTTCCCTGTCCACGCCGCGATCCGGGGCGCGAGCGCGCCGCAGACGAGGCAGCCGATCCCGCCGAAGAAGAGCGGGAGGGCGTTCAGCAGAGCCGCCTTCCTCCCGTCGACGCCCAGCACTTCGATGAGGTACCTCGGCAGCCAGGTGACGTAGAAGAACCACGCGTAGTTGAGGCACATGTATTGCAGGCAGAGCAGGCCCACGGTCCGCGAGCGCAGCATCGGCTTCCAGGGAACGGCGACGGCCGCCTCTGCGGGGGCCGAGGGGGTCTCGTCGCGGGTCCCGCGCAGGAACAGCAGGGCCCAGACGACGCCGAGCGAGCCGAAGAACAGCAGGAGGCCGCGCCACGAGATGACGCCGGATTCCAGGATCACGGTGACGATCAGCGGCGTGAGCGCCCCGCCCCAGCGGGCGCTCAGCCAGAGAATGCTCTGGGCCCGCACGCGCGCGGGCTCCGGCAGCCGGGTTCGGAGGGCTTTCGTCAGGTTCGGGAAGCAGCCCGCCTCGCCCGCGCCGAACAGGAAGCGGATCGCCAGCAGCGAGCCGAAATTCCAGGCCCACCCGGTGGCGGCGGTGAAGACGCTCCACCAGAGGACGATCCGCGTGAGCACGCGCCGGGGTCCGACGCGGTCGCCCAGCCAGCCGCCCGGCACTTCGAAGAGCGCATACCCGAGCGAGAAGGCGGCGAAGACCCAGCCCATCTGCTCGTCGGTCAGATGGAACTTTGCGGACAGGTACGGTTCGGCCTTCGAGATGCAGACGCGGTCGACGTAGGTGAGCACCGCGAGGAGCGCGGAGAACAGGACGATGCGGTCGCGCGCTCCCGCGGGGCGGGCGGCGGCGGCCGGGTCGAGGGTCGGGGCGGTCGGCGTCAGGGTCCTCATCGTAAAGTGGTCAGACCACTTTATCTCTGATACGCCGGCCGTCCGGCGATCGTGCGGGGGGCGGTGTAAAATTCGTCGGCGCCGGCCTTTGGGGTCCGTGTCGCGCGTATGGTATACGGTATACCGTTCGCGGAGCGGGTGGCCGGATCGTCCCATGATGCATTCCCTCGTCTTCCTTCTCGCCGCAGCGGCCCAGGAGCCGGCCGTCGAGCATTTCGAGAAGAAGGTCCGCCCCGTCCTCCACGCGAGCTGCGTCCCCTGCCACGGACCCGAAAAGCAGAAGGGCGGACTCCGCCTCGACTCGCGCGCCGGCCTTCAGAAGGGCGGCGACTCCGGCGCGGTCGTCGTCGCCGGCGATCCCGACAAGAGCCTGCTGATGAAGGCCGTGAGGCAGACCGACCCCGACCTCGTCATGCCTCCGAAGAAGGCCGCGAAGAAGCTGCCCGACGCGGTCCTCGAGGACCTCGCGGCCTGGATCCGCGCCGGCGCGCCCTTCCCCGCCGACGCCTCCGCGTCCCGATCGAAGCACTGGGCCTTCGAGCCGCCGGGGGTTCCGGATCCGCGGACGTCGATCGACTCGCGCCTCGGCCCCTCCGGCCCCGCGGCCGACCGCCGCACGCTGCTGCGCCGCGCTACCTACGACCTCACGGGGCTGCCCCCGACGGCCGACGAGGCCGACCGCTTCGCGGCCGACGACTCGCCCGACGCGTTCCCGAAAGTCCTCGACCGGCTGCTCGCGTCGCCGGCCTACGGCGAGCGGTGGGGCCGCAAATGGCTGGACATCGTCCGGTACGCCGACACCGCGGGCGAAAACTCCGACCACCCCGCGCCCCACGCGTGGCGCTATCGCAACTACGTCATCGACGCCTTCAACGCCGACAAGCCCTACGATCAATTCCTCCGCGAGCAGATCGCGGGCGACCTGCTGGCGAAGGAGGCTCCGCCGGAACGCCGCGGGGAGCTGGTCACCGCGACGGGCTTTCTCGCCGTCGCCCGGCGCTTCGGTCACGACACCGACAAGGACATGCATCTCACGTACGAGGACATCCTCGACACGATGGGCAAGTCGGTGCTCGGCCTGACGATCGGCTGCGCCCGCTGCCACAACCACAAGTACGATCCGATCACGACCCGCGACTACTACGGCCTCTTCGGCATCCTTGCGTCGACGCGCTTCCCCTTCCCCGGCTGCGAGCCGAAGCAGCAGCCGCGCGACCTGGTCCCGCTCGCCCCCGCGGCCGGCGTCGAGGTGGCGCTGAAGCCCCGGCGCGACGAGCTCGCGCGGCTCGAGGCCGAGGTGAAACGCCTGACCGCCGAGATCGCGGCGGTGCCGGATCCGGGCGAGCTTCCCGCCTGGCTCGCCGACTCGAAACGGAAGCGCGAGGAGGCCGCGCGCGTGATCCCGCCGCCGGACTTCGCCTATGCGGTGGCCGAGGGCAAGGCCGCCGATGTCCCCATCCAGCTTCGCGGCGAGCCCGACCAGCCCGGCGAGACGGCCCCGCGGCGCAATCTGGAGCTCCTGGGCGGCCAGAAGATTTCCGATGCGAAGGCCAGCGGTCGACTGGATCTCGCGGCCTGGCTCAGCGACCCCGCCAATCCCCTGACCGCGCGCGTCATGGTCAACCGGATCTGGCAGGGTCACTTCGGGCGGGGCATCGTCGAAACGCCGAGCGACTTCGGCACGCGCGGCGCGGCGCCGTCGGACCGCGAGCTGCTCGACTTCCTCGCGGTGCGCTTCCGCGACTCCGGCTGGAGCATGAAGGCGATGCACCGGCTGATCCTGATGAGCGCGGCCTACCAGCAGGCCTCGGACGCGACGCCGGTCGCCAACACGACGGGCGCCTACTCCTCCCGCTCCGGCTTCCCGCGGCGGCGTCTCGACGCGGAGGAGATCCGCGACTCCCTGCTGGCGGTCAGCGGCGAACTCGACCGGACGCCGGGCCGGGGGCATCCCTTCCCGCCCGAAGGCAGCTGGAACTTCACCCAGCACAACCCGTTCAAGGCGGTCTACGAATCGCCGAAGCGCAGCGTGTACCTGATGACTCAGCGCATCCAGCGCCATCCGTTCCTCGCGCTCTTCGACGGGCCCGACACCAACGCAAGCACCGCGCGACGCGACGTGAGCACGGTGCCGACGCAAGCGCTCTACTTCATGAACGACCCCTTCTTCCACGCGCGCGCGGAAGCGGTCGCCAAGGGGCTGCTCGCCCTGCCGCGCGAACGCCGGGTCGAGGCCGCGCACCGGCTCTGCTTCCAGCGCTCGGCGACCGCGTCCGAGCTGCGCTCGGCCGACGGCTTCGTCGCCGCGTGCGGGGCGGAGCTGAAATCGGAGACCGCGGTCTGGGCGACCTATGTCCGCACGCTCCTGGCGTCGAACGAGTTCCTTTTCCTGGACTGACCTTATGGCCGACTGCGACTGCTCCCGCCGCTCATTCGTCCGTTCCCTGGCCGCGGGCTCGGCCCTGCTGCCCGGGCTCGTCGCGCGCCTGCTGGCCGACGACGCCGCGACGCGCGTCGATCCGCTGTCGCCGCGGCCGCCGCAGTTCGCGGGCCGGGCGAAGCGCGTCATCATGCTCTATATGAGCGGCGGCGTCTCGCACATCGACTCCTTCGACCCCAAGCCGCGCCTCTTTGCGGATCATGGGAAGGAGATCAAGGCCGATCATCCCGAGATCAAGAACCGCCCGGGCTACGAGCGCATCTTCCTGAAGCGTCCGGGCTGGACCTACGCGAAATACGGCGAGTCGGGCACGGAGGTCAGCGGCCTCTTCCCCGAGACGGCGAAGCGCATCGACGACGTCGCGCTCATCCGCTCCATGCACACGTCGCACTCGAACCACTTCAACGCGACGCTCGGACTCCATACGGGCTCGTTCACGGTGGCGCGGCCGAGCATGGGCTCGTGGATCAGCTACGGGCTGGGCACGGAGAACCGCAACCTGCCGTCGTTCCTCGTCCTCGCCCCTTATACCCCCTATGCGGGGATGCAGGCCTGGGCGTCGGACTTCCTCCCCGCGGAGCACCAGGGCACCTGGGTGCAGCCGGGGACGGAGCCGATCGCCAACGTCGCGCGGCGGGCGGCGTCCGTCCACCTCCAGTCGCTGGAGCTCGCGGCCCTGCGGGAGCGCAATGCCGAGCACCTGGCGTCGCGCGCGGGCGACCCCGCGCTCGCCGGCCGGATGCGTTCGTTCGAAACGGCGGCCGGCATGCAGATGGAGGCGCCCGACGCGTTCGATCTCTCGAAGGAGTCGGACGAGACGCTCGCCTTGTACGGCCTGAAGCGCGGCCAGACGACCGGCTTCGGCTGGCAGTGCCTGGTCGCGCGGCGTCTGTCCGAGCGCGGCGTCCGCTTCGTCGAGCTCATCGACACGGGGTCCAGCAACAACTGGGATTCGCACGGCGACATGGCCGATCATGGCCGGCTGGCGAAGACCGTCGACCGCCCGATCGCCGGCCTGCTGGGGGACCTCAAACGCCGCGGGCTGCTCGAGGAGACGCTCGTCGTCTGGACCTCCGAGTTCGGCCGCACGCCGTTCAACAGCAGCGCGGACCATAAGGGCCGCGAGCACCACAACTGGGCGTTCAGCTCCTGGCTGGCCGGCGCCGGCGTGAAGGCCGGCCTCGTGCACGGCGAGACCGACGAGTACGGGATGAAGGTCGTGAAGGACGGCGTCCACGTCCACGACTTCCACGCCACGATCCTGCACCTGATGGGTTTCGACCACCTGAAGCTGACGTACCGTCACAGCGGCCGGGACTACCGCCTGACCGACGTCCACGGCGAGGTGGTCCAGGCCCTGCTGGCCTGAATTGTTAAAACAACTGCCTTAACACTTTGAGGCCCCGCTTCAGCCCGCCCACGGACATGACGCAACCAATTAGCTTTCAAATACTTAGGAACACCTCCAAGCCCCGCCCCGGCACGGCGATTGCAATAGTCCCTCCACGAACGAATGGAGGACCGAATGGTGAACGAACCCGGAAAAATCCTGGTGGTCGACGACAGCGAGGATATCCGCTTTCTCCTGTGCTCCCTGCTCCGCTCGATGGGCCGCGAGACTCTGGAGGCCGCCACCGGCGCCGCTGCGCTGGACCTGCTCGATCGCGACTTCCGGATCCGGATGGTGATCACGGATTTCGAGATGCCCGGAATGGACGGGCTGGAGCTGACGCGCCGCATCCGCGCGGATCAGCGTCTTGAGGATCTGCCGGTGCTGCTGAACTCCGCGTCCTCGCTGGATCTGCTGGCCGACCGCGCCGCGGCCGCCGGCGTGACGAAGCTGCTCCCGAAGCCGCTCAACCTGCTGGCCCTGAAGGAGGAGATCGAGCGGATCCTCCTCGACCTCGAGCCGGGCCACGTCTGGCGGGCCCTCCTCGTCGGCCTCGAGGCCGACTCGGCCGCGACCGTCCGCTCCCTCCTGTCCGAAGCCGGCTTCCAGGTGCTGCAGGTGCCGGACGAGCAGCAGGCTCGCGACCTGCTGAAGTCCATCGACGGCATCGATCTCGCCTTCGTGCGCCGCATGTTGCCGGACTGCGGCGGCTTCATCCAGGTGCACCTGCTGCGCACGCTCCGGGACTTCAACCTGTTCCGCCTCGTGATGCTCATCGGATCGACCTGCCCCGAGGGCCGCTCGAAGGCGGGCCCGGTCTGCGTCGCCGGTCACCTGATGGACCCGGTCAGCCCTGCCAAAGTGACCTTGCTGCTCCGGCGGATGGGACTCGACGCGATCCGCAGCCGCTGTTGATCACTTCCGCGGAAGCCGGGCCTCAAGGGCGGCGATGCGGCCGGCGAGCGGCGACGGCGCGGGATCCAGCGCCGCCGCCTCCTTGAGGTATCGCAGCAGATCGGGTCCCGCGTCCGCCGGCAGTTCCAGGCGCTTCCCCCGGTGCAGCGCGCGGGCTTTGCCCCGGTCGATCTCGAGACAGGCGATGCGGCCCTTCGGGTCGTAGACCTTCGACATCGCGACGTCGATCTGGATCACGCGGCCGCCGAGGCGCGGCAGGATCGCGCCCTCCGTATAGGTGTGCCCGACCACGATGCGGTCGACCTTGTAGTTCTCCAGCACCTTGCCCAGTTGTGCCTCGATCCGCGCGTCTGACAGCGCCAGGCCGCGGTACCAGAGCGGGCCCGCGTCGTCGCCGGCGACGCCTTCCTGCACGTTGCGCGGATCTTCCAGGTCGGCCCGGATCCTCTGGTTGAGAAGCCGCAGGTTCCAGTCGGCATACTTCGGCGAGATGCCGCCGTGGAGGAAGAGGGTGCCGTCGATGCGGATGACGGCGTTCAGCCCGCGGATCCACTTTCCATAGACGCCGGCGGGCCCGAACGCGCGGCGATGCTCGGCGAAGCCCAGCGGATGTTCGCCCTCCCAGCGCTTGCGGAACGCGTCGTCGACCGGCTGTCCTTTCAGCGACTCGAGGTGCTCCTTATAGAGCTCGTCGCGTGCCTTCACCGAGTTCGCGTCGGCGAACGCGAGATACTCGCCGTCGGAAACGTAGCGGAGGTCGCCGTACACGTTCATCGCCTCGTGGTTGCCCATGAGGGCGTGGACGGCGCCGCCGGACTTCAACGCCTCCCCCTCGAGTCGCATGAGGAGATCCATCGCCTTCCGCGACTCGGGTCCGCGGTCGGTGACGTCGCCGGTCTGCACGAGATGCGTCTTGCCGCCCGACCACTGCAACTGGTCGTCGATCAGGGACGCGGACTTCAACACCGCAACGAGCTGGTCGTAGTCGCCGTGGATGTCACCGACGGCGACGACGCGCTCGACGCCGGTCCAGGTGTCCTCCTGCGACCACGCCGCGAGCGGCGGGAGCAGGAGGAGGAGTAAGGCCCGGCGGAGCTTGGGAATCACCGATTAAAGAGTAGCCGAATCCGGCAAAATGTCCCGGCCTTCCCCGAATTCCGGCACCCAGAACCGCGGCTTGGGTTCGGGATGGGCGGCCAGAGCTTCCCGGATCCGCCGCGCGGGGAGCTCTTCGCCGTCGTCCGCCAGGCGGAACGTGCCGAAGTGGACGGCCATGCTGCTGCCGGCCCCGAGGCTGCGATGGGCGTCGAGCGCCTGTTCGGGGGACATATGGTACCGGGACATGAACCATTCCGGCTGGAACGCCCCGATCGGCAGCAGCGCCAGCCGCAGCGGTCCGCAGCGCCGCCGGATCTCCTCGAAATGAGGGCCGAAGGCCGTGTCGCCGGCGAAATAGACGGATCCCGAGCTGCCGCGGATCACGAATCCCATCCATAAGGAGCCGTCGCGGTCGCAGAGCCCCCGACCCGAGAAGTGCTGCGCCGGAACGCTCTGCACGCGAATGCCCGGGGCGACGTCGACCTCGATCCACCAGTCGAGATCCCGGGACTTCCCGATCCCCTCCGATTCCAGGAACTCGCGGTTGCCCAGCCCGGCGAGGATCTGCGGATGGTCCCGATCCGCGAGGAGCCGCAGCGTGGGCAGATCCAGATGGTCGTAATGGTTATGGCTGATCAGGACCACGTCGATGGGAGGCAGGTCCTCGAAGCGGATGCCGGGAGGACGACGTCGGCGGGGGCCGACGAACGACAGCGGACTGCAGCGATCGGACCAGATGGGGTCGGTGAGGACATTGAGTCCGTCCATCTGGAGCAGGACGGTGGCGTGGTTCACGAAGGTGGCGCGCAGCGCTCCGGGCCCGACGCTGCGGGGCGGCGGAGGCCCGGGAGGGGCCTCGGTCCAGCCCCTCCAGGGACCCGGGTCGGCCGTGAGGCGCCAGCGCAGGAAGTCGCGCCATGCGGTCGGGCTCCCGCCCCCGGCATTCCGGAATCGGCCTCCGTCGAAATGGTCGGTCGGCGGCCCCTGGTGTCGCGGCGTCGAGAACATCGTCAGCTTGAACGTCCGGGACCCCGTCGACCTTCCCGCAGAGTTCACGGTCCTTGCGTTCCATCGGGCCCTCGGTATAATCCGGGTCCCCCTTTGTCGGGGCCGTTAGCTCAGTTGGCTAGAGCGTCTGCTCGACACGCAGAAGGTCAGAGGTTCAAGTCCTCTACGGCCCACCATTTTGGGTATAATACTTTCATGACCGAGAAGGAAATCGCCAAGCAGGTGATTGACACCCTTCCGACGGACGCCACGATGGATGAGATCATGCACGCCCTGTATGTCCGTGCCAAGTTCTCCAAGGGAGAGCAGGAGATCCGGGACGGTAAGGGGATTTCCCACGACGAAGCGAAGCGTCGACTCAGCAAATGGGTCAAGTAATCTGGTCTCCCTCTTCGCTGGAAGATATCCACCAGGTCGCGCAATTCATCGCCCGCGATTCGTCCGATCAAGCGGCCCTCTTTGTCGGCAGACTCATTGAAGCAACGGACCGCCTCGCTTCGGTGCCCCTCTCGGGACGGATCATCCCGGAGATCGGCCACCCGGAGTGCCGGGAGATCATCTACGGCGCATACCGCATCATGTACCGTGTGCAAGGGGACGATGTCTGGATCACCGGCGTAGTTCACGGCGCCCAGGACTGGAAGCCTGGAAATTGACCGGTCCGAATAAGCTGTGCGCCACCAACATGCTCAGGGACATTCCGATCGTTTTCATTCAGTCTTCCAATTTGACGCCGCACCGGCTTCATGTAAGAGTAGCTTCGAATGAAACCACCACGGCGGCTCAAGCCTTTGTCATCCGAAGAATTGCTTCGCCTCAGCAAAGACAGGGTGCTCTCCTATCGAAAGAAGGCGTTGTCTCTTGAGAACAGCCCAGAAAAGTCAGATTATGCTTCAGGCGAAATCGGGAATCTGGACAAGACATGCATCTGGTTCAAATCGGACCCGCGCTGGAGACCTCTATACGATGAGATCTTGCTCGCGCTCGCCCGCGTGAGGCGCAGTTCCCGGCGCTCATGATCAGGATGTTCTCAGTAAGAATACCCAAGAGGAGGGGGCGGGGACTGACCCAGCGCGGCGGCGACCGCGTTCCTGTATCCGTCCAGTGCGGCCCACCATCTGCCCTGAGGATCAGGGACTTACGCGCGAAATCACCCCACCACGAAAAGCAGGGACACTCTGCTTGCAAGCAGAAGGTCAGTGCTTCAAACCCCGAAGACGGTGACTGAAGTCCAATCGGAGAGTGTTCCCCGCATTAACCTTGCGCATGTTCACAGTCTCTCTACAATAGAGGCCAGGCTCGATTCGACCGGGGAGGATACTCGTGGCAAAGCGGAAGCTCTCACTGAAGCAGCGTCAGACCATTCGGCAGGACATTCGGAAAGGCCTGGGTGAAAAGAAGAAGCAATCCGAACTTCTGAAAGCGATGGCGAAGAAGTACGGGATCAGCACGATCACTGCGCGTTGGTATCTGAAAAGCGTGGTGAACCCGTCACCCAAACGCCGGACTCCTCGTAAATCGCTTCTCAACCGCCTTAAGGGCGCCTCTTTGAAACTAGTCCAACAGGTACAGTCGACTGCAAAGAAGACCCTGAAGCGGGCACTTGAAGTGAAGAAGCTCATCCCGAAATGGCAGATCTATGTGAGGAAGGAGGCTTCACTTCGTAAGGCTGAATCCAAGCTAAAGAAGACACTTCAAGTGGTGACCTCGAAGGCAGAAGAACTTCACCGCAGGATTCGAGGATTGTCTTCCGGCTAGCCTACGAACGACTTCCGAAAAGCAGACTATTCGGAAGTCCAGCTCTGGAACCGTCGCCTCTCGCAGACGAGACCCCAATTGACGGATATTCCAGCATCCTGCGGACGCCTTTGTTTACACTGAAACAAGATAAGCCACCACCCCGAGGATTGCCGCGACGGTTTTGTGACAGACTGACGATTCTGCGTCACACAACACCGTCTGCAGACGTTGTAAGCGTTGCTTCGCACGGCATGGGCGTCCCACGTACGATCGACACGCAGAAAGTCAGAGGTTCAAGTCCTCTACGGCCCACAGAGGATGAAGAGCCGCTCGTCAGGCGCCCATGCCATGCTCGTCGCCGGCGAGATCTGGTCGCTGGAACACCAGACGGTCTCCTCGAAGTTCGACGCATCTACCGGCGTTCCGGCCAGGCCAAGTCTTGAAAAGACCAGGGCCACCAGGATGAAGATCGGGGCGGATAGCGATCTGCGCATCGTGGATCTCCCGATTTGGACAAGAATCCACTCACCCCAGGAATTACCGAATCCTTCAGCGGCCAGACGTTTTACTGGGCGCCATTGCGCTGAGCAGGAGAGTGAGGTACGGTCGGAACAGCATCCCAGGCCTGCAGCCTGGACGGACCGTCCCGCCATTCAAGAGCGGGAAGAATCGAACCTCTCCCGGGCACTCTTCCCTCCTGCCGGCCACCGCAATTGTCTGCATTCACGGCCACATGGACTCCCGAATGGGTTTGTGACCGGGAATCGGAGGGAGCTTCGAAAACACGTGCGCTGAACTTCCAGCACCCTTTCGCCATCGGGTTGGCAGGTCCAGATAGTTGCTATTTGCAGGGCTATCCCATAGTTCAAGGGGGGGCACCCAAAACCTATTCCTCTGAAAGCCAAGGGCAGATCGTCGGGAGCCCATGGTTTACATCCCCTTGAATGCGGGGAAAACCCGTGCTGGAGAGAAGCAGGCCTCGCCCCAGGACGGCCCTGTCGGAATGCTGGTGATCAGGACGGAAGCGTGTTCCGTCCTGCGGCAAATCAGGTCAGGAGCAGGTCCAGGTCTTCCTGAGTGAGCGCTTTCATCGCACCGCCATCCGCCCCGAGGATGGCGTCGGCCAGCTCTCGCTTGGAACGCTGGAGCTCCAGAACCTTCTCTTCGACGGTATCCTTGGCGACAAGCCTGTAGGCGAAGACGGGGCGAGTCTGTCCGATTCGATGGGCGCGATCGATCGCCTGCGCTTCCACCGCGGGATTCCACCAGGGGTCCAGCAGGAACACCACCCCGGCTTCGGTCAAGTTGAGCCCCAGTCCTCCCGCCTTCAGACTGATCAGGAAAACGTGGCAATCCGGATCCGTTCGGAACTGATCTATCGCCGCGGCGCGGTCCCTCGTCCTTCCATCCAGGTAGGCAAATGGAATCTTCTCACTCTCGAGGGCGCCCCGAACGATCCCCAAGAGGCTTGTAAACTGCGAAAAGACGATCGCTTTTCGACCTTCCTCCACCACCTCCCGGAGATGGACGAGCAGGGCGTCGAGCTTCGAGCTCGGCATCCTGCGCTGCGCGGGATCGAGAAGACCGGGGTGGCACGAAGCCTGCCGAAGCCGGAGCAGCGCCTCGAGGGCATTGAATCTCACCTGGCTCCACTCCCGGTCGCCTTTCAGGAGCGACTTCCGGTAATGGGCCTTGAGTTCGTCGTACCTCAGTCGTTCATTTCGGTCGAGCTCCACTAGGATCGTCTGCTCGGTGCGGGCCGGCAACTCAGGGGCCACCTGGTCCTTGGTCCGCCTCAGGATGAAGGGGCGCAGCGCGCGCGAAAGCACCGCCCGCCCTTCGGGACTCACGCCCTCTCCGCCTTCCAGCGCCCCTCGAAAGAAGGAGGCGCTGCCCAAAAGCCCGGGGTTCAGGAACTCCATGAGACTCCAGAGCTCTCCCAGATGATTCTCGATCGGCGTCCCGCTCAGGGCCAGCCGCTGTTCTCCCTTGAGCAGCCGCGCAGCCTTTGCAGTGGCGCTATGGGCGTTTTTGATGGACTGCGCCTCGTCGAGGATCAGGCAGTCGAACGTGAAATCCTTGAGAAAAGGAGCGTCCGCGCGCAAGGTCCCATACGTCGTCAGCACGAGATCCAGGTTCTTGAAGGAGCGGACGTCCCGTGTACGGCTCATACCCCAGTGCTCCAGTACCTTGAGACGCGGGGCGAACCGTTCGGCTTCGACTTTCCAGTTGTAAAGCAAGGACCGGGGAACGACCACCAGCGATGCACCTCCACCCGCCTGTCTCCGCATTTCGAGATAGGCGAGCGTCTGGACGGTCTTCCCCAGACCCATGTCATCGGCGAGCACCCCGCCCAGTCGGTTTTCGCGCAGGAACTTCAGCCAGCCCAGCCCCCTCCGCTGATACTCGCGGAGCTCCCCCCGGAACCCCCGGGGGGCGTTCAAGGGCGCCACGCCGTCCAAAGCACGCCACTTCCTGCGGAGGTTCTCAAATCCCGCATCGGCCGTAGACTGCGGCTCGGAGGCGAGGAGCAGATCAAGGATCAGGGCCTGGTGTGGCCGGTAGCGAAGCGTATCGCCGGACTTCTCGCCTGCAGCGAGGAGGAGGCCATGTCGACGAAGCCAGTCGTCGGGCAACAGCCCCACGGCACCATCGCCCAAACGCACATAGCCAGCGCCCGATCCGAGCGCAGCCAGGAGTTTCGGGAAGGGGACGATCTTTCCGTCGAACTCGACGCCGCCCTCCACCTCAAACCAGTCCAAGCCCGATTTTACCGCCATCTGGATCTTGCCCGGGGCACGATAAGCGCCGGCCTCCCCCTCCACTTTCCATCCCCGCGGAACAAGGTCCGCGACGAGGACTGCCAGGAGTCGAGGATCGATGCTGCGAGGCCCATCCAGGTCTTCAGGCCAGTCCAGCGACTTCAGATGGCGCAGCGCTTCGCGTTCGTCCTCAAGCCGACGGCGTATCAGCCCGCGCGAAAGCGACTTGAAGATAAGCTCCCGAGGGTCCTTGGGATCGACCCTCACTCCTTCATAGTCAAACGACACGGTCCCGAGCAGATGGCCATCGGAGGGAGCGAGCTGCAGCCTCGGGCAGGGAGCAACGTCCGTCTCCTTGACCCGGAGGTCAGGAGGAAGAGTGAGTGGGATCGATTCCCGCAGGGCGAAAAGCTCGGACAAAAAGGGTTCGATCTCCTTTGCCGGAATCCGCACAGCGCCACGCCGGCGCAGGAAGCCCAGCCAGCGGAAATCCCCGGATGCAACGAAACGTGCTCCAGTGCCTTTCAGGAAGAAGATTGAGGGCGCCAGGACAACCTCGGGGTCCGTCATCTCCATGCTCTGCCCGCCGCGCTCAAAGCGGCCGCGGAGGTGATAGGCCTCCCCGTCTTCGGCTGGAGAGATCGCATACTTGGCGACCCAAGCCTCCCCTTCTTCCCAGCGGCAAGGAGGAGGAAGGGGCGTGGTGTCCTGGCGATCCCACAGAAAGAATCGACCCGAACGGGCAAGGAACGGGACGACGACCTCGGCTAGCGGCTCGCTGAGCACAAAGCTATCGCGGGTGACGAAGGAACGCGAGTCGGCCTGGCCATCGGCGCCCATGAGCAGTTCGATGATGCGCTGATCGACCGGGTCGCCCAGTCGATCCACTTGGAACCGCATGAGGCCCTGGATCTGAGGAACTCCAAGTCCCCCACTTTTCTTCCGACGTCTCGTGGCAACACGGACGACCATGAGGCCACGGCGGTTGGTTTCCTCGGGATCGGCGTAGTACATGAGTTCCGACTCGTCGTTGCGACGCGTGGTGGTTTTGCTGGGCTCGCACCGCATCGTGCCGATGGCTTCCTTCCAGGCGACGAGCGGCCGTTCCTGCGGCGGCACAGCGGATCGCATCGCAGGGAGGAGTCCGACGCCCATTCCTCCGAGGTAGCCTTTTGAAACTCCGCGGACGATCAGGGCCCAGATGTGCTTGCAGAACACCCCGCGAGATCGCTGGGGGCAGTCGCAGGATGCCTCGAACATGCGGTCGCGAAGACCCAGCCACACCCGTCGGGCGGGAGTGTCCAGAACCAGCGCCTCGGCAAAGGTCGCATCGCCCCCTAGCGAATGAACGTCTCCCCGCAGGGCAAGCCGGGTGCCTTCCTCGCGCGCTTCAACATCAAAACATTCCGCGACCGAAGTCAAGAAGGCGCTATGCGGCTGATTGCGGCGGATCATTACTTCCTGCGGAGGCAGTGCAATCCTTCATCTTAGTAGACTCTCAGGGTCCTTGCAAGTCATGCCCAGGAGGCTTGGAGGGAAGTGCAGTTCCGAAAAGGGGGTCGGGGGGGAGCGGCCTGAGACTGGGCCTTCCGGTCTCATCCCGCCCAATCCCTCAAGGGATGACCCGGTCTTCAGGGGTGACGATCCTCGTCAAGTCTGGGGTGCCCTCCATGGTCAATTGACGGACCGCGTCGGTAAAGACGGACCCCATCCGGGAGCATTCTATCATGCAATTGTGTCTCACCGCGGTCCTCCGGTCCGACAACTTCGGCTGCCGTTCAGAGGTCTCTCGAACGATTCCCCCGGTGGCGAGGACCCTGGGGAAGCGAGCGCCGAGGGGAGTATGCTCAGGAGTCGTTATCTACTTCTTGGTGTCCTTCGCCGCGGCGTCCTTTGCCGGCTTGGGCTCCACCGTGAGCCTGACGGGGTTGCTCGGATAAACGCAGCGGATGTTCTTCCCCTTGTCGAGGGCGCTGGGGACCTGGCCGTCGCCATTCACGATGAAACTCCAGGTCCCCTCGGGAACCTTGTCCGTCGCGATGCTCAGCTTCACCTCACCCTGGCCGGAGTCGATGGTCTTGACCGGGATCGTCAGCCCGGGCGGCAGCTGGTAGCCGGCTCCGTTGATCTGGACGGCGTTGGTCATCCCCTCCCCCCGGCTGAGCGCGACTTTCACCTCAAAGCTCTCCCCTTTCTGAACGCGGATTTCCGAGGGGGAGACGGTGACGGCGAAGGGCGCGTTCGGGCGGACGGCCAGCACGATGCTCTGCGTCATGCGGCTGAGGGCCGGCGTATTCACAGTATCCCAGACAATGACCCCGCCCCGGGCCTTCCGGATCAGGGTCTTTCCCTTCACCTCCGCGGTCCCCACGAGTTCGATCGTCGAGTCGCCCGGGGCCGCGTCGGGCGCAGCATAAAGAGAGAGCGTTCCCCACTTGACGTCCTTCCCGATGACGAAGGGATCGGCGCTCACGCCGGGAGGCAGGTTCTTCGCTTCGACGGTGATCGGCTCGGAAAGGCCGTGCTCGCGCCAGACCAGCAGGTCCAGCCGCGCCCGGCCGCCCTGGTACAGAAGATGGGAGTCGACCTTGATCTCGTCGGGAGGCGAACAGATCAGCCGGAAGTCGGGCTCGGCGTCGCGGACCACCTCCAGCTGGTACACGTACTGCGGTCCGCCCTGCGCCTGGCGGAAGAGGTGCTCCAGGCGGAGCAGGTAGTCCCCGTCCGCGGGAGCGGAGAAAAGGTGCGTGATGTCGCGGGTATTGCTCGTAAAGCGGATCTGGCCGATGTTCTCGCCCCAGTCCTGCACGCTCGCTACGTTGGCGCCGTCGGCCTTGAGGATCTCCAGATCGGGATCCGCGGGGGAGCCGATCCGGTTCGAGAAAACCTCGATATAGAACTTTTCGTCCTTCTTCGCGCTGAAGACGTAGAAATCCGGCCCTTCGCGGGCGAACTGGCCGGCCACCGAAGCCGGGAGCGTCAGCCGCTGGGCCTTCTCCTTCTGGTGCACGCCTTCGGAAGGGACGACCGAGGCCAGCGGGCTGAAGCGGAGCAGCTTCCCGTTCGACGTGCCGCCCTCGCCCTTCACCCGCACTTCCATGCCGTCGAGGATGCTGGACCAGGGACGCAGGAGTCCGCTGAAGCGGAGATCCACGCGGGCGGCCTCGCCCTCCTGGGTAT